>Ga0307513_10007204_pt1 | contig 14442 bp, 12 predicted proteins | sample 15_EM_MG_FD_202174 | JGI IMG/M metagenome (GOLD analysis project Ga0307513, IMG submission 202174) | Populus trichocarpa ectomycorrhiza microbial communities from riparian zone in the Pacific Northwest, United States - 15_EM | ecosystem: Host-associated > Plants > Roots > Unclassified | place... | reverse complement strand
CCGATCGACGCCGAGCTCGATCTCCGCGTCACGCTCGGCGTGCCGCTGATGATGACCCAGGGCTTCGCGTCGCCCGAGGTCGAGGCCAACTACCTGCGCGTGCTCGAGCTGTGCGAGCGCGCGGGCGCCGGCGCGGTGGCGCGCGAGTTCGCGGCGCTGTGCGGGCTGTGGACGTTCCGCACCGTCGGCGGCGATCACCCGGGCGCGCAGGAGGCCGCGGCCCGGCTGACCGCGCTGGGCGCGCGCACCGGCGACACCAGCATCCAGCTCGCCGGGCTCACGGCGCACGGCACCGCAGTGATGATGCGCGGCCAGCTCGCCGAGGCGCGCCGCGCGTTCGAGGCCGGCCTCGCGCTCTACGACCCGGCGATCCACCAGGCGATCGCGCTGGTGCTCGGCCAGGACGCCGGCGGCATGTGCGCGTCGTTCCTGACCTGGGTCCACGGCCACGACGGCGACCATGCCGCTGCCGAGGCGCAGGCCGCGCGGGCGCTCGCGATCTGCGACGCGATCGGCCAGCCGAGCACGCGCGCGTTCGTCGAGACCGTGCTCGGGACCTGGCGCTGCCTGCGCGGCGACTTCGCGCTCGCCGAGCGCCACGGTGCGCTGGTCGAGCAGCTCGCCAACGAGCAGGGCATGCTGCACTGGACCGCGCAGGCCAAGTGCATCCGCGGCTGGGCGATCGCCGGGCTCGGCCGCGCCGCCGAGGGCGCGGCGCTGGCGCGCGCCGGGATCGACGCGCTGGTCGGCATCGGCTCGCACGCGGCGATGACGTTCTACTTCCGCGGCCACATCGAGGCCGCGCTGATCACCGGGCACCTCGACGTCGCGACCGCCGTGCTCGACGAGGCCCGGCGCTACCTCGCGCGAAGCGACGAGCGCATCCACGAAGCCGGGCTCGCGCTGGTCGAGGCCCGCGTCGCGCTCGCCGCCGGCCGGCGCGACGACGCCACGGCGGCCGCCGCGCGCGCGATCGCGGTCGCCGAGCGCCAGGGCGCGGCCGAGCTCGTCCGGCTCGCGCGCGAGCTGCACGCCCAGCTCGCGGCGGCATGATCCCTGGCGCAGCGGAGGACCCTTTGGTGACTTTCGAGACCTCGCTCGTGATCGCAAGACCCCTGGCCGCGACGTTCGCGTTCGTGACCGACTTCCGCCACGCCGCGCGCTGGGACCCGCGGACCTACGACGCGCGCAAGATCACCGACGGCGACGTCGGCCTGGGCACCCGGTTCGTGCTGCGCGGCGGCCCGATCACCAAGGCGACGCTCGATCGCTTCGACGTCCCCGAGGCGCTGCGCGGCGCGCGCGAGCTGCCCTACGAGGTCGTCGCGTTCGTCCCCGACGCCGAGATGATCGTGCGCGGCGAGACCACGACGATGCGCTACGAGGACCACCTGACGTTCGCGGCCGACGGCGACGCGACGCGGCTGCGCTACGTCGCCACGATGGAGCTCAAGGGCGTGCTCCGGATCGGCGAGCCGATCCTGCGCCTGCTGTTCGAGGCGATCGGCAGCGACGCGACGCGCGGCATCCCCGGCGCCGTCGAGGCCGCGGTGCCCGCGTCGGGGCCGCCGAACCCGGCGCTGCCCGGCCAGCCGATCGTCTCGCCCGATGACATCGCGCGGGTCGTCGCGCTCGACGGCCAGCCCGTGCTGCGCAACCTCCTGATCACGCAGGGCTACCACGATCTGTCCAAGGCGATCGCGGCGGTCACCGGCGGCGTCGACATGAACTGGTGCACGCTCGGCGCGTGGGCGTCGCGCACCGCGGGCTCGTTCATCCGCGACGAGGAGGTCCCGGCGATCTTCCGCAAGCTGCTCGACGGACCGCACCACCTGACGTCGACGATCAATGACCTCGAGCACCGCCTCGCGCATGACCTCGAGGCGGAGCCGCTGCGCCTGCTCGAGCTGGTCCGCGAGATCGTGCGCGACTGCGCGACCTACATCATGGTGGGCAACCGCGTCGTGTTCGCCGAGCTCGCCGGCTGCTGCGCCGCCTTCGTGCACGAGCTCGGCAGCGACCGCAGCTACGACGCCGCCCGGCTCGCGGCGTTCCAGGCGCGCTACCGCGACGGCGATCCGGAGCCGGATCGCGTGCGCTGGGGCGCCGACCGCAAGCTCGAGGTCGAGCCGCAGGGCGGCCAGGCGATGCTGCGCGGCATGGTCGGTCACCTCTACCAGGCGATGTTCGAGACCGATCCCAAGAAGCGCGCCGAGCACATCCTGTTCGCGAACGCGCAGGGCGGCCTGCACGAGCAGACCCGGCTGCAGCCCTACATCGCCGGCGGGATCGACGCGCCGCTGACCGACGTGCTGCTCGACTGGGCGCACGGCCACGTCGATCGCCACGCGCCCGCCGTCGGCCGCGGCCCGCTGCACGCGGCGATCGACGCCGTGGTGCCGGCGATCGGCCGCTGGATCGAGCGCGCGTGGGAGGACTTCTCGACCGACGCGCTGATGACGCTGACCCTGCCCGACGTCGTCCTCCACCTCGGCCACCCGATGCCGCAGGCCGCGGGCACGTCGTACTGGCCCGAGGCGCTGACGACGATCGCCGACCCCGAGCTCGCGGCGGTGCTCGCGAAGTACCACGCGCTCGACGTCAAGCTCGAGGAGACCTGGTTCGAGCGCCTCAAGGATCGCGTGCGCCGGCTGTTCCACCTCGCGCCCGAGCACGAGCCCGAGGACGCCGAGGTCGGCGCGCTGGACTGGACCAGCCTCGATCAGCGCATGCGCTACATCCTCACGCTGTTCCGCGCGCGCCAGCAGGACGCCCACTTGTTTAGCGGCCCGTTCACCGACGCGCAGCGCGCGGCGATCGCGTGCGGCACGGTGCCGCCCGGCCCGCTGTAGCTATCCGGACCGGACGCCTCGCTGCGCTCGGCGAAACGCGTGCGCCTGCTGCGCGAGGAAGCCGTCGGGGAACGGCTCGGTCAGGCCATAGCCGGCGGGCTTGCCGGCGCGGCGCTCGACGGTGCCGAACAGCCGGTCCCAGATCGCGAGCTTGGTCCCGAAGTTCGCGCCGGGCGCGACGAAGTCGATCGCGTGGTGCCAGCGGTGCTGCGCCGGGCCGTTGACCAGCCAGCCGCCGCGCACGTCGATGTTGGCGTGGATCCACATGCCCCACACGATGCTGATCGCGCCCTTGTAGAGCATGACGTCGGTCGACGCGCCGAGCAGCACCATCGCGGCGACCTCGATGGTCTGGTTGATGACGATCTCGAGCGCGTGCGATCGCGAGCCGGCGATCCAGTCGACCTCGCGCGCCGAGTGGTGCGCCTCGTGGAGCCGCCACAGCAGCGCGAAGCGATGCTGCGCGCGATGAAACCAGTAGATGTAGAAGTCGTGGCTCACCACGAACAGCGCGAGCTGCGCGGCGAACGGCCAGCCGGCGACCAGGCCGTGGCGCGACGCGCCGGTCGCGCCGTCGAGCGCGCGCACCAGGCCGTGGATCACGAGCGACAGCACGGCGCTCTGGATGAGCGCGTAGCCGATCAGATCGCTCGCCAGCCCGCGGCGCCAGAACCGCTGCGCGTCGTAGGGCCGCGCGCGCTCGAGCGCGATGATCACGAGCGCACCGGCGACGATGATCGCCGGCGCCGCGACGGCCGCGGTCACGACGCCGCGGACATCACGCGGCGCAGCTTGCTGCGGCTCGCGAGCTCGCTGGCGTGGACGCGCTTGACGCCGTCGCCGAACGCGCGCTCGATGTCGCGGATGTTCTGGACCAGGCGGAGGAAGCCGCCGACCTCGACCGACGCCGCCTGATCGGTGCCCCACATCGCGCGGTCCAGCGTGAGGTGGCGCTCGACGAAGCACGCGCCCATCGCGACCGCCGCCCAGGTCGGCGACAGGCCGACCTCGTGGCCGGAGTAGCCGATCGGGCGCTCGGCGTAGCGCCGGCGCAGCGTCGCGATCATGTTGAGGTTGATCGCCTCGATCGGGCACGGGTAGCTCGAGGTCGAGTGCGCGATCAGCAGCTGATCGCAGCCGGCGGCGGCGACCGCAGCGTCGATCTCGTCCATCGTCGACATCCCGGTCGAGATGATCAGCGGCCGCCCGGTCGCGGTCAGCGCGCGCAGCAGCGGGTGGTCGGTCAGCGACGCCGACGCGGCCTTGTAGCACGGCAGCTCGAACGCCTCGAGGAAGTCGACCGCGCCCTCGTCCCAGGCCGACGCGAACCACTGGATGCCGCGCTCGCGGCAGTAGTGATCGATCGCGGCGTAGTCCGCGACGCCGAGCTCGACGCGGTGGCGATAGTCCAGATACGTCATCCGGCCCCACGGCGTGTCGCGCTCGATCGCCCACTGATCCCTGGGCACGCACAGCTCGGGCGTGCGCTTCTGGAACTTGACCGCGTCGCAGCCGGCGAGCACCGCGCCGTCGATCATGCGCTTGGCGAGATCGAGCGAGCCGTTGTGGTTGATCCCGATCTCGGCGATCACGTAGACGGGCTGGCCCTCGCCGACAAGCTTGTTGCCGATCCTGATGTTGCTACTCATGATGGACCTCCAGAGCTGGAACGCAGGTGAAGCAGCCACTCCGCGACCTCGCGGAAGGCGCCTCGCCCGCCCGTTGCGGAACAGACGTAGTGCACGGCGTCGCGCACGCGCGGCATCGCGTCGGCCGGCGCCGCGGTCAGCCCGCGCGCGCCGATCGCCTCGAGCAACGCCAGATCGTTGAGATCGTCGCCGACGTAGGCGAGCTGGTCGAGCGTCGCGCCGGTGTCGTGCAGCACGCGGCCGAGGTGGGCGTGCTTGTCGCGCACGCCGGTCCACAGGTGCGGCAGCTCGAGCTTGCGGGCGCGCGCGGCGACCAGCGCCGGCAGCTCGCGGGTCAAGATCCCGGTCGCGACGCCGCGCTCGCGCAGCCGCTCGACGCCCATGCCATCGCGCACCGAGTAGGCCTTGAGCTGCTCGCCCTCGGCCGACACGTAGACGATGCCGTCGGTGAGCACGCCGTCGTTGTCGGTGATCACGACCGCGAGCCGGGCGGCGCGCGCGGCGGCGTCGCCCGGGCAGCGCGGCGTGGGACCGCTCGCCGTCACCATACGGTGAACCCGCCGTCGACGACGAGGTTGGCGCCGGTCATGTACGACGACGCGTCGCTCGCGAGGAACACCGTGGCGCCGCCGTAGTCGTCGGCCGTCGCCATGCGGCCCAGCGGCGTGCGCGCGCGATAGCTGGCGATGAAGTGCTCGGGCTGGCCATGCTCGACGCCGCCGGGCGACAGCGCGTTGACCCGGATGCCGGCCGGGCCCCAGTACGCGGCGAGGTAGCGCGTGAAGCCGAGCACCGCGGCCTTGCTCGTCGGGTAGGCCGCCGACTTGAAGAACGGCTGCTGGCCGTCGGGCGTGCGGTACAGCGCCTGGTCGGGCGCGACGATGCCGTAGGTCGACGCCACATTGATGATCGACCGATCGCGCGGCGGGCCATCCAGCATCGCGCTGCCGAGCACCTGGCTGCACAGGAACGTCCCCGTCAGGTTGGTGTCGAGCACGCGCTGCCAGCGCTCGAGCGGGTAGTGCTCGAAGCGCGACTCGTACGCGGCCGACGTGCCGAGCTTGTCGTCGAGCGCCGCGCAGTTGACCAGGACATCGAGCCGGTCGAAGCGATCGATCACCGCGGCGAGCAGCGAGGCCAGCGCGTCGCGCCGCGTGATGTCGGCGCCGTGGCCCAGCGTGCCGCCGCCCAGCGCGTGCGCGCGATCGACGCACGCGCCGTGATCGAGATCGGTCACGACGACGCGCCCGCCGGCGCTGACCATCGCGCGCGCCATCGCGCTGCCGATCAGGCCGAGCGCGCCGGTCACGACGCAGACCTTGCCGCCGAGCGTGATCACAGCGCCGCCTTGCGCGCGGCGTTGCCAAGCTTGCGGAACACCGGCTCGACCGGGCGGCCGCGCAGCGCGCCGGCGAGCGTGCCAGCGGCCACGTGCGCCGCGAGCGCCGGCACGATCTCGGCGTAGCAGCCCAGCAGGTACGCGATGTCGGCCTCGCGGTGCGCCCACGACAGGTTGTGAAACCCGCTCCACAGGACGCCACGCCGGATCAGCTCCTGCTGCACGTACGACCGGGCGAGCAGCGGCTCGACCGCGCTGGCGTCGAACACGACCAGCGTACGGGCGTCCATCCCGGCGCACCGCGTCCACGCGATGCCGTGCTCGGCGCAGATCCGCGCGTAGCCCTCGCGCAGCATCCGGCCGTGCGCCGCGAGCCGCGCCGGCACGTCGCGGCGCCGCAGCTCGGAGATCGTCGCCGCCGCGGCCGCGAGCGACAGCGCCTCGCCGCCAAATGTCGTGTAGAAGAACAGTCGCGCTCGAGCCGCGCCATCACGTCGGCGTTGCCGGTCAGCACCGAGAGCGGCATGCCGTTGGCGATCGCCTTGGAGAAGCACGCGAGGTCGGCGCGCACGCCGAACGCCTCCTGCGCGCCGCCCAGCGCCAGGCGAAAGCCGGTCCACATCTCGTCGAACACCAGCAACGCGCCGTGCTCGTCGCACAGCTGGCGCAGGCCCTCGAGGAACCCCGGCGCGGGGTGCTCGACGATCATCGGCTCGAGGATGACGCACGCGGTGTCGCCGTCGATCGCGTCGCGCACGCTGTCGAGGTTGTTGTAGTCGAAGGTCGACACCAGCTCGCGCGTCAGCGCGGGGATGCCGGCGCTGCGATCGGTCGACCCGATGTACCAGTCGTGCCAGCCGTGGTAGCCGCAGCACACCACGCGATCGCGGCCGGTGTGGGCGCGCGCGACGCGGATCGCCGCCGAGGTGACGTCGGCGCCGGTCTTCGAGAACCGCACGCGCTCGGCGCCCGGCACCACGGCGCGGATCAGCTCGGCGACCTCGACCTCGAGCGGATGCATCAGCGAGAACGTGATGCCGTCGGCGAGCTGGGCGCGGATCGCCTCGTCGACCACCGGATCGCCGTAGCCCAGCGACAGCGGGCCGACCGCCATCGTCAGGTCGAGGAACTCGTTGCCGTCGACGTCCCACACCCGCGCGCCGCGGCCGCGCGCGAGGTAGATCGGCGCCACGCCCTCGACGTGCTGGGTCGGGCCCTTGGCGAGCGTCTGGGTGCCGCCCGGGATCAGCTGCTTGGCGCGCGCCCACAGCGAGCGCGACCGCGTGATCACCGGATCGCTGGTGTTGCGGGCGACCCGGTTGGCGCGGCACTGCGGATCGCGATGATCGAGGCGGTCGAGGATCCGGCGCGCGATCTGGGCGCCGCTGAAGCCTTCGCGCGCGAGCAGCTGCGGGAGCAACGCGGGCTTGAACCAGCGCTCGGCGAGCGCGATCGGCAGCACCTCGGCGCGCACGCCGGCGCGCACGAGCAGCTCGCACACGATCGCGTACAGCCCGCCGCTCTGCAGGTGATCCTCGACGGTGACCAGCAGCCGGGTCTCGAGCGCCGCCGCGAGCACGGCCGCCTCGTCGAGCGGCTTGGGCATGCGGACGTTGAGCACGCGCGCGGTGATGCCCTCGGCCAGCAGCCGGGCGCGCGCGTCGAGCGCCTCGCCGATCAGGAAGCCAAAGCTCAGGATCGCGACGTCGTCGCCCTCGGCGAGCGTCTCGATCCGGTGGGGCTGGCCGGGCAGCGGGTGCGCGACGACCGCCGGGCCCGCCGGGTAGCGGATGTAGCACGGCGACGGATCGGCCATCACCGCGGGCAGCGACTGGACCAGATCGTCGTCGTCGGCCGGGCAGAAGACCTTCATGCCGGGGATGCCGCGCATCAGCGCGATGTCCTCGATCGCCTGGTGGGTCGGGCCGTTGGCGTCGGACAGCAAGCCCGGGACGCCGCCGACCAGCTTGACCGGCAGCCGGCCGATGCCGATGTCGGTGCGGATGAACTCGTAGGCGCGCATCGTGAGGAACGCCGCGAGCGCGTGGACGATCGGCTTGCGGCCGCGCAGCGCGAGGCCAGCCGCCATGCCGATCATCGTCTGCTCGGCGATGCCGACGTCGAGGAAGCGATCGCCGAGCAGCCCGGGCAGCGAGCGGATCGCGGCGCGGTTCTCGGCGGTCATCACGAGGATGTCCGGATCGGCGACGGCGAGGGCGTGGAGCGCCCGCTCGTACGGCGTCATCGCACCACCAGCGGGCTCGAGGTCAGCGGCAGCGCGACGGCGCCGTGCAGCTCGGCGATCAGCTGCTCGACCTCGGGCGGCGTCAACTTGACGAACCAGCGATCGGGCTTGCCCTCGAGCGACGGCAGGCCCTTGTTGCGCACGGTGTCGGCGATCACGACGGTCGGCTTGCCGGGCTGCGCCGGCAGCTCGGCGAACGCGCGGTCGAGCTGCGCGAAGTCGTGGCCGTTGATCCGGATCGCGCGCCAGCCGAACGCCTCCCACTTGGGCGCGAACGGCTCGAGCGGCGTCAGCGCCTCGGTGGCGACGTTGGCCTGGTAGCCGTTGCGGTCGACGATCGCGACCAGGTTGTCGAGCCCGCGCGCCGCCGCCACGAGCGCCGCCTCCCATACCGAGCCTTCGTCGCACTCGCCGTCGCCGAGCACGACGAACACGCGGCTCGGGCCGCCGCGCAGCTTGGCGTCGGTCGCGATGCCGGCGCCGACCGCGAGCAGGTGGCCGAGCGAGCCGGAGTGGAACTCGACGCCGGCGACCTCGCGGTTGGGGTGCCAGTACAGGACGTCGTCGGGGTCGAGGTGGCGCGACAGCCGCGCCGGCGCCAGGAAGCCGAGCTCGGCGAGCGTCGCGTACAGCGCCGGCACGTCGTGGCCCTTCGACAGCAGCAGGTAGTCGCGGCTGGGCTCGTCGATCGTCGACGGCGCGACCCGCAGGACCTGGGTGTAGAGGTGGACCAGCAGATCGGTGCACGACAGCGACGCCCCGAGGAAGCAGCCGCCTCCTCGGGTCATCCGGATCACGTGCTCGCGGACCTTGAGAGCGAGATCGGGGCGGGTGACGTTCATGGCGGACCTCCGTGGCCCAGCGTGCGCAGCTCGCCGGGGTGGTTGCGGTACCAGCTGGTACCGAGGTGGTGGGCGTTGCGCGCGCGCAGCGACGGGCGCGCCGCCAGCACGCCGAGGATCTCGGCGAGCGTGAAGTGGCGGGTCGGCGACCACAGCTCGTCGTAGACGCTGCGGATGACCGCGTAGTCCTCGGGGTAGTCGAGCGTGACGCGGTACAGCGCGCTGAGATCGAGCCCGGTCTCCCAGCGCACGTTGTGGACGGCGAAGCGCGCCGGCTGATCCCACAGGAACGGCGTGGTGTGCTCGCGCTCGAGCGGCCGGGTCGCCTCGCGCCACGCGATCTCCAGCGCGTCGCGCGTCATGACCTCGACGTCGAAGCCGTCGGGCCAGGTCGGCGGGTGCAGGTTGGACGCGTAGTCGATGGAACCGCGCCCCCATGCGGGGGCGCTGCCGGCCGGGGGCGTGCCCCGGCCGTCGGTGCCGGGCGCGGCGAGGAAGCTGTCGATCACGCGGTCGATCGTCGCCGGGTCGATCAGCGGGCAGTCCGACGGGATCTTGACCACGACGTCGGCGCGGGTCGCGCGCGCGGCGCGCAGGTGGCGATCGAGGCAATCGGTCGCGTGGCCGCGGATCGCGATCACGCCGGCGTGGCGCGCGAGCGCGCAGATCGGGTCGTCGGCGACGAGCTCGGTGGTCGCGACGACGACCGTCCGCGCTGTCCGGGCGGCGGACACGCGCTCGACCATGCGCTGCAACAGCGGCGCGCCGGCGGCGGGCAACAGGACCTTGCCCGGCAGCCGGGTCGAGCCGGTGCGCGCCTGGATCACGATGGTGAGGTTCACGCAGCCACCGCCTCGGAGCCCCGCCGCCGCGCGATCACGTCGCGGCAGATGTCGGCGATGTTGCGCGCCGCGCGGCCGTGCTGGACCGGCATCATCGCGCGGTGCAGCGCGAGGTCGCGGTAGCTGTAGGTCGGCTTGCCGAGCGCGAGGCCGACGTAGGCCAGGGTCGACCACTCGGTGATCAGCGTGTGGCAGTTCGCCGCGAGCTCCTCGCCGGAGCCGCACACCAGCGTGCGCGCGCGGGGCGCCCAGCGCCGGATCTCGGCGACCGCGCGCGCCGCGCGCTCGTTGGGGTGGAGCTTGAACACCAGCGGGCGATCGCCGGCGAGCTCGAGCGCCCAGCGGATGAAGCGTTTGCGATCGTCGCGGCGAAACGTCTCGCGGCCATCCGAGGTGCACGCGAGCACCGCGCCTTCGATCCAGTGGCCGGGGCGCAGGTAGCGCGTGAAGTCATCGAAGTTGGGCAGGCCGGTGACCACGAGGCGATCGGCGCGCGCGCCGCGTTCGATGAAGTCCTGGCGATAGCCCTCGCTGGCGACGCAGTAGGCTTCGTAGGCATGCGACAGGCCGGTGCACGCGGTGCCGGCGGCCCAGCGCGGCAGCGTGAGCCACGGCAGCCGCTCCATGACGCTCCACCAGAACAGCTTCGGATCGATCATGCCTTCCTGCACGCCGATCAGCGGGACGCCCGCGATGTTGGACGGGACGATCAGATCGGAGCAGGTGATGACGAGGTCGTAGCCGCCGCGCGCGCCGCCGAGATCGATCGCGAGCCCGTGGTGGCGCAGGTAGCGCAGGCAACGCCGGCGGAACGCGTGGCCGAGCGCGACGAGCTCGAGCAGGTAGGCGCGGCGCAGCACGTCGAGCGCGCTGCCGGGGTCGCAGTAGTACGGCGTGAACCAGACCTCGCAGTCGGCGAGCTCGCGCGCGATCGCGTGCATCGTGGTGGTGTGGTTCCGGTTGCCGCAGATCAGCAACACGCGCGGCCGTGGGTGGAAGCGCAGCGAGGTCATGGGGGTCCTCCGAGGGAGATGCCGAGCGCGGCGACGCTGATCGCGGTGTCGGCGAGCTTGGGCCGGCGATCGGTGGTCGCCAGCACGAGGTAGCCGACCGCGATCCAGATCAGCTCCTTGGTGCGCTTGGCGACGACGAACGCGGTGGCGAGCGGCGTGGCGATGGCGAACGCGCCGAGGAACGCGAGGTAGCCGGCGTCCTGGACGCCGAGGCCGGCTGGCACGAAGAAGGCGGCGTTGCGGACGAAGACGACGGCGGCCTCCATCGCCAGGACGTGCGCGACGTCGAGCTCGATGCCGACCAGCCGGCACAGCAGGTAGGTCTCGGCGGTCTCGATGAGCCACGCGCCGTAGAGCATGGCCGAGGCGATCGCGAGGCGGCCGCGTCGCTGGCCGAGCGCGGTCAGCGCGACGTCGGTCGCCGCGAAGCCGTCGCGGCGCGAAGCCAGCGCGTCTTGCACGCGGCGCACCGGCAGTCGCGCGAGCAGGGCGCGCACGCGTGCGGCGATCGCCGCGGAGCGCAGGATCAGCGCGAGGCCGACGGCGACGACGGCGAGCGCGGCGGCGACGGCGGCGACGTACCACGCGAGTCGCGACGTGCCGACGATCGCGATCGAGCAGCCCGAGTAGAGCGCGTGGGCGGTGGCCACGGCGGTGGTGAGGTACGCCGCCTGGGCAAGCGCGAGCAGGCAGCGCTTCCAGGCGACGCTCGCGACGGTGGCGGATAGCGGCACCGCGGCGGCGCGGTGGAGGAGGTACGGCTTGAGCGACTCGCCGATCAGCGAGCCGCCCGGCAGCGACAGCAGCACGGCCTCGGTGGAGAGCCGGATCGCGATCAGCCGGGGCCACGCGACGCGGTGGCCGAGGCCGCCCAGCAGTGTGCGCCAGGCCAGCGCGTCGAGCGCGATCTGCCCGAGGTACGGCAGCAGCGCGAGGAGAAGGACCGGGCCAGCCGATGCGATGACGAGGAACGCGCCGCGCAGATCCGCGCGACGCAGCACCCACCCGAACGCGACAATACCGGCGCCCCACAGGAGCCAGCGCAATCCGCGATCGATCGAGCGACGGGCCAAGCAGCCACACCATGCATGGCGTCCGCGTCGCGCTCGGCGCGCGTGAGTGACGGCGCGGGAGCAGCTCGTGTCGCGCTCGATCTCGCTTTGGTGTCATGGCGGTGGCAGCGCGACGAAGCGATCGCGCACGAGGCTGCTGCGGCTGACCGCTGCGGCTGCGACGCTCACCCGGTAGGCCTCGCCCAGCCTCCCGCCCGGAGGCGCGACAGCCCCAAGCTGCGGTCGTCAACAACAAGGATGACGCGGCTGCGAGTCCGGGTAGGATCAGCCGGTGTTCATCGATCCGCACGGCTTCGCGTTCGTCCCCGAGCTCGAGGCACACTGGCGCGAGATTCGGAACGAATGCGCGGCGCTGCCGGAGGATTCGTTCGATCCGTGGGTCCAGCGCGAGATGTACGGACACGGGTGGGACGTGTACGGGCTGATCGCGTTCGGCCAGCCGATCGCGGCGGCGCTCGCGCTGTGCCCGCGCACCGCGGCCGCGATCGCGACGATTCCCGGGTTGACCACCGCCGGGTTCTCGCGGCTTTCACCCGGCGCGCACATCCAGCCTCACGTCGGCTGGGTGACGACGGTGTATCGCGCGCACCTGGGCCTGATGGTGCCCGACGACTGCGCGCTCCGGGTCGGCACCGAGACCCGGGCGTGGCGCGAGGGCGAGGTGGTGATCTTCGACGACACCACGACCCACGAAGCATGGAACCGCTCTGATCGGACCCGGACCGTCCTGCTGTTCGACTTCACCCGACCCGGGTGCGAGCACGCGCCCGCCGACGAACCGCCCGCCGAGGTCCGCGCGTTGATCCGTCGCCGCGGCGGCTGATCTCACCGATGCGCTCGGCCTAGCTCGGTGCGACGCGCGTCGAGAGCCACAGGTCGGCCTCATGCGTGGTGCGGCCGAAGTACAGCGTGTCGTTGTCGGGCGCCAGCGTGATCGAGTCGAGCGAGTCGGGCGCGACCGAGAGCAGCGGACGCAGCGCGCGCGTCGCGCTATCGAGCAGATACAGCGTGTCGCGGTCGTGAAAGATCAGCCGCCGGCTGTCGCGCAGCCACACCGCCGGCTCGAGGCCCACCGTGGTCAGGTCCTCGTACACCCCGGTGGCGATCCGGCAGATCGCGAGGCTGCGCTCGCGGTGCCCGCTCCGCCGCAGGCCACCCACCAGCATCTGGCCGTCGGGCGACCACGCCCACGGCGTGAAGATGTCGACGCCGTCCTGGGCCAGGCGCTGTGGCGTCTGGTCGGCCCACGGCCGGTCGCTGTCCACGACGAAGTTGCCCTGGCCGCGATGCTGATACAGCAGGCGCCGACCGTCGGGCGACCAGATCGGATAGTAGACGTCGCCGCCGCGGGTGTGGGTCAGCTGGGTCAACGCGCTGCCGTCCGGCCGCACCGTCCAGATCTCGTACTTGCCGCTGCGATCGGAGTAGAACGCGATGCGCTGGCCGTCCGGCGACCAGCGCGGGCCGCGGTCGTGATGAGCGCCGTCGGTGAGGCGACGCTCGAACGTGCCGTCGACACCGAACAGATACAGGCCTTCCTCGTGGCTGCCGTCGCTGGCGGTGACGACCAGGTGCGCGCCGTCCGGTGACAGATCGTGCATCGAGGTCTGCAGCGATCCGTGGGTCACGAAGCTCGGCGCCCTGGTGACACGCGCGCTGCGCGGATCGAGGCCGATGGATTGCAAGTTCGCGCTCGCCTGGACCTCGGCGTAGATCATGTGCGCGCCGTCGGCCGAGAACGAGACGTGCGCAACATACGCGCAGGGGATCGTGACCGGCGCGGGCGCGCCGAGCACGCGGCCGCTGCGCTCGTCGATCGCGACCGACCACAGGTTCATGGTCCCGCCGCGATTGCTGATGAAGTAGAGCCGGCTGCCATCGGGCGACCACACCGGATTCCAGTCGAGGAACTCGTCATCGGTGACCGCCACCGGCGCCGCGGGCGCAGCATCGGAGGAGGCAGCGCCGCGACCGGCCGCGATCGTCCAGATGTCGCGACGACCGCTGCCCTGATGCAGCCCCCAGTACGCGACGCGGTAGCCATGCGGCGAGTATGCGGGCTGGGCCGCGTCGGCCGCGGCGACCAGACGCTGCGCGCCGTTGGCCAGGCTCACGGCGCGGATCTCGCCGGGCCGGCGCCCATGCGGCAGCATGGTCTCGAGGGTGGCGTAGACGATCTCCGTGCCATCCGGGGACCACGCCGGGTTGGCGCCCAGCGCACCGATCGGGCGCGCCGGGCCGCCGCTGGCCGCCATGACAAAGAGGCCGCCGCCGTCGCGCGTCGAGCGGAACGCGATGCGCGTGCCGTCGGGTGACAGCGCGGGCTCGAGGTCGTCGCTCGCGCTGTCCGCCGTCAAGTTGACCACGGCGCCGCCGCTCGTCGAGCGTCGGAGGATGGCCCAGTGGCCCGCGACCCGACTGGCGTAGACGAACCAGCTGCCGTCGGGCGAGAGCCTGGGGAACAGCTCCTCACCGGCGTCGTGGGTGAGCTTGGTGAACGCCAGCGGGCGCGCGACCGTGAGGCCTGGCGCCGCGCCCGGCCACAGCCGCGCGATCGCCAGCCCCGCCGCGGCGATCGCCAGCGCAC
>Ga0307513_10007203_pt1 | contig 14442 bp, 14 predicted proteins | sample 15_EM_MG_FD_202174 | JGI IMG/M metagenome (GOLD analysis project Ga0307513, IMG submission 202174) | Populus trichocarpa ectomycorrhiza microbial communities from riparian zone in the Pacific Northwest, United States - 15_EM | ecosystem: Host-associated > Plants > Roots > Unclassified | place... | reverse complement strand
ATCGAGCGCTGAGGAGTATTGTGCCTTGTCACGACTTGACTTCCAAAATTGGACTCGAATGATGTGCCTGACCGACCATGTCGGAGCCCGCAAGAGGCTCTGCATCTTAAGGCTGTACGACGACGTGGTTTCGTTCCCTTCTCCACCCTGCCCTCCCTAATACCCAGAATCGACCAGGAGTCGGTATTGAAGCACTCCAATGTCATCAAATACGGGACACCGAGACTACGATGAAAATCTTCTGGCATCAGCGCCAGTAGCGACCAAAGCCCAGCTGCAGGTACGTTGGGTTCATGCACTGCTCGCAGTTTTTCAGTACCGTCCTCGCACTCGAATCTAACAGTGACCTTTGACAGAGTGGTTACAATCCTGACCTTCTGGCAGAAAAGGCGACTCCTCCTCCACGGCCCATAAGCAATCTCGAGGCTGGTGACACCAGTCCAGTTGAAGAAGCAGACCATGAATCCATGCCACCCAAAGTTCCCTTCTACCGCACGAGGAAAGGGATGATTATTATCGCCGTTGTGGTCCTCGTGGTTATCATTGCGGCGGCAGTGGGAGGCGGTATAGCGGGGAAGCAAGCGGCCGACCGACATAGAGCAGCCAACTCGACGTCATCGACACAGACATCGAGCAATTCCACCGTTGGAGACCCAACAGGGACCGGAGTTCCTGACATTGGAACAACAACGACGACTCCACTCATCAGCCCACCACCCTTTCTGCCGCCTGCTAGTACCCGTACTTCCGTGTCCACCCAGAGCAGCTCTTCTACTTCCCCAGCACCAGGACAAACAGGAGCGCCAGGGAGTGGAATACAGGATTCTTCGGAATGAAGGACATCGCCGCTACTGTTCTGCAATCTCAAGCTTTACTAGATATCTGGTTATTTTAATTGTATGACGTGGACATGGTTCTATGGTGCATTTCGTGGATTTCAAGTTAAAATTTTTCTTCAAGTTTGTTTTGACGGTACGCTAGTGTCGACATCTTGATTTTCTGACAATCTTTTTCCCTTTTATTTTTTTCAGAGTTCTTGTTCGAAGCCACTGTGTTATATAGCTTATATATACCAAACACCTTCCAATTCCTTCGCAGTTCCTTGGAGCGTGGCTTAATGCGTTCGGTCATCAAAGTCATCAACTTGTATACAGATTTGCTGTGGGAAGTGTGGGCCGCTCGCTATCCCTTAAGGCAATGGGCATTGTACCTACCTCCCAAAATATCCATTCAAATTTCCACTATTTGGAGTAATTAGCCGCAGCAGTCCCAACCATGAAATAAGGTTGGTTAGAGGAATAATTCTGGGGTGACGAAGTTACATTTAGACTGGCTTCCATCCGCAAATGTTTACTCTACGAATATCAAGGCATCTAGAACTCGTTGGTGGTAAGGTTCTCTTCGGTTTACGATGAGGAGCGTGAGATATCTTGCACTTTAATTAGATTTGAGAGAGAATGGCGCACATAACGGTATCCCACAGATGTCCCAGGGCAGAAACCGTGAGTTCCGGGAACGGAACCCGGTTGGAGGCTCGATAAATAGCATCACGTCCTATCCAATGCTCGAGCTACAAAACGAGATCGACTGGAGGACCCTGGTGAGGAAGGTAGTCGTCCATTATCAGATATCCTACGCACTGAGTCATTGACGGTGGTTTTAGGGGCGATGCTGGAACCAGTACCGACTTGGCCGTAAGATACTGTTGCGATCGTTTCGGCGCCGTTCGCTCCACCGATCCCACTACAGCTATCTTCGAAAGTTTTAAAACTGTTCGTCGCGGTGGGTAGCGATTAGATGGGGGAAGGCTCTCTCCGCGAGGGCAGCAGAGAGCCATAGGACGCTGGCCAGGATTCAGAATTAATATGAGAACTACGGAGGGGGGCGAACATGGACTTTGCCCTGGCAGTTGACTGTCCACACGCCTGCCCTCCGATGGGCATGCGGCATATCATCATCTGCAGAATACGGAAACTGGCCTTGGCTGTCGCGATGTCAGCGCTGCCAGGAATGATTGAAGAAATGAGGTTTGGTATCGCCAAAGAGGAGACCTTGCTTCGCCTGGGCTCGTTTCATGCTCGTAGTAGACGTCGGGCTAGATTCACAGAGATCGCCCGCATTCTCGTGGGAGCTCCTAGCAGGTCGTCGCGTTGTTCATGATCTCAGGGTTGGGCTTGATAGGTCGTGGTTAGGGTTGTCGCATTGGAACGGGATTGTCGTGTTGTTAGAGTCGTCACCTTGTGGTTTGGTGGTCGCCTTGTGGCGTTGACCACATTTCGGGGGTTCGCGAATTTGGCGTGGGCCTCGTTTCGTGGTCTTTGGTTGCAACTTCGACAGCACGGACGAAATACAGATTGAGGCGTACTGGTGGGGGGATTCAAGTGCTGGAGACAGCAAGAACGAACCAAGATGTTCATTGTGGTTCGCTTGGCCATTCCAGGTGACGGAAAGCATGTATGGGTAATAGTCGCTGGCCTGCGACATTGAGATGCAGGTGGACATGGTCGGTAGGATGTCGAATGAGACAGACTGTCTTCTGCTCTTTGGGTATTGGGCAGTCGCTGGAACGCGAAGGGGAGGGGAGATGTAGGAACTGACATTGATTGAAACGTGAAATGGAATAGACGATCCAGTCCATGGATCGGTCGTTGGGTATTGGTAGTGCGACAGGAGATGTATGGGTGCTGATGGTTGGTGGAAGGCGAGGCGACAAATCGCCGTGGATCGCTAGGATGCGATGTGAAATAGATGAAAATGGGTCGTTGCTGGGATGCGGCATTAAGATGCAATTGGAGATGATAGCTGGGACGCGATACTGGGCAAGCGACGACGATCATGAACGAGAGAATCTAGAGGCCAATGTGGGTGCAGGTGAGAGAGCCCGTCAGGCGCTCTCCGGAAGCAGGTTGGCTGCATGAACAACCCGTCGGTCGTTCTCTGGACACCATTACACCAATGATCACTCGGATGTGATATGGGTGCAGCACTGCGAAAGTGTCGTAGTATTGGGCTGCAGAAAACCAAAAAAAAAAAAAGAGATTCTGAACCTTCAGCAGGAGATGAGTCAGTGGAAGACGCGTAAGGTCACATGAGCGGACGATTACGTACCATATTTAAATGAACACGTCGACGGTCGCGTTGTTGATTCGAGGTAATGTGTGACATATCACGTTGCCTCTCTCAATCCAAAGACATGACACTATCTCTCCGGTCGTGCCTCTCTCTCTAGATTAGTATGTAAACACCCAAAGTTTGGCGTGCCTGAAGACACCGTGTCGGAGCCCGCAAGAGGCTCTGAATATTAAGGGCGTACGACATGTGTTCGCCCCCCTTACCCTCCATAATACCCAGAGCCAAATAGGAGTCGGTATTCAAGCGGTCCCATGACATCAAATGTAGAACATCTGGCATTAGCGCCAGTAACCAACAATGCCCAGCTGCAGGTACGTAGGGGTTCACGCATATCCGAGCAGATAACGACAACGACATCCGCGCAGATAATGACAACGACATCCACATCCGTGCAGATAACGACAACGACATCCGTGCAGGTAAGACAACGACAATTCCAACCGCGTAAACAACAATGATTCTACCCACGCAGCCATCTAGCACAGTTTGCCAATGCGGCTGAAACTGACACCGAGTCAAACAATGGATCACTGTTTTCAGGATGAAGGACGTATTGCCGTTCACCGTTCTGCAATCTCAAATTGTACTGCTACATATCCGGTTGACTTTTTTTTTCATGACGGGGACATGATTCTATGGTGCATATCGTGGATTTCAAGTTAACATCTTCATGTACATTAGCTTAAAACGCACACAGCAAGCTCAGAATGAGGTGCGTTATGGTGCCGAAGCCTTCATAGCGATCAAAAGCGACCGATACTCAAATTCGACTCAATACTATTGCAGAGAGCGCGATGCCCCTCAGCGATTGTCCGCTACATCGGATGGGTGGCCACAAAAGAAATATTATTCGACAAAGGATCGAACTGCGGAATTTAATCATCAAACACGAAACGGTACCCATTATTAGTATAAGGAGACATTGTTCTAACATGTGCAATTCCTTGTCGCAGATAATTAAGCTCCTTTCTCCACTGGAATTATATCATAAGCGCAGGCCAAGAAACCTCTGCGAGAGTGCGAAAGGAGGTCTGGAGAGTGACTTGTCGAAAATCCGGGCAAGATAATCAAGCTCCTTTCTCCACTGGAATTATATCGCAAAGGCACCAATAAACCTCTGCAAGAGTGCGAATGGCAAAGTGCTGGTCCAGCTGGAGAGCGACTTGTCGAAAATCCGGGCTTTCCATACCCTTGTCGAGACGACAGCCGTTACATCCCAGGATGCATTTCAAAACTGTCGTAGAGGAGAGCGGATATTGCGCTGTCGTAACCGATTGACTCAGTTATCGAGTGACCGGGACCAAGAAGAAGACAGATCGAGTGGCACATCAACCGTCCTTGGGTGGGGGTAGTCGCTGGGACGTGAAAGCGCGTGTGCGGGTGATAGTTACTGGGATGTGGTGTTGGGGTATGGATTGGAGACGATCGCTAGGGCGCGATGCCGAATGTACGAGACGGCCCAGCCGCTCTTTGGGCGTAACCAGTCGTGGGACGATAGGGAGATGTGTGGGTGCTGATAATTGCTGTTAAGGTGCAGATGGCAAAGAGTGCTGCGATACGATGTCGAATGGGCGAGAGGGCCCATTGGCCACTCCTTGGCCATGGGTGCAGGCAGTCGCTGGGACGTGAGAAGTCATGTCTGGGTGATGGTCACTGGCATGCGACATTGGAACACAGGTAGACACGGTCGCTAGGATGCCGAATGGACGAGACAGGCTAGGACACGATAGGACACGATGAAAACGGCCCGTTGGCCGCTCTTGGGGTGTAGGTAGTCGCTGGGACGCGACATTGGGATCCCTGGGACACGATACTGGGCAGGTAACAACGACCATTTGGACGTGACTTCGAGTGAACAAGAGGACCTGCCGCTCTTTTGGGTGCAGATGAGAGGGGCTCTCTGGAAGCAGGTTGGGTGTGAGCGACAAAGTGTCGCGGTGTTGGGCTGCACGAAAACAATGGAGGCTCAGAAACTTGACATTCGCAGCAGGGGAAGAGTTAGTGGAAAAGTATAAATACTCAGCTTTAATTTTATGTGAACGCTGCAAAGAAAAAACGGCTGGTTCGCAGCATGATTTGTACTTGATAGCCTTTGAGTAGCGGCAATCAAGTTCAAGGCAATGTGTGACATGTCACGTTGCCTCTCTTAATCCAACGCCTCTGCTGCGCCATTCAAACGATGTTTAGCAACAACAGAAATCCGCATTGCGGATTCCTCACGGTTTTGATAAGACGGAGCCTGAGGAGAGCCTCTCTATCTAAAGTAATCAACAAGTAATCTACTAGTAATTAAAAATATAATAAACCAGTAAAAATTAAAGGGGGAAGTGGTGGGTGGGCGAAGGAAAAAGGTGGAATAGGTGAATGTAACAGTACAAGAAGCAAACTGATGAAACTGAGACAAAATGAAGCCTTTACCAAACACATGCCGGGGCCAACTCCACCTGACCTCCGCTGGAACTCCAGCACCAGGTGGAGAATGACACATGGATGATAAAGGAGGTAGGCTCGGGCGGCGAAGCCGGCTTGAGTTTGAGCCTTTGCGCAGAGGTCTCCGAAATCGCTCCTTTCCCTTGGAACCCGCTATTACGACGAACATGACAGTCTCTCTCCGCTCGTGCCTCTCTCTAGTATCCCAAAGTTGGGTGTGCCTGAACACACCCAGCATGTCGGATCCCGCAAGAGGCCCTGAATCTTAAGGCTGTACGACGACGTGTGCTCGCTACCTTTCCGCCCTACCCTCCATAATACCCAGAATCAACCCGAAGTTGGTATTCAAGCAATCCAATGACATCAAATGCAACTTATCGAGGCTACACCGGAAATATGGCATTAGCGCCAGTAGCCAACAATGCCCAGCTGCAGGTACGTGCGGGTTCATGCACTATTCACAGCCCTTTCAGTGTTGTTCTTCGTACCCGAATCTAACAGTACACTGTGACAGAGTGGTTACAATCCTCACCTTCTGATAGAAAAGGTGGCTCCTCCACAGCCCAAGGATCTCGAGGCCGGTGGCACCAGTCCACCATTCTACCGCACAAGGAAAGGGATGATTATTATCGCCGTTGTGGCCCTCGTGGTTATCATCGTGGTGGCAGTGGGAGGCAGTGTAGGGGGAAAGAAGAAGAACATGACCTATCAATCAGGATCAACCCAGACGTCGACAGAAGCCCCTTTTCAAACCGCAGCCTCACTAGGGAGTGGAATTCCTGACCCGACAACCACTGGAACAGCAACAACGACTCGATCAGGGCGGACAAGTGCTGAGCCAGCATCAACCCAGACGTCAGAAGGCCCTTTTCAAAGCGGAGCTCCTGGGGACTAATGAAGTGGAGTTTCTAACTCGAGCCCGACAATCACTGGAACAGTAACAACGGCCCCACCTGGGCTGACAACTATTGGCTCAGGTAATCCACTGACCGGGATGAAGGACATATTTCCACTCACCGTTCTGCAATATCAAGTTTTACTAGCTATCTGTTGACGTTTTTTTTTATGACGAGGACCTGCTTTTATGGTGCATCTTGTGGATTTTCAAGTCAATACCTACAAGTTTGTTTTGACGGTGCACTAGTATCGATACCTCAACTTTTTGATAATCTCAGCCTTTTTCCCAAGTTCTTGTTCGATGTTACTGTGTTATAGCTTATTCCTATGTATATATACTAACCCAAACACCTGATTCTTTTGCAATTTATTGAAGCATGGCTTAAAGCGTCCCCTTTCACTTCAGATACGAAGCTGTACGTCATTCATTATATGGCAACTCAGAAAGGCTGAGGATTTCGTCCGAAACTAAGAATCATATAAACTGCGAATGTATCATAGAAGATAATGGCCCAGCACGAAATTTGTGCATTTGCCCAGAACGTACGCAGTATGACATGCATCCGGATGCCAAAGCCCTCATAACGATCAAAAGCGACCAATACTCAAATTCGACTCAATACTATTGCAGAGGGCGCAATGCCCCTCAGCGATTGTCCACTACATCGGATGGGCGGCTATGAAAAAAATATTTATTCAACAAAGGATCGAACTGCGAAATTTAATCATCGAGCATGAAACGGTTACCCATTATTATTATTACCAGGAGACAGGTTAGGGTGACATTCCATTCCAACATACGCAATTTCCTTGTCGCAAGACGACATTTCCACTGGAATCATATCCTAAAGGCAAACCAATAAGCCTCTGCGAGAGTGCGAAAGGTGGTAAAGTGCTGGAAAGCGACTTGTTCGAAAATCCGGGCTTTCCATACCCTTGCTGAGACGACTGCTGTTGGATCCCACAACGCACTTCCAAAATGTCGTAGCGGCGAGTGAATCTTGCGCTGTCGCAACCACTTCACTCAGTTCTCGAGTGGCCGGTCCCAAGAAGAAGATGGGGCAGTCGCTGAGAGGTGAGAAGGTATGTGTGAGTGATAGTAGTGGGATGCGGCATTGGGACGCAGGTGGATACGGTCAGCTGGGGTGCCGAATAGACTAGACAGACTGGTCACTGCCGTGGTTGGCGAGGGGTAGGGACTGACAGTCATGGACGATACGATCCAGGGGTCCCGGTCAATCGTTGGGCATTGGTAGATACTGGGATGCGACAGGAGATGTGTGGGTGCTGAATGTCGAACGTTAAGAACGCTGACTCGATGTGGAATGCATGAAAAGAACCCGTTGGCCGCTTTTTGGGTGCAGATAGTCGCTGAAACACGACATTAGAATGTAGGTGGCGATGATCGCTGGACTGCGATATGGGACAGGTGACGACGACCCCGGAGACACGATTTTCAATGCACAAGAGGATCTGCCATGGCCACTAGGAAGTGCAACACTCGGAAGCATCGTGGTGTTGAAAACGATTGAGACTCAGAAGCTGGAAATTGGCGGCAGAGGACGAGTCAGTGGAAAGGTATAAATACTCAACTTTGTTTTTTTTTATGTGAACGCGTAAAAGACGCAAGCGGGAAGCAGGGTTTGTACTTGCGGTATCAAGGGAAGAGAGGCAATGCGTGACATGTCACATCTAATGTCAAGACATGATCATGACACTCCTATCTCTCCGCTCCTACCTCTCTCTATTGACTAGTATGTAAACATCCAAGATTGGACGTACCTGAAGACACCATGTCGGAGCCCGCAAGAGGCTCTGAATCTTAAGGCTGTACAACGACGTGTATTCGCTGCACTCTCCGCCCTCTCCGCCCTACCCTCTATAATACCCAGAATCGATGAGTGGGTACTCAAGCAATCCAATGACATCAAATGCAGCTTATCGAAACTACCCCGGAAATATGGCATTAGCGCCAGTAGCCAACAATGCCCAGATGCAGGTACGTGCGGGTTCATGCACTATTCACAGCTCTTTCAGTGTTGTTTTTCGCACCCGAATCTAACAGTACACTTTGACAGAGTGGTTATAATCCTCACCTTCTGGTAGAAAAGGCGGCTCCTCCACAGCCCAGCCGCGATCTCGAGGCTGGTGGCACCAGTCCACCCTTCTACCGCACACGGAAAGGGATCATTGTTATCGTCGTTGTAGCCCTCGTGGTCGTCATTGCGGCGGCTGTGGGAGGCGGTGTAGGGGGGAAGAAAAAGACGCAAACGGCCATTACCCAACAAGGAGCAGGCGTTCTGTCGTCGACACCGACACCGACACCGACACCGACGTCGTCGTTACAAGGCGCCAGTTCCATGGCAATCCTGACGACGATTTCATTGCAGACAACTATTACTATTGGGCCTACTGTTATCGTTATTCCAACCCTTCCGCCTTCAACTAGCACACCACCAAGGCAAACAATGAGTTAAATATTGGATAGCTGTTTTCAGGATGAAGGACATATTGCCGCTCACCGTTCTGCAATCTCAAGTTTTACTAGTTATCTAGTTACCGTTTAAATTGTATGACGAGGACACTACTTCTATGGTGTATTTCATGGATTTTCAAGTTAATACCTACAAGTTTGTTTTGATGGTGTGCTAGTATCAATACCTCGATTTTTTGATAATTTCAGCCTTTTCCCCAAGTTCTACATAGTTCCGAGCTAACTGTGTTATAGCTTATTCCCATGTAACCCAAACACTTTCACAATTTCTTGATGTATGGCTTAAAGCCTCCCCTTTTACTTCGGACACGGGGCTGTATGTCATTCGTTATATCGCAACTCAGAGGGCTTAGGATTTCGTCGAATAAACATCATTCAAAATATGAATGTATCATAGACGACAGTGACCTAGCACGAAAATTGTGCATTTACCCATAAAGTATGCAATATGAGACGCGTCTGGATGCCAAAGCCCTCATAGGGAGCAAAAGCAACCAATACTCAAATTCGACTCAATGCTATAGCAGAGGGCGCAATACCCCTCACTATCTACTACATCAGATAGGCGGCCACAATTTTTCGACAAAGAATTGAACTGGAACGGCAACGGAATTTAATCATCCAGCATGAAACGGTGCCATTAAGGCAGAGAGTATGATCCAGGTAGGGTGACATTGCATTCCAACATGTAAAATTCCTTGTCGCAAATAATTAAGCTCCTCTTTCCACTAGAATAATATCGTAAAGGCAGACCAATAAGCCTCTGCGAGAGTGGGAAAGGCAGTAAAAGTGCTGGAGAGCAACTTGTCGAAAATACGGACTTTCCACATCCTCGCTTCAACGACTGCCGTTGGATCCCACTACGCATTTCCAAAATGTCGTAAGGGAGAGCGGATATTGGGCTGTCGCAACCGCTTCAGCTATCAAGTAACCACGACCAAAAGAAGATGGGTAGAGTGGTGTGTCAGCCGCCCTCTGGGTGGAGGTAGTCGCTGGGACGTGAAAGCCCGTGTGTGAGTGATAGTTGCTGAGATGCGACGTTAGGATGTGGATTGGGGGCGATCGCTAGGACGCGATGCCGAATGTACGAGACGGCCCGGCGATGGCACAGGGTGCTGGGATGCGATGTCAAATAGACGAGACGGCCCATCGGTCATTCCTTGGATGCAGGCAGTCACTGGGGCGTGAGAAGGCATGTGCGAGTGATAGTCATTGGCATGCGACATCGAGACGCGGGTGAACATAGTCGTTAGGACGCCGAATGGACGAGACAGGCTGTCATCTGCTCTTTGAGTGTTGAGCGCTGAGCAGTCGCTGGGACGCGACGGGGGTGTAGGAGCTGACTGTCACTGGGACACGAAATAGAATGGACGATACGGTCCAGGGGTTGGTCGTTAGGTATTGGTAGTTGCTGGGATGCGATAGGATGTTGAACGTTGGACGTTGGACGTTGAAACGTTGATGGTCGGTGGGATGCGAGGCGACGAATCGCCGACGATCGCTAGGACGCGATGTGGAATGCATGAAAACGGTCCATTGGCCGCTCTTTGGGTGCAGGCCGCTGGGACGCGACATTGGGATGTAGATAGAGATGGTCGCTGGGATGCGATACTGGGCAGGTGACCACGATCACTTGGAAATGAACGAGAGGACTTGCCCGCCGCTCATTTGGGTGCAGGTTAGCAAGTCCGTCGGCCGCTCTCTGGAAGCGGGTTGGGGAACACGTCCGTCGCTCTCTGGATACCAATGGCCACTGGGACGGAGCATGAGTGCAACACTGCGGAAGTGTTGTGGTGCTGGGCTGCAGGAAAACGGTTGAGACTCAGAATTGCTCAGAAGCTTGAAATTGGGCAGAGGACGAGTTGGTGGAAGGGTCAGCTTTGCGTTTTATAACGGCTGGTTCGCAACATGCATAAAAGTCAGATGAGCGGGCGATTACGTACAGTGTTTAAATGGACGCGTTGTTGAGTACGTTTTGTACTTGACTTGGCATCAAGTGTGACATGTCTCCTAATCCAAAGACACTATCTCTCCGCTCGTGTCTCTCTCCAAGGATGGATGTGCCTGAAGACACCGTGTCGGAGCCCGCAAGAGGCTCTGAATGTTAACGCTGTTCGACGAGTGTTCGCTGCCCTCACCGCACTACTTTGGCACTACCCAGAATCAACCAGGAGTCGCTATTGAAGCGATCCAATGACATCAAATGCAGCTCATCGAAACTCCACTGGAAATATGGCATTAGCGCCAGTAGCCAACAATGCCCAGCTGCAGGTACGTGCGGGTTCACGCACCATTCGCAGCTTTTCAGTGTTATTCGTCGCACCTGAACCTAACAATACGCTTTGACAGAGTGATTACAATCCTGACCTTCTGGTAGAAAAAGCGGCTCCTCCACAGCCCAGCCGCGATCTCGAGGCTGGTGGCACAAGTCCACCTTTCTACCGCACGAGGAAAGGGACGATTATCATCGCCGTTGTGATCCTCGTGGTTATCATTGCACCTGCATTGAAAGGCGCTTTAGGGGGGAAGAAGAAGCAAACGGCCGTAGCCCAAGCAGCATCAGCCCAGACGTCGACAGAAGGCCCTTTCCCCACCTCATCTGCTGGGAACTCACAAGGGGGTGGATATCCTAACACGAGCTCGACAATCCCTGGAAAAGCAACGGCAACCGACGTTATACGATGACTGATTGAAGCAGCACCAGGGAAAATATTGAATTAAACATCAGGACGAAGGATACATCGCCGCTCACCATTCTGCAATCTCAAGTTGTACTAGCTATCTGGTTCCCATTTTGTTATGACGAAAACATGGTTCTGTGGTGCATTTCGTGGATTTCAAGTTAACATCTTCTACAAGCTTGTTTTGAAGGTGCGCTAGTATCGACACCTCAATTTTTTGATAATCTCAGCCTTCTTGTTCGAAGTTACTGCGTTACACTATAGCTTATCCCCATGTATGCACTAACCCAAACACCTTCCGACCCCTCGACTCCTTCGCAATTTCTATGACGCGTCCCCCCTTTTACTCCAGATACGGAGCTGTACGTTCCTTGCGGCTCAGGATTTCGTCACATAAGAATCATCCAAAATGCGAATGTATTATACAATACAGTGGCGCCAGCAGGGAAAGTGTGCATTTGCCCAGAATGAACACAGCAAGCTCAGAATAAGATGCGAAGGGGAACTTGATATTGACGCCTTGAAGGCAATTCTAACTCTGCGTCGTGCCGATGCGCTTAAAATAGTCCAGGTAAATGAGGTAGATTCGGTGCTGAAAATGAGGAGGGCTTGAGAAGCAGAGGAGTCCAGATTACTAAAAATCATCCACCGGCTAATGATACACCTCCCAATAACACACTTTCGTTACATCACCTCAAAAATATATATCCTTTCATGACAGAAACAAATTTTTCTTAAGACCTCTACTTCTTTTCTATCAGTAGTTAAGATATGAGAAAGATTGGACAAGTTTGAGGCATGTTGCATCTTGTTGGAATTACTTAGCCAAGAACACCCAATGATACATGTCCTGGGAAATTTCTCACTTGAGCGGGATAAGGACTACGACGTCGGCAATGTTTGATCGTATTGACGTATTCCCATCAGGGAAATATCCACCACACTGCAGGTTCAACGTTCAACGTTCAAATCCCGTCTGCGGCTGCCTTACCCACAAGAGGCTCTAATCTTGAGGCCTTGAGGCCATACGACGACGTGTGTTCGCTGCCTTCTCCACCCTGCCCTCCGTAATACCCAGAATCGACTAAGAGTCGGTATTCAAGCAATCCAATGTCATCAAATGCAAGACACCGAGACGACGATGAAAAGCTTTTGGCATCAGCTCCAGTAGCCACCAAAGCCCAGCTGCATGTACGTGAGGGTTCATGAACTAAGCTTTTCAGTGCTCTTCATTTAACAGTGAACTTTGATAGAGTGGCTACAGTCCTGACCTTCTGGTGGAAAAGGCGACTCCTCCACGGTCCAGACGCGATCTCGAGGCTGGTGGCAGCAGTCCACCCTTCTACCGCACAAGGAAAGGGATCATTATTATCGCCGTTGTAGCCCTCGTGGTTATCATTGCGGCGGCTGTGGGAGGCGGCGTAGGGGGGAAGAAGAAGAAGCAAACGGCCATAGCCCAACAAGGACCAGTCGCCCAGACGTCGACAGCAGACGCCGCTTCCACCACCACCACCACCTTCACCAGCACCAGCACCACTGCCGCTGGGAGCTCACAAGGGGGTGGAGTTTCTGACTCGACAACACATGGAACAGCAACGACCACGGCGTTTCCACCCCTGCCGACAACAGGTAGTCCGTCCAGCGTCCAGTACTCCCTTCCTTTCACCCGACCTTCTATGATAACTGCTTGAAGCAACACCGGGGCCGCAAACACCGAGTTAAACATCTCATGGCTGTTTTCAGGATGAAGGGCATATTGCTGCTCGCCGTTCTGCAATCTCATGTTCCACTAGCTATCTACTTGCCGTTTTACTAAATTTTATGACGAGGACATGCTTCTATGGTGGATTTCAAGTTAATATCTTCTACAAAGTTTGTTTTGACGGTGCGCTAGTGTCGATATCTCGATTTTCTCATGATCTCAGCCTTTTTCCCTTTTATTTTTTCAAGTTCTTTTTCGAAGCTACTGTATTATGGCTTATTCCGAGGTCAAACACCTTCCAATTCCTTCGCAATTCCTTGGGGCGTGGATTAATGCGTCCTATTTTACTTCATTTACGAAGCTGTATGTTATTCATTATATGGCAATTCAGATCACTCAGGATTTCGTCAAATAAGACTTATCCGAAATGCGAACGTATCATAGAAGACAGTGGCCCAGCACGAAAATTGTGCATTTGCCCAGAACGTACGCAAAGTGAAATGCGTCCGGATGCCTCGGCCCTCGTAGCGATCAAAAGAAACCATTACTCAAATTCGACTCAATACCATGGCAGAGGACGTATCGCCCTTCACTAATTGTCTGTTACATCAGATAGGCGGCCACGATTTTTCGACAATGGATCGAACTGGACCGTTGCGCGGAATTTAATCATCGAGCACGAAATGGTACAAATTGAGCTAGAGAGTATGCTCCAGGTACGGAGACATATTCCATGTACAATTCCTTGTCGCAGGTTAATTAAGCTCCTTTCTCCACTGGAATCATATCATAAAGGCAGACCAACAAGCCTGTGCGAGAGTGCGAAAGGCGGTAAAATGCTGGAGAGCGACTTGTTGCAAAGCCGGGCTTTTCATCGCTGAGACGACTGCTGTTGGATCCCACAACGCATTTCCAACCTGTCGTAGGGGAGAGCGGATCTTGCGCTGTAGCGATTTGCTTCGCCCAGTTCTCGAGTGAGCGGGACCAAAGATGGGTCGAGTACTGATCATCGTGATGCATGCATGGAATTTTTCATAGAGCCAAGATTTACCCAGCCGTGCTTGGATACGATTTTTGCACTGAAAGTCGCGACGGCCTTTGCCTGC
>Ga0307513_10007202_pt1 | contig 14443 bp, 16 predicted proteins | sample 15_EM_MG_FD_202174 | JGI IMG/M metagenome (GOLD analysis project Ga0307513, IMG submission 202174) | Populus trichocarpa ectomycorrhiza microbial communities from riparian zone in the Pacific Northwest, United States - 15_EM | ecosystem: Host-associated > Plants > Roots > Unclassified | place... | reverse complement strand
CAATTGGATGAAATGGTTACGAGCCATAGCAACTTCCCCACCATGCGGACTGGGTACAGGAGCACACCGAGGTCGATGAGAGCCTGAACACCCTAGCAGGGGCAAGGCCATGCGGTGCACTCGGAGCGAACCAGTGCTGACAGGGACCGGCTAAACCGGCTAAACCGGCATGGACATGATGGACCGGACGGCACTTACGACGAGGAGTGGCGACTTCGAATTGAATGCTGTTGAACCACCAAGAAATATTAGAGTCGATATACACCTCAGCGTAGACGAAGGTGTTAAATTTCTGGGCCATCCACGGGACGGGGGAGGGGCTGCGACCTCAATGGCGAATACGAGTGGCACCCCACAAGGGTGAAGAAATATTGTAAGGTCGGATTGTTGTCCTCGTGTGATGCATCATATGTGGTCTAGAATAAATTTCTACGGGCATCGGATTTGTTTCATTCCTCCAACGCATGACTGACACTACAACTGCAGCCCTCGTAATCTATTCCTCCGCTTCTAGCAATGCATTCAAGACACGAACCACAGCTCCGCCTGCCTCGCGAACACGTTGGCGGTCAGATCCACTTGTCAAACCGATCCGGGTGAAATACAAGAAAGGCTTCGTGGATGCGCTGTTTTCTGTGCTTTCCGTGAGAGTACAAGGGCGGCAGTACGAAGGCGGAGATCGAGTCTGCTGGAAGCTGTTCGGGTGAGGTTGATGGATGTTGGACAGGCCAAGGGATGTCTTGGAAACAGAGTTGGAAAAGTGGCAGGGCATGACGATGATCGAGAAGGGACCCGGCGCTGTAAAGATTGCAAGACATCTCGTATTAATGGAGTTTGGAGAGTGGAGCAGAAACGGCGATAAAGATAATAAATATATCATGGCGGCGGAGAAACAAAATTCACGTGCTCGATCTTTTGGACTTCCGCTAAACGAAAATTGTTTTTTCCGTTAACGTTATCTGATGTCCAGACTCTATCGGCTGGCCCCTTGAATCTACTCCAGCCCAACGCTCTTGCGCACCTCCTCAGATACAACCCACCTCTTCGTCCCTTTGTCCTTCATAGCAATCTCCTTGAATTTAGCTTCAACTGCATTCTTCTTCGCGCCGCGGTCCTTGAGGGTCTGATAGATCTCGTCGATGAGCACGGCGCGGGTACTCGTCGAGCCATGCACCTTGGCGACGAACTCGGGAAGAAGCGAATCTGGGATAGTTGTCCTTGGTACTTGCTGGGAGGAAGTACCCGCTCCGCGCTTCTTGGTCGGAGCGGTGCCATTTGCAGAGGTAGGTCCGTCATTAGAGGTGAGGCGATCAGGGAGAGCGGGGATAGCGAAGCCATCTGCAGTCTTGCTTTGCTCAGAGGAGGTCGGCTTCTGGCGTCGTGGCATTTCGGGGATAAACGTGAAGGGGTCGAAAGGGTAAAGGGTATCTGACTCACTGGGTCAACAGAGGGCGTCGCGACATGGTCGAAACTCACCATTGAGAAAGCGGATCTGGTATCTCTCAAACGCTTTGGTGCACTCCCCAATTGCAGGTTCCCAAACAGGGCCTTTAATTTCGGGTACTAGTGCAGTGACGACTTTCCTCCTCTTCAATCTAATTGTCTCTCCATCACCCCCGGCCTTACGCTTGCCAATACCAGGCAACGACGAGAGGTGAGGTGATCCCTGCGCCTCAGTTCCACCTACGAGCTCTACAACGTCATCCGAAACGATCCAATCGTCTTCGGAATCACCATCCTCGTCCAAATCTTCGTCTTCGTCCAAGCTTGCAAGGTCATCCGCCTCGCCCTCCTCTTCCTCTAACCACGCGTCGATTCCCTCTGCTTCGTAGTCAATCGCCCCGTCTTTGGCAAATGGCGTACGGGGACCAACAGTGGCAGACGATTTGGTCCATGTCCCGATGTATTCGGGGCGGCCTTCGTGCGAGAAATACATGAATCGGAGGGGGATAGTCTTGCGGTCAGCGAGGAGCTTGGCGAGGTCCGAGGTAGTAGTGTAGTCGCCTTCTTCAGCAGCTTCAGTGATGCGGGACATGAGCTCTTTGACGCTGTGTTTGGACGAGGAACGGACACGAGAGTTGTTATTACGTTTACCATAGGATGTCGAAGGGCAGGTGCTTGGGCCACCGAAAGGGAGAAGAGAATCTAAAGAACGTTGATAACGTGCTTCAGAAGGTACAGTGGTAACATACCTTTGAGGTACGGAGTGATAGACTTTTCTTTCAGTCTCGTGCTGGCATCGACGAGGTCACCATTGTCATTCAGTTCAATGATCTCTTTCCCGCCTGCCTTCTTTGTCTCGGCTTGTTTTTTGAAGTAGTTATTTGGTGCAAGGTCGGTGTTTTTCTTCACCGCGAAGGGACGGAATGAGCTTTTGACGTCGGAAACGGTAGGCGCTGTGACTTTGAGCTCTGATGTAGACGGTTTGACAGTGGGTTTCGAAAGCCATGCACTGAACATGGTAGCACTCTTGCCCGTCGTCCACGCTTCGGGTTTCTTCGACTTTTCCGCTTTTGTTGTCTTCTCCTTCTCGCCTTCATTCGCGTCCTGTAACACGGCTTCTAGTCAATGCAACTGAAGGTGAGGGAATGTATTCACCTTGCCCACTGCTAAATCGCTCTTCTTCGATCGTCCAGTCTTTTGCTTCTCCGAAGTGCCAGGAGCCTGCTACGATTGTAATGAGCACTCGGCTAGACAAGAAGAGATCTTAACACACGTTCTCCTTTCCATCACCATCCGCGGTAGATTTAGTCTGTTTGCCACCTTTTCCTTTCAGCATTGCGTTTTGCTCAGTCTCAGACAACGCGTCAAAGTTAGCCGCTAATGCTTTCTTAGCCTTTGGGAATATTATGAGCTCATGAAATGTAGCAAAGACGACAGGCGGATAACTCACTTCGACCCGTTCTTGGTACCGCGATTCGTCCTTGTCTTGGATTTGTTTTGGAAGCCACGAGCGGTCGTTCACTTCCCACCTCCATACGCAAACAGCCTAGGTGTTCATGAGCAATGGGTACTATATAGGTGGAAAGAGAAAGGCATACCGCAACACCATTGTCAATTCCCCAATTGACCCTAGTCGCCACGGAATGGATTGCTTTCTCAACGGCATCAAGAGAAACAACACTTGGTAAAGGGTCCTTGTCGTTTTCTTGCGACTCGTCGATTGTCGGAGGGAGCAATTCTTGCTGTACGATTTTTGCTAGGGTCGCAATGGTCTTGTCGCTAGAGAGGGCGAACAAGGCGTTCAGCGTGTGGTATGTCTAGGAATCGCTGCGTGTACCTTCCGTACACCAGTTTGGCGATGACCGGGTGGTATGATTCGGGAAAGGATCCCAGAGGAGCATGGAGGCCTTCTGCCATGGACCGAAAGGCCATGATTTCTGCAATGCGGAGGAAGGTGCTTCAGCCTGCTGGCGAGACAGTGTAAGACACAACCGAACCCTGTAAGGTTTCTGATAATTTATCGCAGGCAAGTGGCTTCTGCTTCCAGATAACCTTGCTATTCTTGAGCTCCGCTATGTGAGCCACACTGGGCGCTGACTTAGCTGCAGAGGATCAGGCGTGAGCGGCCGCGTCTGGTTTCGTCGAGAAAGAAGTTGCGTCTCACCGGCTTGGGGGGGCGCGGCCGTGGTCGAGAATTCCTTTACTTGTGGAGAGTCGACTTCCATCGAGATCGTGGTTACAGAGAGAAGGGAGGAAGGGCTCAAGGCGGGGAGGAAGAGTCGGAGATTTCACGCGACTGGCCAAACAATAAACAACGGTCTCCCTCGCTTGCCACGCCACCCACAAACTGCAATGGCCACATACACTGCTCATCGTCGTCCAGAACCTGGTCCATCGACTCGTGCTCCACCTCCAACGGTAGAGGACCACTTCCGGCCGAGTTATCCACACAGACTCAATTTGTGCGCGCCGTTTGCCACCTGCAAGTCGCGTCCTTTTTCTCACAAACACTCTGCAGCTACGATAAGCCACCTCTTTTTGATGTCACCCTCGAACAGTTCGAGACCTGGGCGCTGGCGCGTCTCCGCATCCTTGCAGAGATAGAATCCGCACAAGCTCGTAACCGCTCCTGGGACGAGGTCAAGGCATCGACAAAACTCTTATGCAAGAAGTACCTGCCCCTCAATTCCAACACGCACGGTGATGCCGATCTGGGCAGCCAGCGTCGCCAGGATCATGTTGGCCACTTTGTTCTCCGGCTAGCCTTCTGCAGAGGCACAGAAGACGTAAGAAGGCGATATGTCAATCTTGAAACTACCCTCTTCAAGCTCCGTTATGAAAGCGATGATACGACAGAGCGAGAGAAATTCTTGGGTTCGAGGGACTTTGGTTGGATCGAAGTAAGTTCCCCCATCCAAGAATTCACTGAAAGTATACTCACTCTCCTTCCAGGTCTCGAAAGAAGAGAAGGCTAAGTTTGAGAAGGAACTCCGTGCCTGCACCCCGCCGAGCCAGATCACGACATTCCCGCATGAGCCATTTTACAAAGTCCGTTGGACACGCGTACCGAGACTCGTTGAGTCTCGTCGCGTGTTCTTAAATGGAGGAATGGCCTACGTTCCGACCAAAGAACAGTCAAGCTTCATCATGCAAGAATTCCAAAGCAACCTTGAAGCAGGCCTCCTCGTAAGCGGGTATCTTTGGTATGAATGCAGTGTTTTCACCTTTTCTAGGCCACTTCCAAGGCGCTCCCGCGACTGGACGAGGACCGACTCTCTCCAATCCTCGATCATTTATCGAAGGGATTCGTCGCTGGCGTCCCATCCGAACTACCCGCTGAGTTTGAGAGTTCAGAGGCCATCCGTGCGGATCAAGTGGACTACCTCTCAAAACATTTCCCGCTTTGCATGCGAGCGATGCATAACAACCTGCGGAAGGACCACCATCTCAAACACCAAGGACGGTTGCAATATGGACTATTTTTGAAGGTATGTCATTTTCAACGCTTTCTCAAAACGGATTATCTCAGTTTCCTCAACAGGCCATTGGTCTCCCAATCGACGAAGCCCTCGCCTTTTGGAGAAAAAGCTTCCAAAGATACTTCAAGGCCTCGGACGGCAAGTTTGACAAGGAATACGTTTACAATATCAAACATTCCTATGGTCTCGTTGGTCGACAACACAACTACACCCCGCGGAGGTGCGTGTTTCCCCTCTCTCTTACACAGCATGGAGTTAATGGGCCCAACGGTAGCTGCGCCACAATTATTACAATGACCCCGGGAAGCGACGAAAACCACGGTTGCCCATTCAAGCATTACTCCGAGCCTGCCCTCCGCAGCGCACTAGAATCCACGATGGGTGTGTCGGGAACGGACGTGAGCGATTTAATGGCGCTCGTCAAGAATAATCATTTACAAGTCGCCTGCACGCGCGTGTTCGAGATCACGCACGGGCTGAAGCGGGGCGAGGGTCTGCGAGGGGAGACGGTTGAGCATCCGAACGTATATTCGAGCATCAGCCGAGAGATGGAAAAGGCAAAGAGTGAGGCTCAAGGGGTGACTGGCCCGAAACCGACTGAGGGTGGGCAGGAGATGGTGATTGACTGATGACCTTGGACTGGTATCTGAAGCAGGTAGTTTTGTTTCATATAAGGGACGATGCGTCAGCGATACAGCAAGCCAGAGCGTACAGCACAAAACACGCAATTGGTACTTCTAGTCCTTCACAGGGGCTAAGGCCTTCCATACCCGTGTACCAACCTCTAAGATCCATAATTCCTCGTCAGCACCATCGCAAAGCGCTTTGTCAGCTTCGGCAAAGATCAGAGCACAGCGAGATTTCTGCCTCGAGTCCAAGTTAGGATGGAGGATAACGAGGTCATGCAGCTGCAGGGGGGTGAGCTCACGTGAATAGTACCTCTACATAGCCTCGTACCTGAGATAGAATTTGCGCAGCACTGTATCCATCTCGCACGAGTTGTTTGACTTTCTTCCGTACGCCATCGAAATTCTTCGCCCGACTCTCCCCACCATCAACATCCATACTGTCTGGACGGACGACATCCACACCAAGGACATTCGAGAACCCTTCGATAATATCGTCCGGCACGACACCCGCAATTTCTTGGATGTCCGCTGCGGTGATAGGTGTCGGAGGGGTGGTAGAAGACGAGAGCCGGGAAGCAGATTGGAGGTACGTGATTGAGCGACGGAGATCGCCGCCTGAAGTCGACACGAGTGCGGAGATGACTTCCGGAGTGACCGTAACGCCCTCCGCCTCGGCGATAAATTCCAATCTGCTTTGAGTGGACGACACGTCGAGGGGTTTAAAACGGAATTTCGAACACCGTGAAGTGAGGGGTTCGATGATCCTACGAGCCACCCTGGTCAGTGGTTGTACATGCACATGATCCAATCACACTTTATACCTGGTAACGTAGTTGCAAACCAAACAAAATCTGGTGATCCTTGCATAGGTCTCCATAATCCGTCTCAGAGCACCTTGTGCGTCCTGTGTCATCGAATCTGCCTCATCCAGAATGATGATCTTGTATGGTGGGCAGGGATATTTTTTGTCGTCCGTGCTGGCCTTCGGTGTCTGCCGTGCAAAACCTTTGATCTTCTCTCGGACGATGGCAATACCACGCTCGTCTGATGCGTTCAATTCGAGCACACGGTGGCGATAATTTTCAGGCCCGAAGAGTTGACGCGCCAGCGCGAGAATGGTCGAGGTTTTGCCTGTACCTGGTGGTCCATAAAAGAGCATATGAGGAAGCTGGATTGATAAGATGGAGGATGAGTCTGAATGCATGTAGCATTTAGATTGTATGCATACATTCGTAGATGTGAGGGTTTTCCGGAGCACAGCAACTGCATGTTCTTGTGAGGATACGTCGTCAATAGTTTGTGGACGACTGGAGCGAATGTCAATGTGTATAGGGATATTTATGAGAAGCACGCGCTATTTTTCGACCCAGGGCTGCAATGCGGGCTCTACAGCCGATTTTGTTTGTGCAGCAGCGTTTTGTTGCGGCTTCAGAAACATCTTGCACGATGAACTGATGGCCCCAAGACGAACGCGCGATTCAAGATAGGCTCCTTTGTCCACGTTGCCACGGCCACGGTTGAAACTCCACTGATGAAGAAAACAGCACCTGAGCGCCTTCAAAGCTGACGGTTCAAGCCGGATAATACCAATAATCATACAACAAAATTGACCCATACAATTCAAAGGTCCGTAAGGAAAATCAATCACACGTGTTCTGGTATAACATTATATTGCCGATGCTGATACTGAATCTTCGTCGTGCTGCCTTTCTCCTCTCAGCCTCCTGGCCTCTGCATCCTTCTCCTCTTCGTACGCCCATGCCTGCCAGAATGCCGATCCCTCGCCTCTTGACCAATAGAGCGCCGGGCACTTGCCATCTACCACGTCTTCCGTAATAAGGACGTGCCTAATCCCCGACGCGGGGACTTCGTACATAGAATCCAATAGGAGCGCTTCCTACAACGCCATTAGCCTTTGTCAGTACCTCCCGCAAAATGACCAAGCAAGCCGCACCATAATCCCTCTTAATCCTCTCGCACCACCCCCTCTTTCAACTGCTCGCGTACAGATTTTTCGAAGTGCAGGATTGGTGAATCGGATTTCCACACCCGAGTAACCAAAGAGAGCGGTGTACTGAGATATTAGACTGCCCTTAACCTCTGTGAGAATGCGTAAGAGGTCGGATTCAGTGAGTTGATGGAGGGTTGTTAGAACTGGGAGACGGGAGACGAATCTGGATCTGTGTTAGATAGGCTCTGCAAAACGCAGTGACGTGAAGATACTCTGGTATGTAGCTGGGAATTCAGGCAAGGTAGTTAGGAGTGCATCTGAGGAAGAGGTCCAGGACGTACCCGAAGCGAACGAGGTCTACAAGCGCATCAGTACAACAGGTTACATACTACAAGGACAATCTCACCGTTTGGCTCCACCATGTCCCATACATTCGCCTTCTTGCCATTCGGTGTGAAGAATGGCACAAAATCACCGTCCTTCCCATCATCGCTTTGCTTCAATTGGGCGCTGAATCCAATGGACTGCAAACCTATTATCTAAATTTCGATGCTTATAAGGCAATTGACTTACACCCCTGGTGAGCCTTCGTCGTACAACCTGATCCAGCCCCACAAATGCTCCGGAAAGGATGAAGAGCACGTTGCTCGTATCAACGTGATAAGTGGTCTCCCCAGCACCTAGCGACTACCCGTCAGATGCCCTTTCAGGTCAAGATCAGACTCACTTCCAGGCCCAAGCCTCTTTCCTTTGTCTTGTGCACCCGCGATGGTGTTATCCCCCCCCTTTGCAGTAACAGTAACTACAGATCCCTCCATCATCCTCAGCAATGCCTGTTGTACGCCTTCTCCGCCCACGTCTCGTGTTTGCCCATCCCCGCCGTTCCCGCGTCTGGTAAGTTTGTCCGCTTCATCTATGTAAATAATTCCGGTGCTGAAGTGGTATCAATAGAAGCACTGAACAAGGATCAAGGAGTGTACCTCGCTTTATGTATATCCCAGTTTGCGGCTTGTAACTAGTGGCGATTAATAACGGTATTGCCAGGAGAGAAGGGGTAGACACACTAGTCGATATACACACAGCTCTACGTCGTCCCCAACATCTGTAGAACCGCGTCAGTCGAGATGTTGCCCGAGTGTCCTGGATGGGGTACAAACAGCCTGCCTGTGTGAACCAGTACCTCAGTATGGCACACAGTCACGAGTAGTATCACCGAATACCTGCGTAAATGAAGTAGCATCGCTCACGGAAAAGGGTACATCCAATACCCTAGCCAATGTCCGTGCTAGTAAGGTTTTTCCACTTCCAGTAGGCCCGATTAACAGCAAATTGCTCTTCTCGTAAAGTGGGACGGGTGCACGAGATTGTAACAGTGGCGGAACACCACCCCTTCGCCGGACAGGGTGTGGATAGAGCGTCACTCCTGCCGCAGAATTCACAGAATTTACTGTAGGAGCAAATCAACGATACGCGTGAGGTTTTTGAGGTTTGATACCAGGTTGGATCCACTCCTGGCTTGGTTCCTCGGCTCTTGGACCGACATTCACCCTGACCCGGTTGTAGTGGTTGTACACGCTGTATTAAGTATCACGTCGGTAAGTGGTCCGTAAACGAGATTAGGATACTGACGCGACTGCAAGGACTTTCTTCGCCCGCGACTGACCTACAACGAAATCATTCAAATAATCAACGAGCTACAAATCCAACACAACATCGAATCAGCACTCCTTATTACATTAACGACATTTCGTAGTTACCTGCCGCGGACTTGCAAGACCAGGCATCCAGGGCTGCTCATTGTTGGGCGAAGTGGTTGGAGGATCGTCGCGATAGAGTGGCTGAGGGCGAAAACATCGTCTACCAACACGCAAAGCAATGGTATTCCGTAGCTGAGAGACTGCTCGTGGCGTTGTCCGTGGTTGCATCCTGCAGTTGTATGGGTCAAGTTTCGAAATTTGTTTGGGGGTTTAATGGCAGGGCGGATCGGCGCTCGTCCACCGACACAGGAGGACACGAAGCCAATATACAAGGTCAGTAAGGCAAATTCGCGCCCCCATGTATTTCTTCTTCGGGTTTCCGGTCAGCCTCCAAGCAGGTTGACCACCAACGACGTTCAAAGTAGCTCTGACACATACCAGACACACACCCGCTGTGCTTGAATTCGTTATAATATTCATCTGGACGGCTTGTTTCTGCTAACATGAGTACAGCTGCACCGCAACCAAGCGGCAGGCCTCCAAAGAAGGAACCAGAATGGGCAGATGCAAGGCAAGAATCGACAATTGCTTCCCTGTTACTATGTAGTCTCCATCCTTACGATCACTTGGGTCCCATCAGTGCTCTCCTCGAAGGTGCCGCCAGGCTGCTCGACGCGACCGCTGATATCCGCTCCATGACTGAAGCTGGCGAACACGCCCGACGCGTAAAAGCATCCCGTGAACAGCACCTCCAGAAGGTCCAAAAGGATCTCCGTGGTTCGTCTTGTCACAGAACGCGTCCCATCCTATCCCACTCACCACACCCCTTTCCTGTTGCAGCCCTCTCCCGGGCGTTGGAAGAGGCCAAACTTGCCTCACAGCGTCCTCCCACGGCATCATCGGAATCGGATCATATACGCGCGATGGAGGCGCTCGACCAGGCGCGGTATGCCTCCGCCAAGACGATTATGGAAAACGACACACAGGTCCAGGCCAGAGAGGTGGATATTAAGCGAATGAAGGAGGAGATCGCCGAGTGGGAGAAGAAAGACCCCATGGACGAGCACGAGCTGGACTCCGTCGCGCTCCGCGGGAGGATTCTGAAGGAGATGGGATTCGACGTCAAGTCGGACGCGACAGGGAACGTGGAAAAGGTCATCGTTCGTGAGTACTTTGTTTCTGGTATGAGTGTATACCGTTCACGACTGATCATGGACGTCTCAGGGGGCGAGTCCGGTGATATTCGCGTGCTTCCCATTTCCGCCGATGGCGATCCTTATGAGCAAGCCAAGCAGCTCTGGGAAATCAACTCCTCTTAACCCCCTCCGATTCATCATGCTCGTGACACAGAGTATGATTCTAGTACCCACTGTATCCTACAAGTCACGAACAATGTAGCACGCAAATATTGAGACGTATTTACAATATCAACGCACACGGTGCACGAAATAAGTAAGCTATCTAGTAGATCTAGAGACTCGTGCTGGCAAACGAAATGGAGTCTACAAAGACGATGAACTACAGTGGTGCTGGAACTATGGGACAAAAGTAATGGGGTTTGTGCATGGCATGGAATAAGTCGGAAGATGGGGCCCTCAGACGCAGTTCCCAAGGGACTGGCAACATTCGTATTGACATAGGAACTGACCAACGGAGTTACGGAGACGCTCTGTAGTGTGTGGAAGGAGAGCTAGTAGTACTTCGACGTGTGTCACGGCGGGAAGGCGGGAGGTTTGTTTGGCAGTGACGCTTCTGGCTTCGAAAGTGCGCGCGTTTCGTGAGATGCGGGAAATGCTCAAGTTGTTTCTACTCGGACGACGTCCAGTTTTCCTTTTCATCGCCGTATGTTTGCACTCGGTCTCGTCGCACATTCTCACCGTCGTTAACAGGGGCTTTCTCTCAACCATCTGTTTGTCTCACACGTAGGAACTGTTAGAATGGTGTGTAGTAGGATTAGTATGAGCTCTTTGTCTGACACACGGCCAGTGTGAAGGGGTCTCTATGCTTCCGACCTTCAATTACCGTGGAGACTTGCTATTCGAAAGAAAACTCGCGCTTTCACAGCTTCAAACACTGAAAAGGGGTGATTTGATTACCTTTAGATCTCCTTCAAATCCCGTGACCATCGTGTGCAAGCGAATTCTTGGGCTGCCGGGCGACGTGGTGAATGTGGATCCTATCGATCTCGAGATGTCCAAACAACATTGTTTAGTACCCGAGGGTCATGTATGGGTACAAGGGGATAATGCCACAGCATCGATTGACTCACGAACCTACGGGCCATTGCCAATGGGACTTATTCTGGCGAAGGTAGCCTGCCGGGTGAGGAGCCTTCCTGTAAGAAGGACGCCTTGACCTAACCATACCTCATTAGATATGGCCCCTCCCCAAACGTATTGATACCGACCTCAAATTCTTCAGCTAGGTTGGATATCGCTCCCATGCCACCCTCATATCAAATCATGTATATCTATATTATGACCATGCGTACCAAGTGACGTCCATGTGCCTGCGGGTCGTGGTCCTGATATCTTAGTTTGCTTCAGACTGAAGTCGCGGAATCTTGCCCGGGAGGCATCACCCTTTGATAGGGCGATTTGAATTGGCCCCGTGCGTATATCCGACGCTTCTCACAAAACCGGACCGTTGTGGGTAACACAAAGGACGGGCAATTTCCATCCCCTCCCGCCCGCACCAATGACAAAGTTTCTGAAACGTAAACGAGCCGATGACCAAAGCCCGGCGCCTCCAAGTGGACCAAGCAGTATCCCAGACCCAACAAACTCAGGTCGTTCTTCTCCTGCACTCGCGACAGGCGAAACCACTGCGTATCGAGGAGGCCAAGCCGTCGAGTCGCTGTCTCAATCCACAGCCCCGTTAGACCTTGCTGCATTACCCGCTACACGTGTGTCTAAACCTCCAACCTTCGTCTCTGCCCCCAATTCTGCCTACTTCCTTACTCCCGACATCCCCGTCAATAAAAGTTTGTTCCGGTACTCGCCCGCCGGTGCAGCCGAACCAGGCAATCTGGTTTTGCATCGCTCGCAGGAAAGCGCTCCGCCAGGGTACGTGCGTGCCAGCTGGGAAGACCGCTCGCCCCATATACGCGTTTCTCAGGATGGATTGACGATGGAGGGATACGGTGGGTTTCGGAGCGTGAGATGCAACGTTCCCTTTAGAGAGGGGAAGTGGTACATGGAAGTTCATATCGAACGCGCTTCCAGAGCGGCAGAGACCGAAGGAGGCGAGCAGGCTGGCACTGTCGCAAATGGGGCGGCATTGGGTCGACACGTCCGTTTGGGGTGGGGTCGACGGGAGGCATCTCTCAACGGACCCGTTGGCTTGGATGGGTACAGTTACGGCATACGCGACCTGACTGGAGATAAAGTCACTCTTTCAAGACCAAAACCATATGGGAAACCGTTTGTACAGGGAGATGTCATCGGAATGTACATTTCCCTCCCTCCCAAGCGCACCGCCAACCCGAATGACCCAGACGACCCAGCCCGACTCATGCGCAAGCGCATCCCTATTGGTCTAAAGCTGCAGCCATACTTCGAGATGGCAGAATACCCGGTGTCCCCGGAAACGAAGGCTCTTATGGATGATCAGGCCAAAGCCGTGGCTGCACCTCCAACGAAGAAAACCAAACCTCGCAAAATGACAGAGAACAAAACGCCAAACTTACAGCCCTTGCCGATTCTCGAAGGCTCAAGGATTGCTTATTTTATCAATGGAGAGTGCCAAGGAATAGCATTTTCAGACATCTATGATTATTTACAATTGCGGGAGAGCTCGAAGAAGAAGACAAAGGATCGGTCGCAACGGTATCTCAACATGCGACATAACCCTTACGACGACGGTACACTCGGTTATTACCCATTCCTGTCCCTCTTTCATGAAGCCGTAATACGCATAAACGCTGGGCCAGATTTCGTCTTCCCTCCGCCTCCAGACATTGATGCACTATTAGAGGGACGGTTGGAAGATGCTCGAAATGGTGCGAGAACGTGGAGACCCGCAAGCGAGCGCTACGACGAGTACATTGCGGAGATGATGGCGCTGGACGATCTGGAAGAGCGGCAAGCGCGAGAAAACATGGCAAGCGCAAAGGAAAGGCAGGATATCCCCGATTACGATGTCGAAGACGAGAAAACCCGCCTACAAAGGGAACGAAGAAGGGAACGGGATCGGACTCGGAGGGAAGCCCTACGGGCTCAGAAGAAAGGTGGAGGTGGCCCAAAGGCTACAATAGCAGCTGCGATAAGAGCAGATTCTGAACGTGCAAAGTCCGGTACTCCTGCTCCCGTTGGTGGCAAGCCCACGCACAGTCGGGTACCATCCACGGCTGAACCATCGCCGACTCCACCTCCAGGAGGCCCGCTAGACACAACTCTGTTCAATCCTAGGAAGGAACTGACTGGTGCACAACGGAGACGAGCCAAAGCTGGCTGGGAGCAGTACGTGATGAGCCTAGACGAGACTGGTGTACCAAGTGTTTCTCTGTCGCAGTCTCCTGCTCCCGCGTTTCCAGCTGGGGATAGGAGTATGACCGGCACCCCGGCGCCTGTTACCATTAAAGTGGAGGATCTGACGAGCGAAGAGCCTCCTCCGCCCTTGTCAGCACCAGATGTAGAGATGGATACAATAACAAAGATGGAGATTGATTCATAATTGTACACATACTTAAATAAACACAGGTACCCTATGAATGGTGAGATTAATAGTAGCATCCGCGCGGTTTCCAAAAATGGTGGACCTTATTAATACCACATTGGAGGCGGGGCGGAGATCGGATAGCTAGGGAATTCGTGAGTTGGGTTCGTGAGTTGGGTTTGATGGAACCGGATTATTAACATACCTCACAGTGGTACCGATCCCTCTCTCCTTCTCGACTCTGATGTCGAATACCAAGGACATCGATTCCTCATCATAATGTACCATGCAATAATTGCGTCGAGGGAGGATGTTCTTGCATTTTAGAGGCCGTCCTTTGGGGTCACACTCGAAGAGCGGAATCTGGACCATATGTTTAGAATTGACACAAAGTAAAAGGTGTGGCTATACCATGACTTCGTCCTTCGGAATATTTAGTCTCGCATCGCCAACAAATATGCAAAATAGCCAACCGTTTGGTAAGTATGCATAGATTTGTGTGGCTTCTCACTCAGCAAGGCAACCACCTTCTGTACAGCAACCGGAGGTCTGGAAGGCGTTAATAATGAGTCTGGGCACAGAGGGAAT
>Ga0307513_10007201_pt1 | contig 14445 bp, 11 predicted proteins | sample 15_EM_MG_FD_202174 | JGI IMG/M metagenome (GOLD analysis project Ga0307513, IMG submission 202174) | Populus trichocarpa ectomycorrhiza microbial communities from riparian zone in the Pacific Northwest, United States - 15_EM | ecosystem: Host-associated > Plants > Roots > Unclassified | place... | reverse complement strand
CAAAGGTTTGGTAGCAACATTATCTTCTCAAATGGGCTGAGAGATCCTTACAGTAGTGGCGGGTAAAGAAAGAGAAAATCTTTTGTTTTGTTCTTTTAGTAATCAGGAGGATGTTCATCTAATTTTATAATCATCTTCCTTCTTTCATTGCAGGGTATTGAATAACATATCAGATAGTATTGTTGCGGTTACTACAGTGAACGGTATTCATGATTAATTTAATTAACTGCATACCATGCAGGCATAAATAGAAAAACTTATTAAACCTGGTATAAATGGTTAAATTGAAACTCGACTGACCTACTAATCAAGTGTTTTTAAAAAAAACTAACACTTATATTTTGATAAAAAAGTATTAAAAAAAACAAAATTTAATTTCGATCAAGTTATCATGTTGTGGATTGACATATCGAGCCAATCGAATCAAGTAAGATTAACTTATTGTTTCCATCTTTTTAAAAATAAATAAATAATAAAACAATGTTATTTTAAATTGACCTAGATATATATAACCTATCTAATCTATGATCTGAAATTTAAACTAGATCATAAGCTAAATTTTGTTGGAATATCTGATTTAATAAAATTTCCTTAATTATTTTCTTGGATGTCCCTATCGACAGGATCTCATTGCTTGGACATACAACGAGCGAATCCAAGTACTGATCCCGATTGGCTGGTGATGCAACGTAAAAAAGAGGTGGAGATAATTGAAGGGTGGATTACCCAATATTACGAAGATCTTTATGAGTTCAAAGATCCCTTTTTAATCATAAGAGATGCTGCTGTTTCAGGTTAATTATAAAATTAACTGCAGTTGAATAAGAAATTATTGCAAGTATATATGATTGCTGGGCCACTTTGCCTGCTTTAAATAAGGAACTTGATATGTATGGTTATGTGTACTCCTTCTACAATTCCACTACGTTTCATGTAATAATAAGATGGCCACTTCCTCTTCAATTCTAGTTTTTATTTTATTTTTTTGATAATAAAGATTTATGAGTTTTGAATTACATAAGATGGGTAGCCATGGTAAATCTAATACACAGTAAGGGGTACTTAAGAGTGTGATAATGATTGTGAAAATATATTAAAATAATATTTTTTACTTTTTAAAAATTATTGTTGACATCAGTACCATCAAAATGATATATAAAAACATAAAAAAAATATAATTTTAAAACAAAAAACAATTTGATTTTTTTAAAAAAACACAGTTTCAACCGCGTTCCCGAACACTACCTAACATAAATCAAGATTCTTGACCATTGGTGCTTATTTTTTAGAAAAACGTTTTACTTGATTTCCTTTGGAAAAGTTTCGTATTGCCATCTGCATGAACTAACACTAAAATCTAACATGACTCGACTTCGTATTATAGTGGGTGAAAGTTGAAGATGAAGAACATGTAATCCAATTAATTTGTTGAGTGGTGTCATAATCTATTTTTGGGTTATTCCTCGATTCATATTTTTTCTCTCTTAAAAAAAAATATATACAAAAAAATAAAAAATATTATCAAAAAAATATAACAGTGAAAAGAGGATGCACAACGCATAGAAAATGGTCAAAAATTGGTTAAGGAGGTTAAAAAATACAAAGATTGAAATTTGACAGTATATCTTTGACCGATGAGAGCCCTATTGATGAAGAAAATTCAATTTGAGGAAAAAAAAGTCTAAAATCAGATGTTTATGGACTCAATTAAATTTTATTGAAGGTTTAATTGAATTTATGGAGGGTTTGATTATAAGAAAAATTGATTTTGGAGTTAATTTGGGCTTTAATTGGAAGAAATTAAAGTTCTGGGGTCAATTTATAATTTTTTAGAGTTAATTTGGTCAACTCAGGGGCTTAATTGCATAAATATTGAAGTTTGATGGCCAATTAGGGACTTAATTGAAGAAATTTGAAACCAAGAGGGGCTGTAATTAAAACCGAATCAGGGGCCAAATTGAAGAAATTAAAAGTTTATTGATCAATTGAGGGTCAAATTGCATAAATCAGAGACCAAAGATCAATTTGGAAAAGGCGTCCAACTTTAGGGCTAAGGATTAAATTTGGCAGGGATGCAATTGAATTGATATTTAAAATCAAAATTGCAACTGAGGACTTGATTGAACAAATTACAAATTGAAGACTGATTTGGACTTTGACACGTTTTTGCTGCTCTTTTCTTTAAATGAAACGACGCGTTTTGTCCAAAACGGCACCGTTTCATCCACTGTTCATTAAAAAAAAAGGACAAAAAACGATGCCGTTTTGAATGACACCATACATCTTCTTCTTCCCCTGGACGTGCAGAAAACAGGGGAGGGAGCTTTTGTTCCCCTTTTTTCATCGACTTCTTTCCACCGCCATCTCTCTCTCAAAAAGACGCCGACCAACCTTGCCCAAAGCTTTCCACGTGTTGGAGAAAAGGGAGAAGATGTGTTCCTCGGGTAGTTTTTGGGGCGACAACACAGTGGCCGCCCCTGCCTTTCTCTCCCCTATTTTACCTATAAATACAGAGGGGGAGAGCACAACAAGAAGAGACGAAGGGAGTAGAGAAGGGAGAGGCAAGAGGACCGAAAGAAAAGAAAAAAAGAAGAAGAAGAGGGAGAATGGTCTGAAGACTAAAACAATAAAGAAAAAAAACAGAGAGAGAGAGAAGAGGTTGCAGCCACCGCGAACCACCAGCGCTGCCGCTTGTCGCCTCCAACAGTACAGCCAATGGTTGCAGCCACCGCAGGTCAGCCCTTCCCTCTTCCTTTTTTTTTCTTTTGCTTCGTCTCACCTCCTTGCTCTCTTGCTCTCCACTGTTCACGTAGTCTGTGAATAGTGGAGAGCACTGTTCATGGCTGGGCCAATTATGGCCCAGCCGAATATTTGGGCCTAGCCCAGTCCAAAGAAAATAATTGGGTCGGGTCCGGCCCAATTCAAAAATTTTTTCTCAAAAATGCTTTTGAAAAATTGTAATTTTTTCGTGTATTTTTCTACTTTGTTTTGTTTAATCTCAATCTGTTTTTTGGCATTTCAAAAAATATGAATCCAGTATTAAAATACCAGGTTTTTGTCAAAACTTTCAAAAAAATACAAAAAAAATTAAAATTTTGAAAAAATGTTTTTGTGCATACGGTCAAGTGTCTCAAAGCTAAAAAATCATAGTGTTTTTTATACACCAAAAAACAATGTTTTAACATGCATTTTTTACTTTAATAACCTGTTTATTGAAGTCAAGAGAACATTGGCCAAAATATCAAAAACAAATTTTTTTTATTATTTTGTGTTGTTTTAGTATCAGGGATTACGAATTTATACGTAAAATGTATTCCCGATATTAAAAAAGTATTTTCTTTTGACGACATAGAACAATTAGGTTTTTACCCGATAAGAAAAGGATCTCCTTACAGAGGAGGACTTTTCTTAAACCGTAGATAGACCGACAATTAGAAACCACTACAAGACTTTAGATTTTATCAGACAACAAAACAATGCAGCTTATCTTAGGTAGGACGTAGTTGGGGTGCTAATACCTTCCCTTTACGCAACCAGTTTCCGTACCCGATCTTTAAGACCAGTTAGGGTTCCTAGTGACCAGAATACTAGGTGGCGACTCCTAATCAAATTTTTCACTGATAAAAGACAAGAATTCCTTGTCTCCTCATATTTTCCAGGTAGACCATTTCATTTTCCTTGAATAGTGGACGATCGCCGCGACGCCGTACACGTGCGACAAGTAGCATGCCACCCCATTAGCCGACCGCTTTCAATTTGGGAGGCCATTAAAAAACACCTATATATATATAGTATTTTGTTTCTGAGTGTCGCACCCGACATCGCGGCGGCCCTAAAACATTTACAAGGAAAGAACTTTTTTCTGGCATCTTGTTCTTTTAGGGGAAAATGTCTTGTTTAAGGAGTCGCCACCTAGTATTATGGTCACTAGGAACCCTGACTGGTCAACAGAGATTTTATGGTACGGGACTGGTTATGTAAAAGAGAAGATATTATCAACCCTTAAACGTTCTGCCTAAGGCAGACTGCATTGCTGATTTTGTTTTAAATTGCTAAAAATTTATTAGTTTATGCTATGATGATTTGCTTATAATATTCCTGACTCTGACGTCAGTGAATATTCGACTACGGATACTTCCAACTCTGGCGTTGGTAAGTATTACCTAACCCAAAACAAAAATGAATGGTGTTGCTGACTCTAACTCTTTAAATAAACCAATAAAAATAAATTTAAATATATGCATGTATATTTTTTTATTTTTTATATATATTTTTTTATTATTTTTTTTTGGGCTAGGCAAAATGAAAAGCACGCGTGAAGTGGCTTCACGCGTGCATGAGCAGTGCGAAGGTAATTAAATTACCTTCGCACAGCTCTTGTAACAATTCAATTTGAAATGAAGATGCAAAATGGGATGAAGGGCGTACCTGCTTCTGGAAACGGCGAAGATGGTTGCAGCGTGATGGTGCCTATTGTCTGTGTTGTAACCCATTTTTGGGTCCCCGCACAAAATACAAAAAAAAAAATTCAAAATATTATAAAAAATCATAGCAGTGAAAAGAGGATGTCAAAGCGCCCAGAAAATGGTCAAAAATTAGTTGAGGAGGTTCAAAAATACAAAGATTGAAATTTGACAGTATATCATTGACCGGTGAGAGTCCTATTGATAAAGAAAATTTTATTTGAGGAAGAAATGTACAAAATTAGATGTTTATGGACTCAATTAAATTTTATTGAAGGTTTAATTGAATTTATGGAGGGTTTGATCGCAAGAAAATTGATTTTTAAGTCAATTTGGGTTTTAATTGGAAGAAATTAAAGTTCTGGGGTCAAATTATAATTTTTGAGAGTTGATTTGGTCAAATCAGGGGCTTAATTGCATATATATTGAAGTCTGGTGGCCAATTAGGGACTCGATTGAAGAAATCCAAAACCAAGGACCATAGTGAAAAAGCGCGCAAAGTGAAGGGCTGATTTGAAATTGAACCCTTTTTAGGCGCCATTTTTCGTTTAAATGAAACGGCGCGTTTTGGTCAAAACGGCGCCGTTTCATGCGTTTCACTGAAATAAGAAAACGAAAAAGAAAAAGAAGAGGAAGCAAACGGTGTCGTTTTGAACGGCACCATAAGCCTTCTTCTTCCCCTGGACATGCAGAGAACAGGGAAGAAGAAGCATTTTCCCTCCCATTTTTTTATCCTTTCTCTGTCTCCCAAAACCCAAAAAAACCAACGCCCCGACTTGTCCCTTTACTGACACCATCACGCCCTCACGCCAAAAGACCCATGCCCTACAGAGGTAGGGGCGGCTGTGCAGTAGCAGCCCCCATGCCACCATGCCCTGCACCATGGTAGGACAGGGCATGGTGGCCCTCTCTCCCTCTGCCTATAAATACAGAGGGAGTGCAGGAGGTTAGGGGGGGTTTGTCATTTGAAAGAGAAAGTGAGGAAGACCGAGAGAGAGACCGACAGTTATTAGAGAGAAAGAGAGGTGAGACCAAAGGAGTGAAAGACCATGGAAGAGCAAGGGACCGAAAGTAGAAACTAGAGGAAAGAAAAAACAGAGGAGATGTTGAGAGGGAAGAAAGGTTTAGAGAGAAACAATCGCCACCACCAGCAAACTTAAACAGAAAAAAAACGAAAAGGAAGCACGGGAGAATAGAGGAAGGAAGGGAAGGAGAAGAGGGGAGCTGAAAGTTAACGGGAAAACTGAGACCAGAAGAGGAAGACACAGACGTTAGTGTCTCTGCACCGCGGAGAGGAAGCACAGCCGCAGTCATCGGGCTTCCCAGTAGCTGCCACCGCCATCAACGCTGCCCAACGCCAGCAGAACTGAAGAGGAAGAAAAGGAGCATAACCGAGAGAGGGAACAACGGAAGACAGAGAAGGGATTGAGGAGAGAAACAGAGGAGAGAAGGAAAGAGAACAGCCGCCGCCTACACCACCACCCCTGCCGCATCCGCTGCCACCGCCATCCTGCCACCATCAACGCTGCCCAACGCCAGCAGAACTGAAGAGGAAGAAGAGGAGCAGAACCGAGAGAGGGAACAACGGAAGACAGAGAAGGGATTGAGGAGAGAAACAGAGGAGAGAAGGAAAGAGAACAGCCGCCGCCTACACCACCACCCCTGCCGCATCCGCTGCAACCAGCATCGCCACCGCTCCAGGTAACTTTCTCCCCTCCCCTGTCGTTTTTCGCTTCAGCTTCATTTGCATGCAGAACGTTTAAGTTCTGCAGCAAATGAAGATTAATTAGCTAGTTACTGTGCTGTGCACAGTAACTAGCTAATTATATTTTGCTGGTTACTGTGCGCAGCACAGTAACCAGCCCCTTTTATTGGTTACGGGCTGGAACATCAGCCCAGCCCACGTGGCTGGGCTGAGTCCAGCCCATAGTATATGGGCCGGGTCAGGCCCAGCCCAGGATGGTTGGGCCAGATCCGGCCCAGTTTTTTTTGTTTTTTTTTTACTTTTTTTTTGTTAAAAGAAAAATTCAAAAATATTTGTTTGTAATTTTACAAGTTTCCCGCGTATTTTTTTTATGTCATTTTGATTAATATCAAGCAATATTTTTTATGTTGCTAAAAATACAAAATTCGATATTAAAATACCTGGTTTTCGTCAAAACTTCTAAAAAATACAAAAAAATTATAAAAAAAGAAAAAATGTTTTTGTGCATACGGCCAAGTGTCTCAAAGTTAAAAAATCATATTGTGTTTTTTTTATACACCAAAAAAACAATGTTTTAGCATGCATTTTGGCTTTAATAACTAGTTTATTAAAGTCAAGAGAACATTGGCCAAAATTTCAAAAACAACAAAAATTTTATTTTGTTTGTCTTTTAGTATCCGGGATACGATATTACATGTAATACGTATTCCTGATCTTAAAACAATAGTGCTTTTATAGATATTAGAACGGTTAGGTTTTACCCCTTAAAGATAAGAACCTCCTTATTGAGGAGGGCTTTTCTTGAATCTTAGATAGACAAGACCAACAAGTAGAAAACACGACCAAACCTTAGATTTTGATCGGACAAATAAAACAATGCAGCTTACCTTAGGTAGGGAGTATTTGGGGTGCTAATACCTTTCCTTTACGCAACCAGTCTTCGTACCTGATCTCTGAGACCAGTTAGGGTTCCTAGTGACCATAATACTAGGTGGCGACTCCCATTCCATCTTTTTACCGCTAAGAGACAAAGAATTCCTTGTCTCCCCACATTTACCAGATATATATCCATACATGAGGGTGGACGATCGCCGCGACGCCGCACACATGCGACAGTCTGCTTAAGACCTTTCCTCCTTCTTTCTTTTGCTTTCTCTCCTGGTTCTGGAAACGCCGAAGGCAGTAGCAACGATCTCGGTGACTTTCCTCTGCTTCTTTGCGTTCTGTCTCCTCTAGTTTTGAGATGAAGGAAAGTAAACAATGGTGATGCCGGTTGTCAATAGTCTTTGGTTCAGTGTCGTTTTTTTATTTTTTTGCAGGGACGAAGACAATGGCAGAGCTGATCTGTGAATCTCCTCTGCCTTTCCTTTTTTTTTTCTGGGTCTCTTCTCTGTGTTCCCGCGGTTCCCCCTCTGTTTTTTTTTCTCTCCGTCTCCCTCCCTGTTCAGCCTCGGTTCTGCCTTTTTTCTCCCCCTGGCTTTTTTTCGGGCATGGCCTTTCTCTAGCTTTTATAGAGCCAGAGAATGCCATGCGGTCACCTCTAAATAATGAGGTGACCGACCGTTTGCAGGAGTAATGAGGGACTGAGGATCGTGCAGTGTCCGTTTCTAGTTTGAAGAAGATGAATAGTGTCCCTTGAAACGGCGCCGTTTTGAGATGTGAAATGACCATTTGCATTTTGGCCCTTGAATTTTTGAAAGTTTTGCAACTAAGCCCCTAGTTAAATTGTAATTGAACCCCTGCATTTTGGCGCCTTTTACAAGCTAGTCCTTGGACTCTAATCTGTTGCAATTTGGCACCCAATTAACCCCAAACTTTGATATTTCTTCAATTAAATCCCTGATTTCATTAATTAAATTAATTCCAAGCTCAATTAAGTCTCAAAACTTATCAATTCTCCAATTAAACCCTTGATTTGATTAATTAAACTAGTCAAGAGTTTAATTAATCTCTAAACTTCCAATCATGCTGTCCTTAACTCAAATTTTAATTTATTCTTCATTTATTTCATTTTTTATTTGTTTTTCATCATCATTTTTCATCATTTCTTTTAATTATCATTTTTCATTCATTTTTTTCGTTCTTCATTTTTCAGTAAATAAAATAATAGTAATAATAGTAATAATAATAAAAATAAAAGGGTTAAAATTTGGGTTATGACAGTTGCCCCCTCTTTATAATATTTACTATGCAAAGATATTAAATTTTTTTATTTTCTTTTAGCTTTGTGTAGTAAATTTATAAAGAAAAGTAGATACAGAAAGAACTTTTGCTTCTCTTTGTTTTTTGTTAGAGTCTTGAAAACTTCGAAAATAGTAGATTGACATATGACTTTTACAGGGAGATGTAGAAATCAAGAAACAAGTCATTTGAAAGACGAACCACTTTTTTTTTTTTGTTTTGTTTTTGTTTTTGTTTTTTTTTAAATAGATCAAATTGTTTTGGGCAACCTGCACAATGATAAAAGAACGCGAAAAGGGTTTAGCCACTTTTTTGTTTTTTTTTTTGTTTTTGTTTTTTTTTTGAAATGGATCAAATTGTTTTGGGCAACCTGCCCAATGATAAAAGAACGCGAAAAGGGTTTCACGAGTGGTCTAATTGTTCCAGACGACCTGCCCGATAGGAAGAATAAAACGCGAAAAGGGTTTCGCGAGTGGTCTAATTGTTCTAGGCGACCTGCCCGATAGCAAGAAGAAACGCGAAAAGGATTTCACGAGTGGTCTAATTGTTCCAGGCGACCTGCCCCGATGAAGAATAAAACGCGAAAAGGGTTTCGCGAGTGGTCTAATTGTTCCAGGCGACCTGCCCGATAGGAAGAATAAAACACGAAAAGGGTTTCGCGAGTGGTCTAATTGTTCCAGGCGACCTGCCCGATAGAAAGAAGAAACGCGAAGGATTTTGCAAGTGGTCAAATTGTTCCAGGCGACCTGCCCGATGTTGAAAATACAGAGAGAGATTTTTTTTTTTAGAAGTGGTCTCATTGTAATGGGTGACCTATCCAAGTAAAAAAAGAAAGGGTTTCATTGTGATGGGTGACCTACCCAAGTAAAAAAAAGAAAGGAAAATGAGGGCTCGAAGGCGCACTCAAAAGGATGGTCGAGGGCTCGAAGGGAAGCGAGGGCTCGAAGGCGCTCGAAGAGGAAGCGAGGGCTCAAAGGCGCGCTCGAGAAGAAATGAGGGCTCAAAGGCGCGCTCGAAAAAGAAGCGAGAGCTCAAAGGCGCTCGAAGAGAAGCGAGGGCTCAAAGGCGCTTGAAGAGAAAGCGAGGGCTCAAAGGCGCGCATGAAAAAAGAAAGCGAGGGCTCAAAGGTACTCGAAGAGGAAGCGAGGGCTCAAAGGCGCGTTCGAAAGGAAAGCGAGGGCTCAAAGGCGTGTTTGAAGGGAAGCGAGGGCTCAAAGGCGCGCTCGAAAAGGAAATAAGGGCTTGAAAGCACCTTAAAAATGATGATCAAAGGCTCGAGGGCGCATTTGAAGGGAGGTAAGGCTCGAAGGTGTTCTCGAAAAGGGAGGTAGGGTTAGGAAACGCAATACCTTGGATGGTCAAGGGCTCGAAGGCGCACTTGAAAGGAGATAAGGGCTTGAAAGCACCCTAAAAATGATGATAAAAGGCTTGAAGGCGCATTTGAAGGGAGATGAGGCTCGAACGCGCACTTGAAAGGAGATAAGGGCTTGAAAGCGCCCTAAAAATGATGATCAAACGCTCGAAGGCGCATTCGAAGGAGGTGGAAAAACATAGAGATTTTTTAGATGACCTATTTCTCATGGGCGGCTGGCCCAGGTTGAAAAATTCTCAAAAATGAAAAAATTTTCAACATCAATTTCGATCTTTGGCCATTTCAAATTGGCCTTCCACTTGATGGATTCCGTTGGAATTTTCTCATATGAAATTTACAAAACTCATTGTCCAATGTCTCAAAGTTTAGATGATATGCATGCATCTTTACCTGATTTGAAATATAGGCCCCCATTTCTTCTTAGTCTTCTTGTTGCTTGATTGATGAGGACTTGCTACCTCTGATTTGGGTTCTCTTTGTCGCTTGGCTTCTAGCCCAGTCGTGTTGGGCCATGTAAGTCTATTTCCAGATTTGTTTGCACAACTCAGCCTTTGTGGTGCCCATCGTGACCCACTTGCTTGCTAGAGATTTTTTGTCTCATCAAATAATTAGAGAGGATCATTCCTTACTCCTCGTCTCAATGCTAAAAACATTCGGTGTCATTTGCTGAAAGGATCAAACTGTCTTTCATGAACCAAAATGCCCCCTTGTCTTGTTGAAGGAAATTACCATTTTTTTTCTAGAATTTTTCTTTCTAAACACAATGTTGTCCCTTGTATTGGTCATTGCCCCTAAGTGTGCTCTGTCAGAGACTTAGACAAATAATGTTTTTAAGAGACCAATCTCTCATTTCTCTTCTTTTCATTTTGGTGAAGGAATATGGGTCGAGAATAAAGCTTTGAAATCTTGATCTTGCATTTTGAAAACAAAAATTGTTTCGATGTGAGCCTAAAACAATTTGCTTTTGAAATCTTGCAACTCCTTGGTTATTTTCTTTCTTGGAAAAGAGATTATATGCTTTTATGTTTGGCAATGAGGTCTTCGATGAAAATACATCATGAGGTGACCTTTTGTTGCTTTTTTTTTTTTAAGTTTTCAAAGTGAAGGGCTCGAGAAAAAGCTTGAGGTTTTATTTAAGAAAAACTTGTCTCTTTTTTAACACTCATTTTTATCAACATGAATAATAATGAGTAGTTTGTTCTTGATGTCATGAATCTTATGAAAAAGTATTCTTTGCATTTTGAAAGCATTGTTTATTGTTCTAGATTGCTTGCTTGCTTGATTAGAAAGGACTTCTACAGGCACGTAACGTAGGCTGTGGTTTTTGGCTATGAAAGAAAAGAATTCATAAGGCTCAAAGAGTGTTTCAGGGTTTCAAAAATTGAGGATCACTATCAGCAGTTCGACTCTTGACGTCATTCATATTTTTTTTGCCGCTCTTCTTTGATTTGCTGCTTCTTTTTTTTTATTGCTTTGCTAGGGCATACTCATTTTATCTTGGATGTCACTTTTTTTTCTAGTGATTTGGGCATGCCCCCTAGCATTTGAGTTTCTTGAGCTTTTATGCCTTTTTTGGCTTTCTCACGGCTTTTTCTCTTTTCTCATTGAAATTTTCTTTTGCCCCCCAGTGTGGGGTGTGATTCTAGTCGGGATTTTTTTCATGAAAGAAAAATTATTTAAGCTCAAAAAAGGATCGCAAGGGATGTACGTATTTCAGAACGTGAAAGGAATAACAAAGATCGGCTTTCCTCATTTCAAGCACCAGCAGCTATGATCAATAAACTTTGACCTCATCCAGTGTAATGGTTTGGTCTTTGCAAAGATGCATTTTATGAGTCATGAGCAATGAGTTCACTACATATCATTATTCATACATTTAAAAACACATGTTTCAAGAGTCATAAGGTAAGGGTGTTTATTCAATTTTTTTTCTTCTTTTTTTTTTATCCAATATTCCTTGGTTTATAATTTAGTCACCTCAATGATGGAGTTGCTTGATTCATGCGTCATTCTACAAGTAGAATGTCAAAATTATTGTTTTGAACAAATATCAAATTATTTTTGAAATCAAAATGCAAGTTCAATTTTTCAAAACTCCAATAGGGAAAGAGATGAATGGCGTCTATGAGATCACACAAGGCTTCAAATGTGTATTTGTGAGTTCTTATAAGAAAACTCTCTCAGAAAAATGAATAATGCTTGGTCGTAAATACGATTGAATGACAAACTCATTATTTCATTGAAGTTTTGGAAGAGAAGTTCAACAACAAAGAACTTATGACAACATCTTGGGCTATGAATACTGGCATGGTAACACATAAAGAGGCTAAACATTTAATGATCATTGATTGGAATTTCCAGAATTTTTCAATCACTCACTTTTCTCGACAATGGCATTTTTTCAACAGTTTGTTAAAGTCATATACAGACCATTCTTGGCCTAATATCACCATAACTTTTTCTTCAAGGTAGTTGATTTTTGGGAGTCAGTGTGAAGAAATTAGCTACAGGAAGGGTAGGTGCCTTCACAACCAACTTCAGTGTCCTTCCCTTTTCCAACCAAAACCGTTCTTCTCAGTCAGGTAAGTAATTTTACCTAACCCAATAGCTTGTTCAATCCTCTCGGCTATAACAACCAGGTCAGTGAAATGTTGCGCAGAGCTTCAACCAGTTATTCAAAGTACGGGGCCTTGAAAGTGATGACAAACAAGTTGATCATCTCCTTTTCCAACAAAGAAGGGTTAACAAACTGCGGCAGCCTCACACCACCTTTGAATGTATTCTCTTATGGACTCCTTGTTGTCCTTTTCCATAGCTTGCAAGCTTGACCGATCAGGGCCCACGTCTATATTGAACTTATATTGCCTTATGAAGGCATCAACTAAATCCTTTCATTTTATAACCTTGGTATTGTCCAACCACATATACCAAGTGAGGGTAGCGTCACTCAAACTGTCTTGAAAGAAATGAATTAATAGTTTCTCATCATCAACCACCTCAGCCATTTTGTTGCAATATGCTTTGAGATGAGTTATAGGGCATTGAGTTCCCGTATATTTGACAAATTCTGGCACTCTAAACTTTTTAGGAATGACAACGTTGGGCACCAAACACATCTCACCAGCCTTTATAGGATCATATAGGCGAATTCCCTCCAATGCCCTCAACCGTTGCTCTAGGGCAACTAATTTGTTCAGACCATCTTCTTTTACCATCTTGCCTTTTTTAGATTCCTTCTCTATAGAATCAATGGTAAACGATATTCTCGTGGGGTATGCTGGTTGAAAATACATGGTTTGTTGAAAGTCAGATGACAACCTATTTGCCCCCAGATTATATGGATTGAAGGGATTTACGAGCATAGGTTCAGTCTGAGCTATATGTGTTGCTTTTCCGGATTTGTCTCTCAAGGCCTGTTCGAGTAGACTAGTAAGCCTTACGACTTTTTCTTTAAGATTGTCCACCTCTTTTTGGTGTTGGGCTTCCAACTGGGCTCTTTCTTCGTTTTCCATTTGTCTTTTTCTTGAACGAGTGTTATAGATGGGTTTCAATGGGGAACTTATATTTCAACTTGCTAAATGTAAATCATGCTATTATGCAAAAATATTGATTCAATTAAAAGTATGAAATACAAACTTGCCCTTCACGGGGTGACAACCTAGTAGGAAAATCCTAATTGTTGAGTGCATCAACGGGTTGGTCATTATCTAGTTTTAAAGGGTCTCTCGCATGCTCAGTGATAATCCTTGAAAGGTCGATATGAGGCTTACAAGTAGTGTGAAGATAGAGGCCCTGAGTAATATCAGTTTGGCATATCAACCACTTTCAAGTAAACAATCAAGCGAGAGTTGGATGGTTTCACGAGTCTTTCCCAGGCTAAAGCCATTGGGGTATCGTTACTCCCCCATTTATCCTAGGTTGTAAAGTGTGTACTCTCAAAGTGATGCATGACAACATAAACAAGGATGCATGCTAAAGCAGTAAATGCAGGAAAAATAAACAAATAAACACAACAAACAAAATAACAATAATAAGACAAAATACAAAGCTTAATCCTAAAGTCCCTAGTGGAGTCACCATTCTGTCGTACCCGACAACGCGGCGGCCCTAAAAACTTTACAAGGAAAGAACTTTTTTCTGGCATCTTGTTCTTTTAGGGGAAAATGTCTTGTTTAAGGAGTCGCCACCTAGTATTATGATTACTAGGAACCCTTACTGGTCAACAGAGATTCTATGGTACGAGACTGGTTATGTAAAAGAGAAGATATTATCACCCTTAAACGTTCTGCCTGAGGCAGACTGCATTGCTGGTTTTGTCTTAAATTGCTAAACGTTTATTAGTTTAGGCTATGATGATTTGTTTATAATATTCATGACTCTGACATCAGTGAATATTCGACTACGGATACTTCCAACTCTGGCATCGGTAAGTATTACGTAACCCGAAACAAAAATGAATGGTGTTGCTGACTCTAACTCTTTAAATAAACCAATAAAAATAAATTTAAATATATGCATGCATATTTTTTTATTTTTTATATATATATATTTTTATATTTTTTTATTTTTTGGACTAGGCAAAACGAAAAACACGCGTGAAGTGGCTTCACGCGTGCATGAGCAGTGCGAAGGTAATTAAATTACCTTCGCACAGCTCTTGTAACAATTCAATTTGAAATGAAGATGCAAAATGGGATGAAGGGCGTACCTGCTTCTGGAAACGG
>Ga0307513_10007200_pt1 | contig 14446 bp, 10 predicted proteins | sample 15_EM_MG_FD_202174 | JGI IMG/M metagenome (GOLD analysis project Ga0307513, IMG submission 202174) | Populus trichocarpa ectomycorrhiza microbial communities from riparian zone in the Pacific Northwest, United States - 15_EM | ecosystem: Host-associated > Plants > Roots > Unclassified | place... | reverse complement strand
GGCCGGGGTCGAGCTGACCAGGTACGGCGGGAGCAGCAGCAGGCCGTCCGCGCCGGCCTCGGCGGCCGCCACGGCGAAGTCGCGCGCCAGTTGGGGGCCGCCGCCGGTGCCGGCGAAGACCGGTGCGCGGCCCGCGGCCACCCGGACCACGGTGCCGACCACATCCCGGTACTCCTGCATCGACAGGCTCGTGAACTCACCGGTGCCGCAGGCCACGAAGAGCCCGGAGGGTCCGGCGGCGAGCTGTTGCTCGATGTGTTCGGCCAGGACGGCGAGGTTGACCTTGCCGTCCTCGGTGAACGGGGTCAGCGGAAACGACAGCAGGCCGTGGAGTCGCATCAGCGAGTGTCCCTTCATCCCTTGACGGCGCCGGCGGTGAGGCCACGCATGAACTGGCGTTGGAAGGCGAGGAACGCGATGACCGACGGCAGCAGCGCGAGCAGCGCCGCGGCGAGCACCACGCCGACGCCGACCTGCTCGTCCGCGCGCAGGCTGCGCAGCGCGAGCGGCAGCGTGAACTGGGCGGAGTCCCGCGCGACGAGCAGCGGCAGCATGTACTGGTCCCAGATCATGTTGAAGCCGAAGATGCCGATCACGCCGAGCGCGGGCCGGGACAGCGGCAGCACGACCGACCAGAAGATCCGCAGGTCTCCCGCGCCGTCGATGCGCGCGGCCTCCTCCAGCTCGATCGGAATCTCGCGCATGAACTCGGTCATCACCAGGATCGAGAACGCCCACGCGCCGACCGGCACGATCATGCCGGCGAGGGTGCCGATGAGGTTCACGTGTACGACCGGGACGTCGGCGAGCACCAGCGACAGCGGGATCGCGAGGATCTCCTCCGGCAGCATCATCGTCGACAGGATCAGCAGGAACACCAGCCGCAGACCGGGGAAGCGCTTGCGGGCCAGCGCGTACGCGGCGGAGACGCTGACCAGGATCTGCAGCAGCAGGCCGAACCCGACGACGATGAAGGAGTTCAGCAGGTACCGCAGGACGTCCTGCTCGATCGCGGCCCGGAAGTTGTCGAGCGTCAGCCGCCGCGGGATGAGCGTGAACCCGGTCGGGTCGGGTACCGCACCGAAGGCGCTGACCAGCAGCGCGACCAGCGGGCCGGCGAAGACCAGCACCATGGCGGTGTAGACGACGAACCGGACGATCCGGGCCGGTGTACCGGTCAGGTCGGCGAAGCCGAGCGCGGTGTCGTGGCGCGATGCCCTCACCGTGCTTCCCTCCGCGACCGGGCGTACTGGACCGCGAGGGTGAGCACTACGGTGGCGAGCAGCAGCACGACCGAACCGGCGGCGGCGACGCCGAGCTCGTTGCGTTCCAGGCCGAGCTTGTAGATGAGCGTCATGAGCACCTCGGTCGAGCCGTTGGGGCCGCCGTTGGTGAGCAGGAAGACCTCGGTGAACACCCGCATGCCGCGGATGGCGGCGAGGGTGAGGAGGATCGCGAAGACGGGCCGTAGCGCCGGGAACGTCACGTGCCACAGCCGCCGCCAGCCGCTCGCCCCGTCGACGGACGCGGCCTCGTAGAGGGTGCGGTCGACGCCGGCGAGCCCGGCGATGAAGATCATCATGTCGTACGGCGCGCCGCGCCAGATGCCGACGGCCATCACCGACCACAGCGAGGTGTCCTGCGAGTTGAGGAACTGCGAGGGGCCGAGACCGACCCAGCCGAGGATGCTGTTGATCGTGCCGTCCGGCGCCGGGTAGTACAGGATGCGCCAGACCTCCGCCACGACGGCCATCGCGGCCACCGTCGGCAGGAACACCGCCGTGCGGACGAACCACAGGCTCCTGGCCTGGCCCTCGACGAGCAGGGCGAGGATCAGGCCGATGAGGATCGAGCCGCCGGTCTGGCCGGCGGCGAGCACGACGGTGTGCCAGATCGCGGCGAGGAAGACGTCGTCGGTGACGACCTGGCGGTAGTTGTCGGCGCCGACCCAGCGGTCGCCGAGGTAGGGGCGCACCTCGTACAGGCTCATCTCGATGGCGCGGGCCATCGGCACGAACTTGAAGAGCGTGAACAGGATCAACGCCGGGGCCAGGAAGAGCCAGGGGACGAGGCCGGCGCGGATCCGCACGCGCCGCCGGTCGGGTGGAGCCGGGGCAGGGGCGCGGCGCACCCCTGCCCTCGGCGGGGCGAGAGCGGCCATCAACCGGCCGCGTTCTGCTTGGTCAGCTCCTGCTGGAAGGTGGACGCGAGCTCGGTCAGCTCGGCCTTGGTGTCGGATCCGCAGTCGGCGACGACGGCGTTGATCGTGTCGGAGGACGCCTGCCGGAACGGGGTCCAGTCGGGCACGCTCGGCGTGTACCGCCCGACCTCCTTGTACACCTTGTCGAACACGTTCCAGCGGGTGTCCTCGCGTACCGACGCGAGCGTGACGCCGGTGTTGACCGGCAGCCGGACGATGTTGCCGTCGGTGTCGCCGGCCATCCCGATGGTCTGGCCCTCGACCGAGATGGCGAACTCGGCGAACTTCTCCTGCCCGGCCTGGTTCCGCGAGCCGGCCATCAGGTAGATGTTCTCGCCTTCGGCCAGCGAGGCCGACTTGCCGTCGGGGCCGGGTGGGGCGGGTACGACCTCGTACCTGTCGGCGCCGAGGTTCTTGTCGAACCGGGCCATGTTGTACGGGCCGGTGAAGTAGATGCCGGCCTTGCCGCTCTCGAAGACCGGGTGCGCCTGCGTGGTCTCCATCGTCACCGCGCCCGGCGCGACCGTCTTGGCGGCGCAGAACTGTGCCTTGAACCAGTCGACGGCCGCGACCGAGGCGTCGCTCGCGATCGCCGGGGTGTACTTGCCGTCCTTCTCGGTGAAGTAGTCGCCGCCGCCGGCCCAGAGGAAGCTCGTGAAGTACCACGAGATGTAGCCGCGCTTGGTGGAGCCGGGCACGACGTAGCCGTAGGTGTCGGCCTTGCCGTTGCCGTCGGGGTCCTTCGTGGTGAACGCGGACGCGAGCGCGTCCAGCTCCGCCCACGTCGCCGGCGTGCCCAGCCCCACCTTCTCCCGCCAGTCCTTGCGGATGAAGAGGGCGAACGACTGCGCGCTGTTGGGTACGCCGTAGAACCTTCCGTCGGCGCCCTTCGCGGCGTCCCAGGAGGCGGGGGTGAGCTTGTCCTGGCCGTCGATGGCGGCGCGGTCGACCTCACGCACGAGGCCCTGCTTCACGAGCGAGCCGAGCTGCGCGGTGTCGTTGATGACGATGTCGGGCAGCTGCTTCTGCGCGGCGGCCTGCTGCAGCTTGGTCTCGAAGTCGTCGAAGAGCGCGGTCACCCGGGTGGGGACGCCCGACTTCTCGGTGAACTTGGCCGCGAGCTCCTTGGTCGTCTTCTCGGTGTTGGAGCCCGGGGGCTTGCGTACCCAGATCTCGAGCTGGGCGTCTGCGTCCTGACCCTCGGCGGCCGTGTCCGCGCCGCAGGCGGCCATCAGGCCGGCGAGCGCGACCAGGGCGACAAGTCTGAGCGTGGGGTGCCGTCCAGACACTTCCTTGCCTCCTGTTTACATATGTGGACACCATCCGTGCATGTGAAGGCATGCACAGACAAGCTAGCGTCCTGTAACATGGCCGTCAACACAATGCGGACAGGATTGGATCTATGCCAGCCAGACGTCGGGAATCGAACGACGACCACACCGGATCAGAAACCTCGCTGGTCAAGTCCGCAGAGCGCACCGTGCGGATCCTCGAGACGCTGGCCGCATCCCCCACCCGGCTCACCATCGCCGAGCTGCAGGAGCGCATGGGCTACCCGCGCTCCAGCCTGCACGCCCTGATCCGCACGCTGCGCGAGATGAAGTGGGTCGAGGCCGACGCCAGCGGCTCGGCGTTCGGCGTCGGACCGCACGCGCTGCTGTCCGGCACCGCCTACCTCGACCGCGACCCCGCACTCCCCTTGGCGTACGCGACGCTGGAGGACCTGCGCGCCGAGCTCGGCCACACGATGCACTACGCCCGCCGCGACAGCGCACACGTGCTCTACCTGGCCAGCCGCGAGTCGCGCGGCGGCACGTCCGTCATGTCACGCGTCGGGCGGCGCCTCCCGGCCCACGTCACCGCGTTGGGGCAGTGCCTGCTGTCCTGCCTGACCCAGGACGAGGTCGAGGCGATCCTGCCGGAGCAGCTCGAGTCGCTGACCGTCAACACGATCACCGACAAGGCCGCCCTCTTCGCCGAGCTGGAGGCGATCCGGGCCCGCGGCTGGGCCTTCGAGCGCGAGCAGGGCACCGAGGGCGTGGCCTGCATCGCCGTGGCGGTCGACTACCGCATCCCGGCTTCCGACGCGATCAGCTGCTCGATGCCGGCCAAGCTCGCCGACGACGAGGCCATCGAGCGGATCTCCGACGCGCTGATGCGCCACACCAGCCTGCTGGCCGCCACCCTCCGCCGCTCCGGCATCCGCTAGACGATCCATTCCAAGGGGTCGTGGTGGCGGGAGCGATCGTCTTCGGGCTGGCGTCGTTCGAGACTTTGGGCTACCGCGACGTTCGCGGTGGTCCAGACCGCTGCTCCCGCGGCCTCACCCCGCGCGTCACACAACCCGATAGGCGACCTCCGGCCACCCATCCGCCAGGCGTGCCCTTACCGGCCCACGCGCCTTTGGAGCTGCCCCGTCCACGCGCCCACCGCGGCCCGCCCTCCGGGCGTTGATCTAGGGCGTATCCGCGTGCGTGGATCTTCGATCACCCGGATACGCCCTAGATCGCCGCGGAGGGGCTGGCCGGGGGCGCGCGGTGCGCGGCGGGCGGGGCCGGCGGGGCGTGGCGGGGCCGGCGGGGTGGCGAGGGGCGTGGTTCGGCGCCCTCTGCTGTCTGGTTCTGCTTCCTGGGAGGAAGCGGTCTTGTGATCGTGGAATCTCGTGGCCCAGCGGGGCCACGAGATTCCACCCCTTTTCGCGGCCCGGCGCGAGGCCGTAAAAACGGGGTGAGCGTGACCAGACAAGCAGGGTGAGGCCGCGGGAGCGACGGTCCGGACCACGACGAGCATCGCGGTAGCCCAAAGTCCTGGTCTTGGAATAGGCGTGTTTGCCCGCCGCAGGCCGGGCAGCCCTTACCAAACACGCCCCTAGCTTTAACCTTTGCGTTGCTTGCGTGCGGTGATCGAACGGTCATGCGCGTAGCGCCGTATCGGCAGCGCGGACCTCATGTAGCAGCGGCTGGCCCGCGACGAAGCGACCGACCTCGTCTACTACCAGCCGACCGACGCGGCGCCGCTCGAGTCCGATACTGCCGGCGATGTGTGGGGTGAGCACCACGTTGGGCAGCGTATAGAGCGGCGAGCCCGGTGCGGGTGGCTCGGGATGGGTCACGTCAAGGAGCGCGAATACGTCCTGACGCCGGTGCAGGACCCGGATCAGCGCGGGTTCATCCAGCACCGCACCGCGTGCGGTGTTGATGATTGTGGCACCCTCGGGCATCGAGGCGAGCAGTTCCTCGGTGATCAGTCCCGAGGTCTGTGGCAGGGACGGCGTGTGCACAGTGATCACGTCGGCGCGGTGAAACAGCTCGTCGATTCCCACGAGCTCGACGCCGAGAACGGCCGCACTCGCGGCGTCTACGTACGGATCGGCGGCCAGCACATGAACGTCGAGTGTGGACAGCCGTTGGGCCACCAGGCGGCCGATCAGGCCGAGTGACAGTATGCCGACCGTCGAGCCGAACGTGCCGGGTGCCGCCGGCTGGGATGGGAACCGGCCGAGCCGGCGTACCGCGCGTTCGAAGCGGTGGGCGTGCTTGAGCGCCAGCGTCACCTGCGCGAATGTGAACTCGGCGACTGGCACCGCGTTGGCGGCGGCGGCCGACACGATCTGGATGCCGGTGGCCCAGAACTCGTCGGTGACGATCGGCCGCACCGATCCACCGCCGTAGAAGACCGCACGGAGCCTGGTCGCGTGGGAGAGCAGAGTGCGGTCCAGGCGGGGGCCGCCCCAACCGGTGACGAGCAGCTCGACGTCGGCCAGTAGCGCCGGTCGCGTGCTGACCTGCTCAACCGTCGCGTCCGGGCCGGCCCAGCGGACCAGGCGGTCCAGGTCGGCACGTTCCTCCGGTCCGTATACGTCGTCGACCAGGTCGCGCGGCATGACCAGCAGGGCCGACGGACGGTGCGCCGCGTCGGCGAGCACCGGTGACGAGGCCCGGGATGATGTGGACACCGCACAGCTCCTTCGTGACCGGCCACGCTGAGTGGGGAAAGACCCGGAGCTACGGTTGGTGCGCCGCCGCAGGTGTGAGCGGCGCACCAACCCATTCCCGCTAGCAGGACTGAGCGACAGTGATGTTCTCGAAGGTGCTCGGCGTGGATGCGTAAAGCCCGACGCCGCCGCTGCGGACAACGGTGTCGCGAGCCGTCAGGACCTGGACGCCGTTCAACGTCACGGTGATGCGGTCGCCGTGAATCGCGGCACCCAGTCGAACGGGGCCTGTCAACGGGTTGCTGATCGGTGCCGAGCCCACCCCGACCGGACCCGACGCGTGAGCCTCGCGGACGATATTCGCGTACTGGGTGCCTTCGCTCGTCTTGCCGATGTGGATCCGGTACCCGTACGAGTCCGAGGTGTCTCGCAGCGAGATTCCCGCGTTACCGACGGATCCGTTGATCGTGACCGTGGTCTCCGCGACATAGTCGCACGCCTCGGAGAAGCGCGACGGCAGTGTCGAGTCGGCCAGGACGTGCGCCCTGCCACCGGCAGGAGGCGTGAGGTGCAACTGACCCGAGGCGACGGACACAGACCCTGTTATCGCTCGCCAGTTGGCCTGATCGATCCCTTCTCTGATCACGATGTTGTCGAAGGTCGCGGCCCGCCGATGCGTGAAGGCGGCGGCGCCACCCGTCGGCAGCTGTGAGTCGTCCGCGGAGATCGACGTGTCGCCGACTTTGGCGGTCAGATGCTTCCCGATCGCGGAAACGATCAGTTTGTGCGGGGCGTTGGCGCCGGTGGGCAGTGTGGTACCCGCGAGAATCTCGGTCGTCCCGTCGTATACCTTCACGAGCTGCAGCGTCGCACCCGACGAGGAGTTGAGTACCTCGGCCCGATAGTGATTTCGGGAATCGTGGTAGCGGAACGCGAGACCGGTACGGGCCGTCGTCTGGCCGCGTGCCCCAGGAACGATGTCCGCGGCCATGACCACGTCATCCGGTACAGCCTGCAGCGCCGCGTACGACACGATGTCCGCGGTCGAGGTCTGTGCCAACCGCCTGTCCGGACCGGCGCCGGTCAGCGCCCAGGTGCCCTGCACCGGCGTCCAGCCGTCAAAGGGTCCGTTGAATTCGTAGACGGTGCGGTCCAGGCTGACATCGGTGAACTCGTCGTCGAGCACGGGTGTCGGGGAGAACGACGCCTGGACCGACACGGTGATGAGGTCGCCCGTGCGGGTGAACGCGGTCGGAGTCCTGTTCACCGTCACCGTGTTGACGTTGGGCGCGTTGACGGAGAGCGTGCCGGTGAACGGGTCCCCCAGTGAGATCTGGGCGGTCGCGCCGCGCAGTTCCACACTGACGTCGGACACCGGCGCGGATGCGGCGATAACGGTGGCACCGCCGTCGACAAGCGACGACCCGCGGGTCAACGCGTACCGGGTGAGCCCGCCGCCCGAAGCACGCTCGAGGTAAGCGGTCTCGGCGTTGGTCGTGGCGGCCCCGAACGCCCTCGACGAGGGAGTCGCCTCCCGCGAAAGGTAGAAGCGTCCGGTCGCGTTCGGCAGGCCGATCTCCATCGCGGTCGCCACGGAGTGACCCACCCCGGCCATGGCGATGCGCTTCGCCGACACCGCGGGCGCCGCGCCGGCCCTGCCGGGAACCACCACCGTGTCCAGTCCCGTCGACCCGGTGGCGCGCCAGTCGTACGACAGGAAGTCGACGTCCGTGAGTACCTGGTCGCCGACGCGCACGGCGCCGTCCTCGTGGACAGTGGGGGTGAGCGTGGCGCCGGCCGTTGCCACCGGGACGAACCGCACGCCGGCGACCGGTGCGGTTCCGGGCACGGTGTCGAAGCCGACCGTGGCGACCTTCGTATTCGGGTTGACGATGACCGGATCACCAGGGAAGTGCCAGAGCTGCCGGTAATTGTGCGCGGCGGTGTCACCGGTGAGGTCGTCGGAGACGATCCAATAGCCGGGCTTGATGAAGTAGACGGCGCGATCGTGCACGACCGGCTGGTAGCCCTTCGTCGTGCCGCGGTAGATGTCGAGGCCCGCGTTCGAGCGCCACAGCGACGTCGTGCGGGGGACGCCTTCGGTCTGCGGGTTTCCGTCGACCTCGATGGTGTTGTGCGCCTCGGTGGAGTCGCGCATCCAGTCGTTGGTCGGAGTCGCGCTGTAGTCCCCCACTCCGGAGTCGACGATCAGCGGGCGCCCGTACGCCGCCATCGCCAGGCTGAGGTCGTCCGGATGCCGGTGCGAGGCGGTGTAGCTGGAATTCTGGTTGTTGATCAGCATGTACCGCGCGTCGGCGTCCCACCCGGAACGCTGTACCGCGAAGCTGATCGGATACACCGTGGACGGCAGCGTCGGGGCGGTCCCCTCCGTTCGCCCGGAGGCGACCCAGGTGAAGTCGGGCCAGGAGTTGCGTGCGCCGGTCCTGCCGATGGCGGCCGTACCGGCGTCGGCGTTCGGCGAGTCGCCCACCATCGCGACCTCAAGATTCGGCTGGCGGGTCGCGAACAGCGAATCCGCGATCCAGTCCGCCGTCTGGGCGAGCGAGTCAGGAAGGGGACGCCCGTTGGCATCCGCTAATCTGATGACGGTGTTGAGCAGATCCGCCACGTACGCCTGATAGTTGAACGCCGGCTCGCGGTACACACCGTCGCCCTTCACGTGCGCGCGCAGGAACCGCTCGAGCGAGCGCACCGCGAACCACTCCCAGCCGGGCGATGCCGAGAACTCGGGCAGGAACACGGCTGCCGCGTAGACCGCGCGGGCCATGGACACGTACCAGTTGTTTCCGACATGTATCTGCATCACGCCAGTGAGGAACTTCGTCGTGGCGTGCACGCCGGACAGGTACGCCACGAGATCACTCGTGTCGATGCCCGGGTCGGTCCGAAACACTGAGAACGCACTGATCAGCTGTGAAAGCCGCTTGGCGGCCGACAGATTGCGGCCCTGCGGCCAGCTCTGATTGTCGGCGAAGAAGTCGAGCGAGATGTCCATCCACGCCGCCGCGTACGCCGCACGCTTTACCGGGTCACTCTCGAACGCGTAGGCGCTGACCAGTCTGGGCATGAACGCGAGGTCACTCATCAAAACCTGCGCGCCGCCCGGGGTGGTCTGCGTCCCACCCCAGGCGTCCTGCCAGTTGACGTCGATCCGCTGCTGGGCGTCGTTGTAGAAGTCGCGGGTCTGGGCGCCGAACCGGAAGATCCCCGCCGCGAGCTCATCGGCGCTCGCGTCGCCGCCGCCCCCGTCCGCGGTCGTAGGCAGGTAATGAACGTCGGTGCGGCCCGCGTAGAACACCTTGAGCTCGCCCGCGGCGGCCCCCGCACGGGCCCGGCGATGCGTGTACCAGGGAAAATAGCTTCGTCTCACTATGGTCTCCCTACCCGTGAGAGTGTTGGCTGAGTCCTTCGACCGCGCCCGGAGCGCCGAAAACCGCCGTGCCCGGCTCGTCAGCGACCCGCCTGCTCCTCGTACTCCGCCTTGATCTTGTTGCCCACCCGGTCCATGAACTGCTTGATGGCCGGCTGCCACGCCGAGACGGGTTTGTTGCCCAGCTGGATCTCCAGCAGGACCGAGTCCAGTTCCTGCTGCGCGCTGGCCGCCTTGCTGGCGGCGGTCTCCGAGTACAGCCCGAGGGTCGGGTCCGGGACGGCCAGCGGGACGCCGGCGACCTGGTGGTCGTACTGGTCCCGCACGGCCTGGCGGTTACCGGGCTCGTAGATGACGGGCGATGCCTCGGCGAGGTACCGCACGGGCAGGAGTGTCTGGCTGCGCCCGCCCTCGGTGAGGGTCGGGTCAGAGCCGTTGCGGTTGAACGTCTGGCCCTCGACGCCGTACCGCAGGGCCATGTACTCGCTGCTGCCGAAGGGTGAGCACAACCAGTTGAGGACCTTGAGGATCTGCTTGATCCGGTCGGCGTCGTCGGTCTTGGCGATGGCGGTGAAGCTCGACAGCGTCGGACCGGGCGTGCGTACCCGCGTCCCCGTGCCATCCCGGGTCGGCGAGAGCATGCCGGTCAGGCGGAAGCCGGTCACGTTTTTGGCCTGGCCGTAGAACTTGCCCCACCCGGCGTACGCGCCGATGGTGAACGAGGTCGTGCCAGCCAGCATCCACGCGTTGCGCTTGGTGTTGGGCGCGCCCGCCTGGTCGGGATGTATCACCCCGGACCTCACCAACTCGACGGTGTCCTGGAGGGCCTGCGCGAACTGCGGTGTCGTCCCGGTGTGGGTGAAGACGCCGTCCTTGGCCTGCCAGGCGCTGGCGCCGCCGGGCCAGTTGCCGGTGATCCCGTTCATCTCCAGGATCGTGCTGAACGGGATCTGCCCGAACGCCCAGCGGCCGGCCCGCTCGTCGGTCAACGCGGTCGCCATCTGCTTGAACTCGTCCCACGACGTGGGTTGGAGGCTGAGTCCGGCCTTAGCGAGCAGGTCGGCCCTGGTGTACAGCACGGTGCCGATCCGGGCCCGCGGCACCGGGATGCCCCAGATCCGTTGGTCGTAGACGGCGCTGCGCCAGGCATCGGTGGGCAGGCCGGCGAGGTTCGGGTAGGCGAGGACGGCGTCCCCGGACAGGTACTCGGTCAGGTCGGTGAATGTCGCCTTCAGCATGGCCGGCATCTGCTGGAAGACGCCCTGGATGGCCACCATGTCCGGCAGATCGCCACCGGCGATGGTGGTGGCGACCTTGCTCTTGTAGTCCGCCGACGCGGTGTACGTGATCTTCAGCTCGGTGCCGAGTTTGTCGTTGAGGTTCTGCCAGTAGGGGTTCGAGCCGAGCGCGGGGGCGATCGGGTCGTACGTGTACGTCAGCGCCGTGACGGCCTCGCCCCGCACCGGCTCCGACGCGGCGCCGGAGGCGGTCGGGTATGTGAGGTATCCCGGCGACACCCCGGCCGGCTCGGCCGCCAGGTCGGGCGTGGCCGCGGTGACGGGCTTGTAGGTGGGCAGCTTGACCGGCCCGGTCGAGCCGTTCGACGAGCTCGACCCGCCGTCGCCGCACGCCCCGAGCAGTGGACCGAGCCCCGCTGCCGCGCCTAGTGCCAGGACGCGACGGCGGCTGAGGGTAGGTGCCATGACGTCTCCTTCCACATTGTGTGGACGACCGGTCAGCCCTTGACGGCGCCGACCATCAGTCCCTTGGCGAAGTGCTTTTGGATGAACGGGTAGATGAGCAGAATGGGCACGATGGAGATGACAAGAATCGCCATCTGGACCGAGATCTGCGGTGGCAGGTTCTCCAGGTTGGAGCTGAGCTGATCGGACCCGATCGGGGTGTCGTTGACGACGTAGGTGCGCAGGACCAGTTGCAGCGGCCACTTCTCCGGCGACTGCAGGTACAACATCGCGGAGAAGAACGCGTTCCAGTACGCCACCGCGTAGAACAGTCCGATCACGGCGACGACCGCCTTCGACAGCGGCAGCACGATCCGCAACAGGATGCGTATTTCCCCGGCACCGTCCATAAAGGCGCTTTCCAACAGCTCGCGGGGGATCTCCAGGAAGAACGCGCGCATGACGATGACGTTGAACGCGTTCAGCAGCACCGGCAGGATCAGTGCCAGGTAGTTGTCCAGGAGGCCCAGCTGCTTGACCGTGAGGTACATCGGGATGATGCCCGGGTTGAACAGCAGAGTGAACACCGTCATCAGCAGGATCGGCTTGTGCAGCAACGATCCTGGCCGCGACAGCGCGTACGCCAGAGCGATCGTGGCGACGAGGCTGAGGGCCGTGCCGACCGCGGTGATGCCGGTGCTCACCATCAGGGCACGGGTGACGATTCCGCCGGACAGGACGGCCCGGTAGGCGTCCAGAGTCGGTTCGCGCGTCCACAGCACGAAGCCGCCCGCCCTGCTGATCTCCTCCGGGGAGGCGATGCTGGTCATCAGCACGGCCCAGAACGGAACCACCACCGCCAGGCAGCCAAGGCCGAGCACGAGTCCCCGCGCACCGATCCCCAGCCTGCTGGGCTCGCCCATCCAGGGCGGGCGCTGGCCACGGCCCGAGCGTGGCCGCCGCGGCCGCGCGCCGCCGGCGGGGCGCGCCACGGACACCGCGGGCGACACAGGTCCGCTCGTCACTTGGTGTACACCCCCTGCTCGCCCAGCGCGTGGGCCGCCCGGTTCGCGCCGAGCACGAGCGCGACGCCGACAATGCCTTTGATCAGCCCCACGGCGGCCGCGGTGCCCCAGTCCCCGCCGACGATCCCGTGGTTGTAGACGTATGTGTCGAGCACCTCGCTGGCACCGGCACCGACCTGGGCCTGCTGCAGGATGATCTGCTCGAACCCCACGGACAGCGAGTCACCCAGCCGCAGGATCAGCAGCAGGACGATCACCGAGCGGATGGACGGCAGGGTCACGTGCCACAGGCGGCGAAGCGCCGAGGCGCCGTCCACCACCGCGGCCTCCAGCTGCGCCGGATCCACTCTGGACAGTGCGGCGAGGAAGATGATCGTCGACCAGCCGGTGTCCTTCCAGATCACCTGTGATGTGATCATGAGCTTGAACAGCTCGGGCACGCCGACGATGTGGAATGTCGACAGGTCGGCCGAGCGCAGCCAGCCGTTGAGCATCCCGCCGTTGCCGAACATCTGCTGGAACAGGGCGACCACGATCACCCAGGACAGGAAGTGCGGCATGTAGAGGATCGACTGGGTGAGGCGTTTGAGTCGTTCGCTGATCGTCGCGTTCAGGATCAACGCGAGGCAGATCGGCAGCGGGAACACGAAGACGACCTGGATCAGCGTGATGATCAGCGTGTTGACGAGCGCGTTGAGGAACACCGGGTCGCCGGTGAGCACGGGCTCGAAGTTGTCCAGCCCGACGTACGGGCTGTGCCAGATTCCCAGGAATGGCTGGAAGTCCTGGAACGCGATGATGTTTCCGCCAAGCGGCAGATAGTGGAACAGCAGCAGCGCCGTGACCCCGGGAAGCGCGAGCAGCAGCAGGACCCGGTCGCGCCGCCAGCGGTTGCGCAGGCTATGCATCGCCGCTCCCCACCGATGCGGGCAAGCCGATGGGTTGACCCGCGACGCAGGCCCGCACCGCCGCCCGCAGCGCGTCGTCGGCGTTCGCCGCGATCCTCCTGCTCCGGGCAACCGCGGGCGCCGGATCGGTGGCGATGTCGGTGACCGCCGCGACCACCGTCGCCGCGGCGCGATGGTCGAGCTCGATCACCAGATCCGGGGCGCCAAGGTCGGCGAACATCTGGGACTTGGTCGTCTCGGTCGGCTGTCGAAGGTAGACGGTCGGGATCGCGTGCCGTGCGGCCAGGATCGGCGAATGGCACTCCATGCTGACCACCAGCGACGAGACGGCGTAGACGCCGGTCGCCTCCTCCAGCGGCCAGTACCGGGGAAGGAACCGGACCTGCCCGAGCGTCTCTGGACTGACCAGGCTGGGAAGGTGCTCGTGCGCGAGCTCGACGGCGTAGCTCATCTCGGGCACCACGACGGCCGGCAGGCCGCTGACGCGTACCCAGGTCTCGATCGCCGCCGCCAGCACCGCCAGGTCGTGCGTCACGGTCGCCCGGTTGACCGCGTCACGCCGCATCTGCTCGCGGGTCGGATCCGTGCCGTAGATCTTCGCGTAGGGGCTGTAACGCAGCCGCGGGACAAAGCAGGCGAACCGACCAGGCTGCAGGCCGAGACCCTCCAGCAGGCGGGCGGCCGCGACGGCGTCGGTATGGTCGAACGCGAACGTGCCATCCGGCCCGAAGGCGAGGTCGGGCCTGGTTATCTTCTGGCTGCGCAGGGTCGCGAGGGTCAACGTCTCGCGGCAGTAGACGAAGTCGGCGCCGTCGAGGCGGTCCTTGACGTCGTCGTCAAGGTAGGACGGTGGAAGCAGATCGACCATCTGGGCCAGCTCCGGCAACGTCGCCACGGTCGGTGGGCACAGCGGATCCACGGTGACCCCGAAGTACCCGTACGGGCGGCCCACGTGCCGGCGCCACCAGTCGATCTCGGTGCTCTGGAAGGCGTCGGCACCCGATCCATGCATCAGGACGTCCGCCCCGTCGATGGCGGCGGCCAACTCCGGGGTGCTCGGCCCGTCGCCACCGAGAGTGCCGTCAACGACGCGCAGATCGGGCAACGCGTGTCGCAGCATGGATCGCTCGCGCTCCTCCAGCCGCACCGGCCAGAGGATGACCTCGACCTCGGGGGCGAACCGCTGGAACGCCCGCACGACACCAGGGGAGTGAGCCACGTCGCCGATGTTCACCGTCGCCCAGGACGACCGCAGGAGGACGGTGTGACGGGTCGATGTCATGCATGCTCCTTTGGTGACGTAGCG
>Ga0307513_10007199_pt1 | contig 14446 bp, 9 predicted proteins | sample 15_EM_MG_FD_202174 | JGI IMG/M metagenome (GOLD analysis project Ga0307513, IMG submission 202174) | Populus trichocarpa ectomycorrhiza microbial communities from riparian zone in the Pacific Northwest, United States - 15_EM | ecosystem: Host-associated > Plants > Roots > Unclassified | place... | reverse complement strand
CTTCGCGTCGGCGGCGGTCGAAGGCATGACGACCTTGAGGCCGGGGAAGTGCGCGTACCACGATTCGAGCGCCTGCGAGTGCTGCGACGAGACTTGATAAGCCGACCCGTTCGGACCGCGAAAGACGATGGGAATCTTGAATTGCCCGCCCGACATGTAAAGCATCTTGGCGGCGGAGTTGATGATCTGGTCGGTGGCGAGGATCGAGAAGTTGAACGTCATAAACTCGATGACGGGACGCAAGCCCACCATCGCCGCGCCGACGCCCAGACCTGCGAAACCGAGTTCCGTGATGGGCGAATCGATCACGCGCTTCTCGCCGAACTCTTCCAACAGCCCCTTTGAGACTTTATACGCGCCCTGATACGCGGCGACCTCTTCGCCGAGCAAAAAGACGTTCTCGTCGCGATGCATTTCCTCGCTGAGCGCCTGATTCAAAGCCTCGCGGATCGTGATTACGGCCATTCAACCAACCTCCGAAGTGGAAATTCCGTGCCCCATAGACGTTTAAGTTTGCGGATGATTCGTCACGGGCGGGAGCACGAAAGTGTAAGTGATAACCCCTGTAACTTTGACGGGTTGGCCTGAAAGACGTACCGGCGAAAAGCGCGCCTTGTACGCAGCTTTCACGGCTGCCTGCTGTAACAATGGGTGTCCGCCCGCCGCGCGCGCCGAGATGACTTTGCCTTCCTCGTCGAAAGTTACCCGCACCGTGACCGTGCCTTCCGCACGCGCCGCTCTGGCGATGGCCGGATATTCCGGCACAGGTTTGCTAATGACTTTGCCATTCAGCACGCCACCGGAAATCGGCGCTCTCGGTACGCCTGTCGGGCGATGAATCGGCCAGGGTTCTTCCGGCAGGGCGGGGCGCTGTGTTCGCACGACCTGAGCCGGGTCGGTCAAAGTCAGCAAGGCGCTCGTATCGTCTCCGTCATTCGGCTGCTTCGGCTCCGGTTCGCCCGTCTTCACTTTGAAGCTCTTGAGAAAACGATCAACTCCGGCATCGCCATACGTTGCGCCTAAAACTATGACGGCGTAGAAATGCTGCGGGGATTCGTAAAGCCGCGCGACGCCCTCTTTGCCGCTCATGCGGACGCGATACGGGCGAATCTTCATACCTTTAAGAGTGAAGTCTTCTTCGCTCTCCGCCGTGTTGCCGTCCCTCTGCCGACTTTGGCGCACCGCGTATTCGAAGCCTTTGGAAAAGCCGTCGAAAGTTTTCAGAAGCACGGGCTGACCCTCGCGCTCCGACTTGTCGAACGACACCACCATGAAGTGCAGGCCGTCGGCGGAAACTTCGTAGACGGGGCGCGCCAACTTTAGTTCATCCGTGAGAGACAAGTCCCGAAACACCATGCCCTCTGTCGCCGGCATGAGCACGGAAAATTCTTCGTTCGGCGGCTCAACTTCGCGCCACGTCGCCTGTGTCTGCGCTAACGCGGCTCCGGCTGCCAGCAAAAGCATCGAGATGATCAGAGTCTTTTGTCGCATTGCACGCTACCTCCCCAGCGGGTTGGCGTAGATGTCCGTGAAGAGTTCTTCGGGGGCGGGCAGCGGACTTTCCTCCGCGAACTTAATGGAGTGTTCGACCTCGGCGCGCACTCGATCTTCAAGTTCTTTGAGCGCGGCGTCGTCCATTACGCCTTTGTGTTTGAGACTGTCGGAGAAGAGTTTGACGGGGTCGCGCTCCTGATGCTTTTCGATCTCGGCGCGCGTGCGATAGTTGCCGGGGTCGGACATGGAGTGTCCCATGAAGCGATAAGTGCGCACCTCGATGAGCGTCGGGAGCGACTCGTCACGCGCGCGCGCGATGGCGCGTTCGGTCGCTTCGCGCACGGCAAGCACGTCCATGCCGTCAACGAACTCGGAGGCCATGCCGTAAGCGTGCGCTTTCTGCGACACGTCCTGCAAAGACATCGCGCGGGCGAGCGACGTGCCCATGCCGTACTGGTTGTTTTCGCAGAAGTAGACGCAGGGGAGTTTCCAAAGCTGCGCCATGTTGAAAGATTCGTGCAGCGCGCCCTGATTGACGGCGGCCTCGCCGAAGAAGACGAGCGACACCTGACCCGTGCCTTTGTACTTCGCGGCGAAGGCGACGCCCGTGGCGAGCGGAATCTGACCGCCGACGATGCCGTGGCCGCCGAGAAAATGCGCGTCGCGGTCGAAGAGGTGCATCGAGCCGCCCTTGCCCGCCGAGCAACCGCCCGCTTTGCCGTAGAGTTCGGCCATCACCTCGTCGGCGGAAGTGCCGCGCGCGAGCGCGTGGCCGTGGTCGCGGTAACTCGTCATCACGTAATCGTCGGGGCGAATCGCGGAGAGCGCACCGACGGCTACCGCCTCCTGCCCGATGTAGAGATGGCAGAACCCGCCGATCTTCCCGAGCGTGTAAGCTTCCGCAGCCTTCTCCTCGAAACGGCGTATCAGCACCATCTGGTAGAGCATCTTTCGCAGCGATTCCTTGTCGATCTCTTCGATCTGCTGGTGCTGGTGCTGCTGGCGTTGCTCGTGTTCCTCGCGGAGTTCTTCCGGGTTGATGGTGTCCGTGCGTTCGGTTTCGGCAACGCCGGTCGCGGTTGCCTCACCTGTGGATTGATCTCTGGGTTTCAACGGTGTCACTTTAAGTTCGCTCATGAAAGTATTCTCTCAAGGCTTTCGGGCGCGTGCGACGATAACGCGAAGGCGGCGACGCGCCGCAAACGGCCACACGCACACCCGATCCAAGCCCACTGCTGTACGGTTGAAAGCAAAATGGGATTATACGCGAGATGCGCGCCGCTCTGCAAAAGCAACCTAAAAAAGGGCGTTAGAGACACAAGAAGGCGCACCCGAATCTGAGATTCGAGGTGCGCCTTGAGGGGTTGTTGTGAATGCTTGCGGGGTTGCGCCCGGTTTATCTGAAGGAGTCTATCGAGAGCACTACGTTTTGCGTGGCCGACGCGGGGTTGAGCTTGCGCCCGTGTTTGTCCTGCTGCATGTTGTGACCGGCCTGCGAGAGAAGTTCTTCGGAGGTTTCACCGTCGGAGGGGAAACATGCGATGCCGATGCTGATACCGATTCTGGTCGTGCGCCCGGTGCGGATCGTGAACTCGTGCGACTCGACCGCCGCGCGGATGCGCTGCGCCACCATCTCGGCCACGTCGCCCGAAGCCATCGGCATGATGGCGACGAATTCGTCGCCAGCGTAACGCGCCAGTATGTCCATCTGCCTGAACTGCCTCTTGATGATCGCGGCCACGCTCGCAAGTAGACGGTCGCCGATAGCGTGCCCGTGCGTGTCGTTGATCTGTTTGAAGTCGTCCAGGTCCATGCTGAGCACGGAGAGCGGTTCGCGGTTGAGCCGCTGGCATTCGGCGATGCGCTGTTCGAGCGCGAGGTGGAACGAGCGGGCGTTGGGCAAATCCGTGAGCGTGTCGGTGAGTGCGCTCTCTTTGGTCTTCTCGAAAGTCATCGCGTTGTTGAGCGCGACGGAGGCGTGCTGCGAGACGGATTCGAGCAGGCGGACATGCTCGGTCGTGTAGGAGGCGCGCGTCTTCGAGTAGACGGTGATCGCGCCGAACGCGCCGTCCTCACGAATCAGCGGGGAAACCAGCACGCCGCGGATGTGGCTTGAGACTTCTTCGGGGATGCCGACGAGATCGAGTTCCGGCGGCGTGTTGCACATCGAACGCGCGTTTGCGATGACCCAGCCGGAGATGCCTTCGCCGATGGTGATGCGGCGACGCGCGAAGGCGTCCGCGTGCTCGCCCGACGCGTGAACCGCGATGGCTTTGCCGGAACGGTCGTCAACGAGATAAATGATGCAGGTGTCGAACGGGACGATTGAGCGCAGCTTGCTGGAAACGAGCGTCACGGTGTCTTGCAGGTTGAGCGACGAGCCGATGGTCTGCGCGATCTCGTGCAGGGCGAAGACCTCGCGCTGCGCCTCGACGATTGAGCGGAAGCCCGAGTCGCCGTCCGTCGTAGAGCCGAGGATGTCGGAGGCAAGACCGGCATCGGGGCGCGCACCGTTTTGTGCGTCCTCTTCCGAGGCCACCTGCTCCTGTATGTCCTGCTCGGCGATGAGATTGTCGAAATACTCGATGTTGCTGACGAACATGTCCACGACGCGCGGGTCGAATGAACTCTCCGCCATTTTGCGCAGCAGCGTGAGCGAGTCTTCGCGTTTCATGCCGACGCGGTAAGGGCGGTCGCAACGCGTGGCGTCGTAGAAGTCAACCACCGAGATGATGCGCGCGACGAGCGGAATCTGTTCGGCCCGCAAGCCCTTCGGGTAACCCGAACCGTCCCACTTCTCGTGATGAAAACGCACGATGTCCTCGACCGGGTAAGGGAAGTTGACGCGCTTGATGATGTCGCCGCCGACCACCGTGTGAATCTTCATCTTCTCAAACTCTGCGGCGGTCAGTTTGCCGGGCTTGTTCAAGATGTATTCGGGGACGGCGAGTTTGCCCACGTCGTGCAGGAGTGCGCCCGCGCGTAGTGCGTGCAACTCTTCGTCGCTGACGCCGAGAATGCGTCCCAACTCCATCGCGTAAATCTGCGTGCGGCGGACGTGGCCGTGAGTCGTCTGATCCTTCGCGTCAATGGCGATGGCGAGCGACTCGATGGTGTTCATGTGGAGGTCTGCGATCTCCTGTATGTGCCGGAGTTTCTCCGCCTCGCCGCGACGGGTTTCGCCCACGCGCTTCTCGTCGAACATGAACAGCAGGTAAACCAGAGAGACGATCATGACGCCGACGACGAGGAACGAAAAGCCGCCGCCGATGAAAGTCGAGTAGAAGAGAGCCGCCGCCGCCGCGCCCGCCAACTGCGTCATCGAAGTCCAGAAAAGACTCTCGCGCGAAAACTGCAACTTCGTCGTCCCCGACTCGAAAGCGACGTAGAAGGCCGAGGCCAGTGTGTTCAACGCGAGTTGGACGATGGCGAGCACGAAGAGCGGGAAGAGAAGTCTTTCGAGCGAGGCGTTGTGCGCGCCCGTAGAGGCGGCGTTGCCAACCGTGAGCAGTGTCAGCAGGTTGTAGGTGAAGACCGCGAGACAGGTCGAAATGATCGCCGAACAGGTGCGGAAGAAGCGCACGCGGCGGTCTGCCACACGTCTTGAAGAGATGAAGCCGTCAACCCCTGCGATGATCGCGGCGGGAGCCGCGCCGAACATCATCGCCGCTAAAAAGATGAGCGAGTCGGCCACGGACTTGCCGCCGTTGCTCGTGCCGTCGGCGTTGAAGAGGGGGACGGTGAAACGCCCTGCGACGACCGTCAAGACCAACAACCCGATGCCCCAGAGATAGCCTGTGGTTGTGAGCGACCACAGCCCGTCGAGGCAAAAGATGAGAAGGGCTGCCGCCAGCGCCGCCGTCCCACATAAAAGCGCAAGGCTCTTCCAATTTCCGTTGGGCATAGTGATGAGTCCGCGAAGGTAACGAATTTTAAGGCTTTGGGAGTTTTCGGGAGCTGCTCGTGTCAGGACACGAAGCGGAAGGATTTGCGAAGTAAATCTTTGCCAAACATTGTTGGCACAATCAAAATAGTCGTTTTTTCGCACATAGTCAAGGTTTTTCACAAAAAAGTGGGACGGATGGCGTGCTCCGGGAAGCGATTTGGAAAAGTCCTGCCGGGGACGATTGCTAATAGCACAGCGATTTATCGCCGGGAATGAGCAGCGGCGAAACGTGCGAGTCCCGGAGGGACGATTGAATGTTCAGACAGATTCAATCGCCCCTCCGGGACTTTAGGTTAAAGACACGTCACGATCCGGGCGACAAATCGCCGGCAATTCTCAAGTGTCCCTTCGGGACAACCGAATTATTTTTCAAACAGCCTCTTAAAGAGGCGGCTAGGCGAGCGGCGCGCTCTTCGTCTTGGCCGAGTCCAACTGTGCCGCGAGTTCGGCGGGCGTGGTCGCGGGTTGGAGGCAGCTATAGTTTTCACAGACGTAGGCCGTCGCACGGCCACCGGGCGCAGGCCGGTCGCGCAGCAACGGGACAAGGCTCAAAGCCTCTGTGTCGTTCTCCGCCGATTGTGCGACGACTTTATTCGGCAGGTAACGTTTCCAGACTTCGCGCAGGAGTGCGAGTGAGTCGTCCGCACCCGTTTGCCCGACGATCACGATCTCTTTCGGCGTGGAGAGATAAAAATCGACCGCGCCGAGCAGGTAGCCGAAGGCGGACGGGTAGCGCGCCATCTGGTCGCGCAAAAGTCGGAAGACGGTGACGGCTCTGCGCCCGTACTCCTGATTTTCCGTGAGGAGCGCGAGGCGCAGGAGCAGTTCGGCGGCCACGGAATTTCCGGCGGGCGTGGCGTTGTCCATGAAATCTTTGTTGCGCACGATGAGACGCTCGCCCTTCGCGCTCGTGTAGAAAAATCCACCCTCCGCGTCGTCCCAAAATTCCTCGCACATCTGTCCGGTGAGAGATAGAGACTCGCGCAGCCAGCGGGTCGCGCCGGTCGCTTCGTAGAGCGAGAGGAGGCCGGAGGCGACGCAGGCATAATCGTCGAGATAGCCGTGATGCTTGGCCTGCCCGTCTTTGTAGACGTGCAGGAGCGCGCCCTCGCGCCGGAGAGTTGTGAGCATGAAGTCGGCGTTGCGTTCCGCGATACGCCGGTAGTCGGCGCGTTCGAGGATGGACGAGGCTTCGGCAAAACTCGTGAGCATCATCCCGTTCCACGCGGCGATGGCCTTCTCGTCACGACCGGGCTTGATTCTTTTTTCGCGCGCCGCAAAGAGCAGCGGTCGGCTTCGTTCGACAACTTCGAGCAGGCGTTCGACCGGCACGTTCAACTCCGCAGCCACCGTTTGCGCCGGACGCGGCACGTTCAGAATGTTCTTCTCTTCAAAATTTCCTTCGGTGGTCGCGCCGTAATATGCCGACACGAGGCGACCGTCCTCTTCGCCTAACAGTTCGTTGATCTCTTGAGTGGTCCAGACGAAAAACTTTCCTTCGACGCCCTCGGAGTCGGCGTCCTGCGTCGAATAGAAAGCGCCGCCGTCGTCCGTCATCTCGCGTGCGACGTAATCGAAAGTCTCTTCGGCGATACGGCGGAAGAACTCGTCGCCCGTGACCTGATAAGCGTGCAGGTAGAGACGCGACAGGAGCGCGTTGTCGTAGAGCATCTTCTCGAAGTGCGGGACGAGCCATTGCGCGTCGGTCGAGTAGCGGTGGAAGCCGCCGCCGAGTTGATCGTAGAGTCCGCCTTCGGCCATCTTGCGGCAGGTGTGCGTCACGATGTCGAGAGTTTCGGCGTTGCCGTTGTGCGCGTGCAGGCGCAGCAGAAATTCCAGATTCATTGACGCGGGAAACTTCGGCGCGCCGCCGAACCCGCCGTGCCTCTTGTCGTAAGTTCGCGCCAGCTCGCTGTAGGCCGCGTCGAGCAGTTGAGTGTTCAACGGTTCGTCGGACTCATGAGCTACGTTCATGCGGCGCAGTTCGTTGAGAAAGTTCGCAGTGGTTTCCGCGATCTCGTCGGGGCGCGAGCGATATGCTTCGGCGACTCCGGTGATGACGCGCGGGAATCCGGGCAGGTTAAAACGATCTTCGGGCGGAAAGTACGTGCCGCCGTAGAAGGGAACGAGGTCGGGCGTGAGGAAGACGGTGAGCGGCCAGCCGCCGTGGCTGAGCATCAACTGCACCGCGTTCATATAAATCTGGTCGAGGTCGGGTCGTTCCTCGCGGTCAACTTTGATGTTGACGAAGTTTTCGTTCATCAACGCGGCGATCTCTTCGTTCTCGAAGCACTCGCGCTCCATCACATGACACCAGTGACAGGCCGAATAGCCGATGCTGAGCAGGATCGGTTTGTTCTCCGCGCGCGCCTTCGCTAACGCTTCTTCGCCCCACGGATACCAATCGACCGGATTGTGCGCGTGTTGCAACAGATACGGGCTTGTCTCGTTTTGCAGACGGTTCGAGTGCTTGTGTTCAGACATGTCCCCTTGACCTTTCTTTTTGGATACGCCCATTCTACAGCCCAAGCGCGCCGGATGCACACGGGCAGCATGTGAGAGACGGGAAGGAAAACTTTTACCGCGGAGGCGCGGAGCAGAGCCGCTGAGAGACGCAGTGGAAAAGCATTCGTGATCTCAGATTTCAAAGTCGAGATTTGAGATTTCAAAGTTGAGGGTTGAAATTCCAAAGTCGAGATTCGGAATGCTTCATCTCCGCGTTCCCTCTGTATGAACTATGCGCCTCTGCGTTGAAAGTTTTAATTCGCTCCAATCGCAAACTTGAGACTTTTATCGGCGGAGTCAATCGGGCGACTGTAGTGGCGGCTTCGAGAGCGGGGTGGCTTTTGTTATACTGTGAGAAATGAATAGCCATTCATTTTGTCTGCTGTCATCGCGTTGCGTCGAAGTGTCGAACTTCGACCCGGCAAGTTTTTAGTATTACTACTTTTTGCTTGTTCGTTTGGAGCGAAGAATGGAACGAGAGAGTTTAGAGATGGACGTGGTGTTCGTCGGCGCGGGGCCTGCGAATTTGAGCGGCGCGCTGCATCTGGCGCGTCTGGTGAAAGAGCACAACGAGGCCGTCGGGAGCGGAAAGCGCGAGGGCAAGCCGCTCGGCGAACTTGAGATCGGCGTGATCGAGAAGGGCGCGGCGGTCGGCGCGCACATCCTGTCGGGCGCGGTGATGGACCCGCGCGCGCTCAGTGAGTTGATTCCTGACTTCATCGAGCAGGGCGCGCCCGTCGAGTCGCCCGTCAAAGAGGACGAGTTTCTTTATCTCACGAAGACGCGCGCGATACGTTCGCCCGTCACGCCGCCGCCGCTCAAGAATCACGGCTACTACATCGTCTCTCTGAACAAACTCGTCGCGTGGCTCGGCGAAAAATGCGAGGAGGCGGGCGTCAACATCTTCCCGGAGTTTCCGGGCGCGGAGATGCTCTACGACGAGCGTGATGCCGTGGTCGGCGTGCGCACGGGCGACAAGGGCATCAACAAGGAAGGGAAGCGCAAGGCGAACTTTGAACCGGGCGTTGACCTGCTGGCGAAAGTCACGGTGCTTGGCGAGGGGCCGCGCGGTTCGCTCACGAAGAGCCTGTCGCAGCGTCTGAATCTTAACGACGGGCGCGAGCCGCAGGTTTACAGTCTCGGCGTCAAGGAACTCTGGGAGTTGCCCGACGACCGCTACCCGGCGGGGCGCGTCACGCACACGCTCGGCTACCCGTCCGACACGCACACCTACGGCGGCGGCTGGATTTACGGGATGCAGAACCGCATTCTCAATCTCGGCTACGTCACCGGCCTCGACTACGGCGACCCTCTGCTCGACCCGCACGCGGAGTTTCAACGCTTCAAGCAGCACCCGGCCATCGCCAAAATTCTCGACGGCGGCAAGCTCCTGCGCTACGGCGCGAAGACCATCGCCGCCGGAGGCTTCTACGCGATGCCGCAACTCTATGCCGACGGCGTGCTTCTCGTCGGCGACTGCGCGGGCTTTCTCAATTCCCAACGCCTCAAGGGCATTCACACCGCCATCAAGAGCGGCATGCTCGCCGCCGAGACGATCTTCGAGGCGTTGCTCGCGGGAGATTTTTCGGCGCGGCAGTTACAACGTTATGAAACGCTCGTGCGGGAAAGCTGGATCATGCCGGAGTTGCGCAAGGTGAGAAATTTTCACGCGGGCTTTCGCAAAGGCCGCTGGCTCGGCATCGCCAACGCCGGTCTGCAATTTCTCACGGGCGGTCGTTCGTGGGGCTTGTTCGACCGCGCTTCGTCTGAGCCGGGACACGTCGCGCTCAAAAAACTTTCTGATTACGGTTACAAGGGCGACGCGCTCGAACAACGCTACGACGGTCTACGCTTCGACGGCAAACTGACCTTCAATAAACTAACGGACGTTTATCACGCGGCGGTCGGCCACGACGAGGATCAACCCGCGCACCTGCACGTGCTCGACACCAACATCTGCGCCGAGCGTTGCACCGAAGAGTACGGCAACCCCTGCCAGCGGTTCTGCCCTGCGGCTGTCTACGAGATGGTCGAAGACCCTTCGACGGCGGGCAAGCGGCGATTGCAGATCAACTTCTCCAACTGCGTCCACTGCAAGACCTGCGACATCATGGATCCCTACCAGATCATCAACTGGGTCACGCCCGAAGGCGGCGGTGGGCCTGACTACAAGAACATGTAAAAGCCGTCAATCGTCAGAAGCCGTGAATCGTAAATCGTGAATCGTAAATCGTAGAAGACAGGTTTAACTATTCACGATTCACGATTCACGGCTTTTCTCTGTTCACGATTCCCGATTCCCGATTCACGGTTTTATCGCTATGCGACTCGCGGAAGAATCTCATGCGCGACTCGAACGGTTTTTTCGTTCGTATGAGCGGGATGAGAAGTTGCGGCTGCCGCCGGTTTTCGTCCATGCGGGATTTTGGTCGGACAAGTTGACGAGAGTCTTGCGCATCGCGGCGATCACGGTTGGTCGTCACATCTTCGTCTCGCGGAAAGTTGTCGGGAGGAATGTGCGCGGGCAGTTGACGATGCCCGGCTGGTTGCTGGCGCACGAGGCGGCGCACGTCAGGCAATTTCAACAGGCGGGCTTTTTGCCGTTCGTCTTCAATTACGCGCGCGAGGCGGTGGCGTTTTTAGTGCGGAGCGGCAAGTTCGATGCGAGTGCGAGGATAGAGGCTTACGAACAGATCACGCGGGAGAGGGAGGCGCGGGAAGTCGAGGCCGCTTATCTCAAATGGCGTGTGAGCGTGCCCCCGGCCCGGCGTTGAATTTGTCTACGCGTTAAAAGTGAGGTTGCCGCGTCACTCGGCTTCCTTGATCGTGAAGTCGATTTTTCCCTGCTCGACTTCCATCAAGGCGACGCGCGTGTGCTTGTGTTGCTGGGTGTCCATCTCGATGCGCGGGCGCGCGCCGCGCTGGAGTTGCTTGCTGCGCTGCGCGGCGACGATGATCATGCGGTACTTGGAATCCAAAAAAGGATGCTCTCTTTCCTCGACCGGCTCGGTAATTTCTTCTTTGCTTGCTTGCGTTGCTTTAGCCATCTTAGTTTTCCATCCTCACCGGACAGGCCGGTTCTCCTGATAAGGTTAATTTAAAAGTTCATCTGGTCCGCGTGCGAGCCGCATCACTCCCGACGTTTAGGGGAACGTGGCGAGCACGCGCTCGGCCAAGCGTTCCTGCCGTTTGCGGCGCGCCCTCTCAGCATACACGATAGATGCCAGTTGCGTCGCGGCGTGGTCAACATCGTCGTTGAGCACCACATAGTCGAACTCGCGATAATGTTCCACCTCGCCGCGCGAATTTTGCAAGCGCAGCGCAAGCGTGTCGGAGTTTTCCGACTGTCTCCCCGTCAGACGCCGACGCAGAATCTCGAACGACGGCGGCAGGATGAAGACGCTCACGGCCTCTATGCCGATGCGGCGGACGGTGGCCGCGCCCTGCACGTCGATCTCCAACACGATGTCGCGCCCCGCGCCCAACTCACGCTCGACCACTTTGAGCGACGTGCCGTAAAAGTTTCCGTGGACACAAGCCCATTCGAGAAACTCGCCGCGCTCGCGCGCCGCCGTGAACTCTTCGATGGTGACGAAATGATACTCGCGCCCGTTCACCTCGCCCTGTCGAGGCGCGCGCGTCGTCCATGAGACGGAGTAGCCGAGCCGGGGCATGTGCGTCAGGATGCGGCGGATGAGTGTGCCCTTGCCGCCGCCCGAAGGCGAACTGATGACGAAGAGAACCCCGCGCTCCGGTTCGACCGGCGCGGGCGACTCCGCTGTTTCCGGCTGCAACCCCTCACTCAACGTTCTGCACCTGCTCGCGCAACTTTTCCACTTCGGCCTTGATCACCAGCGCGGCCTCTTTGATCGCCATGTCGGTTGATTTCGAGAGCACCGTGTTCGCCTCGCGGTTGAATTCCTGCAAGAGAAAGTCGAGGCGTTTGCCCGTGTCGCCCTCGCTGTCGATGATCTCGCGAAACTGTTTGACGTGGCTGCGCAGCCGCGCCAGTTCTTCGCTGATGTCGCTGCGGTCGGCGAGGTAGGCAACCTCCTGCGCGAGCCTGCCCTGATCGAGTTCGACGATTTCGAGGCCGTCGCGCGCCAGCAGTTCGCTGATGCGTCGCTGCAAACGCGCGCGATAAGATTCGACGAGGTCGTTGGCGACGGCTTCAATCACCGGCACTTGCCGTTCGATCTCGTCGAGCCGTGAGTGCATCTCGGCGGCCAGCGCCTCGCCCTCGCTCTGGCGCATCCGGTTCAACTCCGCGAGCGCTTCGCCGACGGCGCGCTCGATGCCTTCCTTCATCGCCTCCGTCAGATTACCGTCGCGCACGGGCTGCAACGCACCCGGCAGACGCGCGAGCACGTTGATGTCCGGTTCGCCCGTCAGGGAAAATTCCTGCTGCACGGATCGCATCGCCTCTATGAAGCCCGCGATGAGCGGACGGTTCATCTCGTAGGCGACCTCGCTCGTGCGGTCGATCACGATGGTCGCGTCCACGCGCCCGCGCGAGAGTTGTTCGCCGATGCGACGGCGGATGATCGTTTCAAGGCTCGACAACTCCGCGCCCGCGCGCAGGTGTATGTCGAGAAATCGGTTGTTGACGGTCTTGAGATCGACGGCGACGTTGAAATTCTCGCCCGCCGCTGTCCCGCGCCCGAAGCCGGTCATTGATTTCATAATGTTGTGAGCAGTAAGAGTGAGCAGTAAGAAAACAGTTTTGATAACTGCTTGCAGTTTACAGCTTACCGCTTACCGTCTCTATCTCCTCTTCATCTGCGAATTGCAGTTCGTAGAGTTTTTTGTAAGTGCCGCTTTGCGTCAACAGTTCCTCGTGCCGGCCCATTTCGATGATGCGCCCGCGTTCCATGACGACGATTGAGTCTGCGCGCCGGATGGTGGAGAGACGGTGCGCGATGACGAGGGTGGTGCGGTTGCGCGTCAGGTTGGCGAGAGCTTTCTGCACGAGCCGTTCGGATTCGGCGTCGAGCGCGGAGGTAGCCTCGTCCAGAACGAGCACGGACGCATCGGCAAGCACGGCGCGCGCGATGGCGAGCCGCTGCCGCTGCCCGCCGGAGAGAAAGATGCCGCGCTCGCCGACGATGGTGTCGTAGCCGTCCGGCAACTCCGTGATGAAATCGTGGGCGAAGGCGACGCGCGCCGCCTCTTGAATCTGCGCCTCGGTGGCGTCGGGGCGACTGTAAGAGATGTTGTAACGCACCGTGTCGTTGAAGAGCACGGTTTCCTGTGTGACGAGTCCGATGTGTTGGCGCAGACTCTTGAGGCTTGCGTCGCGCAGGTCTGTGCCGTCCCAGAGAATCGCGCCGGAGACGGGGTCGTGAAAGCGCAGGATGAGCTTTGAGAGCGTTGACTTGCCGCCGCCCGATTCGCCGACGAGCGCGACCATCTGCCCCGACTGAATGCGCAGGTTGACGGAGCGCAGCACCGTGCGCTCCTCGCTGTTCGCGTACTCGAAAGAAACGTCGCGCAGTTCGATGGCATCGCGGAGCGGTTTCAACTCGACGGCATCGACGCGTTCGACCGTCTCCGCGTTTTCGTCCATCACTTCCCAGACGTGGCGCGCGGCGGCGAGCGCCACCTCCAACGCGTTTTGCAGGCGCGAGAGTTTCCGCATCGGGTCGTAGCTGGAAAAGAGGAAGAAGAGGAAAGTGAGAAACTGCGCCGGGTTCATGTTGCCCGCCATGATCTCGCGCCTGCCGAAATAGAGCAGGATGGCGACGGCGATGACGCCGATCAGTTCGATCATCGGCGGCGCAAATCCGTTGATGCGTGCCGAGCGCAAATTCGCGCCGACGATCTGGCGCGCGACCCGCGTGAAACGCTTCTGCTCACGTTCTTCGCCGCGATAGGCTTTGACGATATGATGATTGGCGAGCGATTCCTGCGCGGTATCGACGAGGCGTTGGCTGCCTTCGTAAGTTTCGCGCGCGAGGTTGCGCAGGTTCTTGCCGAACTTCGCCGTCATCACGCCGATGATGGGCGCGATGAGGAGCGAACCGAGCGTCAGCCGCCACGAGTAATAAAAGGAGGCCGAGAGAAAGGCGACGAGGGTGAAGCTCTCGCGCAGCATATCCCGGAGCGTGCCCGTCACGGCGGCTTCGATGGCCGCCGCCGAAGAGACGAGACGCGAGACGAGATAGTTGGTGCGATGGCGTTCAAAAAAGTCGGCTGATTGCGTGAGCAGGTGCGTGTATAAGTCCTGCCGGAGTTTGAGAACCGATTCCTGACCGATGCGCGCCATCAGGTAAGTCGAAAAATATTCGGCCACGCCTTTGGCGAGCGTGAAGACGATGAGCAGGATGGCGATGGTGCGCCACGCGTCGAAACTCGATTCGGGGATGAGATGTTGTAAATCAAAAAGCGTCTTGGTACGCTCCGTCTCACCGCCCCGCCTGAAGGCTTGATCGAAGATGGGCACGATGAGCGCGCCGATGGCGCTCTGCAAGACCGCCCCGGCGAGCATCGCAAATGTCGCAA
>Ga0307513_10007198_pt1 | contig 14446 bp, 17 predicted proteins | sample 15_EM_MG_FD_202174 | JGI IMG/M metagenome (GOLD analysis project Ga0307513, IMG submission 202174) | Populus trichocarpa ectomycorrhiza microbial communities from riparian zone in the Pacific Northwest, United States - 15_EM | ecosystem: Host-associated > Plants > Roots > Unclassified | place... | reverse complement strand
TATAACCGACACCTGAGCTATGAAAGGAACTTGATTTGTTGTTAACATAAGTTATAATCATGAATGTCTGACAACATTTACAAGTATTAGCATTATTCGAATAAGATAACTAATGTAATCATGTTAATAATTTATAATCTGATTGGAACCTCCTTTGTGTGTGGTTTCCAATTGAATAAAAAGAGTTTATACTATACTTGTTTGAAATACCATTAGTGGATCCTCTAACCTTGACATTTGTTGTTATCATTATTTAATCCTTACGTTAATCTTCCATCTCAAAGTTCTCATCAACTTCTTCTTCTTCATCATCTTTATTATTATTATTATTATTATTATTATTATTATTATTATTATTATTACTATTATTATTACTACTACTACTACTAGTATTATTATTATTATTGTTATTGTTATTGTTATTGTTATTGTTGTTACTATTATTGTTGTATTATTGTTGCTTATAATTTATACAATTAACCTCCCTGTGGTTCGACCCCGGTCTTGCCGGGTTATTTATTACTTCGACACTCCTGCACTTGAGAGAAGACATCAATCTTTTGGTCATGTCAACGATCCAACGGTCGGATTAAAAGTTAGATTCCTTTCGAGTCGTTACACAAGTCTTGGGTGACTAGAACTTCACTTCACAGGGTAGAGAATCCATAACTACTACAAGGAAAATGGCCTCCGAAACTCTTGTAAAAATTCAGGAGTGATCCAATGGTCGGATAAAAAGTTAAGGCGATTTGGAGCCGTTACGGTGGTCTGGCATGACGAGAGTTGTTCTTCACCGAGTAGCGATTCCATTGCTTCCAAAAGAAAAACAACCTCCAGAAACTGTTGTAAAAATTTGAGCACGATCCAACGGTCAGATCAAAAGTTAAGGCGCTCTTGAGCCGTTACGCTAGTCTGGCACGACGAGACCTGCTCTTCACTGCGTAGCGATTCCATTTCTATAACAAGGAAAACAGCCTCCGAAAACTACTGTAAAAATTTGAGCACGTTCCAACATTCGGATCAAAAGTTAGATCCCTTTTGAGTCGTTACTCTAATCAGGTGCGACCGGAGCTTCGCTTCACAGAGTAGAGATTTCATAACTACTACAAGGAAAATGGCCTTCTGAAACTCTTGTAAAAATTCGGGAGTGATCCCACGATCGAATCAAAAGTTAAGGCGCTTTTGAACCGTTACGCCGGTCTGGCGTGACGAGACCTGCTCTTCACCGAGTAGCAATTCCCTTTCTACCACAAGGAAAAAAGCCTCCGGAAACTACTGTAAAAATTTGAGCAAGATCTAACGATCGGATTAAAAGTTAGATCCCTTTTAAGCCGTTACTCTGGTCTGTCGTGACCGGACCTTCGCTTCACAGAAGAGAGATTCCTTAGCTACTATAAGGAAAATGGCCTCCAAAAACTCCTGTAAAAATTCAGGAGTGGTCCAACAGTCCGATCAGAAGTTAAGGCACTTTTGAGCCGTTACGCCGGTCTGGCACGACGAGACCTCCTCTTCACCGAGTAGCGATTCCCTTTCTACCACAAGGGAAACAGCTTTCGGAAACTACTGTAAAAATTTGAGTAGGATCCAACGGTCGGATCAAAAGTTAGAGCCCTTTTGAGGTGTTACTCTGTTCTGGCACGACGAGACCTGCTCTTCACCGAGTAGCGAGTCCATTGATACAACAAGGAATACAGCCTCCGAAAACTACTGTAAAAATTTGAGCACGATCCAACGGTCGGATCAAAAGTTATAGCAGTTTTGAGTCGTTACTCTGGTTTAGCGCGACCGCACCGTCGCTTCATAGAGTAGAGATTTCATAGATACTACAAGCAAAATGGCCTCCAGAAACTCCTGTAAAAATTCGGGAGTGATCCAACGGCCGGATAAAAAGTTAAGGCGTTTTTGAGCCGTTACGGTGGTCTGGCATGACGAGACCTCCTCGTCACCGAGTAGCGATTCCATGGCTACCACAAGGAAAACAACTTCCGGAAACTACTTTAAAAAGTTGAGCAGGATCCAACGATCGGATCAACAGTTAGTGTCCTCTTGAGTCGTCACTCTATTCTGGCATGACAAGACGTGTTATTCACCAATGAGCGATTCCATGGCTACCACAAGGAAAACAGCTTCCGAAAACTACGGTAAAAATTTGAGCACGATCCAACGGTCGGATCAAAAGTTATAGCCCTTTTGAGCTGTTAATCTGGTCTGGCGCGACCGGACCTTCGCTTCATAGAGTAGAGATTCCATAGTTACTACAAGGAAAATGGCCTCCAGAAACTGCTGTAAAAATTCGAGAGTGATCCAACGGTCGAATAAAAAGTTAAGGCGCTTTTGAGCCGTTACGATGGTATGGCATGACTAGACCTGCTCTTCACCGAGTAGCGATTCCATTATTACAACAAGGAAAACAGCCTCCGCAAACTATTGTAAGAATTTTAGCACAATCCATCGGTCGGATAAAAAGTTAGAGCCCTTTTGAGCCGTTACTCTGGTCTGGCGCGACCGAACCTTCGCTTTATAGAGTAGAGATTTCATAGCTACTACAAGGAAAATGGCCTCCAGAAAATCCTGTAAAAATTCAGGAGTGATCCAACGGTTGGATAAAAAGTTAAGGCTTTTTTGAGCTGTTACGGTGGTCTGGCATGACGAGACCTGCTATTCACCGAGTAGAGATTCCATAGCTACTACAAGGAAAACGGTCTCCAGAAACTCCTGTAAAAATTCGGGAGTGATCCAATGGTCGGATAAGCCCTTACTCAGGTCTGGCGCGATCCGACCTTTGCTTCACAGATTAGAGATTCCATATCTACTACAAGGAAAACGGCCTCCAGAAACTCCTGTAAAAATTCAGGAGTGATCCAACGGTTGGATTAAAAGTTAAGGCGCTTTTGAGCCGTTATGGTGGTCTGGCATGACGAGACCTGCTCTTCATCGAGTAGCGAATCCTTTGTTAAAACAAGGAAAACAGCCTCCGAAAACTACTGTACAAATTTGAGCACGATCCAACGGTCGGATCAAAAGTTAGAGCCCTTTTGATCTGTTACTCTAGTCTGGTGCGACCGGACCTTCGCTTCAAATAGTAGAGATTTCATAGCTACTACAAGGAAAACAGCCTCTAAAAACTACAGTAAAAATTTGAGCACGATCCAACGGTCGGATCACAAGTTAAGGAGCTTTTGAGCCGTTACTCTAGTGTGGCACGACGAGACCTGCTCTTCACCGAGGAGCGATTCTATTGCTACCACAAGGAAAACAGCCTCCGGAAACTACGGTAAAAATTATAGCACGATCCAACATTCGAATCAAAAGTTAGAGTCCTTTTAAGCCGTCACTCTGTTCTAGCACGACGAGACTTGCTCTTCAACGTGTAGCGATTCCATGGCTACCATAAGGAAAAATCTTCCCGAAACTACTATAAAAATTTGAGCACGATCCAATGATCGGAGCAAAAGTTAGAGCCCTTTTGAGTCGTTACACTGGTCTGGCGTGACCAAACCTTCGCTTCATAGAGTAGAGATTTCATAGCTACTACAAGGAAAATGGCCTCCAGAAACTGCTGTAAAAATTCGAGAGTGATCCAACGGTTGGATAAAAAGTTAAGGTGCTTTTGAGCCGTTACAGTGGTCTGGCTCGACGAGACCTGCTCCTCACCAAGTAGCGATTCCATTGCTACAACAAGGAAGACAACCTTCGGAAACTACTGTAAAAATTTGAGCACAATCAACCAGTCGGATCAAAAGTTTGAGCCCTTTCGAGCCGCTGCTCTTGTCTGGGGCGACCGGAGCTTCGCTTCATAGAGTAAAGATTTCATAGTTAATATATGGAAAATGGCATCCAGAAACTCCTGTAAAAATTCGGGAGTGATCCAACGGTCCGATCAAAAGTTACGGCGCTTTTGAGCCGTTACGCCGGTCTGGCACGACAAGACTTGGTTTTCACCTAGTAGCGATTCCCTTTCTACCACAAGGAAAACAGCTTTCGGACACTACTGGAAAAATTTGAGCACGATCCAACGGTCGGATCAAAAGTTAGAGCCCTTTTGAGCTGTTACTCTAGTCTGGCGCGACTGGACCTTCGCTTCATAGAGTAGAGATTTCATAGCTACTACAAGGAAAATGGCCTCAAGAAACTCCTGTAAAAATTCAGGAGTGATCGAACGGTCCTATCAAACGTTAAGGCGCTTTTGAGCCGCTATGCCAGTCCGGCTCGACGAGACCTGCTCTTCACAGAGTAGAGATTCCATAACTACTACAAGGAAAATGGCCTCCAAAAACTCCTGTAAAAATTCGGGAGTGATCCAACAGTCCGATCAAAAGTTACGGCGCTTTTGAGTCGTTACGCCGGTCTGGCATGATAAGACCTGGTCTTCACCGAGTAGCGATTCCCTTTCTACCACAAGGAAAACCTCTTTCGGAAACTACTGTAAAAATTTGAGTAGGATCCAACGGTCGGATCAAAAGTTAGAGCCCTTTTGAGCTATTACTCTGTTTGGGCGCGACGAGACATTCGCTTCTAAGAGTAGAAATTCCATAACTACTACAAGAAAAATGTCGTCCACAAACTCTTGTAAAAATTCGGGAGTGATCCAACAGTCGGATAAAAAGTAAAGGCGCTTTTGAGCTGTTACTCAGGTTTGGCGCGACCGGACCTTCGCTTCACAAAGTAGAGATTCCATACCTACTACAAGGAAAATGGCCTCCAAAAACTCCTGTAAAAATTCGGGAGTGATCCAACAGGCGGTTCAAAAATTAAGGTGCTTTTGAGTCGTTACGCTGGTCTGGCACAACGAGACCTCCTCTTCACCAAGGAGTGATTCCATTGCTAGCACAAGGAAAACAGCTTCCGGAAGCTACTGTAAAAATTTGAGCACGATCCAACGGTCGGATCGAAAGGTAGAGCCCTTTTGAGCCGTTGCTCTTGTTTGGCGCAACCAGAGCTTCGTTCCACAGAGTAGAGATTCCATAGCTACTACAAGGAAAATGGCCTCCACAAACTCCTGTAAACATTCGGGAGTGATCCAACGGTCGGATAAAAAGTTAAGGCGCTTTTGAGCCGTTATGGTGGTCTGGGACGACAAGACTTGCTCTTCACCGAGTAGCGATTCCATTGCTACAACAAGGAAAACAGCTTCCGGAAACTACCGTAAAAACTTGAGCACGATCCAACGGTCAGATCAAAAGTTAGAGTCCTCTTGAACCGTCACTCTATTCTAGCTTGACAAGACGTGCTCTTCACCAACGAGTGATTCCTTGGATACCACAAGGAAAACAGCTTCCGAAAACTACTATAAAAATTTGAGCACGATCCAACGGTCGGATCAAAAGTAAGCGCCCTTTTAAGCCGTTACTATGGTGTGGCGCGACCGGACCTTCGCTTCACAGAGTAGAGATTCCATAACTACTACAAGGAAAATGGCCTCCAGAAACTCCTATAAAACTTCGGGAGTGATCCAACGGTCTTATCGAATGTGTAAGGTGCTTTTAAGCCGTTATGCTCGTCTAGCTCTACCAGACCTACTCTTCATCGAGTAGTGATTCCATTGATACCACCAGGAAAACAGCCTCTGGAAACAACTGTAAAACTTTGCGCACGATCCAACGGTCGGATCAAAAGTTAGGGCCCTTTTGAGCCGTTCCTTTAGTCCGGCTCTACCGGACCTTCGCTTCACATAGTAGAGATTCCATAGCTACTACAAGGAAAATGGCCTCCAGAAACTCCTGTAAATATTCGGGAGTGATCCAACGGTCGGATAAAAAGTTAAGGTGCTTTTGAGCAGTTACGGTGGTCTGGCACGACAAGACCTGCTCTTCACCAAATAGCGCTTCCATTACTACGACAAGGAAAACAGCCTTCGAAAACTATTGTAAAAATATGAGCACGATCCAACGGTCGGATAAAAAGTTAGAGCCCTTTTGAGCCGTTACTCTGGTCTGGCGTGACCGGACCTTCGCTTCATAGAGTAGAGATATCATAGCTACTACACGGAAAATGGCCTCCAAAAACTCCTGTAAAAATTGGGGAGTGATCCAACGGTCGGATCAAAAGTTAAGGCGCTTTGGAGCTGTAATGCTGGACTGGCTCGACGAGACCTGCTCTTCACTGAGCAGCGATTTCATTGCTACCACAAAGAAAACAACCTCCGGAAAATACTGTAAAAATTTGATCACGATCCAACGATCGTATCAAAAGATAGAGTCCTTTTGAGCTGTCACTCTATTCTGGCACGACGAGACTTGCTCTTCACCGTGTAGCTATTCCATGCCAACGCAAGAAAAACAGCTTCCGGAAACTACTATAAAAATTTTAGCATGATCCAACGGTCGGATCAAAAGTTAGAGCCCTTTTGAGCCGTTACTCGGGTCTGGCGTGACCGGACCTTCGCTTCACAGAGTAGAGATTCCATAACTACTACAAGGAAAATGGCCTTCAGAAACTCCTGTAAAAATTCGGGAGTGATCCAACGGTCGGATAAAAAGTTAAGGTACTTTTGAGCAGTTACGGTGGTCTGGCACGACGAGACCTGCTCTTCACCAAATAGCGCTTCCATTCCTACGACAAGGAAAACAGCCTCCGAAAATTATTGTAAAAATTTGAGCACGATCCAACGGTCGGATAAAAAGTTAGAGCCCTTTTGAGCCGTTACTCTAGTCTGGCGCGACCAGACCTTCGCTTCATAGAGTATAGATTTCATAACTACTACACGGAAAATGGCCTCCAAAAACTCCTGTAAAAATTGGGGACTGATCCAACGGTCAGATCAAAAGTTAAGGCCCTTTGGAGCTGTTATGCTAGTCTGGCTCGACGAGACCTGTTATTCACCGAGCAGCGATTCCATTGCTACCACAAAGAAAACAACCTCTGGAAAATACTGTAAACATTTGAGCACGATCCAACGGTTGGATCAAAAGTTAAAGCCCTTTTGAGCCGTCACTCTATTCTCGCACGATGAGACTTACTCTTCACCGAGTAGCGATTCCACGCTACAACAAGGAAAACATCCTCCGTAAACTACTATAAAAATTTTAGCATGATCCAATGGTCGGATCAAAAGTTAGAGCCCTTTTGAGAAGTTACTCGGGTCTGGCGTGACCGGACCTTCGCTTCACAAAGTAGAGATTACATAGCTACTACAAGAAAAATGGCCTCCAGAAACTCTTGTAAAAATTCGGGAGTGATCCAACGGGCGGATCAGCCTTTACTCTAGTCTGGCGCGACCGGCCCTTCGTTTCACAGAGTAGAGATTCGATAGCTACAACAAGGAAAATGGCCTCCAGAAACTCCTGTAAAATTTTGAGAGTGATCCAACGGTCGGATAAAAAGTTAAGGTGCTTTTGAGCAGTTACGGTGGTCTGGCACAACGAGACCTGCCCTTCACTAAGTAGTGCTTCCATTGCTACGACAAGGAAAACAGCCTCCGGAAACTGCTGTAAACGTTTGAGCACGATCCAACGGTCGGATCAAAAGTTAGAGCCCTTTTTAGTCGTTACTCTGGTTAGGTGCGACCGGACCTTCGCTTTACAGAGTAGAGATTCCATATCTACCACAAGGAAAACGGCCTCCAAAAACTCCTATAAAAATTCGGGAGTGATCCAACGGGCGGATCAGCCGTTACTCTGGTCTGGCGCGATCCGACCTTCGCTTCACAGAGTAGAGATTCCATAGCTACTACAATGAAAATGGCCTGCACAAACTCCTGTAAAAATTCAGGACTGATCCAACGGTCGGGTCAAAAGTTAAGGCGCTTTTGAGCCGTTACGCTGTCTGGCACGACGAGACCTGCTCTTCACCGAGTAGCGATTCCATTGCTACCATAAGGAAAACAACCTCCTGAAACTACTGTAAAAATTTTAGCATGATCCAACGGTCGGATCAAATGTGAGAGCCCTTTTGAGCCGTTACTCTGGTCTAGCGTGACTGGACCTTCGCTTCACAGAGTAGAGATTTCATAACTACTATAAGTAAAATGGTCTCCAGAAACTCTTGCAAAAATTCAGGAGTGATCCAACGGTCTGATCAAAAGTTAAGGTGCTTTTGAGGAGTTACGGTGGTCTGGCACGACGAGACCTGCTCTTCACCAAGTAGCGCTTCCATTGTTAGGGCAAGGAAAACAGCCTCCGGAAACTGCTGTAAACGTTTGAGCACGATCCAACGGTCGGATAAAAAGTTAGAGCCCTTTTTAGTAGTTACTCTAGTCAGGTGCGACCGGACCTTCACTTCACATAGTAGAGATTCCATAGCTACTACAAGGAAAATGGCCTCCAAAAACTCCTGTAAAAATTCAGGAGTGATCCAACGGTCGGATCCGCCGTTACTCTGGTCTGGCGCGATCCGACCATCGCTTCACAGAGTAGAGATTTCATATCTACTACGAGGAAAAAGGTATCCAAAAACTCCTGTACAAATTCAGGACTGATCCATTGGTCGGATCAAAAGTTCAGAAGCTTTTGAGCCGTTATGCTGGAATGGCTCGACGAGACCTGCTCTTCACCGAGAAGCAATTCCATTTCTACCACAAGGAAACAGCCTCCGGAAACTAATGTAAAAATTTGAGGACGATCCAATAGTCGGATCAAAAGTTAGAGACATTTTGAGTCGTTACTCTGGTCTGGCACGACCAGACATGCTCATCATCGAGTAGCGATTCCATTTCTACCACAAGGAAAACAGCTTCTGGAAACTACCGTAAAAAATTTGCACAAGCCAATGGTCGGGTCGGAAGTTAAAGTGCTTTTGAGCCGTTACGATGTCTGGAACGTCGAGACCTGCTCTTCACCGAGTAGCGTTTCCATGCTACCACAAGGAAATCATCCTCCGGAAACTACTGTAAAAATTTGAGCACGATCCAACGGTCGGATTAAAAGTTAGAGCCCTTTTGAGTTGTTACTCTAGTCTGGCACGATCGGACCTTCGCTTCACAGAGCAGAGATTCCATATCTACTACAAGGAAAATGGCCTTCAGAAACTCTTGTAAAAATTAGGGAGTGATCCAACGGTCGGATCAAAAGTTGAGGCGCTTCTGAGCCGTTATGCTGGTCTGGCACGAGGAGACCTCCTCTTCATCGAGTAGCGATTCCATGGCTACCACAAGGAAAATAGGTTTTGGAAACTACCGTAAAAAATTTTGCACCATCCAACGGTCGGGCCAAAAGTTAAGGCGCTTTTGAGCCGTTACGCTGTCTGGCACGACGAGACCTTCGCTTCACAGAGTAGAGATTCCATAACTACTACAAGGAAAATGGTCTGCAAAAACTCCTGTAAAAATTTGGAACTGATCCAACGATCGGATTAAAAGTTCAAGCGCTTTTGAGTCGTTATGCTCGTCTGGCTCGACGAGACGTGCTCTTCACCGAGTAACGATTCCATTTCTACCATAAGGAAACAGCCTCCGGAAACTACTGTAAAAATTTGAGCACGATCCAACGGTCGGATCGAAAGTTAGAGCCCTTTTGAGCTGTTACTCTAGTTTGGCGCGATCGGACCTTCGCTTCACAGAGTAGAGATTCTATAACTACTACAAGGAAAATGGCCTGCAAAAACTCCTGTAAAAATTCGGGACTGATCCAACGGTCGGGTCAAAAGTTAAGGCGCTTTTGAGCCGTTACGCTGTCTGGCACGACGAGACCTGCTCTTCACCGAGTAGCGATTCCATTGCTACCATAAGGAAAACAACCTCCTGAAACTACTGTAAAAATTTTAGCACGATCCAACGGTCGGATCAAATGTGAGAGCCCTTTTGAGCCGTTACTCTGGTCTAGCGTGACTGGACCTTCGCTTCACAGAGTAGAGATTTCATAACTACTATAAGTAAAATGGTCTCCAGAAACTCTTGCAAAAATTCAGGAGTGATCCAACGGTCTGATCAAAAGTTAAGGCGCTTTTGAGCCCTTACACTGGTCTGGCACGACGAGACCTGCTCTTCATCGAGTAGCGATTCCATTGAAACCACGAGGAAAATAGCCTTCGGAAACTACTGTAAAAATTTGAGCATGATACAACGGTCGGATCAAAAGTTAGAGCCCTTTTGTGCCGTTACTTTGGTCCGGCGCGACCGGACCTTCGCTTCACTTAGTAGAGATTCCGTAGCTACTACAAGGAAAATAGCCTCCAACAACTCCTGTAAAAATTCGGGAGTGATCCAACGGTCTTATCGAAAGTTAAGGTGCTTTTGAGCCGTTATGCTGGTCTAGCTCGACGGGACCTCCTCTTCATCGAGTAGCGATTCCAATGATACCACCAGGAAAACAGCCTCCGGAAACCACTACAAAAATTTAAGCACGATCTAACGGTCGGATCAAAAGTTAGAGCCCTTTTCAGCCGTTACTCTAGTCTGGCGCGACCGGACCTTCGCTTCACAGAGTAGACATTCCATAGCTACTACAAGGAAAATACCCTCCATAAACTCCTGTAAAAATTCAATTGTGATCCAATGGTCGGATCAAAAGTTAAGGCGCTTTTGAGCATTTATGCTGGTCTGGCTCGACGAGACCTGCTCTTCACCGAGTATTGATTCCATTGCTGCCAAAAGGAAAACAGCTTCCGAAAACTACTGTAAAAATTTGAGCACGATCCAGCGGTCGGATCAAAAGTTAGAGCCCTTTTGAGTCATTACTCTGGTCTGGCACGACCGGACCTTCGCTTCACAAAGTAGAGATTCCATAGCTACTACAAGTAAAATGGCCTATAGAAACTCCTATAAAAATCTGGGAGTGATCCTACGGTCTTTTCGAAAGTTAAGGTGCTTTTGAGCCGTTATGCTGGTCTAGCTCAACGAGACCTCCTCTTCATCGAGTAGCGATTCCATTGATACCACCAGGAAAACAGCCTCCGGAAACCACTGTAAACATTTAAACACGATCTAATGGTCGGATCAAAAGTTAGAGCCCTTTTCAGCCGTTACTCTGGTCTGTCGCGACCGGACCTTCGCTTCACAGAGTAGACATTCCATAACTACTATAAGGAAAATAGCCTTCAGAAACTCCTGTAAAAATTCGGGAGTGATCCAACGGTCGGATCAAAAGTTAAGGCGCTTTTGAGCCGTCACTCCGGTCTGGCACAACGAGACCTGCTCTTCACTGAGTAGCAATTTCATTGCTACCACAAGGAAAACAGCTTCTTGAAACTACTGTAAACATTTGAGCACGATCCAACGGTCTGATCAAAAGTTAGAGTCCTTTTGAACCGTTGCTCTATTTTGGCACGACGAGACGTGCTCTTCACTGAGTAGCGATTCCATGGCTACCACAAGGAAAACAGCTTCCGGAAACTACTGTAAAAATCTGAGCACGATCCAACAGTCGGATCAAAAGTTAGAGTCCTTTTGAGTCGTTACTCTGGTCTGGCGTGACCGGACCTTCGCTTCACAGAGTAGAGATTCCATAGCTACTACAAGGAAAATGGCTTTCAAAAACTCTTGTAAAAATCCGGGAGTGATCCAACGATCTTATCGAAAGTTAAGGTGCTTTTGAGATGTTATGCTTGTCTAGCTCGAGGAGACCTCCTCTTTATCAAGTAGCGATTCGATTGATACCACCAGGAAAACAGCCTCCGGAAACTACTGTAAAAATGTGAGCACGATCCAATTGTCAGATCAAAAGTTAGAGCCCTTTTGAGCCGTTACTCTGGTTTGGCGCGACCGAACCTTGGCTTCACAGAGTAGAGATTCGATAGCTACTACAAGGAAAATAGCCTCCAGAAACTCCTGTAAAAATTTGGGAGTGATCCAACGGTCGGATCAAAAGTTAAGGCGCTTTTGAGCCGTCACTCTGGTCTGGCACAACAAGACCTGCTCTTCACTGAGTAGCAATTCCATTGTTACCACAAAGAAAACAGCTTCCTGAAAGTACTGTAAACATTTGAGCACGATCCAACGGTCGGATCAAAAGTTAGAGTCCTTTTGAACTGTTGCTCTATTTTGGCACGACTAGACGTGCTCTTCACCGAGTAGCGATTCCATGGCTACCACAAGGAAAACAGCTTCCGGAAACTACTGTAAAAATCTGAGCACGATCCAACGGTCGGATCAAAAGTTAGAGCCCTTTTGAGCCGTTACTCTGGTCTGGCGCGACCGAACCTTCGCTTCACATAGTAGAGATTCCATAGCTACTACAAGGAATATGACTTACAGAAACTCCTGTAAAAATCCGGGAGTGATCCAACGGTCTTATCGAAAGTTAAGGTGCTTTGGAGCTGTTATGCTCGTCTAGCTCAATGAGACGTCCTCTTTATCGAGTAGCGATTCGATTAATACCACCAGGAAAACAGCCTCCGGAAACTACTGTAAAAATTTAAACACGATCCAATTGTCAGATCAAAAGTTAGAGCCCTTTTGAGCTGTTACTCTGGTCTGGCGCGACCGGACCTTGGCTTCACAGAGTAGAGATTCGATAGCTACTACAAGGAAAATAGCCTCCAGAAACTCTTGTAAAGATTTGGGAGTGATCCAGCGGTCAAATCAAAAGTTAAGGCGCTTTTGAGCCGTCACTCTGGTCTGGCACAACGAGACCAGCTCTTCACTGACTAGCGATTCCATTGCTCCCACAAGGAATACATCTTTCGGAAACTACTGTAAAAATTTGAGCACGATCCAACGGTCGGATCAAAAGTTAGAGTCCTTTTGAGCCGTTACTCTATTTTGGCACGACGCGACTTGCTCTTCACCGAGTAGCGATTCCATGGCTACGACAAGGAAAATAGCTTCCGGAAACTACTGTAAAAATTTGAGTACGATCCAGCGGTCGGATCAAAAGTTAGAGCCCTTTTGAGTAGTTAGTCTGGTCTGGCGCGACCGGACCTTCGCTTCACAGAGTAGAGATTCCATAGCTACTACAAGGAAAATGGCTTACAGAAACTCCTGTAAAAATCCGGGAGTGATCCAACGGTCTTATCGAAAGTTAAGGTGCTTTTGAGCCGTTATGCTGGTCTAGCTCGACGAGACCTCCTCTTCATCGAGTAACGATTCCATTGATACCACCAGGAAAACAGCCTCAAGAAACTACTGTAAAACTTTGAGCACGATCCAACGGTCGAATCAAAAGTTAGAGCCCTTTTGAGCCGTTACTCTGGTTAGGCACGACCTGACCTTCGCTTCACAGAGTAGACATTCCATAACTACTACAAGGAAAATAGCCTCCAGAAACTCCTGTAAAAATTGGGAGTGATCCGACGGTCTGATCAAAAGTTAAGGTGCTTTTGAGCCATTACGCTGGTCTCGCTCGACGAGACCTGCTCTTCATTGAGTAGCGATTCCATTTCTTCCACAAGGAAAACAGCTTCCAGAAACAACTGTAAAACTTTACGCACGATCCAACGGTCGGATCTAAACTTAGATCCTTTTTTAGTCGTTACTCTGGTCTGGCGCGACCAGTCCTTCACTTTACAGGGTAGAGGTTCCATAGTTACTACAAGGAAAATGGCCTCCTGAAACTCCTGTAAAAATTGGGAGTGATCCAGCAGTCTGATCAAAAGTTAAGGCGTTTTTGAGTCATTATGCTAGTCTCGCTCGACGAGACCTGCTCTTCATCGTGTAGCGATTCCATGGCTACCACATGGAAAACAGCTTCCGGAAACAACTGTAAAAATTTGAGCACGATCCAACGGTCGGATCAAAACTTAGATCCTTTTTGAGGCGTTACTCCAATCTTGCATGACCGGACCTTCGCTTCACAGAGTAGAGAATCCATAGCTACTACAAGGAAAATGTCCTATAAAAACTCCTGTAAAAATTTGGGAGTGATCCAACGGTCTGATCAAAAGTTAAGGCGCTTTTGAGCTGTTATGCTAGTCTCGCTTGACGAGACCTGCTCTACATCGAGTAGCGATTCCATTGCTACCACAAGGAAAACTGCTTCCGGAAACAACTGTAAAAATGTGATCACGATCCAATGGTCGGATCAAAACTTAGATCCTTTTTGATTCGTTACTCTGGTCTGGCGCGACCGGACCTTCAATTCACAGAGTAGAGATTCCATAACTAGTACAAGGAAAATGGCCTACAGAAACTCCTCTAAAAATTCGGGAGGGATCCAACGGTCTTATCGAAAGTTAAGGTGCTTTTGAGTCGTTATGCTTGTCTAGCTCGACGAGACCTACTCTTTATTAACGATTCCATTGATACCACAAGGAAAACAGCCTCCGCAAACTACTGTAAAAATTTGAGCATGATCCAACGATCGGATCAAAAGTTAGAGTCCTTTTGAGCCGTTACTCTTTTTTGGCGCGACGGGACTTGCTCTTCACCGAGTAGCGATTCCATGGCTACGACAAGGAAAACAGCTTCTAGAAACTACGGTAAAAATTTGAGCACGGTGTTGCGATGTCACGGTCGCACAAATTAATTACCCTAGCTTCAAACACAACACACAAGATAGTATAGAGCAAGCAAGGGGTCGATCCCACGAGGAAGATTCAAGTCAGATTTTTATGCTAGATGATATGCAATTTGGGG
>Ga0307513_10007197_pt1 | contig 14449 bp, 19 predicted proteins | sample 15_EM_MG_FD_202174 | JGI IMG/M metagenome (GOLD analysis project Ga0307513, IMG submission 202174) | Populus trichocarpa ectomycorrhiza microbial communities from riparian zone in the Pacific Northwest, United States - 15_EM | ecosystem: Host-associated > Plants > Roots > Unclassified | place... | reverse complement strand
TACATAACAGGCTCTGTTATACCATTGTCAAGCATGTCTTATGCCAGTGATGTTGTTGTACGTACTCGATTCTTCAATGCCCACAATATGTATGATACTCATTGTTGCCTGCCAGCCCGGTGATATTGTCGCGGTGAATGTCCCCACCGGACAAACAGTACGCAAGGAAGGTCTTGTTGTCGGTACCCACTACGACCATACTGTGCGTGCCATCTCTACTCTCCGACTCGGGGCTCCGGTCTAATCACATTGCAGGGGCGTCAGATTCTGGAGATCCAATTCGACCGCGGCGAATATATTCATGCTCCGTACGTCTGTTCGCTTGACCCATTCCCTTCGCATGTTCCTTACGCGTGACTGGTCTGCAGACGAAGTAACGTTCAGAGAGTGCGCCGTACGACGTATTACAACTACGCCGCCCTGCCAGCTGTTACCCGACGATACATCGAACGACATATCGACTGGTGATCTGCTTGTTTGACATTCCCGTCGATGCTTATGATGATGATGGGCTGAGGGTGGCCAGATTCTTATAATGTATTCATCGTCGTGTTATCCCAGATTAGGCCTCCGACTGTAGAATCAATGCACTTGTATCCTGCACTTCCTGACCTCGATCTGCATTATGCTTCAGCCTCCTGACGCCTGCCACGTCCAATCGTTCCGAACTCGACCCTCATCAGTTGCCAAGATCCCTCCCACTACCATAAATGGTCATGAATAGCATGAAATTCACACCATATGGGGTATGAGAAGGTCACAACCTTGATTCTCAGCCCTGATCTGTATGACTCATCTCTTATGGGCCTTCACGGCCCACCCCGACCCAAGATCTTCCTTGCACAAACGCGGGTGGCCCAGGCTTGATCAATGGCTTCTGACATAGAATCGTTTTGGATTTGAACTAGCTTCAGTTGAGGGGCTGTGGCCTTCGTATCGGTTTGAGTAAGCTCGGATTTGCTTTTTTTTACCTTCATAACACGTTATGACATGTGGAATTTCCTCCACTCTATGGATCTGATTTCAGAGTGATGTCTGTGATGTCTGGACGGTTGCCTCCTCTCCGGCTCCACCGCGGATCCTCTCTGCAATGTAAGCTGTACACACTAATGTCGTTATAAAATCGAGCTTATCGGGATTTTTTAGTCATCGAACCATTTACCACGCGATAAGCACGAATCGAGGGTTCTCGTGAATACAACCTTTCAACCGAAATTAAACGAATGGCGGCAGAGCCCGTGGTTGACCTAAACCCCCCAAGACTCGGCCCCTTTCTCCCAACAGCACCAGTGGTGCCGCCCTAATCGCAGGGTTTACGACATCCATGGATTTCGGTGACACCACCGAGATCCGAAGTGGCCGCCACCGTTGTTCCTCGTGAGACCTCATCGCCCCTTTCCCTCTACGCCGTTCACCCGTCAATTCATACCTCTGTCAAATCACTCCCACATGTCAGATAGTACTCATATTCCCACGGCCCCATTAACTCCAAACAACATTCGACTCGGATATCGACCCGATGAGGCAGGCCTAGCTCGAGCGAGCGGCTCGCCCGGTGGGACTCGGTTCCTTATAACTTTGCCCATTCTGTCCGGTTCTGCTCTTCGACCGAGCACCTCAGGATGCATATTAGAACGGAGGGAGGCACAGCGGACGATACGGCGGCGCAATCGACCCCCCAAATCATGAGCGTTCGCTCCTCCTCGATAGCGCACGCCAACGTGCCGTTGTCTGCTCCGGCTTTGAAGCCGGTCCTGAGGGCGGCCGTCAGTGGTGGCGACTGCGAGCCACCGCCGTGTCCCTCCCATTCGTTCTTTAAGGCCCCCAATGCAGACATCATCCTTCAATCGAGTGATGGTGTTCTGTTCCACAACTTCAGGTGGATACTCGCTGAAGCCTCCCCTGTATTCCGGGATATGTTGGGCCTACCGGCTACACTACCCGTTTCATCACCACTCGTTTTCACTGAACCCCTCGAAAGGATTGTGCTCTCAGAGCCTGCAAGCACTCTCCAACCGCTACTTTGCCTTATATACCCGGTCGCACCTCAGCCCGAGTTCACTTGTCTTTTGACACTCAAAGTGGTGCTCGCTGCTGCACTCAAATACGAGGTTGCGTTGGCTTCAAACACTCTGCGTCAAGCACTCGTCGCCCCAACCTACCTGGAGAACGAGACGTTGAGGGTCTATGCAATCGCGTGTCAATTCGGGCTCGACGACGAAGCGAAGATTATCTCTCGAGCAACATTGGCAATCGCTCTGCTGGACGAACCGCTCTGCGACGAACTCAAGAATATATCAGCTTACGACTACTGTCGACTGCTCAATCTGCACAGGTCAAGAGCCACCGCAATGAAAGGCGTACTGGCGCTTCGCAGTGCTAGCTGTCCAATTCGGTGTTCGTGTTGCAGCAGCGCGTCCTATGAACATCCCAGTAGTCTGCCGGCGTATCAACGCAGGCGCGGCACGTTGACAATCAACGAGAGAGCAGTTGCGCTCTGGTGGATTGAGTGGGAGAGGCGGGCCAAGGAGGAGATCACAAGACGACCGCTCACAGACGTCGTCTTCTCGCTGAAATTCTTGAGTGAGTGTGCTAATAGCGGGTGTCGGCAGTGTGGGGCGAGTGTTCTAAACTCGTGGGTTTTCCTCGACAAACTGAAGGAGGAGATGGACGCGTTACCTGACATGATTGAGATTTGAACGGAAGGACGGGAATTTGTTTATGGACGATCATACGGACGGATATTTTTTCCTTCTTGTTTATCGTGTATGCCACGTCTCTCGTGTATGCTTTAGTAATCCTCTGGGTAGTCCAAGTACGTCTAGTTTATATGGGGGACGCTATCTGTACAATTTGACTTATCTGGGCCGACGGACCGGCTCAACAGACTCCCCTGATTCGGCTGAGGAGAAGATAAGGCGCCGTGGGACAGCGTATGTATGGTGGCGTTAGGGGTCAATCAACAACGCCGCCGGCGATTCTCGACCCCGGTGGATATTGTTTTGGTGGCTATTGCTTTAGCCTGCGAGTTCAGATATCTGTGTTGGCAATCAGCTGTCGAGGAGACAGGAGACACGCTGGGTGGACCACACTCGGTGCCTTAGCGTGGTTTCGTTAACCCATGGTTCCTCGTTTGTTCGGTCGACCGCCTTTTGATTGCTGCTGCTGCGCTTGGCTGATATACTGGCTGATCATCTTGTTGTAGGTTTCGGCGTCTTGCTGGAGGGCTTCACGCGTTTGTAGCAAGTGGGTGAGAAGAGAAGAAGCGTTTACGGTCAGAGAACGCAATGTCGCGAGATGAGCTTCGAGCTTTGGTAAAGGCAGCAATGGGAGTGTGTCTGTTATTGCAAGTCAGAAGATCGGGCCGTCTGGAAACGGCCGTACGAACCTGGATCGAGCGCGAGTACTGCTTCTACTCTTTGTTGGTCCATTTCTGGCTTCGGCCCGAGGCTTTTAATTGTTGATGAGGCATATATATTGCCCCGGTTAGGTCCGCCGCCTGTTGCAGGGGTTCCTGGCCTCGAAGGGGTAGTCTGACCGTTCGCGGCTCTGTGACCCAGTTGCGAACGCGATCGGGGCGGAGCGGAAGAAGGTCGGGTAGTAATATTGATCGCAGGCATGACCTTTCCGTTTGCGTGTGGATTTACTTCGTCAAGGTTTACGGGGATCCCTAGAGTGATTAAATGCTGACGCCGTATTCGCGATCTTGTCCAGTTTGGCGGCTGTAGCTGTGGAGCCGAGTCTTGCAGAAGCGCCTTATATAGCAAACGACTGTAAATTCCCCTTAGCTCGCTTCATTTGCAAGTAGAATGTTAAGCCTCTCACCTCTCCGGAGTGACGAGCAACTGCGAGGAACTCTCCATCTGCCGTACCCCTTCTCCACTCAGCAGAGCATCCACATCAGGTCCTCTCAGCACAGGAGCCAATAACTCGCGTACTTGCTGCGACAGCTCGAGTAGATCGGGTAGAGGGTTGACTCGAATAGGCCGCCAACCCGCCGTCTTTGCAGGGTGGAACACATTGTCGTCATCAAATCCAAACCCATCGTCGTCCATATCCGTTGAGAATGCACTGCGGTCTGCAGCCACCGCGGCAATGGGCTCTGGGTCCCCAAATTCACCAAAATCTCCGAAGTCGTCATCTCCGCCACCTCCTGCAGCCTCCGCCGTCATTGGTACGGGTGAGAAGTCATCAAACTCGTCAAATCCGTCGTTGATGCCTGAACTTGTTGGTGCATGTGGAGGCGGGGAAACGATGAAGGAATTTGAGGTGGAGGCCACTGGAGGCGATAACGAGGGATTAGAAGAAGGTGCGTCTTGCCATGCCGCCGATGTTTCAAAACCAAAGGGGTCCATTACGATCGTCCCATGCAAACGGTCGAATTCAAGTTGGGATACCTTTGTCTCACACCTTTGTCCCACATAGCATTCCCAATCGATTGGAAGCCAAGTGGAAGAACGCAATACGATTGATTAGGGCGCTATAGCATAGGAAGAAGCAGGTACAAGTTCGGTACAGTAGATTACACGAGCTTCTTGTCACTCTCTGCCTCGGGGCTGGGAGCCCGAGTCTGCTCACGGCTAGCACGCTGTTCGTGTACGACCTGTTTATGACCAGACATTACTTGGGATTCAATGATGGCCAGTTCATTTTCGCCTCTCACCTTAGAAAGGGACTCCAGACTCGTCCTCAAAGACTCTAATCCTTTCTCAGTGGCAGTAAGGACCTGTAATGAGTCATTAGCAACGCATTGTAGTCTAAGAGTACGAGACCCACTGTGTCTTTGGCATTGTCCATCTGCTTCTGGAAGTCTTGCGCTTGCCTTCGCTCCGCGTCTCTTTCAGATCTCAACTTCCACCACATGTACTTTTCTTCCTCCGATGCCCTATCCTGGGACTGTACGGCCCCTTGAGCACGCGTATGGTTTTGGTTCTGGCCTGGCGAATCCTCGAGACATCGGGCCTTCCAGGCGAGGCATTTGGCGCGCCACTCCGCACGATCACGATCAGAGCGACTGTGTATGAACCATGTGGCAGTCAGGCCACCAAGGAAGAACCAGAAGAGGCGCGAAGGCGGGCGGCGGTAGCAATATGGGTGCATTGTGGTGGTGGATAGGGGTGGTTGTGGTCTGCAATGGAAATCTATAATATTGGAAGGGTGGTGCGTTTGTTAGGTTGAGTGTGATGAAGTGCGCAAGTCCCAGCCCGCGAGCTATTTAACTGGTGAGCATGAGCTGCGGCCGATCCCAGTCGTAATCTACGGAGGCTTACGTGTGTGCGCCGGTGCGCCGGTCGTATGGGCGAGTCGCGGCTCTTGGAACGGCCGGCTGCTTGCGCAGACCTTCGGCTCGGTCACGTGCTATTGTCTGAGGGAACCTATAAATCAGAAATCAAACCGCCCATCAAACGCGTCTTGTGGGCTTGTGGGTAGGGAGACGTTGAAAGTATTCTTAACTGGTCAAGCACAATCGCTGTCCTGTCACCGTCTCCTTTCGTGAAGGTAGAAGAACAACTCAGATGTGGAATGCTGTAAGAAAATAGTGGATTCCATACATTTTCCAGCACGCACGACGTACATAAATCACCCCAACACGCTCATTCCCGATCATCCTTCCTGAGATTACCTCTTTGTGGGTGCTAATCGAGCTCGTGAGACGGCATCAGGGCCCACATTCATGAAGTGTAAATTGACTAATAGGCTCCATCAACCACTTGAGGGCATTCCCGAGCAATCTATGTAGTGGTGCTAAATGTGTGATAGCGAATATGAGGAATTCGGGTGCTTACGTGTCCCTCCTGATGGCACTTGTAGCAGGTTTTGCTCTTGTGGCTGGAGGTTCCGGTACTCTGGACTACTTGCTGGCCTTCAACGACCGTGCCGGCTGGGGCCATACAGTCCCTACACTGTGGTCAAAAATAAACGAATATTCCTCCACAAATGGTACATACCTTGAATAGTGATTCAATCCGCCACAGCGGAAGCACTTGACGGGCGCCGACCCTGGTTGGGGAGCACGGGGACCGATCCGTGCACTGAGCGGACCACTAGCGGCGGCAGGGCAGAAGCGAGAAATGTGTCCAGGGCGACCACAATGCTGTTGAATTCATTAGGATGGCCTTCCGATGACACCAGATTGAGACTCACATAGCACTTTTGGATGCCACCGGCGTTCATACCCTGAATGCGAAGGGTGGGGCAATCTGCTTGAATGTGTCCAACACCTCCACAGCTGTAGCACTGTTTAGCCGTTACAGAACGTGGGGATGGGCACGCAGCCGACTCATGGCCGGGCTGGCGGCAGTTGTAGCAGAGCCGCTCAGTCGCCGTGCAGCTGTCAGCATGGTGGCCCACTATCGAGACGATAAGAAACATGTCGATCGTCAGAACCGATCCCGTACACGAAAAGCGAAGGGAGCAAACAAACGTACAATTGCCACACTTGAAGCAACCCTTTTTCGCCGAGTTCATGTTCACTTCCTCTCAAACACACACTACTCAAGTCTAAAGGTAATAAACGCAAGTGCGTCAGCATAGAGTCAACGGGATGCGCTGCAGAGCTTGAACCACTAATGCTCAGACGCCAGAAGAACAGAGACACTGTCGAGTGTCCGTGTATCATAAAAATGTCCCACAGGCCAAGAGAATATATAATATCCCAGCACTGTCCCGCTCGACCGTCCAGTGCGTTGCACGACCTCCACAGCGTCCCCTGCGTCGTGCTTACCTCAAACACACTCAAAACAACCGACACTTCACTTCCTTCCTTCGCCTCCTCCGTGCAGAATGACGGCAGAGCGAACCAAAGAGCAAATGAAAGGCGGGGAGAGTCAAGATTGCAGATGCTTTGTCATGTCAACGATCATCGAGGTTCAATTCTTATTGAGTCATCAACCCACAAAAAAAAGGCAGTAGAACTGAGCACGAAGTACTAGAGATACGAAAAAATGAGTTAGGGTGGTGGAGGGAAGGCCATGAAGGGAATTGTTGGAAGACGCGGAGAGGTGGCAAAACCTGGATGAACGGGCAAAAGCGGCGAGCTATTCACAGAAGGTACATTCGTAGCCATAGGAGGCGATGTTGCGTTGAATTCCTGCCAGGTTGCGTTGCCAGATGAGTGTGTGATTAGGAGGGGAGAGGACGGAACTTACATCGACGTGAGTGCTCGGTGGTCGGCTCGTGTTCTGTCTTGAGGAAGGTGCATTGCGAAGCTGCCTGAACTCGTCCTTTGTATAAGTCTTCGTTAGGGATGCTGAAAGCAGCGGCGATCGCGTTACAGGCGGGGAGACGGTCACTAGACCGAGTGCCGGGTGAGAGGAAACATTTCGAATTGGCGTTGAAGGTGTTTTGGTAACTCTTTCACCCAATGCCTCTTTCATCTGCCCCAGAGTCATGTCAACTTTTCCTGCATCAACCACGAGGGGTCCTTCCTCCATTGGTTCATCGTCGCTGAAGAGCAATTCGCCTCTCAATGCTGCAAGATTATTCACGAATGAGCCAGCAACTCCCGAAGCGAGGGCTTGCAGCGCGTCGAAAGAGGTGTCGGAGAGGGTTGGGATGGGTGAATCCCTCGTTTGCCTGGTCACCCAGTCTAGCAACTGAGCGATCGCTTCTACATCTTGGGAATCGATCAATTCCATCTTCTTCCTGGCATAGGCAGTCACAATCAAGCCTATGTTGTGTACAAGCCTCTCCACATCCTCCGGCAGCAACGTTCCTATGTGCTTCAGCACGGAAGCAACCTCTTGCAGACAAGCTGTTTGTCGTCCCCCAACGGCCCTGGCCATCCGAAGGAGCGCACACAGTCCGCACACCTTCAATCCCTTTTGGTTAGTTTTGACAAGCTCCTTCCCAAGCTCCGCCGCCGCCGAGGTATGCAAGTCGTACACAGAAAGCATTGAATAGGCGTTTCCAATTCGACCGGCCATAGTACCAGAAACAAACAAACTCATCGTCCATTCCTGGTGTTCTCGGAGGCAGGCGAGCGCACACTCGAATCCGATTGCAACTTGCTGATGAAGGAGCGTAGTGGTCGTGCTTAAAGCTTTGCGACCTCGCAAAGCGTCCAATGCAACGACGGTGACCTTCCACTCCTCGGTGAGGAAGTGCTCCCCCAGCCCAAACGTCTTCTCATCCAACAACTTCAGCACCCCGATTCGCCGTGCACGCTCATATGGTGTAAGGCGACGCAAGAACTGTCCAAAGAGCGGCAGATCGGCCATAATTCTCGCCGTCCATCTGGCTCTGGCTTCGGGGGTAGCCGCATTTGCCGCCCGAACAAGGAACCCCTCGACTATGCTTGCGGCTTCCCGGAATTCAAGTTCCAGGTCCAAGCCCAAAGGAGTGACGGCTTGTTCCAGAACGGTCTGCAAGACTATGTCCGTTACGACCTCTCCGAACATCCCCTCGACGGTTGCCTGGAAGAACGCCTTGCTTACATGGTCGGCGGTCTCTACGGCGTTCCGCTTCTCTGCTAGCGAGCACAAGACGCGAAGCTTGACGACGGCCTCTGTCATGCCCCGTAACTCGCGAGTGAGCGGTGGGAGCATGGGGCAGAATACAATGAGCAGTCGGAGCGCCGTTGCACAAGCGATATAGAGATCGTCCATCGTCTCGGTATCAGTCGTGCGTGGCGTGGTTGGGCGCGACTGCTCGTGCAAGCACCCGACCGCGAGGGAGAGGAGGTTTACGAGCGAGGGGACGACCCCATGAGCACCTGTGGCTTCCAAGTTGTAGTTCCACATCTCTTCCAAGAAGTTCTGCTCGCCTTCTTCACGTATAAACACCTCAAGGACCTGCAGAAGCCGGACAAGCAAGTCGGCTGCTCCCGCGACATCGATTGGGTCGATAGCCGTTGTATTGGTCAAACTACTGCTGAAGACACTTGAACCGAGTAATAGCCCTATCGCCCGTCTGATCCCGTATGCATGCAGCTTCCCGGCTTCTATGAACCATTGGGATTCCGAGAGGGTCAAGGTCGTTTGCTGCGGCAGTTTGATCGCATAGTCCGCGAGGAACCGCTCCATTGAATGTCCTTTGTAAAGGTTGTACAGGAGCTGTTCGGCACTGGTGGTTATACTGTCAAGCTGGTCCGTGACGCTTCGTTCGAGTCGCCAGGTGCATTGGTGAAGAGAGAGGAGGTGATTGAGGATCTAGTCACCGACGTGAGCAATTAACGTTGCGCACTCGTGCACAGGAAAAAGTCCTCACCTCTCGATAGCCATCAACCAACTGCCAAAGCCGGAACAGGGCGAGCGTCTTCTTAAGCACATCGTGCATCCCCTCACTGTTGGTCCAGCAGAACACGGGGAGGACCATCCCAATACCCACAAGCGCCTTTAGGAATGCTCGCCTTTCCTCCAAGCTTGCCTCTCGACCTTCTTGGTGAGGCCAGAACGTCAACACCTGCGTCTCTGGCCGAACTTCGCTCTTGATAATACGGCTGAATGGCTCTTGAAGCCTGAGAGCGATGAGAAACAGCGCAAAGCTCGTCTCGTCGGCGGTGATCTCCCTGATCCACTTGAGGCTCGGACCCCAGGGCACGGAAGGATCAACCATGGCGTCTGTGAGCTCGTTCCACCCCGTTATGCGATCCACAAGTGCTTGGGCTGCCTTTCGCAATTTGCGGCCTCGGGGGTGTTCGCGGATGAGTCGATCGAGGAGGGGCAGGGCACCTTGGTCGCGGAGTTGTTGAGAGATAACTGGGTTTGCGCAGTACTGTCTGGTCGACTCGAGGTTCCGACAGCGGGTTTCATAGTCCACTTCATATTCGAGTAGATAGAGGAGGTCTAGGCCTCTCTGTAACCGATCCACTGGTTGTTAACATGAAAACTAATAGAATGAAGTGGGTTCAACTTACGAGAACATCCCTTGCAAACTCCGGCCCTTGTTTCGCAACAAACATGACAAAGTGCGTCGCATAGCTATACCTCACTCGCGCCAAATCGCCACTCAATGCGCGCCTTACACTTTCTCCGAAGTCTTGTACTGTGCGCGGATCCTCCTGGTCCCATACGGGTATACGAAGTCGTTCCATAATCTCCTCAATCCATTCATCCGCGTCGCCTCTGGTGTCAATGGGGGAAAGATCGGCGAAGTACTCTGGGTACCCGTCAATATCCCAGTCCTCGTTCCGCGCCGTAAGAGCGAACATCAGGCGCAGCACATGGAGCAGTGAGACGTTTGAGCATGGAGGGCCGAGGGAGTCCCATAGTCCTCGAGCGATCGAAGAGGGGTCTGATAGGTGGGCAGGGTCGAGGTGTGCTGGTAAGGGCCGTGCCGCGGAGGTGGGCATGGGAGATGGCGCTGGAGGTTGCATGGCTGGGGGAAGGGCCAAGGTAACGACCTCACCGTACACCGCGAGGGTGATACGAGTAAATGTTGAGGTTTTAATTGTCATGACCCGCGTCGAGTGCTGTGTAGTACGAATGTTTCCAATCAGGACATGGCCCAATCATTCGGTCGGAGGACATACCGCATCCAAATCAACGGGATAATCCCACAGTCCATCCGCATAGTACACTTCGGTCGATACGAGTGCATTCGACGCCTTTGGCTTGGGTTCGGACTCAGTTGGCAGCGGTGTCGCGGTGAAGAACATGGTTATACGGCGCATTTGGTGAGACTCCGTGGTTTCACTGTGAAATTTTCGTTCCTATCAGTTTGAGACGCTATATGCAAGACGGAGTGAAGCGTGCCTTGTGATAGATGGTTCATTCTCGAACAACTGTTCTCCAAACGGAAAGATGCGTATTTTATGCACGATGACAGGAGAAGAGAACCGGATAGCCGCTAAATTGGATGGACCTTGTGGCTGCAGAGTTGCCCAATGGAGCAACATGTCGACCTTGTGGTAATCAAGTGCAAAACCAATATTATTTAGTCACACAGTGCACTGTGTCTCCGGGATGAAACCGATTTTTACTCTCGAGGCAATGACTGAGTAAATGATTGAAGGTGGGTGCAAATGACTTGTCTTGGTTGCAATCAGCCAGCCAGCCAGCAGCTGAGCAATAGCAAGGGAACTATGGCACATATTTATGGTGTCGGTTACGGGTGTCTGGAGGAACGGAGTGGAAACTGGTAGCTTTTACGAGTGGTTTAGAACGTGTTTTCGAGATATCCGCTATAAATTTATTTACAAATTATGTCACCTGAGACTGGTGGGCATCATCACTCATCTTTGACTGCAAACAAATGGTCATTCTTGATCCCAACCACGACGCGACTGAGGTTCTGCCCCATTCGCGTGGCTTAGAATGAAATTGACACTTGACAACTTTGCCCTTTACATATCCCTCGTAATGCCCCGTCACAAGGTATGAGCGAAATAGGCCAACTCACAACACAATGTCCGAAACTTCCACACGGACCATGCCCAAATACAAGCCAACTGGATCGAATCGGAACGACAGAATCAACTATGGAACGCAAGGACCTAGCCTTTTTACTGCTGGGCGGCTACTTCTCGTTTACACCAAAATTTGTAGAAAATGAGTGGTTCTCTGCGGAATATTGCCGAGATATCAAATAACAAACAAGCGAGGGGCAACAAGGGTCTGTATTTTCCTCAAAACTCGCCGTCCCAATGGCCTGAAACGTTAACACCCGGGTCAATAAATGTGGATTGCTTTTCACTTGGGGGCACTGACCTCCTGTAGGGGCAATGCTAGAATTGAGGGACAATGGCCGAGGCAGATGACCGAAGACGTCCCAGTATTTGGATATTGTGAGGGTGAGACTGTTTTGCATTATCCTTATGACCTCTGAAACGATTGCAAGATTGGTGGCCAACAGGTCAACTGTCCCAATACGACAGTGCGAGCCACACGGCTTGTGGTGACATCTTATGAACCTCCGACTCGCTGCAGGCCACGCCTCCACGTTGCATGCTGAAGACTCTGTGCAGACCTCCGGTGGTGCCACGGCGACACCCCCGGAGCTACGGGGCTGGTCCCACCGAACGCAACTCCGGGGCGACTGGCGGTGCTGCACTACGAATTATTGCAATACTGACTTTGATGAGACTCAAAATAGGCGAGTTGACAGCGTTGTTCTATCGCGCTATCCACTGGGTAGTCCCCCCGCGGCTTCAAGTCCTCAAACACCTGCCCAGAATGGTATACCCATAACGACTGTTGGAATATCTTCCTCACCCTCATTCGTCCCTCACAGCGGCCCTCGTCTGCCTTCCAACGATGGCCTTTCGTCCATATCCCTTTTACGTCCCCTGTTTCACGCCTACACTATCGGTGGGCTGATATCGTTTCTTACCTTCGTCTTCGTGTTTGCCAAACGGTGTAGTAATCTACGCATTCCTCCTGGACCAGACCGGGCTACCCCTTCTCGGAAACCTACACAGCTTTCCTCGAAGTGGATGGCTCAGTGCCTTCTGTTCTTGACAGAAGCGGTTCGGTGGGTACTGACCATCATGTTCGTCTCTTATAAGAAGGCACGCGTTTTCACTCGTTCGATCCGGGCAATATCGCCTATGCTTACGTCCTCCGGGGCTATGTCATCGTTCCCAGTTCGAGATAGAGGAGAAGACTAAGGGGTGCTATAGCAATAAGGAGCGGCCGTAAAGGAAACCCGAATTACGGCTGGATATACAATACAGTACTGTACCCGAAGGTTTATTTCTATTTCTATTGGTGCCCATGTAGAAACGTAATAGAGACGTGAGGAATCTGAAGTACTTACAATCACCGTCATCGTCGGAAGCTCGAGGTGTGCCGGCAATCCTGAACCTAGTTACAGTGCCAGCCCACCCTTCCTCCTCGTCTTCCTCCATAAAATCGTCGTCGAGGTCATCACCACCACGAGGCCGTTGCCGCCTCTCGCCAGTCTCCTCATCTTCCTCGCCCATCATTCGTCGTAGCCTCGCTCGTTCAGCTTTCTCGAGTGCTTCCTGTTCCTCCTGGACAATCTCCTCTTCCGTCTCCGTTCGGTCCTTTGGCTACGAACGCTTGTCGAAGACCAGTTCGCGGACCAGTTGGTCGTAGTCATCACCGACGGTAGGTGGAAGTTTCGGCTTGTCAGGTCCAAGAGCTGTCGTTGAATCCTCCGTTGTAGGTCCAGCCTCCATAGTAAGGAGCAGGCCGCGGATAGCATCAAAGTCTTGGTCAAGCTGGTGTCCCGTATCTTCGTCTTGCTCCATTTGCTACTGTCGAGCGTACTGTAATCACTCACAGTTAACTGATACGGGTGAATAGACTGACACAGTCGCTCACTTATGCTCCTTGCTTTTGGCGATCACTTCCGTCATGACTTTGGCCTTCGTTTTCTTGCAAAGCGGCTGGGAGAGAGGGTCAGGAACAGCTGACGGACAAGAAAGGTCTCATACACCATTACCATTGTCCTCGTCTTCGCCATTGAAGCTTCCGAAATGAACCCTCTTCCCCGTCGCGGCATCGATTTGGCCCATACGAGGGGAGCAATGCAATTAGGGATTACTCGATTTTTCATACCTTTATCCTCCTCGTTTCCGTCACCAATATCCCACCGTCGTCAAATTCGTCGAATTGGCTCAAACTTTGCCCATAATAGGCGAAATTTTCCTCATTATCAAGGTGGAACACGGCAACCTTTGGCGTTTTTCGTCGTTCACGGGTAAACAGCTCCAGTGCCCTCTCTTCCGGCGACATTGTAGGGTCATTCTTGCCACCGCTCTTGCCCTGGAGGTTGTATTCGGCAGGTATGGTTTTCGTGCTCTACTGGTGAATCAGTATAGTATGTATTGGAAGCTATGAGTACTCAATACCTACTCGATCCCGGCCGCTTGGAGACTGTTGGTTTGTCGACGACAACCCTTGAGTCTCCGACCTCCAACGTCGTTTTTTTGGCGTAGTGGCCATGACGCCAAATTGGTTGAACCGTTTGTGCATCTCGTTAAGCCTTGCCACTCGTTTTTCTCGATGCTCCAAGACTGCTCCGTTGTGCTTTCGTTTCTTTGAACTGCTGCTCGGTTGCGATTGACGAGAAATACCTGCACTAGATATAGCTGCCTTGAGTTGTTTAAGCTGTGAGCCGCCCATGCCGACGCGCAAAGTCTTTCATGACGTTGTGGTATGGAACGATCCACCACACCTTGTAGCCCACCACTTCCTGCCTTTGCCGAAGATGCTCAAATCTATTCCAAGATTTTACCTGATATGTCTACCTCCATTCTCAAAGCGCTTCCTGGTTTAGCATTCGGAGCTTCCAACTGAGATCTGATGTTGAGACCAGGAATCCGGCTCTCTAATGGACCATTCAGCAAAAAGACAATGCACACGATATCATGATTTTCTGGGAAAGAAATGGTTCTTGAAATTCGGGCCATGAAGTCAATGTCTCTCCAATCTCCGTTCTTGAAAGAGAATATTAACAACTGGTCGACGATTGACGTGGTCCCACTCCCGAAACCTTAGCTGGCAACCTCAGATGGCCGGCTCCCGTTAAGAAACCGAAGAAG
>Ga0307513_10007196_pt1 | contig 14450 bp, 15 predicted proteins | sample 15_EM_MG_FD_202174 | JGI IMG/M metagenome (GOLD analysis project Ga0307513, IMG submission 202174) | Populus trichocarpa ectomycorrhiza microbial communities from riparian zone in the Pacific Northwest, United States - 15_EM | ecosystem: Host-associated > Plants > Roots > Unclassified | place... | reverse complement strand
GGCCGCGCACAACTTGGGGTGCCCTTCAGAGCTCGCGGCGGGACGCCGCTCCCACGATGATTGAGCTAGACAATTTTGAAACAATTGTTTAAAACGCCAGTAACTTCTGCGAACTGGACAGTATTGGCGTCTTCACGCAGACTGCGGCGCTTCCGCTGGAGCGTTCAATGGCAAAGCTGCTGGTCTTGCACGGCCCCAACCTCAACCTGCTCGGGATCCGCGAGCCCGACGTTTACGGCCGTACCACGCTGGCCGAGATCGACGGTGCGCTGTCCGCACAAGCGGCGGCGGACGGGCACCAGACCGAGAGCTTGCAGTCCAACGCGGAGCATCAGCTGGTCGACCGCGTACAGGCCGCGCGCACCGACGGTACCGCCTTCATCCTGATCAATCCAGCCGCCTTCACCCATACCTCGGTGGCCCTGCGCGACGCGCTGGCGGCCGTGGCGATCCCATTCATCGAGATCCACCTGTCCAATCCGCATACCCGCGAGCCCTTCCGCCACCACAGCTACTTCAGCGATCTGGCCGTTGGCGTGGTCTGCGGCTTCGGCGCCGACAGCTACCGCTACGCGATGGAAGCCGCACTCAAGCGGCTTACCGCCTGACTCATCCCTTTCCTTTCCCGACTCGCGCCGTCGCCGGCGTGAGCGTCCAACCACAGAGGCCAACATGGACCTGCGCAAGATCAAGAAACTCATCGACCTGCTGGAAGAATCCAATCTCGCGGAAATAGAGATCAAGGAAGGCGAGGAAAGCGTGCGCCTGGCGCGCGTGCCCAAGGGCAACTATCAGGCCGCCGCGCCGGTCTACGCCGCACCTGCCGCCGCGCCCATGCCGATGTCCTCACCCACCGAATCGGCGACCGGCGGCAGCGCCAAGCCCGTCGGTAGCGACCAGCCGGAAGGCCATGTGATGCGTGCGCCGATGGTCGGCACGTTCTACACCTCGCCCTCGCCGGACAAGCCTGCGTTCGTCGCCGTCGGCCAGTCGGTGAAAGCCGGAGAGACGTTGGCGATCATCGAGGCGATGAAAATGTTCAACCCGATCGAAGCCGACGTGTCCGGCACCATCCTGGCGGTGCTGACCGAAAGCGGTTCGCCGGTCGAATTCGACCAGCCGTTGTTCGTGATCGGGTGAGCGGGGCTTTCGAGCGGCACCGCCGCGGGCCCGCGAACGCCCGCCGGTTACGCCGGTGGGCCGGACAGACTGCAAAGGACATGACTCATGCTTGATAAAGTTGTAATAGCCAATCGCGGCGAAATCGCGCTGCGCATCCTGCGCGCCTGCCACACGATGGGTATCCGCACGGTCGCCGTGCACTCCACCGTGGACCGCAATCTCAAGCACGTGGCCATGGCCGACGAATCGGTGTGCATCGGTCCGGCGCCGTCCAGCGAGAGCTACCTCAACGTGCCGGCGATCATCGCCGCCGCCGAGGTCACCGACGCGCAGGCGATCCATCCGGGCTACGGCTTCCTCAGCGAGAACGCGGACTTCGCCGAACGCGTGGAGCAGTCCGGCTTCATCTTCATCGGCCCCAAAGCAGACACCATCCGCCTGATGGGCGACAAGGTGGAAGCGATCCGCGCGATGAAGGCTGCTGGCGTGCCCTGCGTGCCCGGTTCCGGCGGTCCATTGGGCGACGACATCGTCGCCAACACCAAGATCGCGCGCGAGATCGGCTACCCGGTGATCATCAAGGCCGCCGGCGGCGGCGGCGGACGCGGCATGCGCGTGGTGCATGCGGAAGGCGCGCTCAACAGCGCCATCAGCACCACCAAGGCCGAAGCCAAGGCCGCCTTCAGCAACGACCAGGTGTACATGGAAAAATTCCTGGAGAACCCGCGCCACGTGGAGATCCAGGTGTTGGCCGACGGCCAGGGCGGCGCGATCCACCTGGGTGAACGCGACTGTTCGATGCAGCGCCGCCACCAGAAAGTGGTGGAGGAGGCGCCGGCGCCCGGCATCAGCGAAGAGCAGCGCAACGAGATCGGTAAGGTTTGCGTGGACGCCTGCATCCGCATCGGCTATCGCGGCGCGGGCACGTTCGAATTCTTGTACGAGAACGGCCGCTTCTACTTCATCGAAATGAACACCCGCATCCAAGTGGAGCATCCGGTCACCGAACGCATCACCGGCATCGATCTGGTCTGCGAGCAACTGAAAATCGCCGCCGGGCAGAAGCTATCCATCAAGCAGTCGGACATCGTGCTGCGCGGCCACGCCATCGAGTGCCGCATCAACGCCGAAGACCCCGATACGTTCGCGCCGAGTCCCGGCCTGATCTCCGGCTTCTATCCGCCGGGCGGTCCGGGCGTGCGCGTGGACACCCACATCTACACCGGTTACCGCGTGCCGCCGAACTACGACTCGATGATCGGCAAATTGATCGTGCACGGACCGGACCGTGAGACCGCGATCGCACGCATGCGCGTGGCGCTGAGCGAAATGGTGGTGGACGGCATCAAGACCAATATTCCGCTGCAGCAGTCGATCATGCGCGACACCGGCTTCCAGGCCGGCGCGCAGAACATCCATTACCTGGAGAAGCGGCTGGCGGAGCGGAAGAACAAGACTATCGCCTTGGTGTGAGCGAAGCCTTGGTGCGAACGAAGCGCCGCCCGTCCTATTTGGACGGCGGCTGCTGGGTACCCTCAAGCGGACGCGCGCCGATGCTGGAAACGGGATTGCCTACCACGATGGTTTCCGACGAACCGTCCGGCCACACGATCTTGAAGGTGCTGCCCGGCGGCAGCGACGAAAAGGGCACGCCGCTGGTCGCGCGATAAACGGCCGCGACCTGGCTCGCGCCCTTGCTCCTGACCTCATGAGCGGAATCCACCGAGATCACCGAGATCTGCGTCAGCCCGCGGAACTCCGGTCGCGTGGTTTCGATCACGACTCCCGCCGCCAGCGCGGCATAAGCCACGAACAGCAGCACCCAGAACCAATTCTTCGCTTTTTGTGCAAAGCGCTTATGAGTCATTTCGCAACTCCGATATCAGCCATAAGACCATCCACCATTCCGTTCAAGTTGTCCGCCCCTTGCCGCGGCACGCCGGCATCGAGAACGAAGCTGTAAAAATCCTGTGAGCTATCGCGCGAACAGATCCCGCCATTGGCGCAGTACGACGTCATCAATACGCTGCCGGGGCTGCAATCGTTGCCAAGGCGGCACGCCGCCAGCAACCAGGCAAGTTCCGAAAGCTGCGTGCCGGAAACCCTGCCCAGGTAGGCCTCCTGGCCGCTCCCCGCGATGCCCATGGCGGGCGAAATCGCCACATAAGCATCGGGGTTTCCGGACCGGCGTACGCGCTCGACCAGGTCCTGCTTGTATTCGTTGTCGCCGAACAGGGGTTCGCCCATCGCCAGCAGCGCCGCCTCGGCGGCCAGACTGCCCGCACGAGCCGCTTCGAGCCGTTTGGCACGCAGCGCGGACAAGGAAAAGTCATCGGCCGGCGCGAATCGCGCGCAACGCTGGCCGACGCGGTCGCGCGCCGCTGCCATCGCCACCGTCGCCGAGCCCTTCAATTTCGAGATCGTCTGGGTGTCGGCGGCATACCCGGCCGGATTGGCCGCGTAAGCAGCGCAGTAGTCCAGCACGCGGCTCACCATCCACAAGGCTTCCGGGTCTCCCGCCGTCTCGCGCGCACGCAAGCTCTGGACGTAACTGTAGAGGTCGCCTGCACCTTCGAAATCGTTGCGCGAACCGCTGCTCGCGAGGGCGCGTGGTGCGGAACCGGAACGCTCGCGCGAACCCGCGGCGGAAACCTCTATTCCGTTCCCTCTCCCTTCAACGCGAGGCGTCATGCCGGCCAAATCCACCGTGCCCCGATTCCAGCCCACGGCGACGAACAGTCCGGAGACCGCCAGCAGCAGGAACATGGATTTCGTTTTCGACATGAGCATGAGGAGCGGTTGGCTGCTGTCCAGGTTGGCCGTGCGAGAGCGTCTGAAAATCCCAAGAGCGGGTCGATCGGGACCTCATTTCGGGCCATGCGAATCCCCTCGCCCGAACGGGCGGACGACAATTCGGCGACCGCACCGTAGTCTAATGCACCCTCCACGCAGCGCGGCCGATTCTTCGCGTTTTTCCGAATCGGATGCGCCGTTCATCTGCAAACCCCATCCACCGAGCGGCAACATGCCTTATCTGGAACTTTCCCTTCGTTGCAGCGAATCCGACCAGCCGCGCTATGAAAACGCGCTGGAGGATGTCGGTGCGCTGTCGGTCACACTATTGGATGCCGATGCCGACACCAGCAACGAACACGCGATCCTCGAACCCGGCGTAGGCCAGACGCCGCTGTGGCATGCGCTGGTGCTGACCGCGCTGTTTCCCGCGGAAACCAACGCGCTGGCGCTGCTGGCCGCGCTGGAATCGTTCGATCCGGGCCTGGATTGGTCCAACGCCAGCTTCCGCAGCGTGGAAGACCAGGACTGGGAACGCGCCTGGATGGATCAATACGTGCCGCTGCGTTTCGGCGCGCGCACCTTTATTGTTCCATGGAATCAGGCGCTTCCAGAAGACGCGGACAACGCCGAGGCGGCGGTCGTGCGGCTGGATCCGGGACTGGCCTTCGGCTCCGGCACGCATCCCACCACTGCGCTGTGCCTACGCTGGCTGGATCAGCTGGCCGGCGAAGGAAAACTGCAGGGCGCGACCATGCTCGATTTCGGATGCGGCTCCGGCATCCTCGCCCTGGCCGCGCTCAAGCTGGGCGCCGCGTGCGCCGTCGGCGTAGACAACGATCCGCAGGCGCTGACCGCCAGTTTCGATAATGCCGAACGCAACGGTGTCGGCGACAGGCTTGCCGTCTATCTGCCGCAGAACGAACCGCTGGCCAGCTATCCGATCGTCGTCGCCAATATCCTCGCTTCGGCCCTGGACGCTCTGGCCGAAACCCTGGCCAACCGCGTCGCGCCCGGCGGACGCATCGCACTGTCGGGCATCCTGCACGGGCAGGAGGAAGAGTTGCTGATCCGCTACGCCCCCTGGTTCGATCAGCTGACCGCTACCCAAGAGGGCGACTGGATGCGCATTGACGGTCTGCGTCGCCTGTAGGAGCGGGCCCTGCCCGCGAGCTCTTCAGGACGTTTTCCCTATTTGTCGACATTTGTCGGCGGCTCAATCGAGAGCTCGCGGCAGGGCCCGCTCCTACAGTTCCGCTTCTTGTGGCCCCGATCCCATGCTTGAATAGCCGCATGTTCTTTTCCTGCCCGCATTGCCGCGACCTGGTCGTCACCGACCGGGAAACCAACCTTCCGCCTGTCCTGTGCCCGCGCTGCGGCGGCGTACTGCGGAAGGAAACCGCCAACGCGACGGCAAAGAACAAACCCAGCTTCGCCAGTTTGCTGCATGGGGCGGCGGCGGCTCCTGCAATAGCGGAAACCGATGCGCCACAATTCACGCGGGAAGTGGTGGAGATGGCAGCGACGGAAATGACGGACAACGAACCAAGCGATAAGACTGAAGCGACCAACGAGAGCGAACCTCTCACCGACGCCCTCGAAGACGAACCGTCTGGTGAGCACGACGATAGAGAAACGATCGATCTCGCACCGCATGGAATCGCAAGGCAAGCGCCTGAACTCGCCGCACCGTCGTCAGCAACGCAATACCAAGGTCCCAGCTTTACCCGGCAGCGCGCGCAACCCACGACGCCCGCGCATACCGCGAAATGGCAATGGGCGGCGCTGGTCGTGCTCGCAATGACATTGACGCTTCAGGTGATGGTGGCCGATCGCGTCCGCTTGGCGGCCGATGCTAGCTGGCGGCCGATGATTTCTTCCCTGTGCGGGTTAGTGGGATGTTCGGTGCCTGTCTGGCACCAAGCCGGTGCATTCGCGATGCTGAGCCGCGACGTCAGCCCAATCCCAGGCAGCGCCGGCGGACTGAATGTGCAGGCCACTTTCCGCAACGACGCGCGTTGGCCGCAGGCTTGGCCGGTCTTACTGTTGTCGCTGTCGGATGCCGATGGCCGCGTGCTCGGTTCGCGCGCCTTTCTGCCGAAGGAGTACCTTGGCGCCGCGGCAACGCAGACCGAACTCGCCCCAGGCCAAAGCGCCCATATCGAATTGAAACTGCATGAACCGAACCCCGATGTGGTCGCGTTCTCGTTCGACTTTCGCTAGTCGAAAGCAAATTTGCGATCAAAGGGATGCAGCCGCGCAAATCACGCGCTAGACTCCCCTCCCCGTCGAAAGTCGTGACCCGCTCGACGGTTTCCAGCAACGAGTTTGGCCAGGGGATCGTCCTTCGTGAATGCCGCCGCTCGCCACGATACCAACCGTGGCAATCCAAAACCCCCGTTGCGCGAGCATGTGGCGCAATCGGTGCGTCGCTACCTGCGCGATCTGGATGGCAGCGATGCGGACGATGTGTACGAGATCGTGCTGCGCGAGATGGAAATTCCCTTGTTCGTCGAAGTACTGAACCACTGCGAAGGCAACCAGAGCCGCGCCGCGGCCTTGCTGGGCATCCACCGTGCCACCCTGCGCAAGAAACTGAAGGATTACGGGCTGGTCTGAGTTCGCATGGCGAACGAAGCCGTTTGCGCGCGGTGGTGCTGCGCTGCGGAAGTTATAATTCGCACCACCTTCCCGCACCGCCCTTCCCATGACTTCCGATTTCCAGCCCGGCCTTCCCGTGAAAATAAGCCGGGCGCTGCTGTCCGTTTCCGACAAGACGGGCCTGGTCGAACTGGCCACGGCGTTGGTCGCCCGCAATGTCGAACTTCTGTCCACCGGCGGTACCGCCAAGGCACTGCGTGACGCGGGGTTGGCCGTACGCGATGTCTCCGAGCTCACCGATTTCCCGGAAATGATGGACGGCCGGGTCAAGACCCTGCATCCCAAGGTCCATGGTGGCCTGCTGGGGCGCAGCGGCACCGATGATGCGGTGATGGCCGAACACGGCATCGCCCCGATCGATCTGTTGGTGCTGAACCTGTATCCGTTCGAGACCGTCACCGCCAACCCTGCCTGCACGCTTGCGGACGCCGTGGAGAACATCGACATCGGCGGACCGGCAATGTTGCGTTCGGCCGCCAAGAATTTCGCGCGAGTCGCGGTGGCCACCGATCCGGCGCAGTACGCCGGCCTCCTGAAAGAACTCGACGGCAACGACGGCGCATTGTCGGCGAAGACGCGTTTCGCGCTCTCGGTTGCCGCCTTCAATCGCGTCGCGCAGTACGACGCTGCCATCAGCAACTACCTCTCTGCCGTGAGCGATCTGTCGCATGAAGTGCCAGCACGCGCAGCGTTCTCGGCGCAGGCCAATGGCAGCTTCGTGAAAGTCATGGACCTTCGCTACGGCGAGAACCCGCACCAGCAGGCCGCCTTCTACCGCGACCTGTACCCCGCCCCCGGTTCGCTGGCTACCTTCACTCAGCTGCAAGGGAAGGAACTGAGCTACAACAACATCGCCGACAGCGACGCGGCCTGGGAATGCGTGCGTCAGTTCGACGCGCCGGCCTGCGTGATCGTCAAGCACGCCAATCCGTGCGGCGTAGCGGTGGGCGTGGCCTGCGGAGATGCCTACGAGCTGGCCTATGCCACCGACCCTACCAGCGCCTTCGGCGGCATCATCGCCTTCAACCGCACGCTGGACGCGGCTACCGCGAAAGCGATCCTGGACCGACAGTTCGTCGAGGTGCTGATCGCGCCGGACTACGAACAGGGCGCGCTGGACTATGCAACCAAGAAAGCCAATGTGCGCGTGTTGCGCATCCCGCTGGCCCCCGTCTCGACTGGTTTCGTCGACACCAAACGCGTCGGCTCCGGCATGCTCATGCAGACCGCCGACGATCGCATCGTGACGCGCGACGACCTCAAGTTGATGACGAAGGTGACCCCGACCGAGGCGCAGATGCGCGACCTGCTGTTTGCGTGGAAGGTAGCCAAGTACGTGAAGTCCAACGCCATCGTCTATGCGAAGGACAACCGAACGATCGGCGTGGGCGCCGGCCAGATGAGCCGGGTCTATTCGGCGCGCATCGCCGGCATCAAGGCTGCCGACGCGCACCTGGTGGTACCGGGGTCGGTGATGGCCTCGGATGCGTTCTTCCCGTTTCGCGACGGCATCGATGCGGCGGCCGAGGCCGGAATCAAGGCCGTCATCCAGCCAGGCGGCTCGATGCGCGACAATGAGGTGATCGCTGCGGCGGATGAGCATGGGTTGGCGATGGTGTTTACGGGTGTGCGGCACTTTAGGCACTGATTGCTGCTCCCTTCTCCTACGGGAGAAGATGGCGCGAAGCGACGGACGCCCGAAGCAAGCACCCTTGGGGTGTGAGGGTACGGCGAAGTCATGATCGTTGAAGATCACGAATTCCGCCGTACCCTCACCCCAACCCCTCTCCCGCAGGGAGAGGGGCTTTAAGTCACTGGATTCCCGCCCTCGCGGGAACGACGAACGGGGTTGAGGATCAGCATGAAAATTCTCGTCATAGGCTCCGGCGGCCGCGAACACGCCCTGGCTTGGAAGCTCGCGCAGTCCGAACGCGTCGGCGAAGTCATCGTCGCACCCGGCAATGCGGGCACCGCGACCGAAACCAAATGCCGCAATGCCAACGTGGCGGTGAACAATATCGACGGCCTGCTGACGCTGGCGCGCAACGCGAAAGTGGATGTCACCGTGGTCGGCCCCGAAATTCCGTTGGTGGCCGGCGTGGTCGATCGCTTCCGCGAAGCCGGCCTGCGTATCTTCGGGCCAACCGCCGCCGCCGCGCAGTTGGAAGGCAGCAAGGCCTACGCCAAGGACTTCCTGGCCCGACACGGAATCCCGACTGCGTTCTATTCGGTGTTCACCGAGCTCGAACCCGCGCTGGCTTACGTCCACGACAAAGGCGCGCCCATCGTGGTCAAGGCCGACGGCCTGGCCGCGGGCAAGGGCGTGATCGTGGCGACGACGCTTGCCGAAGCCGAGGCCGCCGTCACCGACATGCTGTCCGGCAACGCCTTCGGCGACGCGGGCGCGCGCGTGGTGATCGAAGAATTCCTGGATGGCGAGGAAGCCAGCTTCATCAGCATGGTCGACGGCGTGACCGCCCTGCCGATGGCCACCTCGCAGGACCACAAGCGCGTGGGCGATGGCGACACCGGCCCCAACACCGGCGGCATGGGCGCGTACTCGCCTGCGCCGGTGGTCACGCCGGAAGTGCATGCGCGGGTGATGCGCGAAGTGGTGAATCCCACCGTGCAGGGCATGATCGCCGACGGCATTCCCTTCACCGGATTCCTGTATGCCGGGCTGATGATCGATGCGACCGGGGCGCCCAAGGTGATCGAATTCAACGTGCGTTTCGGCGACCCGGAAACGCAGCCGGTGATGATGCGCCTGCAGTCCGATCTGTTGGAGCTGGTGGAAGCGGCGATCGACCAGCGCCTGCACGCAACCGAAGCGCAATGGGATCCGCGGCCTTCGCTGGGCGTGGTGATGGCCGCGCAGAACTATCCGGACTCGCCGCGTCTGGGCGACGTCATCAATAGCTGGGACGTACCCGATGTGGCCGACACCAAGGTCTTCCACGCCGGTACCCGCATCGAGGGCGATCACGTGGTGACTACCGGCGGGCGCGTGCTGTGCGTGTGCGCGCTGGGCGACAGCGTGGCCGACGCGCAGCGCAAGGCGTATGCGGAAGTCTCGGGGATTTCCTGGAACGGGGAATTCCACCGCCACGACATCGGCTGGCGGGCGATCGCGCGCGAGCAGTGAAGCTTTTCCTTCTCCATCGGGAGAAGGTGCCCGAAGGGCGGATGAGGGAATGGAAAATCCGCTTGTACCGAAAGCAAGATGGCAAGTCGCTGCCATTCCCTCATCCGTCGCTACGCGCCACCCCGTATCAAAGCCTGCCCCGTACTTGATACGGGGTACGGGGCAGGCTCTCGTCTCCCAAGGGGAGAAGGAAAAGCGAATCTGCTAGTCTCCGCCGCATCCAAGGAGCATGCATGTCGAGCCATAGCCAGTTCGCCTTACTGAAACAGCGGCGCTTCCTGCCGTTCTTCGCTACCCAGGCGTTCGGCGCCTTCAACGACAACGTCTACCGGCAGGCCATCATCGGCCTGCTGATCTACTTGGGCGTCAGTACCGAGCAGAAGACGCTTTACACGAACTTGGCGCCCGCCTTATTCATCCTGCCGTACTTTCTATTCTCGGCCACTGCCGGCCAGATTGCAGAGAAGCTCGAAAAATCGAAACTTATCCGGATCACCACCACCATGGAGATCGGGATCATGAGCCTGGCGGCGATAGGATTTCTGACCCAGAACATGATCGTTCTCCTGGTGGCGTTGTTCTGCACTGGCATGCAGTCCACGCTATTCGGACCCGTGAAGTACTCAATCCTGCCATCGGTGCTCAGGCCGGAAGAACTGACCGGCGGCAACGGGCTGGTCGAAATGGGCACTTCCCTCTCGATCCTGCTGGGCATGATTTTTGGCGGCATGATCTTCGATGCGGCCGGCGCCAATGGACCTGTTGTTGCGGCCACCGCGATCATAGTGCTGGCGGTGAGCGGCAATCTGGTCAGTCGCGCCATACCGCGTGCCGAGGCCGGAGCGCCGGATCTCAAGATCAACTGGAATCCGATTCCCGAATCGTTCGCGATCCTGCGCATGGCCAAAAAACAGCCGGCCGTGCGCAACGCGGTTCTTGGGGTGTCTTGGTTCTGGTTCGTCGGCACGGTACTGACCTCGCAGCTGCCGACCTATGCTGAAATCAACCTGGGGGCGCCCGAGCGCAGCGCCAGTCTCTACATTTTCGTCCTGGCTTTGTTCTCGGTGGGCACGGGCGTGGGTTCGCTGCTGTGCGAGAAGTTATCTGCGCGCACAGTGGAAATCGGCCTGGTGCCGCTGGGTGCGTTCGGCATCAGCGCGTTCCTGCTGGATCTGTATTTTGCGCGCAGCGGCGCACCGGCCGCCACCGGGTTGTCGGTGATGGAATTCGTGCGCGCTTCCGGCAGCTGGCGGATCATCATGGACCTGATGGGCATCGGCCTGTTCGCCGGCTTCTTCGTGGTGCCACTGTTCGCATTGATCCAGAGCCGCACTCCGCGCGATGAACTCTCGCGGGTAATCGCAGCTATGAACATCCAGAACGCGGCCTTCATCGTGCTGGCCGCAGTGGTGTGCATCGTGCTGCAGCGCTTCTTGGGCTGGACCATTCCGCAGCTGTTCCTGGCCCTGGCCATCGCCAACGCGGTGGTGGCGATTTACATCTTCACGATCGTCCCCGAATTCCTGATGCGCTTCCTCAGCTGGGTGCTGGTGCGCGGGTTGTACAAGCTGCGACTGCACGGCATTGAAAAGAACGTGCCCGACGAAGGGCCGGCGCTGCTGGTCTGCAACCACGTCAGCTACCTGGACGCGCTGATCCTGTCGGCCAGCATGCCGCGGCCGGTGCGTTTCGTCATGTACTACAAGATCTTCAATATCCCGGTGATGAGCTGGATCTTCCGCACCGCCAAGGCGATCCCCATCGCCGGCGCGCGGGAGAATCCGGAGTTGATGCAGCGCGCCTTCGATGAGATCGATGCGGCGCTGGCGGACGGGCAGATTGTGGGAATCTTTCCCGAAGGCGCGTTGACCCGCGACGGCGAGATTGCGCCATTCAAGTCCGGACTGGAAAAAGTGTTGGAGCGTAGCTATGAAAGCGGGCGGCCAGTACCGGTAGTCCCGATGGCGCTCAAGGGCATGTGGACCAGCATGTGGAGCCATCGCGACGGGCGTATGCGTCGTATGCGCGTGCCGCGCCGCTTCCGCGCGCATGTCGAGGTGGTTGCAGGCGAAATCATCGACGGCAACGGCGCTACCGCGGAACAACTGGAGGCCCGGGTACGCGAACTGCGTGGCGGCGACGCGTAGCTGCCCTGCTCTGGATAGATAAGCCTGGTCTGATAAGCCGTGTTCTGATACGACGCGTTCGGTTACGCTTGCCGGCGGGGAAACTTGAATTAATCGAAGTCCGGACTGCTACGCAGTGCCGGCGTCACCGGAGTCTTGTATGAGTTACGTGCCTCCGCCTCCGGGCGGCTATCAGGAATACATTCCCAACCATCTGGTCTGGGCGATCCTGAGCACCTTGTTCTGCTGCCTGCCCTTGGGCATCGTGTCGATCGTCTATGCCTCGCAGGTGGACGGGAAGCGTGCGGCGGGCGATATCGCCGGCGCGCGCGAAGCCTCGGGCAAGGCGAAGTTCTGGGCCATGCTTTCGGCCGGACTGGCATTGATCCCGATCCTCCTGTATCTGGTCTTCGTAGTCGTCTTGGGCGGCCTGGGAGTGCTGGGCGGACTGAGCGGCGTGAATTAGACTGTCACCCGACACCCATCCTGTCCCAGCAACCATCCAGAACGGAGAATCCAGATGAGCTACGTACCGCCGCCCGCTTCCGCCGCCCCCGGCAGCATCCCCAACTATTTGGCCTGGTCGATCATCGCGACCGTCCTGGCAACCTGTCTGTGCTGCCCACTGGGCCTGGTAGGCATCGTGGCCATCGTGTTCGCGAACAAGGTCAACACCTTGCTCAATCAGGGCGACATCGCTGGCGCACAGCGTGCTTCGGCCAACGCAAAGACCTGGTGCTGGGTCGCCACTGCGCTGGCGATCATTGGCCTGCTGATCAACATTGTCATGTTCGCCACTGGTGGCGCCGAGTCCTATCTGCAGATGATGCAGCAATATCAGTCGTAGGCTGATGTCGTTCGCGTTACGACCAATTCAAATAGCCGTACTGACAACGGCCGCGCTCGCGGCCGTTGTCGGTTTCTGGCTGTTGCGTAATTTCGATCCCAATGCGGCCGACAGCCTGTTCCCGAAATGTATGTTCCATGCCCTCACCGGCTGGTACTGCATCGGTTGCGGTATGACGCGCGCGCTGCACGCATTGGCCCATGGCGATGTGCCGGGCGCGTTCTCGATGAATCCGTTGGCCATGTCGATGCTGGCGATCTCGCCGCTGCTGGCGGCGTGGAAACTGGGCTGGCAACCGAAGTGGCTACGGCCGCTGGTCGGGCTGTTGGCCGAACCGAAATTCTGGCTGGTGCTGCTGCCGCTGTATTGGATCGCACGGAATCTGCCGTGGTTTCCTTTTACGTTGCTGGCGCCGGGCTAATTGCTTTCCTTCTCCCATCGGGAGAAGGTGGCGCGCAGCGACGGATGAGGGCATGGCAGTTCCGACCCACGGAAAACTATCCCTCGATCTGAAAGTCCATTCCCTCATCCGCCCTTCGGGCACCTTCTCCCAGAGGGAGAAGGAAAAGCCCGTCAGCTCACCCACCCAGCGATCACGAACAGCGCCAGTACCGCCATCCACAACAACAGAATGCGCCACACCAGGCTCATAGCATCACGCAGTTCGGGCAACTCACGCATGGCCTGTACCATGCCTTCCTCTGCGTACTCTTCCGCTTCTTCCGCCAGTTCGCTCTTGACGCTGGCGCGTGCAGCCGCGCCCAGGAAAGCGTTGTCCAGCTGCCAATGGTTTCCATTTGCCTGACGCCACGCGTTGAACACCGCATCGAAGTTGCCGACCAGCGCCATCGACAGCGTCATCAGTTGCGCCACCGGCCAGTCCAGTACGGCGTATAGCGCACGCGCGCCTTCCCGTGTTTCGGTAGGCCGGCTCTGTGCGAATTCGCCTTCGACCGAAAACGCGGTCAGCCGATACAACAAGGCGCCCACCGGCCCCAGCAGAAGAAACCAGAACAGCACGCCGAACCAGCGATGCAGGGCGTTGCGAAACACCGCTTCGACCAGAGCCGGGCCATCGGCAGCGACGACCGCACCTTCCGGCCACAACCGGGCAATGGCCGCGCGCCGTGTCGGCGGATCGTGCGCATCGATGATCGCTTCCACATCGACATCCAGGTCGCGCGGGCCCCAGGCATAGACCAGCGCGGCAATGCCGAACAACAGTCCAAGGAAACCCAGCAGTAGCATGGGCGCGCGCAGTGTCCACTGCAGCAAGGCGACAATCAGCAGCGGCGGCAACAGCGCCATCGCGATGCCGTAGCGTCCGCGCCAGAAACCGCCGTCGCCCGCATTCACATCCAGCCACCGCAGCCAGTGGCCGTACCAGTGGTAATGGCGCGCAGCCGTCACCAGCGCCGGCGCGACATGCCCCAGCACCAATGCGATGACGACAGCGACTAAAGTGATCGACATGGGTGTCCCTCCGTAGGCGATTCTAGCGTGGCTAGTCGTGAATGGAGGGTCGCGACAGTTAAACGTGTTCCAGTAGGTCGGGGCTACGCCCCCGACGCACGTATCCCCTGGATCAGCATGTGTCGGGGATGTAACCCCGACCTACTGCCTGGCGGTGACGCCTTCGTACCAATACTCGATAAGCGAACGCGCGATGGAGATACGCGGCGACAACAGCATTCCCGATGCATCCTCGCTCTTGCGCTGGCGCGCCGCGGCGATTTCCTCGATGCTGAACCAGCGC
>Ga0307513_10007195_pt1 | contig 14454 bp, 10 predicted proteins | sample 15_EM_MG_FD_202174 | JGI IMG/M metagenome (GOLD analysis project Ga0307513, IMG submission 202174) | Populus trichocarpa ectomycorrhiza microbial communities from riparian zone in the Pacific Northwest, United States - 15_EM | ecosystem: Host-associated > Plants > Roots > Unclassified | place... | reverse complement strand
GTACCGGACCGGCCAAATTTCTACACTGGCTTAAATCGCCTAAATCTAAAAGGCATTGAAGTAGGAACCACGGAAATACTCGCAATGGCACAGTCCGCCCCCGCCCTGAGTGAGTTAATACTACAGAGTCTGGGAGACGTCCAGGTGCGGGCTTTGATCAACTTCTTGTGGGATGGAGCAGGGGATCTCCTGCCGTTCCTTTCCCTCGTTATGTTCCATGGCCAGATTGTTCGGCAGAGAAGAGGGAATAGGAAGGTTCGAGATCATTTATCATTGGATCCCAGCTGCAGTGTCCAAGAACATCCCATTAATATCGCGCCTTGGTCTGGGAAGACGTGGAATCTTTTCAATGAACCCGTTCCTTGGGAGCGTGTCATATCTTCCAAGGTTCTGAAGGGGAAACCTTACGTCCATGTAAGTTTACGTCTTCAGTATTAACAAAAAGTAACTGAATTTCTAGCCGCAGCGTTGCAGATAATCTACATCGTTTTCTATGACTGGCTTTGACATCTTTCCCAACTTTGCGCCTTTCACATTTCGAGATCGGATGTGTAATACATCATTGCAGCCATTCATTTAATTAAAACCATAGCAACGTCTACGAATGTACGTACTATGTCTGATAAATAAAGGTACAGGCGGCCGCCAGTAAGAGTAAGGCGACGACGAACGTGTCGTCGTGCTGGGCGTGGGATGACCGGACCCAGCACCAGCACCAGCAGAAGGTCGAGGTATGACTTGGACTAGCCACAGGCGTACTGTTGTCCACATTCAGCGTAGGCGATGAGACAGTCGAAGTCGAGCCCGACGACTTTGAAGACGTTGCCTGGCGCAAGAACTTCTTACGTCACTGGTCTGACTTCACACGCGCTCCTCATCTCATTCAACAAAGATCTTGCTCAAACTCAACTACGATGAGCTTCAACTCGTTCACCTTTGAGGCCTCGCCCGCCACTCCATTCAATAAACCTGAGCGAGCGAACGCCAGAAAATAACAAGGTTTGAAAATAAAGGCCAAACCATCACTCACTCTGCGAGTCACTTCAAGTCGTGGTGATAGGAATCATTCTGGAGCAAGTCTATCACTGTCTAAGTATGGGCTGTGCCATGCCCTGAGCGCGCAGTGCAGGGAATCGTTGAAACATGATATAGCACGTTGATTCCTCGCTCCTCGCTCTCTGCTCTCGTCTTGTCGCCTGTTCACCGCCATCGTTCTTGTTTTTCAGTTTTCTGAACCCCTTTTCATCATCAAGCATTTCACCTCAGGTGCTTGTAAAAACAGCGCAACCTCTGTACGATTTCCAACTGTAAGTACTTACTGGAGCTCTGCATCCGCATAAATATAACGCCTCTGGACATTACAGGGCCCGGTAGTAAAAATGTCCCAACACAAAACTGCGATTATCATCGGCGGGGGCGTTGCAGGACCCGCTGCAGCTCTTTCTCTCATCCGGGTGGGGGTCAAGTGTACAGTGTACGAACTTCGAGATGGGCCTGCGACGATCGGCGGTGCTATCAACCTAACACCCAATGCTCTGCGGTTCCTCGACTATGTCGGCATTCTTGAAGACGCGCTCAAGTTGGGTTGTCCAACTGAGGTCATCGAGATATTTTCAGTCGCTTCGGGTAAGAGATTAGGGGATCTCCCGTTTGGGAGTAAAGCGAGACATGGATACAGTTCGCTGCGCATTGGGAGGACGAATCTTCAAAAGCTGATGTTGGACGCTGTTCGGGATGCTGGGGTGGATGTTCATTTCAGCAAGAAACTCGTTCGTGTGGAAGAAGATGAAGATTCCATTACGGCCATATTTGAAGATGGTACTTCCGCAACTGGAGATATTCTTCTTGGCTGCGATGGCATTCACTCGGCTGTTCGGAAGTCTTATGTTGAGCCCACCCGCCAACCATCCTATACAGGCATCTCCTCTGCCTACGGCATGACTCCTACGTCCGCCATTACCCAGCCCATCCATTTTTCTGCAGCTGCCATGAACAGTAGCTGCAACGGCTCGTTGCTGACTGTATATTGCAACGCCGAAAAGACAACCATCTACGTCGCGGCTGTGATGGAAGTTCCAGAATGTCAAGGAGAGGATGGTTGGCGCATCAAAGGCAAGGTAGCAGAAGAGACCCGAGGCAGCCTTCTCCAAAGATTCGAGAGCGAGAAGCTTCCTTGCATCAGGGAGATGACCGGCGCGACGGAAGACCTGTTTTTCTACCCTGTTTTCACCCTGAGCAAAGGAGGCTTGTGGCATCGTGGTCGCGCGTTGCTCATCGGAGATGCCTCTCACGCCGTAAGCTTCATTGTTCCTCAGAAATACATTCAATGCTCACTATTCACTAGATGCCTCCTGGTGGTCACAGCGTTGGCTTGGCTTTCGAAGATGCAGTCCTCATCGCACGCCTCATCGAGCATGTCAAACCTAATAACATTCACGAAGTATTCCCTCGTTTTGCGGAACTTCGAGCACCACGGGTTGATAGGGACTACGCCGAAGCGGAACAACGCTGGGAGGGGGTCAGAACCGTTAGCTGGTTGTGGCAGATGTTACGAGAGTATGTGTACTGGATTGCGATCGGCTTCATTGCTAGGCATGTCGACAAGAGCTATGGGTATGATATTTTTAAGCTGGAGTTGTAGTTCTTTTTGGGGGCGGGGATGGAGGTAGTTGGAATGGCTGACTTGATTGTGTACTGTACTTGAGCGTGATTTGAAGTGTACGAGTATGTTACTTTCCTTTCGTCTGTACTTATATCTTGATGTATGGTACATACGCCTCTTATCGTGACTGTAAACCATTACCTTGCACCTTCCCATCTTCTTCGAAAGCCGTAAATGTCAGAAAGAAACACGGAAGTTCCACTTGGTTCATTTTCAGAAGGTAAATTGTATGTACAAGCTGTATATATAGCTATGGTAGTGGGAGACATAGTGAGGCAATGATATGGTACATGACGAAATGTAATGATGAAGTTGGTTCTTGGATCTTCTAGGAGGTATTAGGATAATTGCGCGACAACACGGCGACGGACAGTAAAACAAAAAAAACAAAAAAAAAGATACGAAAGGTAATGGTTCCCTTATAATATTCACACAATAAAAGAGAGGCGAGAGGCGGCTGGTGGTCGATATCGATGCGGGTGAGTCTGCTACTCATTGACGACAGCCCTGGTAATTTGGCCGCTTTTGTTCATTGGAGAACCTTTAAGCTTGAACTGCAACAACAGGCCACGAAGGGTATTGGCCAGTGCCATAAAATTGCCCTGATCGTAAATCTCCATAAGAATCCCACTCAAGGAGCGAGAACGAATACACACCTTCGCGATACTATCACTCTTCAAGCCCTTCGACACAGATCCACGTGAAGTGCTGGGCCTATTCTCAGCGAATACGGTTTGGGAATCCGACTCGTCGTCTAGCTCTTCATTATTTGAATCGACATTCGTTGACTGGAGAACATATAAAACACTGAAGTTGAATTACATAAAAAAGAAAAAAACTCACAGAATCATTGACGACACGAAAGAAAAAGCGTTCATCCACGACTGGTTGGTTGTCATCTTGGTCGGTTTGAACGCCAGTTGGGTCAATTTGAGCGTCAATTCGATCCTAACCGTATTTGGTCCTTCGTCATACCCAAGAACCAACGAGAAATGAGTGTCGACATACCAATGCGCGACTGGGAATTGAGGGCCCGGGATGAATCGTCTGGAGTGGGTCAAATTCGAACTTGATGACAGAGGGACGTGATGGAAGGGCAGTATGGTCTGACGTGAGAACGAAAGCGATAGATGGCAGAGGAATACGGGTCAAAGACATATTGGTTGAAAATAACTCGGAGACACAAGAAAATAAGATAGGTAAATGAGTGTGTGGCCCAACCAACAAGGAGAATCGGTCGGTATTGAGGTAGGATGGTGAGAACAGGGAGGAAGAGTTCCGACGCGAAAAAAAGGGTCGAAGGAGGGTTCTTATAGGGAGATGGAGTTTCAATTAGATGCCGGCACTAAATCGAGTTCATTGAGCCAGGGCACACACCTCGGGAACACGATCAAGTCCTTCTGAACCAGTTCGACCACACTCTACCCTGACCAATTCACTGATCTATCCACCCAACCCAACCCAAAATCCTCATCTCTATCTGTGACCAGGACCAGGCGCTTGAAAGTGGAAAACGACCCCGCAATTCTTGACCGCCTGGTTACGACTCTGGGGGAAGCGTCCACAACCCATGGTCAAGATACAGTGGTGTTCTGGCGAGAATGTCGCTCACTCTCGCGCATTCGAAGCTGAAATGAGAGTGCTTAATCGAGGGGTGGGCGCTGAATGCTGGATCTAGACTCTCGGGTACTTCACCGAAGCCAAGAAAGCTCGAATGTCCTGGTTGACGGTGTTTGTCCAACACGGTGTCTCATAAATGACTTGGCGTCGTGGGTCTTCATCATAGTCTCCTCATGCGTTAATACCTCCAAGCTCGTCTTACTCGGCGACTTGAAGTAGAGCTAGAGGTTGCCCAAGGCAAAGAATAGATCTGGCAATAATACTCGTTAGCTCAATTCCCCTCTCCAAAAATTTCGCATCTGCGAATGGTCGGCATTCCTCAGAGGCTTATTCAAGCCTCCCTATCCCTGGTGAATCCCCAAAATCCGCCTCAGTCTGCGTCGCCGAATGGCACGTGTGACGCGTGACAATGTCACAATGGCTTGACAGCCGAACCGGTGAGTCAGAGGATTCCCCATCTTTCTCCGTTCCACCATGGTAATGCTCATAATTGAACCTGTACAGGCCCTCCCATAGAACCTGAGAGGTGTGATCGACATCAACGACCCCTTCAAATCCTGTGTGACCGCAACCTGCCCGACCTCAAGATCCTCAAAGCCTCAACACCAAGATCGAAGAATGAAAACACGAAGACAGCCATAAAAGCTGGCAAGGTTTATGAAATCCATAGGATAACGTGAAGGCAGAAGAGCCGCCCAAGAAGACAAAAAAAAAATATCAAGAAAAGAAACTCACTCATCGAAGAGCCCCAGCCCCAAAATTCTCCCTGAAATGAATGAGCTAATTCTCCTTGAGACGGACAGGTTAATCTGGCGTTTGGCAGAAAAATCTTCCAGCCAGAGAATGCGTCGATGTTACTGGGCGGAAACCGTGCAGCCAGAGCGACCGCATGACGGTTGTAAATTGTCGTCCTCAAGCCAGCCAACTGACTGGTTAATTGCTCTGGATCCGACTCCTAAATTCTGTCGACAACCAGGCTTAAACCATCTTGTTCGCGGTGTCCATGGAAGGACCCCCGTGGATGCTCTGTTGAACCCGTCATCCCACAAGTGCCTCAAATTTCCCCAGGTCTGTGCCGACACTTGAAATTCAGCCATGGCCAGCTGCAAGGAACGACTTTCTTTGAATCGATGCCTCCGTTAAAAGCTGGCAGTGGTAGTTGTAAGTCTTGCTGTCGTTGTGGCTGCGATCATTAGAAAACTCCGATTGCAGCTTCGTTGTTGGTGGTGACGACCGAAACATGGTCGTTGAGATTACTGGAGATAATACGAAGGCGACTTTTCGAGACGTCGAGAGGTGAGTGTCGTTGAGTGTGGTGGTTGAAAGACGAACTGATGGCCGTGGTGGAAGGAAGGAGAGAGTTTGTTGACAAATGCAATTTCAATTTGCCTCCGCACAATTGAATTGGTTCAAAGCCCGCCTTAGGCCCATTTCCACGAAAACCAACTCCGTCAGGTCGCAATAGCCTGTACTATGTGAAATCGCGCAAATCCAAGTTGTGACCCTAAATACAAAACGAAAATTTACCACTCCGAGTCGCCAATGCGACTTCCCAATGGAAAACGCCTTATACTTGACTCTATTTCACGCAAGGATTATTATTTCATTTACTAAGGGAAGACTAATTAATTCTCACCCCCAAACGCTAGCTTACGATCATAGTAATCTGGACAAATTGCAAAGTTTGTGATTGTAAGTAAGATCGATCTATTCACCGTGTTCCACCCTTCAACCTGACGATGTTCTCAGGTATCGATAGCCTAGGTCATTGCAATCCTCATCTTTCCACCGTTTCGTTGAAAGGACAACGTACCCAACCAAGGAAGAACCAAGGAAGTCGAAATACATCCTCAGGCTCTGACATTGAGAGACGAACAACATTCGGCCTTCCCAACTCTCACACACTCTCACGCGATCGATAGATTTTTTTTACCACTACTTATATTCAAGCTATAGTTGATAAATTTTGCTCTTAGTCGGGTGCGACTCAAATTGATTTTGAAGGCTGGTGTTTTATAAGCGTCATCGCTAATTTCTTTTATAAAACGAGCACTCGGATCCGATGTACCGAATCCGAGTGATAACGTTCGGATATTCGAATATTAATTGCTTAGGATTGTTAACCTTTAAGCACCCAGTCCCGATAGAAATCGAAGCCAATCTCTATAATTCAATACTTTTAACTTTATTATTTGGAAACGATTCTCGGTTCTCTAAGTTGTTTTCGCCAGAAGACTCCGACACATCAGAAAAATCTGTTCAAGGAATCTTGTCAACTATGTGGAACACTGTGTGATCCAGTAGGAAATCAATCCGAGTCGACTCAGATCCATCCATCTCTCTGCCACTTGGTCCAGCGCCACTGAAGGGACCGCTATTCAAGTCGATCCACTAGACCGTGACGTGCTTTAAATCTGGAAAGGGTCAATAGACTGTGAATGACTTAAGTGAGCCCAATTTCCATGCGGTGAGGATCCAGGTCCATAACAGATGCCATCAAGAACGACGTTAGGTTTCATTGGCAGTCGCCAATAATATTGCTGTTCAAATTCGTGATGAAAGGGCGAAAATGGAATTCGGCCTAACGTTTCTGAGGGCCAAGTTGAAGTGGCGGTGAGAGACATGATATCAAAAATTGGTGCCACGTTTGGGTTGTGCTCCAGGAGGGGCAGGGACGAAATGACGACCAGAAACGATGAAGAGTCCAGGTAGAAGCGGAGTGAGGCGCTCGAGCCCATAGTACAATTCTTTCGGGTTCAATGGCACCACAGTGTAGAGGCCAATGTATGGTAAAACAAAGGTTGGATCAGGTAAGTTGACCTGGTGCCCATGAACTGCATCTGATAGCAATGCAAAAACCTAGACTTCAAGCTTGAGACAGGCAGCATACCATATAGCTCGGATGGAGATACACCTCCCACAAATCCTTTCGACCAGCAATTGGGTGTCCGCGAGGTAGTCAAAGATGTAGCGAAGTAGTTGTGGCGGAGGGGACAGTGAAACATGGTTAGGCTTGAAGAACCCGTAGTGGCAGGACTATAGCATTCTCCTCAGCACTTCTTTCATAATCCGGAGGCAAGACACCAAGACGAATACCCATTTCAACGCCGTCGGATAAAGCGCCAACTCCAGCTTCGTCAAATATATCATCGCATTCGCTGCCCGACTCAGGGTCCGAGTGCGAGGCAGCCTGATGGAACAGGGCAAGACATATTGAACATCGGTTCATAAATTTTTTTGTAAAGCTCGGGTCCGGGGAATTCATCGACGTTGACAGATCTATGAAGTGAATTTAAGGTGCGATTTCTGAACTGAACTATGTACTTACATACGAGTTTAACGTTCGTCGTTGTCAGCCACTTAATATACTCACACGTGATCTTCGGGATTATCAAAGGTTCCGAAATTGTCACACGGAAGCTTTCTTCACCGCACTCAAGTCAAATTGCAGACCATCGCCCAACAACCCTTCTGGCTGGTCTTGTGCCAAAGTAGTGCTGAAACGAACGCCTGGACATCTTAGCGCTCGACTCAGGTCACGCCTTTCTTCAAATTCTCTCTTGCTTTTGGAAAGCGGAGCTGGCAGTCCTCACATCGCCTCGTGGCACCTCTCGCCCTCTTTTTCCGAAGCACTATATGACTTTTCATAATTTAATTTGGTTTTTTTGATGACGATTTTCATGCTTGTGATCCTCAATGCCAACCTCAGCAAGAACATGTCAAGATTCGTCCAAGACAATAGCCCTGAAGAGGTAGAACGAAGGCATCCATGAAGAACTTGAAGCAAGATTAGCTATCATCGATCATCAAGAATCGAAGACGTGAGTTGTGTGACCGAATCGAATTGACAAGATTTTAGAAGGCATGGCCTTAGAACAGGCTCCAAAAATCGCCACGTCGCCTTACCGCCATGAACTTGAACCACCAAGAAGGGAGGACTGAAGATGCCATGCGTGGTGAAACCCGAAGTCTCTTCAAGAATGAGCAGCCCTCAAAATCAACCAAGCATGTAAATTCGTTGAGGAAAAGAAGTATTTGATGATTATATATGGTACATTGAAGTTGAAGATTATGTTTCATACGACAGGAGCATATGCGCATCTGCACGTCTAATATGCTAGCAAATATGGGACAGCAAGAAAGCACTGCAAAACAATGAAGATTCAAGAACATCATGACTGGATTCTATGACAAACAACGAATTTTCTGAATGGCAGCAGTCAGAATGATTCGGTTCTTTCAAAGGCATTCTCGGCAACTCACTTGAGAGAATCGAACGAGTGGGCCGCGGCGTTGCCCCCCCTGGCTTACTGGGACCTGCATTTCGACAGTATCAACTATACGAGGGAGGTTAATAACCTTTTCTTGAAAATGGGTTAGCAAACGTACCCAGAACGCTTTCAGCCAATTCAAGACTTGCGACCCAAACGAGGCATCATTGGTGGTGGGGATGAGCTAAACCATGGATAAGTTCGTGAAAAATGGGTCTGGATGACGCGACTGACACCTGACGACCCATTGCTGTAGACAAAATTGGTTTGGTATCGGAGACTTTCCGTGTTCTGGACGCAAAAAAAAAGGTGAGACCATGGCACAAGGGCCTATTTGACGTAACATACCTTGATGATCAGAGGAACCGAGGATTCGTCCCATGGGGTATGGGTGGGTCGAATGGGATATGAAAGGTTCGCTAAAGATATCTTGCGGGTATCGGTAGCCACGTTTACGTGGATAAAAGGTAGGTGATTCTGGGCCGCCGGCATATTTTCACGCGTCGTCGGCAGCAAAAGAGGACAATTAATGAAGAGAAGAGAATGATGGCAAATCCAGCCTGAGAAAGGAGCGTCGACGTAGAATAGTAAGGAATTTTGTGTTGTGGGCGGGCGAAAAAAAGGGAGTAGGAAGCCGAACTGGGTGGAAAAAAAGGGAAAGACGACCCTCTCTTATATACCGCAAATTCGAACCGCGCCCGGGAAGGTTGGCCAGAAATGGAGGGTTCCCGGCGGAGAACTTTCCAATTTGAGGAATGATACGCTGCCTTGACATAACGAACATTACTTATGCCTCGGATACATCGTCAGGTCGCAGGTAGAGGGAAAGCAGCATGGCTATAACATGGTACGCCCTTTTTGACCCTCTGGAATAGCCTTAGCTCCTTGATGTTGCGGTTTATTCGATCTGGCCAGGGTGCCCAATAGAACAGAAATTGCAGGCGCCATTCTCACTGGTTGACCTCTTGCTTCTTGGAAAGTTCTTTTTTTTCTAGGAAACAATCATCAGCTTCTCGCAAGAGGGGAGCTGAAGCAAATTTACCTCAGCTCTAAATTCTCGTCGTATAACTCTCCTCGGAATCCTGTACCCCACTAAGAATGGCGGCAACTCCTCAAGCCTTCTCTTTCGTGGACGCTGTCCAAATTCGAGAAGAACCTGTCCCATCAAGGCAGTAGACACTCTCCCGCTGGCTTTTCGAGTCCATTCGACAGAAAAGGCGTTCAGACGAGTATCTCAGACGGGTATCTCGAGGAACAGCCTTGTTCGCCTCTGGGATGGATAGGTCGTTTCATGGAATTCCTAAACCCCGAAAATTAATACTGGGAACCCTGCCGCAACTCTGTTGATTTTTGACGCGTCCAATCTGTGCTCTTCAATCGCGACCACTCTATGCTGCCTGTTTTCCTCCTGCAATGGCGTTGCATGTGACCGTTACACATAACGGTCACAGATGGAATCGCAGTCGAAGAATATCGATCCATCCAAGCAAGGGGGATGTTGCCCAAAGGATTGGAGTACACAGCTAGAACGGAGCAAGGATATGTTCTTCAATGCCTTCTGTTCTATTTTTTTTCCCGAAAGAAAAGAAACTGTGGCCTGTTCAGAGCTTCAGGTTCCGGTAGATGATCATCTTTTGCCTTCGTCCAAAAGGAAGCAATCCCAAAGAGCGGGGACCTCGTCCACGACGTGAAGACCAACATATAATAGATATTCGCCCAAGAGGAATATTTTCTGGCCACCTGCGTGACTTGAAGACACCAAAGATACCGCCAACGACTCGGATCCCCATGACAATCCTCAAGCACCAAAGCTTCCGTGTTTAGGATTTTCCGTGGTCAAAGATGTCCGGGTGACAGCGTCTAGAACGTGGATGAGAACCCCGTTCAACTGGATGAAGAAAGCCCTTTGAGATTGGGTGACTCTAGAGGGGCAACCTGTTCAGCTCAAGCTGCCCCATCCTGGCATCCAACGGCGGCGAGTTGTTGAAAATGGAGATTGAAAGGTCGTCGTTCTATCCGTCCAGAAATCAGAAATGCCGGCTGGACCGGTCGAAGGTGGATCCTGTACTCAACTTGTGATGTTTTTGGTCCAATACATCCCCCTCTCTCCTATTTTTCCCATTGCATATCCCGCCTTTGGATCCAATCGTTTCTATCCTGGAAGCTCATGGCTAGCGAACCGCCGACGCAATTTCAATTGAAAAGATGTTTAGGGGCCAACCGTCCCTCTCAAGGCGAAATCCGGAAGGACCCAGGAGGACAAAACGTCACCCATAAAATATTACTCTAGGTCCCAACGCTCTTCATGGAGGTACGAGAATTCTACCCATCGTTGGGGAGTGTCGGACTGAATTTGAGGGCGATCAACAGGAGTATCGTTGTGGAGAAGAGGAAGACAAACAATGAGCCACAGCGGTGATTCAAATTCAGACATTGGTGGTCTGGTCTCACTTCTAAATTCTTTCGTCGTCAGTTCATGGCCCAAGCACCAGGATTCTTAGAACCCTTGGACGTGATTTTTCAACGGATAATGACGAGACTCGGAGGTCTGTGTGTTCCCGCCCATCTACGAATTATTGTCTCAAAACCTCCATGTACGGCTTGCTTAGAACGACAGCTTTATCAAGATTCTGTGTTCAATTATCGACATCCAACCTCTGCCGAAAATCTCAGAACAATGTAGACTGAGTGACCACCGACATGATTTTAGCTAGCTTGTCACCGACGTCAACATTAGCAATTATTTAATTATCAAGCAAGTTTTCCAGTTCACAACATTTCAATATTTTATGTCTGAAGTTCGTCATCCGTACAGCGTCTGGGCTACTTCTGTGTGATCCCTTCTATAGAACTAAGAGATAGAATATGGCGTCGAAAACCATTAATTTCTGTCAGACAATGTCAAATCCCCATCTTCTATCGTTCACAGAGAACCACAGGCTCGGTGGTTTCTTTTTCTCCTTTGTCTTTCTGTCGTTTACGCCGTATAACAGGAGATCCTCTCATTAAGGTGGGCATCCGGGAATTTTGTATCAGGCATGAATGTTCAAGAGTCATTTTTTCAGTTACGGCGTATTTCCCCCCATGATGATTATGGAAAAAAGTGACCTCCACGCCTGGCGGTGGAATACTGCGATCCACCCCCAAATCGTGTATAGAAGCGTCGAGAAGAATTCGCCTCGCCTCTGACAAACAAAACTTATCTCGGGACCATCGACCATGCGCTTTGACGAATAAGTTGGACCATAGTGCTCATTTGGTAGAACAAGGTATGAATTGGGCCGTTCATCAGATGGGCCTTTTCCCCATTTCAATCCTTCCGACTAAATGGTCAGTTTATGTTTAGACGTTCTGGTTTGCCTTGACTTGGGAGAACGGCGCGTCAGGTCGCAACCCACCCGCTCTTCCCTCCCTCCCTTCATTCTCGGTCCGGGCTACGAACAGGTTCGCTTGTCGTTCACTAGCCTAACCATCATCAAGGATATCTGAATATCCACCCCTGCGACGACGCATCGCACCGAACGGGTTCGCAACAACTGACTGCATAGGCACAGTCTTTGCATCTACTAGTATGAATACTATCCTCTTCCATCGGTGATGGTGAGGTCTGCGTATGTTCTTGGGGAGAACTTAAACAAGGGGGTGGTAAAAGTTTACTCCAGAAAGCGGCAAATAGATGGTTGCAACGCTCTGCCAGTGGCGGGTCTGCTGATAGCTGATACGCCAGCGCTACAGCGGTCTTGATTTCTGCACGATAATAGGTATTAATTTAAAGGGAAATGACCTGCAGGAGGCAGTAACGTACCAATTACATTGATAGTTGGCCCAAGCTCCTCAACATACCGAATAACCTGTTCAACCTGCTCCTAGCAAATGTACGGGGCCCAGAAGGTTGTAAGAAATCCTTTCGATCTAATAATGGCTGAGAAATGGTTATTGATCAATGACCAAACCACAGTCTGTCAAAAATAGAGCAGACATAAAATGTGTCTTCTGGATTTCCAACATCCAGATACCTGCCAGTTATACCAAGACAGGATTTAGCACTGGCAGGTAGGGTGACTCTGGAACATTTTCTGCGGCAGGATTTTCCATTTATCGAATGAGGATTCTTGGAGATAGAAATAAGAGTGCAAAAGCGCCGGAAACTTACTTCCGAGTACTCGGGAATTGAAGGCTCAGTGATTCGTTGAAGGAGAAGGCAAGGAGAAGTAGATACGACCATAAGGCCTTATACATTACGGTGTCCTGTATACTGTATGACAATACATACGAAAATTATCTGAGGAACCGGCGCTCGTCTCCTGGGCTTCACTTCGAGTAAAATATGTTACTATAAAAAGCACTTGAAAAGCACCAGAATGTGGGTCCAATAATAGACGGCAGTGAGGCCAACGGCCACCAAACCTAACAACCACCAACACCTGAAATTTCGTGCCGCTATTACATACATTCCCTCGTCAACTCCTCCTCTCCTGCAAGTCCTTTCCTCCAAAATGGCCTTTAAATCCGCCACCATCCCCGCCGGTGTCCTCCATCTCCAAAAACTCCTCACGCACCTCAAAGCCCCTCCCAAACTCGTCCTCACAGGCGTGAAAAGCCTCCGCATGTCGCTAGCGGCCAAGAACGACCACTTTGGTGCTCGGTGAGATTCTCGTTCCGCACTGTGTCCTTGTTGGACTTCCGTGTATATATGAAAAGTTGCTTACATGTCTCTTTCACTCGCGCGCTTCTTTCTTTCTTGTGCTTGATTACGAGTAATAGGCATTTCCTAAAAGAAGACTTACCTCGGATACGCTTCGCCAACCCGAATCTGGATATTCAGGTGCAGCAGGCAAAGAAGACAGCCGAGGAGAAATGGAGACCAGAGATAGAGCTCGAGCTCGGTGCGTTTCGTCTATCACTGACCTGCCTCAGTCTCTCTGACCATATCTGTACACCCCGACAACGCAGAGGACGGCAAAATACAAACTTTGGATTTGCAAGACAAATGGTCAACGACGATTCTGAAGGAGCTTATGGACATTGCGGGTGAGGACCCATGGAAGCGACATGTAGAGGAGGCTACGAGGGCGGGGCTGCCTGTGCTACCTGGATCGACGGTTTACGAGAAAGCCGAGCAAGAGGCGCGGACGAACTCGAAGCCTCTGCCGTCACTGAAGGAGTATATGAAGACACGTTCATCATGATCACCGACTGCGGCGTAGTGGAAGCCCGACACCAAACACCTCTCCAGCCGAATTCTTCCCTACAACGCTTTTTTCGCTCAATTGCCATTACAATAAGACATTATCCGCCTAAATATATACATTAATGGGAAGGTGGATAAAGGGGTGAGGATACAATAACAGTAACATCGTCTCATCAAGTCTGTGTAATCCACCCTGAGAAATACATTATGAAGCCCATCCCGACCACGAGTCCTGACAGATCGTCTAGGAAGAGCGATCCCATTTGCATGTACTTCATGCCATTGATAATGAGAGATGGGAGAGGCGGTGGAAGATGTGGTAGCGCTAGCGCTACGAGAGTTGGCGGCTGAACAGCATCCTAGAGAAAATTTAAGCTCATGGGATACGTTGGAATGTCTTAGAGTAAACTCACAAATCCGGAGAATATCCGCAAGGAATGCAGCACAATTTGTAGAGTCGTGAATGCCCAGAAGAACGGCTGTCATTACCAATATCAACATTCTGGGCTTTAATAAGCAGAATTACTACTCACCACAACGTGAATTCGGAACAACTGATTCGCATTAGACAGCAGCGGACTCTGCGTGCCCAACGCCGACCACCGTTTAAACAGCCCCACAGCAGACATCCGAACATCTTCGCCCGTCGCTTCCCTGTACGCCTTTGGTTCTGCCCACAGAACAAAGTATGCCAATAGGCACCACATGGC
>Ga0307513_10007194_pt1 | contig 14457 bp, 13 predicted proteins | sample 15_EM_MG_FD_202174 | JGI IMG/M metagenome (GOLD analysis project Ga0307513, IMG submission 202174) | Populus trichocarpa ectomycorrhiza microbial communities from riparian zone in the Pacific Northwest, United States - 15_EM | ecosystem: Host-associated > Plants > Roots > Unclassified | place... | reverse complement strand
GTGGCGATGGCGGTGGTGCTGACGAGCGGCAATGCGGTGGTGTCCATCGTCGGCTACGCGCTGGTCGGCGCCGGCCTGGCACCGGTCGTGCCGATCCTTTTCAACGCCGCCACGCGCGTGCCCGGCACGAGCCGCGCAGCGGCGATTGCTGCGGTGTCGTCGATCGGCTACTCGGGCTTCATGATCGGCCCGCCGCTGATCGGCGGCCTGGCGCAGGCGCTCTCGCTGACGGCCGCGATGTGGGTCGTGGTGCTCGCCTCGACGCTGCTGGCGATCGGCGCGCGCAAGGTCGGCTGAATGCACGCGGGCCACCGACACGACGGGCACGGCGCGGCATTGCACACGACGGTACGACGCATCGCGCGACTTGTAGGACCGCTGTGGGTCGGGATGTTGAGCTCACAACCGCCGGCACCCGGGCGACTCTTCAACGCGGCGCATAGGCGCCCATGACGCGATCATCGATGGCGTACCATGCGTTCACGGCCTGCGGGTCGGTGAAGTCGAAGAGCGGTTCGGGCATGGCCGATGCATTGAGCCGCCTACGCGCCCGTGAAACCGAACCGTATTGCGCGCTCGCGGATGGCCGTGACCGCGTCGCGCAGTTCCATCAGCTGATGGACGCGGCGCTGCCGGTACGTGTCGACCATGATCCGCTGGACTTCATGATGATTAAGCGGTTGATCGAATACGCGGCAGGACTGTGGAAGTCGGGCCATCCCGTGGTGCTGGCCGGCGACTTCAATGTCGTGCCGACCGATGCCGACATCTACTCGCCCGCGTCGTGGCTGGACAACGCGCTGCTCCAGCCCGAGGCGCGGCAAGCCTGGGCGCGCTTGTTGAAGCAAGGCTGGACCGATGCGCTGCGCCAACTGCATCCGCAGGACCGGATCTACACGTTCTGGGACTACCGGCGCAACCGCTGGCAACGCGACGCCGGCCTGCGCATCGACCACCTGCTGCTGAGCAAGGCGCTGCGGCCCAAGCTGGTGGACGCAGGCGTCGATCGCGACTTGCGTGGCATCGAAGGTGCCAGCGATCATGCGCCGGCGTGGATCGAACTGGATATGTAGGTCGAGCAACGAAGTCTGCGCAAAATGATCGCCCAAGGCGCGGCGACGGTCGACGGTGAATCGCTCCGCTCGGGGCGCATGGGGAGGCTCCGCCAATGACAGCGACTGCAAACGCCTGGGCAGAGAAGTCGGCAGAGCAACTCCTTGCGGCGCTGGAGAGCCTCTGGTTCTACGATCAGACGACGCGCGCCGAGATCTGCGACGCCGTCGAGCAAAGGCGCCTCCTGGGGGAAGAGCCCCGTTCGCTCGTCGTCGAGCAGCTGCGCCGTTACGACGACGCGTCGCCGAGCCCAGCCCTGCACGCCGTCGTGGACCTCACGAGCGCCGCGCGTTGGCGGGGCGCGGCCTCGCTGGCTCCACGCGCTCTCGTTGCATTTGGCGTGTTGCTGCTGTTGTTGGGCTCGCTCGAGTTTCTCCTCAGCGGCGCGCCGTGGGGTCGAGTGCAGGACCCAGGCGCACTCGTCGAAGGCGTCTTCAACGGGGTGTTTGGCGTCATCCTCTTCGGTTGTGCCCTCCTTCTCGACAGATATCCCAGGACGACGGCCGCAGTGGCGCTGGCCGCGCTCTCCCTCCCGATGCTTCTGTGGATCGCCTGGCTCCTTCTGATGGCCTTCAACGGCCGTCTGGACACCTTCAGGCCCGTGCTGATGAGTTTCCTGGCCATCGTCTGCTTCGTAGCCTGCGTCGCCACGCTTCGCCTGCAAGCCCTGCGTCGCCGGCATGGGCCTGCTGCCGCCGTGCGCCCTCGAGCGAGGTTCCAGGTTAACTGGAAGGACGGCCGTGCCGTCGCCGCCCTGTGTGCGGCGCTGGTGGTGTTCGCAGCCGGTGTCGCGGTCTGGCTCCTGGCCGGCTGGCTGCGCAAGACCCTGGTGGAGATGGGCGGCCTGTCGCCGCTGGACGGCGCGCTCGCCCTCGGCCTCAACCTCCTTGGCCTCGCTCTGGCCTTCCTCGCGGCCCCTGCCCTCTGGCGGCTCGCGCGTCGCTTCGCGTCGATGAGTGCGCGGCAACTGCGGCGCCTCGACAGCCGCCATCCGCTTCTGCTGCTGCGCTCGTTTAGCGACGACGCCGTGAACATGACGACGCTCGGCGAGCGGCTGGTGCCAGCCCTCTTTCCCCCGCTGCGCGTGTTCGTGCGCGACATTTCGCTGGAGGAGGCGCTGGTGACCTCGGCCTCCGGCTACGGCCCTGTCGTGGCCCTGAACGACCCAGCGAGCAGACTTCCACCGGTCGGCGCCGCCCGAGAGGTCACACGGGACGCCGCCTGGCGCACCCGGATCGGGGACCTGATCCGCGAGTCGCAGGCGATCATCGCCGTGATCGGCGAGACACCGGGCCTGAAGTCTGAGTTGCTCGAACTGCGGCGCGCGGATGCCCTCGGCAAGCTGGTGCTGATCCTTCCACCCTTCGACACTGGGGTCTTGCTGCGTCGAATCGAAGCGCTGTTTTCATGCATACCGGAGCTTCAGGTCTTGCCGGTGCTGGACCTCTTGGAGTCCGGTGTCGCCATCTGCCTCGCGGACGATGGATACCCTACCCTGATCGCCGCCCGCCGGCGCGCAGCCGCCTATGCCGAGGCAGTGGATTGGGCATTGAATCGCCGGCGACCCTCGAATGTCGATCGAATGCCGCAAGGCCCGGCCCGATCACTTCCCGGCGCTGCGGCAGATGCTGGAGCTGTATGAGTACGAGCCCTCGGACATCTGGCCCCTGAAGGTCATCGCGGAGGTGACAGCGGGCCGGTTCACCGAGGTGCCGGTCTCTCTACTGACTCCACGTTCTGCATCCACTTCCTTGTGGACGATTCTTGCAGGAGTTGCCGTATAGATTTGAGGGCCGTCCGCGAGTGGCCGTGCCGCGCACGGAGGTGTGACCGACAAGAGCAGCAGAAAGGAACCGACGTGAAAACTGGGCAAACGCTAACTGGTGATGACGGCACGAAGTACGAACTGAGGCCCGACGGAACGTTGCAGCCGATCGAAGCGCGCGCACCGGGATCGACGCACGCGGGCTGCCGCGACGCTGCCGATCGACCACTCAGCTCCAGCGAGTTGCGTTGCGTCGCCCACCCAGCCGAGGCGACGCAGGAGGTGCCGGCCGAGTTGCGTGGGCTGTGGTCCGACCTGTCGGCCAGACAGCCTGCCATGGTGAAACGCATCCGGCGCGACGCCGCCGATCCGCCCCGGTTGCTGCCCGGTCATCGGCCGCTCTGGGTGGGTTCGTCTTTCGTGCCCAGGGCAGCGCGCCGCGTGCTGCGGCCCCGCGTGCACTATCGAGGCGTCGCGCTCGACCCGCTCGTCGTCTGGGGTGCCGACGAGCGCCGGGTCTACGACGACCTGAACTACCCGTGGGGCTGCGTGTGCAAGATCCAGAACGCCGACGGGCAGGGATCGGGCGTGCTCGTCGGCCCCCGCCACGTCCTGACGGCAAGCCACGTCATCGACTGGGAAAGCGGTGGCGCCGCAACCATCGAGGTCAACCGTGTCGGTGCCACGGTTCAGGCAACAGCCCGGGCGGTCGGGACCTGGACCTTCACCCAGGTCGATCACAACGACAGCACGACCCTCGATGAAGACTACGCGGTGATCGTCACCGACCAGCGGCTAGGCGACCGTTTCGGCTGGATGGGCGTGCGCACCTACGACAGCGACTGGGACGGTGACGACAGCTGGCGAAGCATCGGCTATGCGGACGACGTTGCCGCCAGCATCTACCCGGTGTATCAGCGCGACCAGAATCTCGACGAAGACGAGTGGGACTACGGATCGGCGCGCGCGATGACGACCTCCGCCGACGTGATGCCGGGCCAGTCCGGAAGCCCGATATTCGGCTTCTGGGCCGAGGGACCATACGTCGTGGCTGTCGTGGCCGCGACAGGCAGTGTCTATGCCTCGGGAACGGAAAACTGGTGTTCGGGCGGCAACCTGCTGACCCGCCTCGTCAACGAGGCCAGGGCCAACGATCCCTGAGCCCGCGACTGTAGTGCGGCGCGGCCGGCGCTCAGGCGAACAGGGCGGGCCTTCGGTCCAGCTGTACGGTCCGCTCGACGGCCGCGGCGGCGCGCAGCACCGTCGGCTCGTCGAAGGGCCGGCCGGCGATCTGCAGGCCGATCGGCAGGCCGCGGCGGTCGAAACCGCAGGGCACCGAGATCGCCGGCAGGCCCGTCAGGTTGAATGGGTAGGTCAGTCGCCACGACGCGGCCAGGACGCTCTCGGGTTGGCCGTTCACCGCCACCGAGACCGTTCCACGCTCCCAGGCGGTCAGTGGCTCGGTCGGCGTGACGACGACATCGACGCTGTCGAACAGTCGGCGGAAGTCTTCGGCCATCACGGCCCGCACCTGCTCGGCCTTCAGGTAATCGACGGCCGAGACCAGCCGCCCCATCTCCACCAGCGCGCGCACGTCCGGGTCGTACTGGCGTGACCGGCCCTCGGCGATCCAGCGGTCATGGTAGGCGCCCGACGAGGCCAGCTCGATCGCATAGATCGCCGCCAGGCCGTAGTCCAGCACCGGCATGCTGGCGCGCGAAACCAAGGCGCCCTGCGCGGCCAGTTCGCGCAGGCGCTCGTCGATGGCGGCCTGCACCTCGGGGTCGTTGCGGTCCATGAAGTGGTTGTCGATGACGCCGATGCGCAGGCCGCGCACGCCTCGGCCCAGTGCGCGGCCATGGTCTGGCACGGGCTGCGCCTGGCAGGCGGGGTCGCGCGCGTCGTAGCCGGCCAGCACGTTCATCACCAGGGCGGCGTCGGCCACCGTGCGCGTCAGCGGGCCCGGGTGGTCGAGCGACCAGCTGTGCGGGACGATGCCATGGCGGCTGATGCGGCCGAAGGTCGGCTTCAGGCCGACGACGCCGCAGAAACTGGCCGGGATGCGGATCGAGCCGCCGGTGTCCGAGCCCATGCCCATCGGCACGAGGCCGGCCGCCACCGCCGCGCCGGAGCCGCCGCTGGAGCCGCCGGGAATGCAGTCCAGCTTCCACGGGTTGGCCACCGGCGGCGTCACGGTGCCCCAGGCGAACTCGTGCGTGCGTGTCTTGCCGATCAGCACGCAGCCGGCGGCGCGCAGGCGCTCGGCGCAGGCGCTGTCCTCACGCGGGAACGAGATGCCCTCGGCCTGCGTGCCGGCGGTCGTCGGCATGCCGGCGGTGAGGTAGTTGTCTTTCAGCGCGACGGGGATGCCTTCCAGCGGCCGCCGCGCCGCGCCGTTGCGCCGACGCCGACGGTCCGAGGCGCGTGCTTGGGCCTCGGCGTCTTCGGCCACGTGGATGAAGCTCTGCAGCGCGCCGTCGTGCGTGGCGATGCGCTGCAGCAGGTGGCGCGTGAGCTCGAGGCTGCTCAACTCGCCACGGTCGAGCGAGCGCAGCAGATGGCCCATCGAAGCCCAGTGCAGCGCGCTGTCGCTCAACGCGGCCTCCGGTAGGCGGCCGTCGGCTCGAAGATCACCGCCGGATGCACATCGGCCAGATCCAGCGTGCGCAGCTTCGCGATTTCCTCGAGCATCGGTGCGTAGGCGGCACACACCTCCTGCAGGCGCACCCTGCCCAGGTTCGTTCCCGACAGGCCTTCCAGCATCGCGGCGGCCGGCTCGTCGGCGGGGGAGGGTGAGCGCATCGGGGTTCCTTCGTGGCGGGGTCGCCGGCTCTTCGGGGCGGCGCCGGGCCGTTGCTGGCAAGCAAGCCCCGGACCCATGGTCTGGCCGGTTCCTTGCGTGTCGGGTGCCGATGACACCGAACGCCGAGCCCTGGACCCTGGGCGTGCTGTACTCGCTGAGTGGACACATGGCCATTCCATCGCAGCAACATGTGTGCGGTGCCGAACTCGCGGTGGCCGAGCTCAATGCCGCCGGCGGCGTGCTCGGGCGACCGCTGGCGACGCGGAAGTACGACACCCGCTCCGACCTGGGCCTGTACCGGCAGTACGTCGACCGCCTGCTGACGCAGGACGGCGTGCGCACGCTGATCGGCTGCTGTACCTCGCTAAGCCGCAAGGTGGTGCTGCCGTCGATCGAGCGCCGTGACGGACTGCTGCTCTACCCGGACCTGTACGAGGGCTTCGAGTTCTCGCCGAACGTGCTGTACACGGGCGCCGCGACGAACCAGAACACGCTGCCGCTGGCGCGCTACCTGCTGCGCAGCGGCGCGCGCCGTTTCATGCTGGTCGGTTCCGACTACGTCTACCCGCGCGAGGCCAACCGGGTGATGCGCGATCTCATCGAGCGCCACGGTGCGCAGGTGCTCGACGAGTCCTACCTGCCGATCCAGGCCACGCCGGCCGAGATCGACGGCCTGGTGCGGCGCGCGGCCGAACTGCAGCCCGACATCGTCTTCAACACTTTGGTCGGCCGGTCGATCTGCGACTGGCTGGAGGCCTTCGCCGCCGCCGGCCTTGACGAGCAAATCGTGATCGCCAGCCACAACGTCACCGAGGCTGAAATGCGGGCCGTGACATCGCCGCCTGCGGCGGGCCACCTCACGTCGGCGCCGTACTTCGACAGCTTGCCCACCGCACCAAGTCGGCGCTTCGTACAGGCCTTCAGGCAACGTTTTGGTGTGGACGCACCGGTTTCTCAGTACGCCGCGGCCGCCTACAGTGCCGTGCATCTGTTCGCGCTGGCGCTGGAGAGAGCGGGCGAGATGGACACCCAGCGCATCGTCGCCTGCGCGCACGGGCTGCAGATGGACGCACCGCAAGGACGCGTCGCCATCGACGACGACAACAATCACACCTGGATGACGCCGCGCATCGGCCGCTGGAATGGCCGAGACGCCTTCGACGTCGTCTGGCAGGCGCCGGACTTGGCCCAGCCCGACCCCTGGCTGGTGCACGGCCACGGCCTCGAGGCCTGGACCGGCGCTGAACCCGCCACAGCAGCCTGAAAAGCAAAGCCCTGCATGGACCATGATCCTTTTCGCGAACTGCGCCAACTGCGCGCCCTCGTGCTGCATCCGGCTGATGCGGAGATCGACGAACTGCTGCGCCATCTCAAGCGCATCGGCGTGCGCGCCGACTGGGCCTGGCCGCCGCCGCCGGCGCTGTCGGCCGAGGTGAACGTGGTCTTCTTTGCCATCGCGCCCGAGGGCCCGGCCGTGGCGCTGCCGCGTTGGAGCGACCCGGCGCCGGCGCTGATCGCCATCGTCGACCACGAGAGCCCGAGCGCCGTGAAGCAGCTGCTGGATTCGGACGCGCACAGCCACGTCACCAAGCCGATCCGCTCTTCCGGCGTGCTGTCCAGCCTGCTCATCGCGCGCTCGCAGAGCGGCTACCAGGCGCGCCTGCTGGCCAAGGTGGCCAAGCTCGAGGAGACCCTGCGCAGCCGCCGCGACATCGAGCGCGCCACGCGCATCCTGATGGAAATGAAGTCGCTCGACGAGGACGCGGCCTACCAGCGCATCCGTGCGCAGGCCACCTCGCAGCGGCTGGCGATGGGGCTGGTGGCGCGCTCCATCATCACCGCGCACCGCGTCTTCGACGGCCCGGCCGAACGCCCCGCCGCGCCGGCCGCCGCAGTGCCGGGGCACGGCGTGCTGCGCCTTCCGGCACGGAACCTGCTTGACCGCAGCAAGCGCTGACCGCGGGTCACGCGCCTTTCTCTGCGGCAGGGCTGCCGCACCACACCGGGCTAGGAAGCCTTCGTCATATCGCCTCGCGGCGGGACGAAGGCTTTTTTGCTTTTGCTTTCCCTCTTTCGAAGGAGCTTCCATGCACACCCCCCGCAGACTCTTGCTCGTCGCATCGCTGGCCGCGGCGGTCGGCCAGGGCGCACCCGCGTTCGCTGCCGAGCCCGTCAAGATCGGCATCGCCGTCGGTCTCAGCGGCGCCAACAGCGTGGTTGCACCCTCGGTGGTGCAGGCCGCCGAACTCGCCATCGACGAGATCAACGCCGGCGGCGGCATCCTCGGCCGCCAGGTGACGCTGGAAGTCGCCGACGACGCCAGTGGCGCCGCCGGTGCGCAAAAGGCGTTCGACTCGCTGCTGTTCCAGAAGAAGGTCGACACCATCATCACGATGGAGACCAGCGCCGCGCGCAACGCCGCGCTGCCCATCGTCTCGCGCGGCAAGAAGCCCTACATCTACACCTCGTTCTACGAGGGCCGCTCCTGCAACAAGTACATGTACGTGAACGCCTGGGTGCCCGACCAGCAGGTCGCTTCGGTGGTCGACTTCTTCGGCAAGAACCTGAAGACCAAGAGCTACTTCCTGATCGGCAGCGACTACGCCTTCGGCCGCGGCATGCTCGAGTTCACGCGCAAGTACATCGAGAAGGGCGGCGGCAAGGTCGCCGGCGAGGAGTACCTGCCGATGGACGGCTCCGACTGGACGCCGATCATCAGCAAGCTCAAGGCCTCGGGCGCCGACGCGCTGATCACGTCCACCGCCGGCGGCGCCCCCAACGTCACGCTGACCAAGCAGCTGCGCGCAGCCGGCGTGAAGTTGCCGTTCGGCAACCTCGGCGTCGACGAAGGTACGGCCAAGAGCATGGGCTCCGACGCCGAGGGCGTGTACGTCGCGGGCTCGTACTACACGAACATCGACACACCGAAGAACAAGCAGTTCCTGGCCGCGATGCAGAAGAAGTTCGGTGCCAACCTGAAGACACCGAACGATCTCTCGGTGCCGCAGTACGAGGCGGTGTGGGCCTACAAGCTGGCGGTGGAGAAGGCGGGCTCGTTCGACACCGAGAAGATCCTGACGGCGCTGGGGCAGGTCGCCTTCGAGGGCCCGCGCGGCGTCGTCAAGATGGACACGCAGCGCCACGCTGCGCTCAATATGTACATGGGCCAGGTCCAGGCGGATGGCAGCGTGAAGATCATCGAGGCGTTCAAGAACGTCAGCCCCGGCGCACAGTGCCCGAACCTGAAGTGATGCGGCGGGCACGGGGCGAAGTGCGATGACGCTGCTGCTGGACGTGCTCACCACCGCCGTCATCCTGTACGGGGTGTCGGCGGGGCTGCTCATCGTTTTCGGCGTGATGAAGATCATCAACTTCGCCCACGGCGCGCTGCTCACCGTGGGCGGCTACGCGGCCTTGCTGGTGACGGCGCTGGGCCTGAACCCCTGGTGGTCGCTGCCCTTCGCCTTCGTCGCCGGCGCGCTGTGCGGCATGGTGATCGAGAAACTGGTGATGCGGCCGCTGTACAGCCGCCCGCTGGACGCCATCCTGGCCACCTGGGGCCTGGGCATCGTCATCGGCCAGTGCATCACGCTGGCCTTCGGGCGCGGCGTGCAGTTCGTCGCCAGCCCGGTGACGGGCGCCATCGCCATCGCCGGCAACGAGTACTCCGAATACCGCTTGCTGCTGGTGCCGGTGGTGCTGGGCATCATTGCGCTGCTGGCCTGGGGGCTCAATGGCACCCGGCTGGGCCTGCTGACGCGCGCGGTGATCATGAACGAGGAACTGGCGCGCAGCCTGGGCATCAACAGTGCGCTGGTGCGCTTCGCCACCTTCAGCGTCGGGGCCGGCCTGGCCGGGCTGGCCGGCGCGCTGATCACACCGCTGTCCAGCGTCGACCCGAACATGGGCGTGCCCTGGCTGGTCAGCGCCTTCATGATCGTGATGCTGTCGGGCACCTCGCTGCTCAGCCTGGGCGTCTCCTGCCTCGTGCTCGGTGGGGCCCAGGTGATGGTGAGCACCTGGGCCAACCCCATCGTCGGCGGCATGACGATCGTCATCATGTCGGCGGTCATCCTGCGGCTGCGGCCCGAGGGTTTCGGACGTGGCTGAACTGCCGGTTTCCACGCCGTCCCGTGCGGCCACGCCGGTCGTTCCCGGCCCCTCGCGGCAGCGCCGCCTCGTGCTGCCGGCGGCGCTGGCGAGCCTGGCGCTGCTGCTGGTGCTGGCCGCGCCCGAGCTGCTGCCGACCTACCTCGTCAACATCCTGATCCGCGCCTTCCTCTACGCTTCGGTGGCGATCACCGTCGACGTGCTGTGGGGCTACACCGGCATCCTGACCTTCGGCCAGTCGGCGTTCTTCGGCATCGGCGCCTATGCCGCCGGGCTGGTCTTCACGCATGTCGGCTTCGACACCGGGCTGGCGCTGGCGGCGCTTGCCGCCGGCGCGGTGGTGGCGATGATCGTCGCGGCGCTCGTCGGCTGGCTGGCCTTCCATCCCGGTGCGTCGCCACTGTACGGTTCGGTCATCACGCTGGTGCTGCCGATCGTCGTGACACAGCTTCTGTATTCGGGCGGCAACTTCACCGGATCGAGCAGCGGGCTCTCCGGCTTCGAGAGCTTCGAACTTTCAATCGAGGCCTGGTTCAGAATCGCCGGCGTCTTTCTCGTCGTGCTCACCGGCGCGGCCTGGATCTTCGTGCGCAGCGATGCGGGCCGCATCCTCGAGGCCGTGCGCGACGACGAGCAGCGCTGCGCCTACCTCGGCATCGATGTCTCGCGCGTGAAGGTGCTGCTGATGGTGGCATGCGCCGCCATCGCGGCCGTGGCAGGCTGGCTGTTTGCCTGCGTGCAGATGGTCGTCGCCCCCGAATACGCCGGCTTCGTCTTCGGCACCGAACTGCTCATGTGGGTGGCGCTGGGCGGCCGAGGCACGCTGATCGGGCCGGTGCTGGGCACGCTGGTGCTCGACGTCTCCACCTCCTATCTCAGCGGGGCGCTGCCCTTCCTGTGGAAGCTGATGACGGGCCTCGCCTTCGTCGTCGTCATCATCGCGCTGCCGCAGGGTTTCCTGCCCGCCTTGCTGGCGCTGTTGCGGCGCGCCTGGAAGCTGCCCGCCGCGGCCGCGGCGCTGCCGCCGGTGACCTTGCAGGCCGCCGAGCCGCAGCCGCTGTCCGGGCTGCAAGGCGCTGGCCATTACGCCCTGGTGGTGGAAGACGTGCGCAGGCACTTCGGCAGCCTGCAGGTGCTGCAGGGCATCGACTTTCACGTCCGGCCCGGCGAACTGCTCAGCCTGGTCGGGCCGAACGGCGCCGGCAAGACGACGCTGATGCGCTGCATCGCCGATGGCGCCGAACGCAGCTCGGGGCGCATCTGGCTGAACGACCACGACATCCGGCGCTTGCCGCCGCACGCCTGCGTGGCGCTGGGCGCCGGGCGCAAGTTCCAGAACGCGACCGTGTTCGAGACCCTGAGCGTGGCGCAGTCGATGCGCGTGGCGCGCACCCGCCTGTCGCCGCCGTCGATGCTGCGGCGTGCCACCGAATTGGCATTGCCGGCGGCGGCGCTGCAGGTGATGCGGGCGACCGGGCTCGACCAGCAGCTGGACGCGCCGTGCAACCAGCTATCGCACGGCATGAAGCAGGCGTTGGAGCTGGCCATGGTGCTGGCGCTGGAACCCAGCGTGTTGCTGCTCGACGAGCCGACTGCCGGCCTGACGCAGGCCGAACGCACGTTGATCGGCCGCATCCTCGTCGAACTGACGCGCGATCACGCGCTGTGTGTCCTGCTCGTCGAACACGACCTCGACTTCGTGCGCGAAATCAGCTCGCGGGTGATCGTGCTGCATCAGGGGGCCATCGTGCTGGACGGCAGCGTCGACGACGTGGTGCACTCGGATCTGGTGCGCAACGTTTACGCCGGAGGCCACGCGCCCGTTGCGGGAGCAGCGTCGTGACGCCGGCGCTCGAGCTCGCGGCGCTCAGCAGCGGCTACCGCGGGGCCATCGTCGTGCGCGGGCTGAGCCTGGTGGTGCAGCCGGGCGAGATCGTCGCGCTGCTGGGGAAGAACGGCATGGGCAAGAGCACCGTGCTGAAGACCATCATGGGTCTGATCGCGGCAAAGGCCGGTGCCGTGAAGTTGCTCGGCGACGACGTCACCGGCGAGCCCGCGCACCTCGTGGCGCGCCGGGCCGTGGCCTATTCACCGCAGGAACGCGCGCTGTTCCAGGACCTCAGCGTCGAGCAGAACCTCCGCCTGGGCCTGCCAGGCGGACGCGGCGATTTCGCAGCAGAGCTGACACGAATCGGCACCATCTTTCCAGTGCTGCCGAAGCGCCTGCGGCAGCGCGCCGGAACCTTGTCGGGCGGCGAGCAGAAGATGCTGTTGTTGGCGCGCGCGTTGATTTCCAGGCCGCGCCTGATGCTCGTCGACGAGATCTCCGAAGGGCTGCAGCCTTCGGTCATCGAGCGGCTGACCGCCGTGCTGAAGGCCGAGCGTGACGCCGCCGGCACGGCGATGCTGGTGGTCGAGCAGAACGTCGGCTTCGCGCTCTCGGTGGCCGACCGCTATGCCGTGCTCAAGCGCGGAGAGATCGTCGACGAGGGCGCTGTCGCAGCGGATGGCGTGGCCGCCCGCGTCAACCGGCTTCTGGAGGTTTGAGATGACCTTTTCCATCGTGGCGTACTGTCCCCGAAGCGGCATGCTGGGCGTGGCCGTGGCGACCGCCGTGCCGGCCGTCGGAGCCGTGTGCCCTTATGTGGTTACCGGCGTGGGTGCCGTGTCGACGCAGTCTTGGGTGAACCCGCACCTGGCCACAGACACCCTGTCCCGGCTGGCGGCCGGGGCCGCGGCGCCGGAGGCGCTGCACGCGGCGGTGGCAGGCGACACCGGCAGCGCGCTGCGGCAGGTTGGTGCCGTCGACGCGCAGGGCCGCAGCGCGGCCTGGTCGGGCGGCGACTGCACGGACTGGTTCGGCCAGATCGTCGAACCGCATTTCGCCGTGCAGGGCAATATGCTGATCGGCGAGGCCACGTTGCAGGCGATGGCCGCGGCGTTTCGGGACAGCGAGTCCCTTGATCTGGACGAACGCCTGCTGCGTGCGCTCGAGGCCGGCGACGCGGCGGGCGGCGACCGCCGCGGCCGCCAGTCGGCAGCCTTGAAGGTGCACCACAGGCAGCCGTTCGCGCTGGTCGACGTTCGTGTCGACGAACATCCGGACCCGGTGCGCGAGTTGCGCCGCGTGCACACCATCGCACGCGCCGAGACCCTGCCTTTCGTTCAACAGATGCCTACCGCCCTGGACGGTGGTCTTGTCGTGGCGCCAGCGGTGCTCGAGCAACTGGCCCTGTCGCCCGCCGATCGCGCGGCGTGGCGCAGCAGTACCGCGCAGCGCATGGGGATGCGGACATGAGCCTGCCCGCCGAGAGCCCGTTGCGCATCGCCTGCGTGCAGATGGAGCCCCGCATCGGGCAGCGTGACGGCAATGTGGCGCGCAGCCTGCACTATATCGCCGAGGCGGCGAGCGCCGGTGCCCGGCTGGTGGTGCTGCCGGAGCTGTGCAACACCGGCTATGTGTTCGCGAGCCGTGCCGAAGCCTTCGCCCTCGCCGAGCCGCTGCCCGACGGGCCCAGCTGCCAGGCCTGGCAGGCCGCGGCCAGCGAACACGGCGTCACCATCGTCGCCGGCATCGCCGAGCTCGACGGCGGCCGGCTCTACAACAGCGCGGTGCTCATCGGCCCGAGCGGTTACATCGGCCGCTACCGCAAGAACCACCTCTGGGGCGACGAGAACCTGTTCTTCGAGCCTGGCGACCTGGGCATGCCGGTGTTCGACATCCCGGTCGGGCGCATCGCCTGCGCGATCTGCTACGACCTGTGGTTCCCCGAGCTCTACCGGCTGGCCTCGCTACACGGCGCCGACCTGCTGTGCGTGCCGACAAACTGGGTGCCGATGCGATCGCAGCCGCAGCATCTGCCGATGATGGCCAACATGCTGGTGATGGCCGGCGCGCATTCGAATGCGATGTTCATCGCCGCCGCCGACCGCGTCGGTGTCGAGCGGGGGCAGCGCTTCATCGGCAACAGCCTGATCGTAGGCCCCGAGGGCTGGCCGTTGGCGGGCCCGGGTGCGCCCGATGCCGAGGAAGTGCTGATCGCCGACCTGAACCTGTCCGACGCGCGCCGCAGCAAGCACCTGAACACCTTCAACCACGTGCTGCGCGACCGGCGCACTGACCTCTACGGGTCTGGAGCCGGCGGTTGAGTGCGAAGCGGGGTCCGCAGGGCGCAGCCAGCCTGAACTGCTCCTAAGAGCGTGCGCTTTCCACATCTGAACGATGCGCTGACGCTTTCTTTGCGGCGGCGCCGAGCCGTTTGCGTGACGGGGTGACGTGTGCGTGTCGCAAAGCGCTGGCCGCAACCGTGGCATCCCAAGGCGCGGGCGACGGAAACACCTCTTCGAGGAAAGCAATGAACGCCTTGACGTTCGGGCTTGCACGTCGGCTCTCGGGCCAGACCGCGGTGATCGTTGCTCTGTCGACCGAAAACTCGTTGAGGACTGGCACCAGCAGTCCCCGCTCGACGTACGGCGCCGCGATGAACGACGCCGACATGCCGATGCCGCCACCGGCGGCCAGCACCTCCACGACCGCGTCGCTGACATCCACCACGATGGCCGCGTCGGGCGTGAACTCGGTGTTGCGGCTTCCGACCTTGAACGTCCAGCGCAGAGGCTGCCCCGAGGTCTGGTACCGGAAGTTCACGCAGTCGTGATCTTTGAG
>Ga0307513_10007193_pt1 | contig 14457 bp, 15 predicted proteins | sample 15_EM_MG_FD_202174 | JGI IMG/M metagenome (GOLD analysis project Ga0307513, IMG submission 202174) | Populus trichocarpa ectomycorrhiza microbial communities from riparian zone in the Pacific Northwest, United States - 15_EM | ecosystem: Host-associated > Plants > Roots > Unclassified | place... | reverse complement strand
CAGCTTCAGCACGCCCATGTCGTAGCCGCCCTTGTTGGCGCTCTTCTGCCACGAGTTGCCGACATCGCTCCAGCTGGCGAGGTTCGGCTTCGCGGTGGCCATCGCCTGCGCGGCGGCGAAGGTCTCTTCGACGGTCTCGTAGCAGGCGAAGCCGGAAATCGATTCGATGCCGACATCGGCGGCCTGCGGGTCGGCGGCGCGGCGCTGGCGGTTGGCGGCGTCGATGGCCGACAACAAGGCGTCGCGGCGGGCGATGAAGTCGTCTGCCGGCTCGATGCGGTAGCCGAAGCGCTGCAGCAGCGCGATGTTCTCGCCGTCGAGCTCGAAGACCTGCCAGCCGGCCTTGTAGTCGGTCTCCAACAGGCTGCCGTGCAGCGTGATGGCGGCCTTGCGCGCGGTCGCGAGGTCGGGGAACCAGGCTCTGTAGATCTCGTGGCGCTGGCGCTCCTGGGCGCGCAGCGCGGCGTCTTCGCTGGCCGCCTGGGCGGGCAGGCCGGCGGCCAGCAGTGCGGCAAGTGCCGCCGTGATGGCGACAACGATCGGGGTCTTCGACATGGTTCTCGTCTCCTTGGTTCGTCAGATGAAGCGTTCGTGCTCGCCCAGATAGCGCCACTGGCCGACCGGCAAAGGCCCGAGCGCGACGCTGCCGATGCGCACCCGCTTCAGACCCAGCACCTTCAGCCCGACCAGCTCGCACATCCGGCGGATCTGCCGCTTGCGGCCTTCGCGCAGCACGATGCGCAGCTGTTCCTCGTTCTGCCAGCTGACCCGCGCCGGGCGCAGCGCGTGGCCGTCGAGCACGAGGCCGTGGCGCAGCCGCTCAATCTCGGACACCGGCAGCGGGCCGGGCCGCAGATGTTCGACGCGCACCAGATACTCCTTCTCGACCCGGGTCTCGTCGCCGATCAGCAGCTTGGCGATGCGGCCGTCCTGCGTCAGCACCATCAGGCCGGTCGAGTCGATGTCCAGCCGGCCGGCCGGCGCCAGGTTGCGCAACTGGCCGGGGTGGAAGTCGATCCCGCTGGCGTCGCCCTTCCAGCGGTTGGCCGGCTTCACCAGCACCACCGCCGGCTCGTAGCCGTCTTCGGCCTGGCCGCTGACGTAGCCCATCGGCTTGTGCAGCAGCACGGTGACGCGGCGCGCCTGCTGGGCGCGGGCGCGGTGGTCGATCTCGATCACCGCATCCGGCGCGGCGCGCAGGCCGAGCACCGCCACCGCGCCGTTCACCGTGACGTAGCCGGCTTCGATCCACTCGTCGGCCTCGCGGCGCGACGAGAGGCCGCGTTCGGTCATCAGCTTGGAAACGCGGATGCCGTCGCGAACACCGTCGGCGGCGGGCTTGGAAGGGTCGGCCATGCCGCGATTGGACCATGGCGGCTGCCCGCCGGCCGGTGTACCCGCGGGTAACACCGGGCTGCCGGCACTTGCGCCTGGGCCGCGTTTGTGTAGGCTCGACCCATCGGCACGCAGGAGGTCCAACGATGAAACCCGTCTCCGAACTGCTCAGGAACCGCGAGGGCACGCTCTGGCACGTGCATCCCGACGACACCGTGTTCACCGCGCTGGAGCTGCTGGCCGAACACGAGGTCGGCGCGCTGATGGTGATGGAAAACGGCAAGCTGGTCGGCATCCTCTCCGAGCGCGACTACACGCGCAAGGTGGCGCTGCAGGGGCGCAGTTCGAAGGAGACGCCGGTGTCCGAAATCATGACGCCCAACGTCGTCGTCGTCGGCCCGAAGACCACCACCCACCAGTGCATGGCGCTGATGAGCGAGCGGCGTTTCCGCCACCTGCCGGTCGCCGAGGGCGACACGGTGCTCGGCATGATCTCGATCCGCGACATCATGGACGACATCATTGCCGACCATGAAACCACGATCGCCCAGCTCGAGAACTACATCCACTCGTAGAGGTAAGGCGGCCTCAACGCCCGCGCAGGAACAGCGCGTCGAGCTCTTTCAGCGTCAGCTGCCGCCAGGTCGGGCGGCCGTGGTTGCAGGTGTCGGCGCGCTCGGTGGCTTCCATCTCGCGCAGCAGCGCGTTCATCTCGTCGATCGTCAGCCGCCGGTTCGCGCGCACCGCCGCATGGCAGGCCATCGTCGCCAGGATCTCGTCGCGCGCGCGCTGCACCGCGTGGCTGGCGCCGACCTGGGCCAGCTCGGCAAGCACCGAGCGGGTCAGCTCACTCAGATCGGCATCGGGCAAGGCCGCCGGCCGGCTGCGCACCACCAGCGTGGTCGCCGACAGCACGCCGACATCCAGGCCCAGCGCCAGCAGCGTCTCGTGTTCGGCCTCGGCGGTCGCCCGCTCGGCCGCGGTGGCGGCGAAGCTGACGGGGATCAGCAGCGGCTGGGCCGGCAGCGTGCTCGCCGTGTCGGCGGCGGCCTTCAGCCGCTCGTAGACGATGCGCTCGTGCGCCGCATGCATGTCGACGACGATCAGGCCTTGTTCGTTTTCGGCGAGCACGAAGACCCCGCCGATCTGCGCGAGCGCCCGCCCGAGCGGCCAGGCGCTCGGCGCCGCCGCCGGCAGCGGCGCGCGCAATGCGGTCCACGCGGCCAGGCCGCCGCTGCCTTCGGGTGTCGTCCGCACCCCATCGCCCGACCAGCGCGGCGCCGGCTCCTGCACGCTGAGCGGCAGCGACGGCTGCCATGACGGGGCTTGCGGCACGGCGGCCTGCGCCGCCTGCGCCGCCTGCACCGATCCCGCCTGCGCCAACGGCACGACCGTCGCTCGCGTCGCGGCCAATGCTTCTTCGACCGCCTGCCGCACCGCCTGGTGCACCGCCCGTCCATCGCGAAAGCGCACCTCGATCTTGGTTGGATGCACGTTGACGTCGACTAGCTCGGGTGCGATGCGCAGGAACAGCGCGTAGGCCGGTTGCCGGCTGCCGTGCAACTGGTCTTCGTAGGCGCTGCGAACCGCGTGCGCGATCAGCCGGTCGCGAACGAAGCGGCCGTTGACGAACAGGTACTGCAGGTCGGCGCGCGCGCGGGCGGCCTCGGGCTGGCCGGCGCGGCCGTGCAGTTGCAGCGGCCCGGCGCGCGACTGCAGCGCCCGGCTGGCGGCGATGAAGTCGGCGCCGAGCACGTCGGCCAGCCGGGCTTCGTCGGTGGCGGCACGCCACTGCGCGAGCAGCCGGCCTTCGTGCCAGACCGCGAACGCGACATCGGGCCGCGCCAGTGCATGGCGGCGCACGGCATCCATCGCATGGGCCAGCTCGGTGGCGTCGGTCTTCAGGAATTTGCGCCGCGCCGGCGTGCTGAAGAACAGTTCGCGCACCTCGACCGTGGTGCCCACCGCGCGTGCCGCCGGCTGCAGCTCGCCGCTGTGCGCGTCCAGCCGCGACGCGAACGGCGCGTTCGCGGTCCGGCTGGTCAGCGCCAGCTCGGACACCGAGGCGATCGCCGCCAGCGCCTCGCCGCGAAAGCCCATCGTCGCTACCGATTCCAGCTCGGCCAGCGAGCCGATCTTGCTCGTCGCGTGGCGCTTCAGCGCGAGCGGCAGTTCTTCGGCCGGCAGGCCGGCGCCGTCGTCTTCGACGACGATGCTGCGCACACCACCGGCGAGCAGCCGCACGGTGACTTGGGCGGCGCCGGCGTCGAGCGCGTTGTCGACCAGCTCGCGCACCACCGCGGCCGGGCGTTCGATGACTTCACCGGCTGCGATCTGACTGATCAAGTCATCGGACAACTCGCGGATCGGGCGGCGCGGCGAGAGCACGGCGTTCATGCGGCGATTGTAGGAGCCGACCTGTCAGACATCGCGGTAGCGCGGCGCATCCCCAGGCCCCAGAATGCCGTCAAGACTGTCAAATTCGGGATGGCGTCCCGGGGAAAATTCAATGTTGCCTTTTTTTGCCGAGCTGGTGACCACCACCGACGAGGACCGGCGTGCGTTCGAAACGCACCCGGTGGTCGTCGATGCGGTGGCCCAGGGAATGTCGGTCGAGCGCTACCGCGCGCTGCTGCTGGAGCTGTACCACGTGGTGTGGCATTTCAACCCGGTCTGTGCCGCCGCGGCCAGCCGGCTGTCCGATGAATTCGTCGACGTGCGCTACTTCCTGTACGACCACATCCAGGAAGAAAAGGGCCACGAGGTCTGGGTCCGCAACGATCTCGAAGCGGTCGGCGTCGCGCCGGCCGCCACCCAGGCCCACGCGCCGGGCGCCGACACGCTGGCGCTGAACGGCTACAACTACTGGGCGGCAGACCGCCGCCACCCGTGCTCGGCGCTCGGCATGCTGTACGCGCTGGAGGTCATCGCATCGGTCTACGGCGGCCCGTTCGCATCGGCGATCCGCGAATCGCTGCTGCTCGATGGCGACCGCGGCGTCTCGTTCATCGACTCGCACTCGTCGATGGACGCGCAGCACATGGCCGAGCTGCGGCTGATCCTGAACCAGGTCAAGGACCCGGCGGCGCAGGCGGCGGTGATCGAGTCGGTGCGCGTCAACTTCCACCATTTCACGCGGATCATCGAACGGGTATGACTTTGGTATGACTTCTCGATGAACGCGCCCGAGCGCAACGGCGTCGCGGCGCTGCTCGGGCGGCCGTACAAGACGATCCGCCTCGAATGGAGTTCGGATCTGCGCATGCTGCGCGTGCGCACCTGCGTCAAGCCGATCCAGTGCTACAGCCTGGCCGCGATGGCCGAGCTGGCGCAGATGCTGGCGGACATCTCCAACAACCCGGGCCTGGTGCGCCACTTCGTGATGACGTCCGACGTGCCGCGGGTCTTCAACTTCGGCGGCGACCTGGCGCTGTTCGTGCTGCTGGTGCGCGCCGGCGACATCGACTCGGTCAAGCTCTACGGCCGGATGTGCGTCGACCTCGTCTGGTGGATGGAAAACGCCGCCGGCCTGGGCATCCACACGACGGTGCTGGTGCAGGGCGACACGCTCGGCGGCGGGCTCGAATCGGTGCTGCCGTTCCACAAGGTCATCTTCGAGCGCAGCGCGCAGGCTGGTTTCCCGGAAGTGCTGTTCAACCTGTTCCCCGGCATGGGCGCCTGGGACTTCACGATCCGCAAGGCCGGCTTTGCGGTCGCCAACGAGATGATCCTGTCCGGCCGCCTGTACAGCGCCGACGAGCTGTTCAGCCGCCGCCTGGTCGACCTGGTCGTCGACGACGGTGCCGGCGAAGGCGCGATCGAACGCGTGCTGCACGACGTCGACCCGCGCCACCGCGGCACCTTGGCCGCGCTGCAGGCGCAGCGGCTGGCGGCGCCGATCAAGCTCGCGACGCTGCAGGCGATCGTCGACCTCTGGGCCGATGCCGCGATGCAGCTGACCACCCGCGACCTGCGGCTGATGGAGCGGCTGGCCCGCGCGCAGGCGCGCAAGGCCGGCGGCGCCGACGAAGGCGCGGTCGAGGAGATCAAGCGGATGGAACTCGAAAACGCCTGGGGCGACCGGCGCGAGCACGCCGAGCGCCGTGCCGCCAACAGCGACCGGCGCGACCGGCGGGCTCAGTAGCCGCGGACTACAACCACTGCAACAGCAACTCGCGCAACTGCCCGCGCGTGTACGGCTTGGCCAGGTGGGCATCCATGCCGGCGGCCAGCGACTGGGCGGCGTCTTCGTCGAAGGCGTTGGCGGTGAGGGCGACGATCGGCACCCGCGGCAGCCGCAGCCGCGACTCGCGTTCGCGGACCTGCTGGGTCGCCGCGTAGCCGTCTAGCACCGGCATCTGGATGTCCATCAGCACCAGGTCGAAGCGCTGCTGGTCGAGCAGCCCGAGCGCCTGCGCGCCGTGTTCGGCCTCGACGACGTCGACGCCGAACGACTTCAGCATCTCGACGCCGATCATCCGGTTGACGACGTTGTCTTCGACCAGCAGCACCACGCCCGTCAGCGGCATCGCGGCGTCGAGCAGCGCGAAGCCCGAATCGGCCGGCGGCGGCAGCACGTTGACCGGCGCCAGCGGCAAGGCCAGCGTGAAGCCGAAGCGCGAGCCGCCGGCGAGCTTGCTCTCGACCTCGATCTTGCCGCCCATCGCCTCGATGATGCGCTGGCTGATCGCCAGGCCCAGGCCGGTGCCGCCGTGCAGCCGGCTGCGCGTGCCGTCGACCTGGTGAAAGGGCTGGAAGACATGCTCCAGCGCGTCGGCCGGAATGCCGATGCCGGTGTCTTCGACCTCGAAACGGATGCAGCAGCGGCCGGCGGCCGCCGGCAGCGCGGACAAGCGCAGCGTGACGCCGCCGCGCTCGGTGAACTTGACGCCGTTGCCGACCAGGTTCAGCAGCACCTGCTTCAGCCGCGGCGCGTCGCCGACCACCGAATCTGCAACGCCGGGGCCGACGACCAGGGTCACCGTCAGCCCGCGGCTTTCGGCGTTGGCGCGAAACAGGGCGGCGGCCGATGCGGCCACCGAATGCAGCGAGATCGGCGTCGCCGCCAAGGTCAGCTTGCCGGCTTCGATCTTCGAGTGGTCGAGCACGTCGTTGAGGATGTCCATCAGCGACTCGCCCGATGCCGCGGCGGTCTTCACCAGCCGGCGCTGGCGCAGGTCGAGCGACGTGGTGCGCAGCAGGTCGAGTGCGCCGAGCACGCCGTTCATCGGCGTCCGGATCTCGTGGCTCATCGTCGCCAGGAACTGCGACTTGGCGACGTTCGCCGAGTCGGCGACCTCCTTGGCGCGCTTCAGCGATTCGTTGGCGGCGTCGGCCTCCAGGCTGTGGCGGGTCGACTGCACGGCGGTGTCGCCGAACTCGCGCGTCGCCCGCACCATCGTCACGCCGAACAGCAGCGCCAGCACCGCCAGCGGGATCGAGCGCGCGCTGTCGACGACCAGGCTGACGACCAGCAGCGAGCCGAGCTGCATCGCAGTGAGCCAGACGAACGAGCGCCCGGCCATCGACAGGAAAAACGCCGCCGTCGCGACCGATCCGCAGACGATGACGACGTAGACGGTGGCCGTGTTGTCGCGCAGCGACGGGTAGATGCCGGCGGTGGCGACGAGCCACATCAGCCCGACCGAGGCTGCGTTGCCTTCCAGTTGGCGCACGATGCGCTCGATCTGCGCCTGGTCCAGGCCGCGGGTGTCGGGCGTGCGGCGCGAGATGTCCCAGCGCCATGCCGAGACGGCCAGGCCGAGTGCTGCGATCAGCAGCGCCGTCCAGTGGTGTTCGTGCTGCCAGCCGAGCCAGGTGATGAAACCCACCGCCACCACCAGCAGCCCGACGCTGCGGCCGGAATTGCGCAGCGCGACCTGCAGCATCGCGCGCTGGACGGCAGTCTCGATCTCCGGGGTGGACGTCATAACGCCGGGAGCATAGCGTGCGCGACCGACAATCGATACTCTCGATAGTCCCGCCGAGGCCCGACCCGGCGCATGCCCCGTTCGACCCGACCGCCATGGAAATCGCCGCCCAGCTCCTCGACTTCATCCTGCATGTGGACCTGCACCTGACCCAGTTCGTGCAGGCCTACGGGTCCTGGGTCTACGCGCTGCTGTTCGCGATCATCTTCGTCGAGACCGGGGTCGTCGTGATGCCGTTCCTGCCCGGCGACTCGCTGCTCTTCGTGGTCGGCGCGCTGTGCGGTGTCGGGCTGATGAGCCTGCCGCTGACGCTGGCGCTGCTGGTCGCCGCGGCGGTGCTCGGCAACCAGACCAACTACACGATCGGCCGCGCGGTCGGCCCGCGCGTGTTCGGCTGGGAGCAGTCGCGCTGGTTCAACAAGCGCGCCTTCGACCGGACCCACGCGTTCTACGAGAAGTACGGCGGCATCACCTTGGTCGCCGCCCGCTTCATGCCTTTCGTGCGCACCTTCGCGCCCTTCGTCGCCGGCGTCGCGCTGATGACGCGGCGCAAGTTCACGCTGTTCGACGTCACCGGCGGCGCCTTGTGGGTCTGCAGCATCACGATCGCCGGCTACCTGTTCGGCAACATCCCGTGGGTCAAGGCGCACCTGAGCCACATCGTCTGGGCCATGATCCTGATCCCGGGCCTGTTGATCCTCTATGGCGCCTGGCGCTCGCGCGGCGCGGCGCGCGTCGCCGGCGCCGCCGGCCGCTAGGCCGCCAGGGATCACAGCGTGCGCTGGCGCGCCAGCGGCGGGTTCTTCGCAAAGTAGCGGCGGATGCCGGTGGCCAGCGCGTCGACCAGCTTCGCCTGGTAGTCGGGGTCGCGCAGCTTGTCTTCCTCTTCCGGGTTGGAGATGAACGCGGTCTCGACCAGGATGCTCGGCACGTCGGGCGCCTTCAGCACCGCGAAGCCGGCCTGTTCGACGCTGCCCTTGTGCAGCCGGCCGATGTGGCCGATGCGGCCGAGCACTTCGTTGCCGAGCTTCAGGCTGTCCTTGATCTGGGCGGTGGTGCTCATGTCGAGCAGCGCGCGCAGCACCTGCGCGTCTTTCACCGCGCCGAGGTTGACGCCGCCGACGCGGTCGGCCGCGTTCTCGCGCTCGGCCATCCAGCGCGCCGCGCTGCTCGATGCGCCGCGGGTGGACAGCGCGAAGACGCTGGCGCCGCGCGCTTCGGGCTTGAAGAAGGCATCGGCATGGATCGAGACGAAGAGGTCGGCCTGGACCGCGCGCGCCTTGCGCACGCGTTCGTTCAGCGGGACGAAGAAGTCGGCGTCGCGGGTCATCATCACGCGCATGCCGGGCAGCGCATTCAGCCGTTCGCGAAGCTGCAGGCCGATCGCCAGCACGACGTCCTTCTCGCGCAGGCCGCTCGGGCCGACGGCTCCCGGGTCTTCGCCGCCGTGGCCGGGGTCGAGGGCGACGATGACCAGGCGGTCGACGCGCCGCCGTTCGGCTTCGGTGGGCGGCGCGGGCGGCGCCGGCGCCGGTGTCTGCAGCACCGGCGCCGATGCCGCGGGTGGCGGCGCCTGTGCGGGCGGGCCTGGCGCGGCGGGTTGCGTCGGCGGCAGCCCCGGCTTGTCGATCCTGGCGATCAGCTCGCCCAATGCGTCCTGCACGGCTTTCGCGGCCCGCGCCTCGGCGGCTTCCTTGTCGCGGATCAGCGCCAGCAACGGGTCGGGCGCCTGGGTCGGGTAGAGATCGAAGACCAGCCGGTGCTGGTACGCGGCCACCGGGGTCAGCGTGAACTGCTGCGGCAGCACGGCCTGCTTCAGGTCGATCACCAGCCGCACGACGCGGGCCTGGAACTGGCCGACGCGGACGCCGGCGATGTACGGGTCCTCGGGCCGCACCTTGCCGACCAGTTCGCGCAACTGCGGGCTGAGTTCGAGGCCGTCGATGTCGACCACCAGCCGGTCCGGCGCGTCGGTCATGAAGTGGCGCGCGGTCAGCGCCTGGTCGGACTCGATCGTCAGGCGCGTGTAGTCGCTCGCCGGCCAGACCCGCACGCCGACCAGGCTGGCGCCGAAGGCGAGCTGCGGCGCGCCGAGCAGCAGCGCGAGGCGGCCCATCGAAGACACTGCGGCGCGGCGGTTCAGGGCCTTCATGTCAGCGGCTCCGCGGTGCTTGGTGCGAGCCACGGTGCGTGAAGGAGGACTGCTTGCGGCCCATTGCGGTCGTTCGTCGTTGCACGCGTGCGGAGAGCGGGGCGCGAGCGTGCCGCCGGGGGGCATTCGCGGAGTCGGCCACCCGATGGCCTTGGCATCCACCGACCTTCTGAACGAATGACCGCAATGGGCCGCAAGTAGCTCCAGGCGCCTGTCGCCAAGCTCTGCCGTCGACTCGCTTGCCCGTCACTTCAGCAACCCAACACCGAGCGCAGTCAGCGCTTCGGCCGTGACCCGGCGCTGCTCGTCGGCCAGCGGCTCGATCGTCAGCCGCAGGTCGGCGGTCGGCAACACCTTGGCGGCCCTCTCGGGCCATTCGGCGAGCTTCAATCCGGGTTCGGCGAAGAGTTCGCGAAAGCCGGCGTCGGCCCACTCGCGCGGGTCGTCGAAACGGTAGAAGTCGAAGTGCGAGATCGACAGGCCGGGCAGCGCATACGGTTCGAGCACCGCATAGGTGGGGCTCTTGATCCGCCCCTGGACGCCGAGTGCACGCAGCAGGTGGCGGACGAAGGTGGTCTTGCCGGCGCCGAGCGGGCCGTGCAGTTCGATGAACGCATGGCGCACACCGGGCCGGCCGGCGAGGACCGCGGCCCACGCGGCGCAGGCGGCTTCGTCGGGCCAGAGCAGCGATCGGCTTTCTAGAATCGGTGCATGCGACAGCAGCATCTCATCGACGGGCAGTCGCTATTCGCAGAGCTGCGAGAGTGGGCGCATGAGCTTGGATTCTCCCAGATCGGGGTCGCCGGCGTCGACCTCTCCAGCGCCGAGCCCGGCCTGCGCGACTGGCTCGCGGCGGGCTTTCACGGCAGCATGGGCTACATGGCCGCGCATGGCATGAAACGCGCGCGGCCGGCCGAGCTGGTGCCGGGCTCGCTGCGCGTCATCACCGCCCGCATGGACTACCTGCCGCGCGCCACCAAGCCCGACTGGGTGGCGGCCGAATGGCAGGGCTTGCGCGACCCGCAGCGCGCGGTGGTTTCGGTCTACGCCCGCGGCCGCGACTACCACAAGGTGCTGCGAGGGCGGCTGCAGCGGCTGGCCGACCGGCTGGCAGACGCGGTCGGGCCGTTCGGCCACCGCGTCTTCACCGATTCGGCGCCGGTGCTCGAAGTCGAGCTCGCCGCGCGCAGCGGCATCGGTTGGCGCGGCAAGCACACGCTGGCCTTGCGGCGCGACGCCGGCTCGATGTTCTTCCTCGGCGAGATCTTCGTCGACCTGCCGCTGCCGCTCAGCGAGCCGGTTTCGGCGCATTGCGGCACTTGCAGCGCCTGCATCGATGTCTGCCCGACACGGGCCATCGTCGGCCCTTACCGGCTCGATGCGCGGCGCTGCATCAGCTACCTGACGATCGAGCACGACGGGCCGATTCCGCTCGAACTGCGCCCGCTGATCGGCAACCGCGTCTACGGCTGCGACGACTGCCAGCTCGCCTGCCCGTGGAACAAGTACGCGCAGGTCTCGGCGCTGCCCGACTTCGATGTTCGCGACGGTTTCGCCGGCGCGACACTGCTCACGCTGTGGGGCTGGAGCGAAGCCGAATTCGGGCGCCGCACCGAAGGCAGCGCGATCCGCCGGATCGGCTGGCAGCGCTGGCGGCGCAACTTGGCGGTGGCTATCGGCAATGCGTTGCGCGATAGTGGCGATGCGGCGCTCACTGAGGCGCTGCGCGCGGCGCGCGACGCTGCCGACGCCGTCGTGCAAGAGCACATCGACTGGGCGCTGGCACTGCAGCGCGTGGCCACGTGACGACGTGACGGCGCCTCAGCCGCCGCACTCGGTGAGCCGGCGTTCGAGGTACAGGCGCTCGGCCGAATGGCGCACCAGCGCCAGCGCGGCGCGGTAGGCCTCGCTCGCTTCGCCATGCCGTCCGAGCCGGCGCAGCAGGTCGGCGCGCGCGGCGTGCAGCAGGTGGTAGCCGGCGAGTTCCTTGCCCGCCTCCAGCCGCGCGATCCAGGCCAGGCCCAGCTCGGCGCCTTCGGCCATCGCGAGCGCCACGGCGGCGTTGAGTTCGACCACCGCGCTCGACTGCTCGCGCATCAGGCCACCGTACAACGCGGCGATCTGCTTCCAGTCGGTGTCTTCGGCGCGCGGCGCCTGCGCATGCAGCGCGGCGATCGCGGCTTGCAGCTGGTAGGGGCCGCGCCGGCGCAGCGCCAACGCGGCGTCGAGCCGTGCGAGGCCTTCGTCGATCGCCGGCCGCATCCAACGCGTGCGGTCCTGTTCCTCCAGCGGCACCGGCACGCCGTCTTCGCCGATGCGCGTGGCGCGGCGCGAATCGTGGAGCAGCATCAGCGCCAGCAGCCCCAGCACTTCGGGCTCGCCCGCCATCAGCTCGGCCAGCAGGCGGCCGAGCCGGATCGCCTCGGCGCACAGGTCGGGGCGGATCAGGCCCGGCGTTTCGGTCGCCGAATAACCTTCGTTGAACACGAGGTAGACGACGCCGAGCACCGCCGACAGACGCTGCGGCAGGTCTTCGCGCGACGGCACTTCGTACGGGATTCGCGCGTCGAGGATCTTCTTCTTTACCCGCACCAGCCGCTGCGCGGTGGTCGCCTCGGGTTCGAGGAAGGCGCGGGCGATCTCGCGTGTCGACAAGCCGCACAGCGTGCGCAGCGCGAGCGCCATCTGAGCCTCCGGCGAGATCGCAGGGTGGCAACAGGTGAAGACCAGGCGCAGGCGGTCGTCGTCGACGCCGGACACATCGGCCGGATGCCGATCGGGAACCGTGGCTTCGGGCGCGGCGAGGTCCGGCGGCTCGTCGGTGTAGAGCGGGCCGCTGCGCCGGCGCCGGATGAGGTCGAGCGCGCGCCGCTGGGCCACCGTCGTCAGCCACGCCGACGGCGTGCTCGGCAGGCCCTGCGCGGGCCAGACCTCCATCGCCTTGGTGAAGGCGTCCTGCAGCGCGTCTTCGGCCAGGTCGAAGTCGCCGAAGCGGCGGATCAGCCCGGCCAGCACCCGCGCGCCTTCGTTGCGGCAGATGCTTTCGATGACCGGGGTCAGCATCGACTGATTGGCAGCTCAGTGCCCGGCGGCCAGCCGGACCAGGATCAGCACCGATGCCACGACGGTGACGAGCACCGTCAGCCCGGCGCCCGACTGGCGCGTCGAGGTCGCGCCGAGCGAGCGGCTCAAGCCCCAGGCGCTGGACAGCCGCGCCAGCAGCAGCGCTGCGCCGAGGCCGTGGACCGCGAGCGCCGGCGCGCCGGCGGTTTCGGCGAAGGCGATCAGCAGCAGCGCCAGCGGCACGTGCTCGGCCAGGTTGCCATGGGCCCGGATCGATTGGGCCATGGCCGGATTGCCGCCGTCGCCGGCGTCGACACGAAGCCGCACCCGGTTGACGATGACGCGCACGGTCAGCAGCGCGGCGAGCAGGCCGAGGACCGCCGCATAGCCGGCGGTGATCAGGGGAAAGGTGGGTGTCATGGCTCGGGCCCGGCTCAGAGGGTATCGGGGGTGAAGCCCAGCGGGCGCACCTCGATCGAGCCGCCGTGGGCGGCCGGGCAGCGCGCTGCCCACTTGATCGCTTCGTCCAGGTTCGGCACGTCGACGATGTAGTAGCCGCCCAGCTGTTCCTTGGTCTCGGCGAAGGGGCCGTCGGTGGTCAGCGTCTTGCCGTCCTTCACCCGCACCGTCGTCGCGCTGTGGCTGGCCTTCAGCTCGCCGCCACCGCGCAGCACACCGGCTCCGCGCAGGTCGTTGTTGTACTGGCTGAACGCTGCATACATCTGCCTTTGCGCCTCGGGGTCGTTGGCCATCATCGCGAAGTTCTTTTCGTCGCCGTAGATCAGGATCATGTATTGCATGGTCGTTCCTTTGGGTTGATGGTGCCCGGTTTCCGGGGGCATCGCTACGACGCAGCATGGGGCGCAAATCGACAGGGCGGCGCGAATATCTTTTTCTTTCAATGACCCTGCGCTGCCGCCCGCAGCGCCAGCAGGGCGAGCGGCAGCCCGAGCATGCCGATCACGGTCGACAGCGTCACCAGCCCGGCGACGAAGCCGCCGTGCCCGCCCATTCGCACCGCCAGCACGTACGAGGACGCCCGGCGCATGGCGCAACGCATAGGCGAGCACGATGCCGGTGCCGACGACCGCGACGCCGCAGCCGGCCAGCGGCAGCACCGCGCTCGGCGACAGCGGGTGGCGCAGGATCGAGCTGAACAGCAGCGCCGGGAAGAGCAGGTAGTAGACCAGCCGCTCGGCGCCGTCCCAGACCGTGCGGTTCAGCGGCGTGTAACGGCAGATGACGAATCCGCAGACGATGAGCAGGAAATCGGGCAACAGCAGCAGGGCATCGGGCATGCGCCGAGTGTGCCTCGCCCTTGTCGGCGCCAGTGCTGCGGCCGGCGTTGTAGTTCGAACCCTTGGCTGGAGACTCGCGATGAGCCACCGAAGACACGTCTTGATCGCCGCCGCCCTGCTCGGTGGCTTCTGCCTGCAGGCGCCGGCGCAGGTGCGCGTCGAAGGCCAGACCTTCGAGGCCACTACCAACATCGCCGGTACCGATCTCGTGCTGAACGGTGTCGGCCTGCGCGCGGTGGCCTGGATAAAGGGTTACGCGGCGGCGCTGTACCTGACGGCCAAGGCCGGCACGCCGGCGCAGGTGCTGGCGACACCAGGCCCGAAACGCATTCAATTGCGCATGTTGCAGGAGGTCGCGGCGGCCGAGTTCATCAAGGCCATCGACACCGGCATCGGCCGCAACACGCCGGCGGCCGAGCAGGCGGTGCTGGCCGAACGCAAGGCGCTGTTCGACAGCCAGGTGCAGGCGGTCGGCAAGGTGAGGAAGGGCGACGTCGTCAACCTCGACTTCGTTCCCGGCCGCGGGCTGGTCTTCACGCTCAACGGCAAGGCGCGCGGCGAGCCGATCCCGGGCGAGGACCTGTACGCCGCGCTGCTCGGCATCTTCCTCGGCGAAAAGCCGGTCGACGGCCGGTTGAAGGCCGGCTTGCTCGGCGGGCCGCTGTCGTAGATCGCTCAC
>Ga0307513_10007192_pt1 | contig 14457 bp, 16 predicted proteins | sample 15_EM_MG_FD_202174 | JGI IMG/M metagenome (GOLD analysis project Ga0307513, IMG submission 202174) | Populus trichocarpa ectomycorrhiza microbial communities from riparian zone in the Pacific Northwest, United States - 15_EM | ecosystem: Host-associated > Plants > Roots > Unclassified | place... | reverse complement strand
TCGCCTCCACCTCGGCGCAATAGATGTTCTCGCCGCCGCGCAGGACCATGTCCTTCTTGCGGTCGATGAGGAAGATGAAGCCGTCCTCGTCGACGCGGGCCACGTCACCGGTGTGGAGCCAGCCGTCGGTGATGCTTTCGGCGGTGGCCTCGGGGCGGTTGATGTAGCCCTTGATCACCGGTGCGCCCTTGACCCAGAGCTCGCCCTGTTCGCCCGCCGGGACCTCCTCGCCATCGTCGCCGACGATCCTGGTGTCGAAGGTCGGCATGGCGCGGCCGCAGCTCGATGGCTTGTCGGCGAAGAAGTCGCCGGAGACCGCGGTGATGATCCCGCAGGTCTCGGTCATGCCGTAGGCGGTGTTGGGCCGGGCGGTCGCCACGGCGGCGTCGATCTTGGCCACCAGGTCAGGCTGCAGCTGCGCCCCACCGCCGCCGACGGTGAGCAGGCTGGCGGTATCGTACCTGGCGAAGTCGGGATGGGTGACCAGTTCGCGGGCCATCACCGGCACGCCGCTGACCGCGCTGACCCCCTCGCGCTCCACCAGCCTCAGCGCCTCGGTGGCGTCCCAGCGGTGCATCAGGACCATCTTGCCGCCGCCGGCCGTGGTCGCATAGGCGGCGCAGTTGTTGGCGGCGACGTGGAAGAGCGGCGTGGTGATCAGGGTGACGGGGATCGGGACCGGCGCGGTCGGGTCCGGCGCGATCCCGGTGGCCCGCTGGGTGGCGAGCGTATGCACCTGGCCCGAGAACGCGATGTTGAGGAGGTTGGAGACGCAGCCCCGGTGGGTCAGCTGAGCGCCCTTCGGGAAGCCCGTGGTGCCGGAGGTGTAGAAAATGCAGACGTCGGCGTCGGGATCGACCGCCACATCGGGCATGTCGCCGCCCTCAGCGATCACCTCCGCCCAGGGCGTGGCGCCCTCGGGCAGGGTCTCGGTCCGCGTCGCGACCAGCGTAGCGTCGCCCAGCATGCCGGGCTGTTCGGCGATCCGCGCGATCCGCTCGCCGTCGGCGAACAGCACCTTCGGCCGGGCGTCGGCCAGGCCATAGGCCATCTCCGAAGCGGTCCACCAGGCGTTCATGCCCACCGCAGCCACGCCGATGCAGGCGCAGGCCCAGTAGATCAGCATCCACTCCGGATAGTTGCGCATGGCGATGGCGGCGCGGTCGCCCGGCTGGACCCCGTGCGCCAGCATCCAGTTGGCGATCGAAGCCACCTGGCCATGGGCTTGCGCATAGGTGATCCGCTCGTCCCCATAGACCAGGTAGTCGCGCGGCCCGAAGGCGGCGGTGGAGAGCCAGACGGCGCGGACGTCGGGCGGCGCGTTCCTGAACGCGCGCAGCATCTCGCCGCGCACTTCGATCTCGGCGACCTCGAACGGCGCGCCCGGCGCCGTCAGCTCGGCCCAGGCCTGGTTCAGTTGCGAATAGTGCATTGCGCGTGCATCCCTTCGCGTCGGCGTCTCATGCGGCCGGCTACAATCCATTCATAGCGTTTCGGTGGCGCCGGAGACCAGAGCATGACGCGCAAGCCGCCCGAAGAGCCGGCGTTCGAGTTGCGCACCCGGCTCTGAGGCCGGCCGCTACTTGATGTGGCTCGTCGCCGCGCCTTGGCCTTCGGATAGGCGACGCTGGCCGCCGTTCCGCCTGACCGCCGTCGACCACTGATTTTCCGGGAAGGAAAATGGTGGGTGCTGGGGGATTCGAACCCACGACCCGCTGATTAAGAGTCAGCTGCTCTACCAACTGAGCTAAGCACCCGCCGTCGCACCGGAGTCTGAATTGAGGCTATAAGAGCCCCGGCGGCGAGGGCGCGGAAAATACGCGAAAACGCCGTCTTGGCAAGGCGTGTGAATCCGGGGGCGTGTGTGGCGGGTAAAGCGGTCGATTTCGGCTATCTGGAAGACTTCATGGCCGGGGACCGCGCCGTGGTCCGCGAGGTGCTGGGCCTCTTCCTGCAGCAGGCGGAAACCTGGAGGCCGGACCTCGAGCCCGGCTCGGCCGGCTGGCGTGACGTCATCCACACCATCAAGGGCTCGGCGCGCGGCGTCGGCGCCATCGCGCTGGGCGACGCCTGCGCCGAGGCCGAGGCGGAGGGCGACGGCGCCTTGCGGGCGGTCCGTGCGGCGCTCGAAGCCGCCCTCTCCGACATCAACGACTACCTGCGGCGGTGATAACGACGCCGGGCGCGGCCATCACGCCTGCTGGCGGGTGGCGTCCCAGACGCCGAATTCGTAGGCGATGCAGCGCTCGATGAGCAGGCGCCAGACCGGCTCGGCGATCTCTTCGGAGAGGCCGGCCTCGCAGGCGGCGGCCTTCACCTTGGCGACCACGTCCTCGATGCGGGCGGTGTCGCGCACGGCGGTGCGGTCAGGCTTGATGCGGGCGGCGGCGTCCATGTAGCGCTGGCGTTCGGCGAGGACCGTGACCAGCAGGCGGTCCAGGGCGTCCACGCCCTGCCGCACCTCCGTCATCGTCATGCACTCGGCGGGGGTGCGCCGGTCGTCGGTGGAGAAATTCATCGTCTGCTCGAACTGCTGGAGCGCTTTCCGTCGAAGTGGCCGCCGGTCCGGCGATAGAAAGCGCGACAAAACAAAAATCTAGATGCCGGCCCCGTTATCGATGGCCAGCAGGGCCTGCTCGTGCGCCAGGGCCTCGGCCTCGATCCAGCTGACGAAGGCCTTCACCTGCGGCAGCCGGCCCTTGGCCTTGGGGTGGAGCAGGTAATAGGCGAAGTCCACCGCGGTGGCGATCTGCAGCGGCGCCACCAGCCGGCCGGCCTCCAGGTCGGCGGCGGCCAGCGTGCGCTTGGCCAGCGCCACGCCCCGGCCGTTCACGGCGGCTTCAATGACCAGGCTGCTCTGGTTGAAGCGCGGCCCCCGCATGCCGTCGATCCCGCGCAGGCCGCGCGCGGCCAGCCACATGGACCAGTCGGGGCAGCTGTCGTCGAGGTCCGGCGAGCCGTCGTGCAGCAGGATGTGGTTGGCGAGGTCGGCCGGAGTGTTCAGCGGGTGCTCGGCCAGATGCTCGGGACTGGCGACCGGGATCACCGTCTCGCTGAACAGGCGCTTCACCTCCAGCCCGGGATAGCGCCCGGCGCCGTAGCGGATCGCCACGTCGACCTCGCCGGCGGCGAGGTCGACGAGCTCGATGGCGGCCGAGAGCCAGACGTCGACCTGGGGATGGGCCTGTTCGAAGGCGCCCAGCCGCGGCACCAGCCACTTGGCGGCGAAGGAGGGGGGGGCGGTCAGGGTCAGGCGGCGGCCGTCGACAGCGGCGGTCAGCAGGGAGGCGGCCTCGGCGAGGCGGTCGAAGGCCTCACGCAGGGCAGGAAGCGCGGTCTGGGCCGCGTCGGTCAGCAGCAGGCCCTTCGGCGTGCGCTTGAAGAGCGCCGCACCCACATAGTCCTCGAGGTTCTGGATCTGCTGGGAGACCGCGCCCGGGGTCACCGACAGCTCGTCGGCGGCGCGGCTGAAGTTCAGGTGACGCGCCGCGGCCTCGAACGCCCGCAGCGCGTTAAGGGGCGGCAGCCTGCGGCGTTCTTGCGGTCGTTCCATAGATTTCCTGACAACCCCGGCAGAAGTCCTTGGCTTGCGAGTTGGGCTCCCCGACACTTATTTGCAAGCATCCACCGGTGTCTTGGCCCTTTTCATCGGTGGATATCGGCGGGGCGGGCGCGAGTTCGCCCCGTTCTGATTTCGAGTATCGGTGATTAGAGAACCTATTCCATGGCCCCTCGCGACGACAGGTCAAAGCGCGCCGAACGACTCGTCCTGCTGGGCGGCCGGGGCGCCCGTGCGCCCGGCGTCGTCTGGCTGGTGGGCGCAGGCCCCGGCGACCCGGACCTCCTGACGGTCAAGGCGCTGAAGGTGCTGCAGCGGGCCGAGGTGGTGGTCCATGACGGCCTGGTCTCCGACGAGATCCTGGCGCTGGCGCCGGCCGCGGCCCGCCGCATCTCGGTCGCCAAGCGCAAATCGCGTCACTCCTACAGCCAGGACGAGATCAACCGCATGCTGGTGGCCTTCGCCCGCGACGGCCTGACCGTCGTGCGGCTGAAGGGCGGCGATCCCTTCATCTTCGGCCGCGGCGGCGAGGAACTGGAAGCCGCCCGCGAGGCCGGCGTCGAATGCCATGTGGTCCCCGGCGTCACCGCCGCCCTGGCCGCCAGCGCCAACGCCGGCGCGCCGCTGACCCACCGCGGATCGGCCCAGGCGGTCACCTTCGTCACCGGCCACGCGGCCCCAAAAAGCGACGGGGGCGGTGGCGAGCCGGACCTTGACTGGGCCAGTCTCGCCAGGACCAACCACACCGTCGTCATCTACATGGGCCTCTCCATGGCCGCCCCGATCGCCGCGCGCCTGATGGCCGCCGGCCGGGCGGGCTCGACGCCGGCCCTGATCGTCGAGAACGCATCCCGCGCCGACGAGCGCCGCGTGGTCACCACGCTCGCAGGCCTCGCCGACGAGGCCGCCGCGCTCTCCGGCCCCGCCCTGCTGATCGTCGGCGAGGCCATGGCGCTGGCCCAGGCCGGCGAAGCCGTCGAAGCCCTGGTTCGGGAGCAGCGGGCATGAAGGTGCTGACCGCCAACCGCCTCATCGACGGCGAGGTCGTGTTCTGGAAGCAAGGCCAGTGGGTCGAGCGTTTCGGCGACGCCGACCTCTTCGCCGACGACGATCCCAAGGCCGAGGCCGCCGAGGCGCACGGCAAGAACCAGCCCACCGTCGTGGTCGAGCCCTATCTGATCGACCTGGTGGAATCCGAGGGCCTCTGGGCGCCGGTCAGCTACCGCGAGCGGATCCGCGCGCTCGGTCCCTCGAACCTTCCGCATGGCAAGCAGACCGAGGGCGGCGCCGCCATCGAGGCCCTGCTGCACGCCCACGGCGGGGCCCGCTCCAAGGGCCGTGTCGACCTGATCAAGCGCAAGTGAGCCGCTGATGTACCAGTACGACACCATCGACAAGGACATGCTGGCCGACCGGACCGCGGAGTTCCGCGGCCAGGTGGCGCGCCGGCTCGCGGGCGAGCTGAACGAAGACCAGTTCAAGCCGCTGCGGCTGCGCAACGGCCTCTACCTGCAGCTCCACGCCTACATGCTGCGGATCGCCGTCCCCTATGGCTCGCTGAACCCGACGCAGCTGCGCAAGCTCGCCTGGATCGGCCGCACCTACGACAAGGGCTACGGCCACTTCACCACGCGCACCAACCTGCAGTTCCACTGGATCAAGCTCAGCGACGCGCCAGACATCATGGACCACCTGGCCGAGGTGGACATGCACGCCATCCAGACCAGCGGGAACTGCATCCGCAACGTCTCTGCCGACCCCTATGCGGGTGCGACCGCCGAGGAGATCGACGATCCGCGCGTCTGGGCCGAGGCGATCCGCCAGTGGTCGACGGTGCATCCGGAATTCTCGTGGCTGCCGCGCAAGTTCAAGATCGCGGTCACCGCCGCCCCGAAGGACCGCACGGCGGCCAAGACCCATGACATCGGCCTCAACCTGAAGCGCGCCCGCGACGGCGCGCTGGGCTTCGAGGTGATGGTCGGCGGCGGCCTCGGCCGGATGCCCTATATCGCGCCCACCATCCGCCAGTTCCTGCCGGTGACGCGCCTGTTCTCGTACCTGGAGGCGATCCTTCGGGTCTACAATCGCCACGGCCGCCGCGACAACATCCACAAGGCCCGGATCAAGGTTCTGGTCGCGGCCCTCGGTCGCGACGAGTTCGCCTCGCAGGTCGAGGCCGAATGGGAGAAGATCGGCACGGCCGCCGACCTGCCGGACACCGAGATCGCCCGCATCCGCGGCGCCTTCACGCCGAAGGCTTTCGAGACCCTGCCGGCGGTCTCCGAAGCCCTGGAGGCCGCGCGCGCCGCCACCCCTGCCTTCGCCCGCTTCGTGCGCAACAATCTGAAGCCCCACAAGGTCGCGGGCTACGGGATCGTCGAGGTCGCGCTGAAGGCCATCGGGGAGACCCCCGGGGACGCCACGTCCGAGCAGATGGAGGCGGTGGCCGACCTCGCCGAGCGCTACGGCCAGAACGACATCCGGGTCACCCACGAGCAGAACCTGGTCCTGCCGCACGTGAAGCTGGACGATGTGCCGGCGGTCTGGGCGGCGTTGGCCGAGGCTGGCCTCGCCACGCCGAACATGAACCTGATCAGCGACATCATCGCCTGCCCGGGGCTGGACTACTGCGCGCTCGCCAATGCGCGGGCCATATCGGTTGCTCAGAACATCGCCGCCAAGTTCGCCGACCCGGATCGCGCCGAAAAGGTGGGCGAGCTGAAGGTCAAGATTTCGGGCTGCATCAACGCCTGCGGCCACCACCACGTCGGCCACATCGGCATCCTGGGCGTCGATAAGAAGGGCGAGGAGTTCTACCAGCTCACCCTCGGCGGCTCGGGCGCGGAAGACGCCTCCGTGGGCCAGGCGCTGGGTCCGGCTCTGCCCTATGACAAGGTCGCCGACGCGGTCGATACGCTGGTCGAGACCTATCTGCGCGAGCGGCAGGACGGCGAGCGTTTCCTGGACACCTTCCGCCGCACCGGCGTCGCCCCCTTCAAGGAGGCTGTCTATGCCGATGCGAATTAGCCTCACAGACGGCGCTTTCAGCCTGACCGAGGACCCGTTCACCGCGGTCTCGGACGACTGGGCGATACCGCAGGGCGACGTGATCATCTCGCTGACGCGGTTCCAGGCGGAAGGCGAGGGGCTGCTGTCCGAGGGCCGCAAGGTCGGCGTCCGGCTGGAGAGCCACGAGGAGGTCGAGGCGCTGGCCTACGACCTGCCGCGCCTCAGCGTCGTGGCGCTCGCCTTTCCGAAGTTCGGCGACGGGCGGGCCTATACCCACGCCCGGCTGCTGCGCGACCGGTTCGAGTTCAAGGGCGAGGTGCGCGCCGTGGGCGACGTGCTGCGCGAGCAGGCGGGTTTCATGGTCCGCTGCGGTTTCGACGCCTTCGAGCCGGCGGACGGCTCGACCCCGGAGGACTGGGAGAGGGCCACCCATCGTTTCCGCCACGTCTATCAACGCTCGACCGACCGCCGCGCCCCGGCGTTCGCGGAGCGCGGAGAGTGAGTATGGCCTACGATCTTTCGTCCGATGCCTCGCTGACGCTGGCGGCCCGGCTCGACGCCGAGCTGCGGCACGCGCACCCGCGCACCATCCTTGAAGCCGCCGTCGAGACCTTCGGCGACAGCCTGGCGCTGGTCTCGTCCTTCGGCGCCGAATCCGCCGTGCTGCTCGACCTGGTCGCCAAGGTGAAGAAGGACATGCCGGTCCTCTTCCTCGACACCGGCATGCTGTTCGGCCAGACGCTGGACTACCGCCGCCAGCTCACCGAGCGCCTGGGCCTGACCGAGGTGCGCGACCTGCGCCCGCTCTACCAGGACCTGGCGGTCGCCGATCCCGACGCCAAGCTCTGGCAGACCGACACCGACGCCTGCTGTGAAGTCCGCAAGGTCGTGCCGCTCGATCGCGCCCTGCAGCCCTTCGACGCCTGGATCACCGGGCGCAAGCGCTTCCAGGGCGGCGCGCGCCTGGCGCTGCCGGTGGTCGAGCAGGCCGAGAACGGTCAGGTGAAGTTCAATCCGCTGGCCAACTGGACCAAGGCCGACCTCGACGCCTATGCGGCGGAGAACGACCTCCCGGCCCACCCGCTGGTGGCCCAGGGCTTCCCGTCGATCGGCTGCTGGCCCTGCACCAAGCCGGTGGAAGAGGGCCAGGACATCCGCGCCGGCCGCTGGGCCGGTTCGGAGAAGAGCGAGTGCGGCATCCACGTGGCCCGCGCCCCTGGCGCGATGGCCAATGTCGGCGGCGACATTTGACGGCCCGCGACCAAATTCCGATCCGATGGATCGAAATTTGTTCAGGAATTTTAACATGGGACCATTTTCTTCACCGAACCGGCCACCACTTTGGTGGAAAATGGTCCTGCAGAGCGTACAAACCCGATGAATGACCTCTCCCTGGCTCCCGCGCCCGTGAAAGCTGGCGGCGCCTTCTTCGTCGAGACGGTGACGTGGGTCCAGCACTGGACCGACACCCTGTTCTCGTTCCGCACGACCCGCGATCCGGCGCTGCGCTTCGCGTCCGGCCAGTTCGTCATGGTCGGGCTGACCAAGGACGACGGCAAGCCGCTGGTGCGCGCCTATTCCATCGCAAGCCCCGCCTGGCACGAGGAGCTGGAGTTCTATTCGATCAAGGTGCCCGACGGTCCGCTGACCTCGCGCCTGCAGAACATCAAGGTGGGCGACGAGGTGCTGATCGGCCGCAAGCCCACCGGCACCCTGGTGCTGGACGGCCTGAAGCCCGGCAAGCGGCTCTACATGCTGGGGACCGGCACGGGCCTCGCGCCCTGGCTGTCGCTGGCCCGTGACCCGGAGGTCTACGAGCGCTTCGACGAAGTGATCGTCACCCACACGGTCCGCGAGGTCGCCGACCTGAACTATCGCGAGCTGCTGGAGACCGAGCTCCCCAACGACGAGATCCTGGGCGAGTTGGTGGCGGGCAAGCTGCGCTACTATCCGACCGTGACCCGCGAAGAGTTCAGGACCAAGGGCCGGATCACCGACCTGATCGCGTCCGGCAAGCTGTTCGAGGACCTGGGCGTCCCGCCGCTGGACCCCGCCGTCGACCGGGTCATGCTCTGCGGCGGCCCCTCGGTGCTGGCCGACCTCAAGCAGCAGCTCCTCGACCGCGGCTACGAGGAAGGCTCGATCGCGAGCCCCGGCGATTTCGTGCTGGAAAAGGCCTTCGTCGAGACCTGACACCTTTTCTCCCGATAGTCGGGCGAGGGCCCTCGTGGATGCTGGCTGGCCTATCGGTAGAGGCGGCTTTTCACGAGCCGCCCCTCACCCGGCCTCTCCCCTCGCGCTACGCGTCGGGGGAGAGGAGAGGTTTGCGCGGGCCAGCACGAAGGCCGCACGCGTCGCCACGGTGGCTTTCGGGACCACGACGGGCGCGTAGCCGAGCTCCGGCAGGATGCTGAGAACCGTCCCGAAGGTCGCCTCGGCCTCGTCCCAGTCCTGTTTGCGCTCGTCGTCGGTCTCGTAGATCTCGCGCCAGGGCGGGAAGACGAAGACCTGGGGGTTGTAGCGCCGCGTGGCGATCGCCTCGATCAGCGTCGCGGAGGGCTCGGCGCCATTGGCGCGGTAGCTGTCGAATATCCCGCGGTCGAAGAAGATTCGGCCGGCCTCCTGGGCCAGACTGTCGAAGAGCGCGATGTCGCGGTCGCCGGTCCGGTCGGCGGCGGCCACGCTCCGTCACAGCCCGCAAGGGCTCAGGGGGTTACGGCCCCTCCACCGACAGCCCGCCTGACGTGTCTGCGTCAGGCGGGCGTCCCGGAAGACAGCCGCAATCTATCAGCCATCAAACAAACAAGGGGGTTGCAGCCCACGGCGAGAGCCGCTGCGTGGCGGCCCCTCGGTCATGTGGATGTCGGGATGGCTCGCGGAGTGGGCTCGAACCCCCTCCGTCTCGCGGCTGCGCCGCGATCCACCTCCCCCTCCACGCGCGTCGCGCTGGGGGAGGATCAGGCTGGCGGGCAGCCCTTGAACTCGCCGACCCTGATGGCGGTCAGGCTGGCGAGGTTCAGCGCGCGGGCCTGGGTCATCGAGCGCGCGCCGGAGCCGGTGTAGAGGTCGATCCGCTGCCCCTTGATCGCGCCACCGGTGTCGGAGGCGTACCAGTAGCCGTCGTGCACCGAACCGTCGGGCATCTTCAGGCCGACGGTTTCCTTGATGAACAGCACGCTGCGCTTGGGGATCAAGTTCTTGTCGATCGCCACGGTGCGCATGGCCACGACCTTGCAGCCGAGGCTGTCCAGCGCGCCAACGCCCTTGGCGCCGGCATGGTAGAGCGTGGCCTTCAGGTTCCAGCCCGCGCCCGAGGGCAGGGAGCCGGTCACGACCGAGGTGATCAGGTCGCCAAGCGGATCGCCCGACGCAGCTTGCGCGTTAGAGGCGATGGCGATCAGGGGGAGAGCTGCCAGGGCGGCGAGGCGGCGTCGCATGGACGGCGTCCTCCTTCGTCGTTGAACTGGTATCGAGGGGAGTCTTACCGGGCCTCGGCGCCCGCGACAACCCGAGTCGGGGTGCGGCGGTCTGGCCTGTCAGCATATCTAACAGCCTCAGTTAGACAGCATCGCTTGCGCCCCGAGGCGAAGCCGCGCCAAGGCTTGCAGCCAGGCTCGGAGATAGGTTCATGAAAATCTATGGGGATTCCATCTCCGGAAACTGCCTGAAGGTGAAGTGGGTGGCCGACCTCATGGGCCTTTCCTACGACTGGATCGAGACCAGCGTGCTGGTGGGCGCGAGTCGCACGCCGGACTATCTGGCGACGTTTCCGGCGGGCCAGGTTCCGGCGGTGATCCTCGACGACGGCCGCCCGCTGGCGCAGTCGAACGCCATCATCCTGCACCTGGCAGCAGGTTCCGGCCTGATTCCCGCCGACGCCTACGAGCGCGCGCGCATGCTCGAATGGATGTTCTGGGAGCAGTACAGCCACGAGCCCTATATAGCCGTCGCCCGCTTCCAGGTGCGCTTCCAGGGCAAGCCGTTGGCCGACCTGGAGCCCAGGATCGTCGAGCGCGGCAAGGCCGCGCTGCAGCGCCTGGAGGACGGCCTGGCGGACGGGCCTTTCCTGGTCGGCGACGCCGCGACGCTCGCCGACGTGGCGCTTGTGGCCTACACCCGCGAAGCCCACGACGGGGGCTTCAACCTGGCCGACTATCCGCGGGTGCAGGCCTGGGTGGCGCGGGTCGAGACGGCGCTGAAAATCCCCGGCTGAGCGCTTGCCTTGGGCGGCGCGGGGCCGCAAACCTCGCGCCCATGAAACGCCTCACCCGCCTCGCGCTCGCCGCCCTGATCGCCGCTACGCCCGGCGCGGCCCTGGCCTGGGGCAATACCGGCCACCGCATCCTGGGCGAGGCCGCCGCCAGGGCGGCGCCGCCCGAACTGCCGGCGTTCCTGAAGACGCCGCAGGCCATCGCCGACATCGGCGAATATTCCCGCGAGCCCGACCGGCTGAAGGGCGTCGGCAAGCTCTTCGACAGCGAGCATTCGCCCGGCCATTTCGTCGATCTCGGCGATGACGGCCGCATCCTCGACGGGCCGTCGCTCTCGGCCCTGCCGCCGACCCGCGAGGACTATGACACCGCGCTCCGCGCCGTCGGCCAGGACAACTGGAAGGCGGGCTATCTGCCCTACACGATCCTGGAGTCCTACCAGGCGCTGGTCCGCGACTTCGCCTACTGGCGCGTGCTGAAATACGCCGCGGCCGAGCCGAGGTGGAAGGCGCACCGGGCCTGGTACGCGGCCGACCGCCGCCGCCGCGAGGCGCTGATCCTGCAGGCTGCGGGGCAGCTCTCCCACTTCGTGGGCGACGGCAGCCAGCCGCTGCACGTGACCATCCACTTCAACGGCTGGGGCAATTACCCGAACCCCGCCGGCTATTCGAACGCCAAGCTGCACGGGCCTTTCGAGGGCGACCTGGTGAACGCCACAGTCACCCGCGCGATGGTCTCGGCGAAGATGACCCCGCCGCGCCCTATCCCGGCCCCGCTCGAGAGGCATGTGGCGGACTATCTGGCCGCCACCGGCGCGCAGGTGATCCCGTTCTACGAGCTGGAGAAGGCCGGCGGCCTCGCGCCCGGCGATCCTCGCGGGACGGCCTTCGCCACCAGACAGCTGGCCATCGGCGCCTCCGAGCTGCGCGACATGATCGCCGACGCCTGGCGGGCGAGCGGCTACCAGTCGGTCGGCTGGAAGCCCGTGCCGGTGGCCGACATCCTGGCCGGCAAGGTCGACCCCTACCTGCCGCTCTACAGCAGCATCGACTGATGGCCGTCCCGCAGTTCGGCGATCCCGAGCCCGGGCGCGCCTATCCCGACCGACCCGCCGCCTTCGCGGTGATCGAGCGCGACGGCCTGATCGCCGTCGTGCGCGTCGACGAGCCGCTACGGGTCGCCCGGAGCCGGCGGGGCGAGGTGCTGGACCTCCCGGGCGGCGGGATCGATCCGGGCGAGAGCGCGCTGGCGGCGGCCATCCGCGAATGCGGCGAAGAGGCGGGCTTGATCGTGGACCTGGAGCCCGAGCCCTTCGTCCGCGCCGACCATTTCTTCGTCAACGGCAAGGGCGACCGCCACAACACCCGCGGCGCCTTCTTCGCCGGCCGGGTCGCGGGCGAGGATCCGGTGCTGAAGATCGAGGATGACCACACCCTGGTCTGGATGGCGCCTTGCGACGCCCTCGCCGGCCTCGATCGCGAGGCCCACGCATGGGCGGTCGCCGCCTGGCTGCGGCGGCGGCGCTGGCGCGCCGGCGCGTGAGCGGCTAGTCGAAGGCCAACTTCGGGAGATTCTCTTGGCCCAGGCCCAGCTCATCGACGGCAAGATCTACGCCGAGCGCCTGCGCGACCTGGTGGCGGCCGAGGTGGCCCAGCTCAAGGCCGACTATGGCATCCAGCCCGGCCTGGCCGTGGTGCTGGTGGGCGAGGACCCGGCGAGCGAGATCTACGTCCGCTCCAAAGGCGAGCATTCGCTGGCCGTCGGCATGCATTCGGTCACCCACCGCCTGCCGGCCGACACGCCGCTGCACGACCTGCTGCGGCTGGTGGGCGAACTGAACGCCGACCCGCTGATCCACGGCATCCTGGTGCAGCTCCCCCTGCCGAAGTCGATCGACGAGCGCGCGGTGCTGGCGGCGATCAGCCCCGACAAGGACGTCGACGGCCTGCACGTGGTCAACGCCGGGCGCCTGGCCAGCGGCATGCCGGCGCTGACGCCCTGCACGCCGCTGGGCTGCATGATCCTGCTGCGCGAGACGGTGGGCGACCTGACCGGCAAGCGCGCCGTGGTGGTGGGCCGCTCGGTGCTGGTCGGCCGGCCGATCGCCCAGCTGCTGCTGCAGGCCGACTGCACCGTCACCATCGCCCACTCGCGCACGCAGGACCTGCCCGCCGTCTGCCGCGAGGCCGACATCCTGGTGGCCGCCGTGGGCCGGCCGCGGATGATCCGCGGCGACTGGATCAAGCCGGGCGCCGCGGTGATCGACGTGGGCATCAACCGCGTGCCCTTCGACGATCCGGTGAAGGCCGCCGCCGGCCGCACCAAGGTGGTGGGCGACGTCCACTTCAAGGAAGCGATGGAGGTGGCGGGCTGGGTCACCCCGGCGCCGGGCGGCGTCGGCCTGATGACCGTCGCCTGCCTGCTTCAGAACACCGTCACGGCCGCGCGCCGCCAGGCCGGGATCGACCCCGCCTAGCCCCGCTCAGGCCGCCTTGTCGTTGGTCCAGGCGATGATCTGCCCCAGCACGTCGCCGAGCGCCTTGTCGTAGGCCGCGACGATGGCGCCGACGCGGTTGTCGCCGGCCTTGGCGCGGACGTCGAAGATCTGCTCCGCGGTCCTGGTCAGGTCGGCGCTGGTGAGGACCGCGCGCACCCGCACCACCACGGTCGGCGCGCTGTCCGGCCCGGCTTCGTAGCGGGCCTCGAAATTGCGTACGTCGAGGCGCAGCGCATAGTCGCTCCTGGCCTGCTGCCCACGCGAGATCAGCCGGGTCCGGCCGGTGTTGGCGTCAAAGGCCGCGGCCACCGCCTCGTTGAACAGCACGCCGGCCGGCGCCACCCAGCGGCTCTGGGCGATGAAGGCCGCCTTGCCGCCGGTGATGGTCAGCATGCGGTCGCCATTGGCCTCGCCCTGGAACGTGCCGTTGGCGAGGAACACGCCCACGCTCCCCGCGGCGGGCGCCGGCGCGCCGGCCGCCGCGGTCTGGCCGAACCGATAGAGCTGCGCCGGCTTGCTCTTGGGCAGGAGCGAGATGCAGCCGCTCAGCGCCAGCGCGAGCGCGCCCACTGCAGCGAGACGAAGGGCGGCGCGGATCATGGCTTCACCTTCACTTCTTCGGCGGCGGGCTTGCCGAGCGCGCCGGTCGGACTTCTCTGGATTTCGTTGACCAGCCGCTCAAGGCTTTCCGCAGCGCTCTGCAGCTCGACCACCGCGGCGGTGATCTGCGGCAGGCCGGTGGTGGCGAACTCGGTGGTCGGGCCCTGCAGCTTGGCCATCAGGGTGCGCGCGTCGTGGGCGGTGGCCTTGGCTTCCTCGGCCGCGTCGGCGACGTTCTTCATGGTGCGCCGGCCGTCCCCGTCGAGAATCTCCTGTCCTGAGGTCGTCAGCCTGGTGATCTGCTGGGCGGCGGCGTCGATGTCCTGCAGCGCCTTCTGGCCGTCGGCGATGATCGCCTTGCGCTCGCGGAACTCGGCGGTGACCGCCTGGGTGTCCGAAAGGGCGGCCGAGAACGTCTTCACGTTCTGGTCGGAGAGCACGCGGTTGATGCGGTCCAGGGCCTCGATGGTGCGGGTGAGCACCGTGCCGCCGCCCTCCAGCAGGTCGGAGAGCGCGCTGCGCTGGCTCTTCAGGATCGGCACGCACTCGCTCGGGCGGATGCCCATCCGCTCGCAGCGGGC
>Ga0307513_10007191_pt1 | contig 14457 bp, 16 predicted proteins | sample 15_EM_MG_FD_202174 | JGI IMG/M metagenome (GOLD analysis project Ga0307513, IMG submission 202174) | Populus trichocarpa ectomycorrhiza microbial communities from riparian zone in the Pacific Northwest, United States - 15_EM | ecosystem: Host-associated > Plants > Roots > Unclassified | place... | reverse complement strand
ATGGGGTTTGACGGCATCCGCGTTTGCTTCGCATGCCGACTATCAGTGCCCATCACCTCGAGAATAACGTAGAGTACATAGTTTATATATATTCAATTCTATTTACATGTAAAGACTGGTCTGAACCAGTTGCAAACTGGTCTTGCAACCGCACAAAACCGCACAAAACCGCTGTGGACTGGTCTATGACGGTTTCGGTCTCAGTTTTTGAGAATTTGAGCCAGGGAGGACCGGTCTCAGTCTCGGTCTTCCTAAAAATAAAGGAAAAACTGGACTGGACCGGACTTCCAAGCACTACTTTTGCACACAGACTGTTTCTGGGTCTAGATGTCTTCTTTGGCCAGAAATCAGATCCCTTTTATACTCCACAAAAGTCTTGGCGGCACTGCCACTCTGACTCATTCTATCTAAGAAACTGACTCATGTATGAGTCTTACTAAGTATTAACAAGTCATAGGTGAGTCATAAGGAGTCATGGGTGAGTCATAAGGAGTCATAGGGAGTCATAAGAGTCATAAGGAGTCATAGGTGAGTCATAAGAAGTCATAGGGAGTCATAAGAGTCATATAGAGTCATAAGGAATCATAAGAAGTCATAAGGAGTCATGGTGAGTTGTGATGAGTCACGTGAGTCAGGTGAAGTCATTATTCTGTTTTGAGGTTGTGGTCAATATCCCTGTCCAAGCCTAGATCAGGTGTTGGGATATGGAAAATTAATACAAGCTCTGGGGAGCTGTGGGCCACAGTAGCAGTCTTCTAGGACATGTCATATTTATGTTAGTTTGTTATAGAGTTGTCCTGCATCTTGAATTGAACTTCACTCCAAACAAAAACCAAGCCTGACATCGTAGCTGACATAAAAGTTTTCCGAATTACACAAATTTCCCGTCTCCGAGATCGATGACTGCCGCTTTTACCACCTACCGCCTAATACAATCCAACGATGTCTCGCATACCCATTTCCTTCCCTATAATTCTATTTCTCTTGGGTCTCTCTCTGTCACTCACCTGTTGTACCGAGCTACATTGGTTCTTTTTCTGCCACCGCTCCCATCCTATCTATTTCGTCTCTCTACCTCCCATGTCTTTCATCCGAACTCCTGCCTCGTTTTACCTGCTTCCCACCACCTGCCTTCACCTCGCCTTGCGCTTCCTGGACCAATTGATGTTCCTGGGCTGTTCCCCCAGGAAATATCTGCCAACATCCTCGCAGAGCAGCAGATACGACTATCACTATATCTCCCCCTCCCTTCTTGCTCACTCTAATTGTCTCCCTGCCTTTATCCTCGCCTCCCGATCTTGATTGCTCTTCTATCCCTAATTTTCTGCCTCCTGTCTATCTATCATCCTGTTTCCCTTCATTTCCGCGCCTCCATTTGCACCTCTCTGCGCCATTCTTACGTGAGCTGGAATTCATTTTTGTGTCCAGAGCCCATTTTTCCCCACCTCAGTGCACTGTTTACGCCGCTTTCTCCACTTTATCCATGTTGTGTTCTGGGTCTTGCTCTCTCCTTTTGGATAGACTCCAGAAGTTTGTTCATTATCCTGCTAGTATCGAACACGATCATGTTTTGGTCTTAGTGTTTCGAGAGAGAGGCGAGACCGAGATTCCCTGTCCTCTATCACCCTCTAATTTAGCCTTGCTTTTATAAGGTTAGAGATTTATGTTATCTGTACCCACCAGTCACTTGTTTTCCAAGTTGTGCTCCAGGGAGGTTGACCTGGTATCAAATTTTATTGTTCTATTCGTCATCCAATGCTGGGATTTGGGTTCCAACACATCCAGATTCCTCACTGGAAGTAATCCCGACCTTTGGTTCCACTTTCCCCTGTCAACACTGAGCTGAAGTGCATTATTCCCTTTGCCTTTTTTTCGCGTTTTACTGGGTTATTCATATCGCAAGTCAAACTCCCCTAACGTCGCTGTTGAATCCACTCTCCGTCCTCTCGTTGAACACTGATGAAAAATATCTATCTCATTCATAGGTCATGTAAGCATCTCGTTGCGGTTGTGTTTGTCATCAAGATGACATACGCGTCGCACTCAGATGTCGATAGAATCAACTTGAAATAATCTGCCCTCAGATCTCAGTAAACGATATGCAAGCAACACTACGATATAGGTAATAGGAGGTGCGGGGTGCGAGTAGTGCTTGAAAGTCCGGTTAGTTAACCGGAAATTAACCGAGACCTAACCGGACCCTAACCATTCAGGACCGCAAAATTACCTAACCGATCCTAACCGTAACCGCGGTCCGGTTAGCGGTTAGTTTCAAATTTAGAAATATAACTAACCGACAAAGACCGGTTGTAACCGGTTGTAACCGGTCTTTCTGTGCTAAGGTTATACTAAAATGTTCCCCTATTTACTAGCTTTCTAACGGTTCTAGATACATAATTTTTGGTTCAGAATTTAAAAAGTTAGAGCTAATTTACACATAGGTGACTTATAATAACCTCAGTCACTCATGTGACGATACGGTTGCCACATCGCTTTGTCTCCTTCTCCCCACCATCATTGCTTTCGAGCGGTGCGTACCCACCACCACCTCAACCGCAACCATACGACCATACTCCGGCCTGCCCACAACGAGCCACTGAGCTCGCCACGTCATCAACCACCCAACGCGAGGTCGCTACGTCACCCGAGCTCGCTATATCATCAACCACCCAACGTGGGGTCGCCGCGTCACCTTGGATCCTCATCCACCCACCCAACGCGAACCGGCTGCATCACCAGTCACCCCACCCTTGCCCCTCCCCTCGTTGAGGGATGTGGGCATTCTGCCACGTCATCTCCAGCACCACGGACCACGATGGTGGAGCGGCGTATCCATGACAGCGAGGAAGAAGGGTAGTGAAGGGTAGGGCAAGCAGAGGACAGTGAAGATGGGGTTGATGTGGGCAGGTAGCGGCATGGGCATCAATATGGCAGGATGGGGGTGGGGAGAGCCATACCCGGCCTTGCCTTTGTCGACGCTTGATGTTCGTCGTTGAGCTTGACCCTACGCCACCCATGTGCCCAGAACCTGCCCCGAAACCATGCGAGGCGACATTTCACCAACACGCCGCCTCGCTGGACATGTTTTCTCCCTGAATGAGGTTGTGGACGTAGTTTGGACCCCAGGCAAAGGAGTCGGAGATGACTTCATTCTCACTACTATACTACCTTTGTATACTAAGTTGGTATTAAGTATTGTACACCTAAATAACCGTGACCGGTTAAAACCGGTTATGTAACCGTAGACTAACTGGCATTAACCGACTGTAACCGGTTTGTACCGGTTCGGTCTGGTTATTTTGGGTTTCAGAGAAAAAGCTAACCGGTCTCGGTCTCGGTTAGTGCCTTCAGGGGGCCAATAACCGGACCGGACCGGACTTTCAAGCACTAGGTGCGAGCGCTAACCATGTACATACCGTTGAGGACGGTGAACATCCTTAACCGATCCATTAGCTCAAAGGAAAGGATATATATATATCATGGCATGATATTTATTCCCTGGAATATTCCCCCTATGGTGGAAGGCATAACGATGATCATGATCGACGCAGGAAATGGATATGGGTGGATCACGTGAGTGCTGTATAGCCAGTTCAAGTTATCTGCCGTTACGTGACATTGCTAGATTTTAACTCCCCAACGACATTTTTCGACATAGTTAAGAGGCAGAGATTTAGAACCAACTCACTTATATGCACCATCCAATTTACGAAGAGGGAAACCCACCACAGGTTCTATAAATACAGTGATACAGCAAGTAGTTATCTGCCCGGAGCCTGCCGGGAGGTATCTGCCATGGGGCCAGTGCATTGATTAGTAAACCCGAGATAATCACAAGCGCATTCGGATATTTTTGGGTAGGTGGTGTTAAGGAGTACCGTATCGATACAGAGAATAAGTCCGAGGGTGTTGGAGACTTGATGAATGGTTCCAAAGGGTTTGATGATGTGATATGAGAGCGTCTCATCCCGGTTGGTGGCCGTTAGCAACCTGGACACAATGGTACGTACAGATGCGTGGGGGACAGATGCGCTGCTTTTGGAAAATTTTCAGTCGTTCGATGGCTGGTTTCGGGGCGGGAGGATGCACAGTGGCGTCGGGGTCGTGGCTTTTGTTGTGATAAAAGCTGTTCGCCACGATCGATAAGGTTTGGTAAGCAAAGCAAAGCAGAGGCGCGAGGGGTGCCAGTCTACTTTGGGACAGTGGCTGTGCAGTGACCAACTCCAGTGGCGAAATTTCTCAAAAGTAGGATTTCTCCTCATGGGAGCATCTGATGGTACATCTGATGGCAGATTATTCATCTGGTTTGGAAACAAGTCAAGGACTTCAGCTCTCGCAAATACACGTCTCACAGACGTGTTCAAGAGGTGTCAGATCCGCCGATTGCAGATATCGATGATATCATACCCTCTCCCCACCCCCCCCAAATAAGGCGATTCGCGTGGTATGTTTGGTGGACGGCAGGACGGCAAGGGAACAGCTTGAGCATCACACGGCGATAAGCATCCCGACAGACATGTCTCTGATCAAGACGCGACGACGCGTCCTCTTCAACATATCCTTCTCATCATGGCGCCTTGATAATGTACATAGTGTATCACGCCAATCTTACCCTGCACATATTCCTTCATCTTCAACTTCTCACCAAAATTTTACGACCTCTGCCAACAAAGAAAATTTGATAACCCTCGACAACAGCAACACTTCCAAGGGCACTCATCATATCCTTTGCCCGCTATGCAAGGAATATGTGAACCACAGTTGGGATCCGCATTCACCCATTCCTCTTGAGCATCATCAAAAGAGTAATAAATGTAAATTAAAGTATCTCAGTGCATACATTTAATGAATGGGCCAGTTTTTGTCTCATGGGAAATACCACAGATATTATTCTGGCCAGACCTACCCTCGTAGGCTCGCCACTAATTCAAGAGCCAATACCCCCATTGCCACCGTGTCAAGGCACTGCAATTCGGTGGGACTTAGGCTCACTGTATCAAACCTACCCATTCTCTATCCACGACCCCACTTCTCGATTCAAGCCTGGTTATACCCTTCTCTTCGTCGATCCTACCGCCAAACTCCCTTTTCATCTGTCCCTCCCCAACCTTCCCATTTACCAATCCCTCCGCTTTTACACTCGCAGTATAATTCTAGCTTTAATGACCCAACCGATCCCATTCATTGATAAACTTACTTGCTTTTTGTTACTCAAAATGCTGTCAAATTAATTCCATACTACCTTTTTATATAACAGTGTCAGCCTTTCCGTTGCGCTGTGCCGAGACGCCGCTGAATGATCATTTAAGGCTGCCGCTGACATGCCGTCCCTCAGAAATTACCGATAACAGGGTCGCTCTAACGATCAAACTTCCGGGATCAGTGGATCTGACACCTCTTGGACGTCGAGACGAACTTGATTTAGATTACCCTGAATCTCCTTTTTGGGACAGTGGCCAAGTTGGGAAAATCCTTGGCAAGGGAATGTCTCTGTTATTTATTTGGTTGTATTGATTTGAACAAACACGGGAAAGAAACGCCAGGGAATATCTTTCGCTCTTGCTCTAATAACATTCGCCAATATGCTTGGTGAATACAACGATGTTGTGAATGAAGTCCCATCCTTCATTATCACTGACATACCTGCACTCCCTGCCATGCGACCGCCTCCGAGCCAGTTCCCCGATCTTCAAGTTCAAGTTTATCCGTCAAGTCCCGGAAACGCTTATGGTGCACCATCGCCCACCACCTCAGATTTGGATGCGAGTTTGATTCCACCTTCCATGGTCCTTTCCCCCCACTCCGGTACCCATTTCCAAACTACCATCCAAGTCCAACTACATGACAATAACCTGGCACAAAATTCGTTAGGTTTAACCACGCATGCGCCTTTGAATTGTAACATGCCGGGGCAAAACCATAGGGTGAGTAACCCCTAATGCTTCATCTCTCAAGTACCAACCATTCAACATGTCTCTCATTCATAGGCTCTGCAAACCATTGTCCAAGGCGGATGTGGGAGCAAGGATATGGATATCCGACAGGCTGATGATCATCCAGTTAGGAATGTAATTATCCTCCCTCACTCCTGGTAATCCAGCGTTCCCACTGAAGGTTAAATGAAGGTACATATGTTCTCGAATGCTCAGAACCTGTCAATACGAGATACAGTGATTCACAACGCTGGGCGTGATATAACGATAATTAACAACTACACATATACTGAACCCGAGCCGGTACGCGCTCGCTTAAGTCACATGATTAGATGACTTAGGGGGGTTATCGCAGTTTTCTTCAAATATTGTATCCCAATGGCCCAATTTATTTTCGGTGACTATTATGAAATATTGCACTGGTTGGTACTGATGCATATTTTTGTAATGTCTGTAGCCCAAAATAAACGTGGAAGTACGTTGTTCATGTCCAGGACATCGCAAGTTGGAAACAGTTGCCGAAGACGTCCTCAAATCCCCTCCTTTAAACTTCAATATTATCCTCAGTGAAACGTCGATGCGTATACCAGGAGTCATATACAAGATAGTGTAGGTTTTAATTCTTGGTTACTATCTTTTGGTTAAATTTCACTTTTTGCAGATCGAGCATTCGATACTCCTTCTTTTGACCTATCGGTGCTATTCATGCTCAGTAAAGTGGATTCGGATTTATTCTTGACTAAATAGTAGTCCTTATAGGACATACCTGTTATATCTTACTTTTCCGGGGAAACTATGGACAAAACACTGTTGAAATAATATGGAGGCTTCGGATTTTTGGGAGAGATATCGTGGACTGGCACTGGTGGTCTCTCACACCCGTGGGTGAAGTCGTTTGGAGCTAGATTAAATGAATGTCGATCGGTGTGAATATTTAAGGATAATATTTAGCATCGAGGTCGGAAATTTCTGAATCAAGTTGCAACGCCCACAATTTCTGTGTACCGACGAAAGGTTCCCTTTTCTTTTCCAGGTCCGTTTCGGACCTGAACAGGGGGAAGTACCTCATGATCATGGCCACCCTCATCCACTAAATCTCCCTATCGATCCAAAAACCTGCCCATACACCGCCAAGGCCATCAAGAGAGATTCTTCTGTCTTCAGCGCACCCCTTGAGACAAACTGCAGGCATTTTTCGTAGATCTCAAGGATCCTAATTTTTAATATAATCAACCTACCTGGATTCTCCATTCACCTACTGTCGAAGACTCGGCAACATCGGGTCGGCGCGTCCTTGCTCACCAACGGGGCAACTTTGGCACCTCAATCAGTCAAGGAACGTTAGGTCCGCACACACGGTGATTGAGGTAATGAGCGGTATTAGCGGATGGACAATGATGTGCCAAAGAAGAGGCTGTCGAGTTGGTTCCAGAGAAAGGGAGGGAAGGGGAAACAAACACATTTTCGAAATCGGGATGCGGCGTTTGGTACACACAATAACCAGGGTTACCGAAGGGAGGTTCACGTGTTATCTGATCGCCGCAGGGCGGGGACAAAATCTCAGATGTTAGTTGCCAAGATTCGCATGACGTTGAGTCGCAGTCGGCGGCGGGAAAATGAAGATATGATAGGTGCCGTCATCGACGACCATACCCGACATCTAGCAGGACAAGAGCGGTAGCGAGGATATATCTGCTTCGGTGAGTTAATACGGCAGCAGGAAAGTGATGAATTGTTGTACTCAGTCTCTTCACTGTAGGACACGGCTGCGAATCGAAGGACTGCGACGACCTTATGCCATAGAACACAGGCGCAAGTACGAGAGTTACTTACCATGCGCGGTGTCGTCGACCACCACTCGAGGAGGGAAGAGGGGAATTCCTGGTGGGAACTGGGGAAGGGCTTCGACAGAGAAAACGGGGCTGTATTTTATAAATTTATATGGCATTGTGTTGAGGGAAGACCCTGTATGGGTACCATGCATAAGCGAACGCGACCGTGTTTGGAGTCAAAGTCCCGCTCTCGGGTCAGTAAGTTTGCACACACCCTCTCTATTCTACTCTCCGCATCTCCATTAAATTGTGGGTGGCTAAATAAGACAATGCTAAATAATGTAATTGCGTCATGCAATGCTGTTGCCCGTCATGAGAAATTAAAATAGTAAATGGTGTTTATCTGAGCAACAAGCTCTTCCAATACTCCTGAGAACCACACAGTAAGAGTCCCAACCCTCATTAATACCGGAATGGCACCTTCGGACGCCAGTTTTATCCCCCTTTCCATGGATACCCAATTCTAAACCACCATCCAATTATACGAGAACAACCTGGGGAAAAACATGCCAGCTTTAACCACACATGCATCCTTAACATGACGGGGCATAACCGGAAGGTGAGCAAGTTCCAAAGCTTCAAAGCTTCATCTCTCAAGCACTAACCATCCAACTTGGCTCTGGAATTTAGGCGCCACAAAGCGTTGCCCACGATAAAGGTGAATTTGGGAGCAAGGATGTGGATATTGGACACGATGAGGATGGTCAAATAAACACACTCTCTCATCCGCAGTAATTCACCCACTGACTGTTACGGGAAGTTGCACATGTTCCCCAATGCACAGAACATATCAATACGGGATACAACGATTCATAACACTGAGAGGGATATGATAATTAACAACTACATATATCCCAAACCTGAGCCGGTACGTGCTCGCTTTCCGTATGTCGCATCTTCCGATGACTTAGGTGGACTATCGCAGTCTCCTTCAAACGTTGCATCCCAATGACCCAAATTATTTTCGGTGGCTATAGTTCGAGACTGCCTCGTTTGGTACTTATGTATTTTTATGGAATGCATGTAGCCCGTAATAAACGTGGAAGTACGTTCTTCATGTCTGGCCAGGATATCTCGAGTTACATCTTTCATATCATTCTAGGAAATCGTTGCCAAAGGCGCCCTCAACCCCGCTTTGGCTACCAAGATTATCCTGACTAAAACATCCTTGTGTGTACCGGGAGTCAGGTCCCCAGACAGTGTAGGTTTCATTGGTGGCTACTATCTTCTGGTTAAACGTTCTGTCCTTGTAGGTCCAGCATTCGATACTCCTTCTTCTGATGTATAGGTGCAATTCATGTTCAGTAAAATGGATTCAGATTCATTCCTGAACGAATAATAGTCCTTATAGGACATATTTGTTATATCGGGTTTTTCACATTTTACGCGGCTCGAGGTCAAGAAACTATGGACGAAACACTAGTGGAAACGAAAGGAACGATAGGGTTTTTAGGGCCAGGAGAAATGGAGTGGACAGCGGACACTGGTGGTCTGAGGGCAAAGTCGTTTGGAACTAGATTAAATGACCATTCATCGGTGTTGAAAAATTGGCATCAAGGTCGGAGGTTTCCTAATCATCCCGACGCCCGACTATTTATTGCACAGATGCATATGTATTGACGAAAATCTTTTTCTTTCTTTTCCAGGTCCCAGGCCCGAACACGGGGAAGCACCTTCTGGCCACCCTCACCCACCAAATCTCCCTATCGACCCCGAAAATCTGCCGTTACATCGCCCAGGACATCAAGAGAGATTCTCCCGTCTTCAGCGCGCCCCTTGAGACACAGCTTCATACGGCGTTCATACTATATAGATTTTAATCTCCACCTACTTTCTAGTTGCTGCGTCCGTGAAAAACTGTGGGCATTGTTCGTAGATTTTGAAAAACCTAACTTTTAATCAACCTACCTGAATTGTCAATGTACCTATTGTCGAACATCGGGTCGGCGCGCGTCTTCGCTCACCAATGGGGGGGCGACTTTGGAACTTCGACCAAGACAAGGGTCAGGGGTTATGGCGGGTAGAAGGGAAATTTGGGGCCGTACACATGGTTATCGAGAGAGAGCGCGCTGTATTAGGCTGCGGATGGGCGATGAAGAGGCCGTCGAGTGAAAGCTCCCCATATAGGGCCTTTACCGCAATACGAACCCGGAAAGCCAAACAAGGGAGAGAAAATGAGACCGGCGGCTCAAGTTTAAGTCGTACTATCATTGTCCACGAATTTGTAATGTTACAGGAGTTTGTAATACTCGATTTCCTTCCTCCCTCAATAAGCTAGCGCCTTCAAATTTTGCACAGTAATTAGTAAGCCCCAGAGAAACATGATTATCAAGTTTTTTGGGAGGAAGAGCAGTGTGAACGAGAGCAGTATTTTTTATAATGGTGGCCAAAAGTAAGCGAATGTTGAGTCAGATCTAGTCCGATCGGGTGGATTCCATCATATGAAAATTTATAGGATTACTCTACTATGTATTACAGTTCACCTTGCGAAATCATGCACCTGGAAGCTTATCTTTCGAAGCAGAATTGCGGAAAGATTGATTTTTGCCGCTTCCAACGTGACAAAGTGACGCGAACTTGTGGGAGACCCTGAGCCGAAAGCCCTGCAAATTCTGATGTGACTGCCGTTCCTTTTTTTTACAATCTCCTGGAATTTTCGACCCCTCTCGATTGCAAAGGCTACTTCAGCTATAAATACAAAAAAAATACTGTTACGTAGCAAACTCAATAATACATATCTGGAGGAGTTTGAGGATGTGAGGATGGTTGCTCGCTATGGAATTTTGCCACGAGTAAAAAGTTTACAAACTCGTGGACAATGATAGTAAGTGCGCAATGCGCATTCCTCGAGTTGGGGATTTAGAACTCCGACAGCATGTGACCATGTTGAGTTCCGTAATAAAAGTCTCCTCTTCCACATTGCCAAAGGTTCAGTGCAAGGCTGCTTGTGTGAACTTAACCCGGCTGAACAAGAGCATTGTCTCACTATCATCGAAATTCCCTCACTTGCACTATAACGCCCTACGTCCACCGGTGTCCTCGCAAACACGATTGGGTTGTTCTTTGGCCATTCCCACCATCGAAACCCCTCCTGCGAGCTCGCTCGTACTAAAGCACCATACACGAGGACGCGAGGTTCCCACCACCGTCCTCGCCATGCCCAGAGCTTCCTGCGTGCCAAGTCACACCGGCAGATTTCCAGCATAAGCCAGCGCGTTCCCCACCGCTGTCTTAGTTGCACTAGAAACCTCATAAGGCTTTGTTCACGAGGCGAATCCCTAGGAGGTGTAGCCCTCACCACCGCCCCCTCTCACCCTGACTGTGCCTATGCCCCCCGCACCTCAAACACGCGTTTTAACACGGCTTAGACCGTTTTTCTGTGATTGCAAGTGGATAATGAGTGACACGTTAATTGTTCCAACCGTTGTGGTAGGTTATCCCTGGTTCCTTTTGCCCAATCCCACTTCGTTATAGGTTGATCAAAGAACATTCACCGGTACCCTTTATCAGGTCCACACTACGACCGCCTCAACTGCCAGTGCGCATGGATATCTTTTTGAGGAGGAAAGTGGGCCTGAATCGTGACCCACGAGCAGAGAGGGAAATTTTCTACGAGCTATAGCAGTGAGTTCCTCTTCACCTTTCCACCAAGGGCGCGTACCTACTTGTCAACAGCCCATCCTCCGCCGCTTGAATATTTTATTCCCATCGGTGCGGATATACACATCTAGGCTTGGATATAACGGGGATGGTGAGATGCGTTCGGCGTCCTAACATCATCAAGTTCGTACACATCCATACGGCGCTGAACGATTACTTATGTTGGCTCGATATCCACCAGCGTTCCTTGAAAACATCCGCGTATAACGACTAAGGATCAGCGACGATGGAGTACTGGCTACAGTTCGTCAACACTAGGGATGACGACCGGCTTTTCGTTGATTTCAACGGCGGCGACGATAAAGGCTGGTGAACATGGGATGGCTGGTGTTTGATGAACGGGCTTGGGTGAGTTTAAATTATCCTTTACCGTTACTCAATCAAGACTTACCACTTGCCCACTCATCAGCCTCGACCACCCTTGCCCATTGTCATCGCCCCCGCAGTCACATCGATGACCCTCATACATCCGTTCTTTTAACCTACGATCCCAAACCTAACGAGCATCACGATCAGTGTGTTTGTATCCTTTGGACAACAGGAGCCACCACCCAATGTGTAATTGAACGAGCAAGGCGGTATCACTGGCGAGGGCTACGATAGACACAGTGAGTCGAAAACCTTTACCACCGGGAACGGGTCCTGACATACTTGTATTTCCCTCCTACCAGGCCCATTCCCTGCATCCCATCATCCTTGCCGCCGTCGAATCGAGCATGCTCTACCATAGGTGCGTTAGTAGCCCTCACATCGTCAACAAGCACTCGCTGACTTGACCTAAACTAGTTTGCAAGCACACCGCGGGAGCTGGGCTTTGACGACGGATAACCTACATGTGTACCGGTGAACGAGAAGGGAGGTATCTACGACATGGGCTATGAGAGCTATGGTTCGTTCGGAATCATCACCCCCGATCAACGAACAGACGCTTACCCGTTCAAAACCCTAGTCTATCCTGGGCACCAGTGCACACATCGACGACGAGCAGCAACCTATCCTTCGACGAGTTAGGGCGGCGGTGGGAAAAGGAATATTCGATAGGCGCCGTCGTCGACGACCATGCCCGGCATCGAGGCGGACAAGAGTGGGAGCGGGGATATATCTGCTTCGGTGAGTTATTACGGCGGCAGGAAAGTGACGAATTGTTGTACTCACTCTTCATTGTAAGGCACGTCGGCGAATCGAAGAGCTGCGACGACCACGATCAGCCCTATGGAACACAAGTACGAGTACGAGTTGCTTACCCTACGCGGCGTCGTCGTCGACGACGAGGAGCAGATGGAAAGAGGCAAAATCCCAGTGGGAACTGGGGATGGGTTTCAACCGAGAGAAAATGCGGCTGTACACACCGCTTCGGTAGGACTGTTTTACGGGAGGTCAAAATAGCCACAGCAGTGTATTGATAATTTTATATGCCTTTATTCAGGGACAGAGAACAACAAAGACCCTGCACCATGCGTAAGCGACCGCGACCGTACTTGGAGCTTGAAGCTTGAAGTCCCATTCTCGCGTTAGTAAGATTATACACCCCCTCTCTATTCTATTCCCTTCGTCTACATTAGCCCAACGAATGAATAAATGTATTCTAAAGAAAAAATACCTAACTTCAGAAGGAATACCTACCTCCCCGAAAGTGACCAACACACCCGAAACCGTCCCAAGTTCCAAAACAGATTATCGCACAATCTCCATCCCACTTTCCAGGCCAGAATTCCAGCAACGTAGCACATAACCCGACCCGCCGGACTCGAACATGACAAAAACAGGGAGCTTGTACGAAAAAAAAAACCTCCTTTTCGTAAACTGGAGGGAACTCAACACGGGAACACACAAAGGCTAGAACTTGGCGCTGAGTGAACGCCCGAGATGATGGATTACATACGTATGGACCCGGAACGACGTCGACCATTGACGCAGTTTAAACGGGCTTTTTTGAGGGCGGTTTAAATATAGACAATTGGGGATGGAGGTTCTGCGTTCACTCCCGTCTTTCGACTCATTTGAACTGTGTGTACCATGACTACATGGCAGACACACAAACCCAAGACGCAAACGACTGGGATTTCGTGGGGACTTCGTCATTCAGCATTGTAGTCTCCCGTAGACAGCTAAATGCACAGGAGGCGCCGGTATCATACTTAATGCTGTAAAAAAGTACCAATCACGTTTCTGTTCCAGTTGCATGCGTCGCACTCGTTGTAACGTAGTCAGCTGAAATATATTTCATTTCGTTAACCTTATCGCAGGGGAGAAGCAGTCTCTCGGAGCTAGCCTAACGTGATGGGCAATTTTTAGAATTTCACCCATCTTTTTTCGCGTGTCTCAAACCCTGCGGGGCCTTCATCTTAGTCCCCTAAGTACTTCATCGTCAACTCAGCCTATATCATGTCTTTCCTTCTACATGACATATTGGGGTGTGTCCCACCGGGTGCCGACTTCAAACAGATCGGGATCTTATCCCATCTATGAATGATCCCCCCCAACTTGAATATCCATGGTGCATAAACCTTCATGATCCCAATGTGAGTATTCACAAAAAAGGCAAGTATCAAGTACCCCTACTACTCATCCCAGTCGTAAACACATCTCTAATACACATCCGGGTCAGATTCCATTGGAGGCCGGGAAACAGGCTGTATCGTCATACATAAATGTCAGAAATCCCCGAATGCCGACAAAAGCTCGTTACGGCGCGATGTCCTCGGTTTCAAACGTACACCTGGTCAAACAAGGTTCCAAACGGACCCCTGAGTCTTGAGGATGTGTAACGTCTGTACAGTTTCCAACCTTGTTTTTCAGAACCTGATTTTTGGGACAAGCCTACCATTTTTGGGCTACCGAAAACCCCGCATACGGCGTAGACAACCTCAACATTTCCGGCAACACAACACCAATTCAATGACCTTCTCCATGAGCAATTGAAGTGGCTCTGGTGCCATGTCTGGAGCATGGACCCTTCTTTTCAAATATTCAATTAGTGTGGTAAATATTTAAAGGTCTTTTGGTCTAATGGTAAATTTCGCTTTTTTATG
>Ga0307513_10007190_pt1 | contig 14457 bp, 10 predicted proteins | sample 15_EM_MG_FD_202174 | JGI IMG/M metagenome (GOLD analysis project Ga0307513, IMG submission 202174) | Populus trichocarpa ectomycorrhiza microbial communities from riparian zone in the Pacific Northwest, United States - 15_EM | ecosystem: Host-associated > Plants > Roots > Unclassified | place... | reverse complement strand
GTTGACTGAGTCGAACGAAAAACACAAATGCGAGGAGATAAGGAACACGAAGTGACATTTAATCAAACGGATTGATGTCATCGACTGGAATCCTCCACCGCATTGGACTGCATTAGGTGAAGCCGGTTCCGAGAAAACAGGTAGACGCCGCTGTTGGAACCAAATGAGTAAGGTTTCCTTAAAACGTGGTTGTTTCAGAGGTAAGCGCCACGGACTTTGTACAATCTGTTCCATTCACCGCACGTCATATCTGCCATATTTAAAATACGTGGATAAAAGAAAGCTCACCTCGGAACATACGCGGAAAATCAGGATTAAATTTCCACAGGTGACATTCCTGCAGGCGCCTCTTGATGGAACGTGGATCCTCGTGGACGTCGATCGTTTGTTTTTGCCAAATGTTATGTATTGCGACTTGATTCGGGTACGGAACGCCAAATATTCTCATGTAAGGAGCGCCATAGTTTGAACAGCGTCATCGTACGAGGACCCGCGTATACGGATGGTCATTGACTTACTCTGCCCTGGCATAGCGTGGCAGATTCGAGGTTCGACAGAAATTACATTGGTCAAACCCCTGGTAACTGACTAACATACATAGTAAATGTTACACAATCACTTTTTAAAACTGGAATAGTGGTACGTACGAGTCGCAAGAGGGACGGTCATTGTACTGGGTGGTGTGCAGATGAAAGGTGGTGAACGCCATAGCAGATCAAATAGAAATGAGTACGAATTGAGGGCCAGTGTAAAAAAAAAAGATGGCGCTACTGTAACAATGTCACAATTAATTTAATCACCAAACGTGAAATAGAGGGAATATATATTTATACGGAGATCTAGATGGCATGCACGGCCTTTACTGTATCGATAGTGGATCCAGGCGAAGGTAACCGAACGGGAGCAGGGCAATAAAGGTGGGGGGATCCCGATGCTCGATGAAAAAGGGGGCCAAACACATGTCGACCTATCGAGACAAACTTCGGTATCAAGCCTAATCGACAGGAATTTGGAAACTCACCTAGGATGAGGATCTGAGGTGGCTGGGGTCGCTGTCGCTGTCTGTTGTGTCGCTGTCGGTGATGTTATTGTTGACGTTGTGGAACGACGAAATCAAAAATACGTACATACATCTTTATCACATACCAACCCCATCCCATTCTCTCGTGATCATTTGCATCCTCCCACTGCACTCTGAACACCAGCATCGGTCAACGAGTGCGCCGTCTCACCATCAGCTACGGAAGTGTCTAGAAAGCAGAGGGTTCCATAAGCTTTCGGTGCTACGAAGGATAGAGAATTAGGATGGGAAGGAACAAGGAATGAAAGAGAAGGGACGTGGAGATAAATAAACCGGGCACGTTCCAAATGGAAAGCTCAACCGGAAAGAGAGAAAAAAGGATCAGAGAACGATGAGTACCCGAGTGGTCTTCCCATTGAGGGTTGGGAGGATGCGAAGAATGGATAGACAGGAGAAACGAAATAAGAACAGGACGAATAACGTACCTTGATCCTTGTGTTCACTACCAGCACTCTCCATGTTACTTGGCATCGGATCCAAGGCCGGAAAATGGAATTGTATCAACATCAAGAACAAGCCTCCTTGAACGTTGAACGAGAGCACGAATGGATCGAAAACGAACAAAACAGGCCTTTCTCCTTTTCCATCTGCTCGACGACAGGTTGAGGGCAGTGGTCTGTCCCAGTAAAGGTGACTTCAGCGGCGTAAAGATGTCCTGGATTTGCGCTGTCGGCGGTGTAATAGGGAGAGACAGCACCCATGGACGGTGGTGTGCTCTTATTCGAACGAGAGACGGTGTAGAGGGGCAGGTGGCAATAGAAGCCCGGCCATGACATCTAGAATCAAACGAGTCAGCGACGTGAAAGAATGATTCTCAAGCTACATACCAGTCACACTCTCACCATCCCAAACCCACATCGGGTCCCCCCCACTAACCTCAACGACAAAGATAAAGGCGAAGTCAAACTACGAACTCGCACCTTGCTGACAGGGAACCCTGTTCCGGCTCTGCAAACACGATAGACGCTGGCAGCGGGTGTGCTAGTCTTGACGAACGACGGAGAACGCCAGATACGCTGTAGGCATGTGCTGGTGATGGATCTATCGGTCAACGAACTTTCAACTCGTGACTCGCCATCAACTCGCTGAACACCATGTGCATGACCCCTCTCCTAGTCAATCCTCAGAGATTTGTCAAGGGAACCTCTCAAATAACTATGCCCTGGTATTCAGTAGCAGCATCTCAGGGTGTACGTCGAATATCTCGTGCGGAGCCATGCAACCCTGGTTATAAAAAGTTATAGAATGTGTAGATCCGATGAGGGTGCTAACCCGTAAGCTCTAATGCACATGCATTGTCAGTAAAATGTCGCTGACTATCAAACTAATACGAAGAGGTTTTTCCGAGTCAATGAATTTGATTAAATGTCACGGTCCTCCACCGCATCGCTGGTATATAAATGAGACGCCGGTCGAAAATCAACCAAAAATCAACAGATTCAAATTTGAATCTTAGTTTTTGGGGGATGAAAAGAAGGAATCACTTAGTCCACGGCAATTGAAGTAATTTCGTACCCTATCTATATTACCCTGTTGGTCGATGGTCAACTAACAGATTAATATACATCGATTTCTGGGTCATGCTAGGTCAGTGGAGAGTGCAGATTCTGACAGACCATCTCGTATGAAATACGTTGTGAGCTTCGAATGGTCCAACGACAATCGACTCCGAGCAACTCCGAGTCGACACGCACCCAAAAGACCGCGAGTTGAATCATCGCCCCGCAGTGATGTAGGATTTAGAGAATGATATCCTTGAATATTTTACCACTCTTACCAGCAGATAATGGGCCATTATCGGCTGGTAAGAGTGTTAAGCGTTGCCACAAAAATTCCGAACGCATCAATTAAAAATCGGAAGAATGAAGTTAGATCGAGGGTTCCGTCTTGCCATCTTCACCTCATCTCGGTAAGGTTTCAGGGAAGGAGTTATTGACCAGTCGCCCTTGTTACTTTTCGCTCAAATTGACAAGCCCACTCCACAGCTGGCTGGCAGTGGTCACAAGAACGTTCCCAATTGATAACCGAAATACTTTTATTACTTTGTTAAACTGACTGCTCGTCAAAATATTGTCGCTATTTTCATGGAATATCTTGTCCATGGTAGAGAATGAACGCTCATCAAATCTGGGGACTCGAGACGCTTGATCCGTCGAGGTGCGGCTGTAGGGTCGCCACTCAGAGTCTGGTGGAGCCTCCCCTTCAGGCGACCGGATCTTTAGGTTTTTTCTGGAAGGCTCTGTAACCCAGGCCCCATCTCCCACATTGCGGGTGCGTTCAGAGGCCAATTGAGCGGCAGTAGGTTTTAGAAATAGAACTTTGTTTTCAGCCCATGAGACGACAAGGGAAATGAGAGGCGGTTGGCGGTCGAAGGAAGCTGAGTGGGTTCCACAAACCCTCCGAAACGCTGGTGCTGCTCATGACCTTCCTCAGATCCAGAGAAAATGGAGGGTACAGATGGTAATCACCACGATCCACCCATGTCGCAAGTACCTTGATGGCGGCATTTCAGTCAACAGAGTCAACAACGCCGATAAAGTCTTCGAGAATTTAGGTCCCTGCGAAAACCAATCAATGTGTGGGTAATTCGCACAATCAACCGGAATACACACATTTTATCAGCAAAAAGCTCGATAAACGCAGATTAAAGGCTAAAGCTGCAGAACATCCACCTTGAAGCTTGACCTTCTGATCCTCAAGCTCGAGCTCCGGCTGAACGATGCCCAGATGGGGCAGCTATTTGAGTTTATTGGTAAATCGTGTGCATAGTCCTCTTACAACCTATTACAAAAAGGTCAGCATACTGCCGCACGGAGACACCGGCGACAAGACGAACGTGCGGAACTGTACCGCTTCAAATGACAAGTCGAATCGACTTTCGTTGGATCCGAACGACGACGTTTCTTACCGCGAAGTATTTTCGCGCTTGCCTGATCTTTTACCTTCTATCGAATTGGTTGGAAATGGAGAAAGAGGAGAGGGTAGAACCACAATTAGAACTTGGATAGGTGATGAAAATATTGCTTCTGCCTACAGCACTGCAACGCTAGCTAAAATATCCCCAACAATCTCCCGCATCTTAGCGAACCCTTCCTGAGAAAGAATGTCCATGCTCCAAGAGCCCGCAAGAAAGTCACGGGGGAGTGTGTGGCTGTGGCTAGGGCGGTCTTCAAATTCAGGTTGCAGGGCCCCGGAATGGACATCGCCGGAGTAAACGCGAAGAGAAGTTCCAAGCAAGCTCAATCCCCACAAACGAGGTATGGGGCAATCGGCAAGCATGGCGTCATAACGCTGACGCATTTGATCATCTGCGTTGAAACGTAGGTCGGCTCTATCAACCCAGCTATCGTCCTTGATTTCCGCGATGAGGACAGGACGACGATGAGCGTCGAAGACGACTAAAAATACAACAAAATCGATGGTGTCGCGGGGGCTAGAAGCACTTGAAGGGTTTTGGGGAGCAACAAAGTATTCGAAGGAGTCGGGGCCGAAGCAGTAGGTGAGTAACTTATTGTATGGCCCATAATAGCGGTTTTCCAGCGGCTGCAGCTGACGGCGGCAGATCTCGAAGATTGTGAGAAGACCTGCAGGCCAGGTAGCATCGGTTGGAAATGGCATGCTGATATGGATAACCACGTTAGCGACTGTGGATAGGATGAGATGTGGAACCACGCACGATGTAAGTACCAGTGATGGTTGTAGGAGAAGAGGCTCACGTTGGAGGTTATGACTCGCTTTCAAACTCAGAGGCACGTGACTAGCCTAGGTATCGCTGTCGATCATATCGAGTATATCTTTGCAAGGATTTTTTTTTCCGACAATCGGATTTTAGATTTATTTTCCCCTCACTCAGAGGTTTCTCCAAGTATATAATGCGTTGTGAAATGTTTCGAAGTAAGCCGTGCAACAATTGGCCTATGGGCTACACCAGGAATGATCATTTCTCCCATAAGTTGACAAGGAAATTTTTGTTTCAAAATCGGACTTCAGATTCATTTTCTCCTCACTCAGGGCTTTTTCCTAGTATATAATACATTATGAAATTGTTTGAAATAAGCAACGAGAAATTTGGCCTAGTATTTATAGGTTATTTCCGAGATGATCATTCCTCAAATATCTTGACAACGAGATTTTTATTTGAGAATCGGATTTCAGATTCAATTTCTCCTAGATTGGAGCTTTCTCCGAGTATATAATGTGTCCCGAAATGTTGAAAAATTAAGAATTTGAAAATTGAGAAGTAGAGAAGTAGAAAAGATATCATAACATTACGAGGGGTGGGTGAATTCCTTAGCTAATTTCGAATTCAGAAATGCGAAATTATACCCTTTCTGGCAAGGTATAATGCATCCCGTATCATTCAAAAATAAGAATTCCCAAAATCCGAGTTGAGCTCGGATAGTGCCGGAATTGAGATCAACGACGTTGACGCGTGTTGATCTTTAACTCGAACCACCACCACCACTTCCGCTCATCTCTCGTTTGGCCAATCCGTGCTTTGGAACTTCACAAAAGGCTCGGTAAGTGATTTATGAACGATTTTTAAGCATTTCTGACGTGTTTTTCACTAATATAGGTGATTTTTGCGAATTTTCGAGCCCCTCCCCTCGTCGAGGGATGTGGGCTACGTTTTGAAGGAGCGGGATGGATGTGGAAGGGTACGAGAACTGTAGAGGAGACCCGTGATGAGGGAGACCTGCCAGGTGCGTCGGGGAGGGTGTCGAAATGACGACACTTCCCGCCATTTCTGATTCGCAACCGCGCAACTCATTTTTTGTGACTACAGGTACTCTCGAAAGCCGTCGAAACAAATTATTTCGACACGTAGAACCCCTCTCACTCCCGACAACCACCCAAGCCGGCGAAACAAGTCGTTTCGCCGCCTACATCCATCCTCGCTTGCGACGACTGCCGCGAGACCCACACCATACGCCGTACTGTCGAAATTTCGACTGTACGATTAGTCGAAGGCACCTCCTCCAACCCCGTTTGCCTTTAATGGGCTTGCGGGAGTTTGTTTCGTCCTCGGCGCGTATACGCTGGGAGATAAGAGTTGGTGGGGGCCTCGGAGGGGCGCGAAAGCCCTCCTTCACCCGAAACGCCTGCAGGAATGTAAAACAGAATGCAACCGCGATCGGTTGCCTATAGGGTGGAGGGGCGGCTCCGTGTTGAATGGCAACATGGTGTGGAAAGACAACGAGACCCGAACCGCACCCACCTCCATTTACGGCCCCGATGAATTCATCGGAAGCTAGGAAGGGAGGTGGCAAAAGAACGCGGTAGCGCCAGTCACAGGATGGGGGAGCGAGATATGAGTATTACCAGGACGTACCGTTGAGTCGACGCATATTAAGGCAACGGCGAAATGCTAGAGTGGGTGAGTTGGTGGACAGAAGATATGGGGACAGCAAGGAGAGTGAGGTTCGTTTACCGGGACAGACGAATTATAAAAGGGTTTTATAAAGTATATGTAAAGTTCGTGCAATATTAAAGTTAGACAACTTACGTGGATGTAATATATTGTACTATTCCGACCGGTCGTTCATGGTATGTTACATGGGACACGTCGTTCATGACCAGTTGGTATCCGCAATTGTGTAAAGTTTTCGTAGCTTAAAAAATGTGAGTCGTAACAAGAGGCTAATATAGATAGGTTGCTGAGGGCGGGATGCTCAATATCTAAATTCTCAGGCCGATCCAGCATGATTTCCACGGCCTAAAAATCAACAGGGATTGGAGTAAAAATCGAAGACACTGAGCCTTAGAGCCAGATGATCACGCACCGGGCAATTGACAATTAATCTAGCCCTATTCCAACAATTTCAAAATTTTTCGTGGAAAATCACTATTGCCATTGGAAATCGAACGTCCGACTGCAGATACGGATCCCTCGAGATCGAAAGTACCCAAAACATGTTTTTTTTTTGATCTTATCCTCCAGGAACGGGAGGAAGGGATTTAAAACGAGTTATGCCCGCCATCTGCCCGCTGATCTAATAATAGTAATTATCGACCAAAGGCCTTCTTTGATAATTAATAAAGTTAGTGTATTTCATCTTCGTTTATCTCTTTCAAATCATTGATCGAGAGTCATTTTCTTTTTCAAGCTGGCTCGCTGAGGGCGAACTCTGACTCTTGACCTATTCAAACTCACTCGCCGTGTGTCCTTCCTCGCTCTATATCTCACCAATTTTTGTTCAACACACTCGATAAAGGCCTTGCTCTTTTTCGGCGCTACCAACTCGACATTACAAGCGCAAAGGTGGAGACTCGAAGAACCATCGAGATCAGCCCATAAACATCCAGTGGCCACAATGCAGCGTTTGTGGAAAGGTTCTCACCTCCCCGCGACATGCACCGAGTATCTTCATTACTCGCCGAACCCACCGCCTCCGCCATGTCCGGAAGCCTTGACAGCTCAGACCCATTAACCTACCCCAATGGAACCGAATAACTCTAGGACCCCAAGGGGCAGTGGAGGTCTTCGACGAGACGGATTTGGTGGGTAAAACACATCCTGCACTGAGATAACATGTCAGTTAAAGTGGGCGATGAAGCGGGAAGACCATCAACTAACCCACTTAATCGCTCGAGCCGTGGCTAGTTCGAGCAGACCGGGCGGGCTCTGGGTTTCGGGGGTGATGGATTTCATACCACGGACAGCAAGTACCACAAGATCAAGCTGATTGAGGCGCAGTAGGGATTGATGGTGTCGTGTAAATTCCTATCCCAACGACGGCATGGTAATTTCCGAGGGTTGGGTCTTGACAGCTACGGTGAGTTCCTATCAACTAGACACGATGTGACAGCGAATACTTACTATTATCGCCCATCCCTAGTGCTTTGAGATCTCGAGAACTGCCATGGCAAGCTGGGGGTTGGGGTCGACGATATCTATGAGTAACGGTAAGTCTTTGTCTACTAAACACGATCCAACACCAAGTACTTACATTTACCACCTGTCTCCAGTCATTCGCCGTGGATAGCGAGTACGAAGATGGTTGGGACTGGGAGTTGGGGATTGGCGCTGACAAGGTCTATAAACAACGATCAGTTCCTATCCAAAACACGATCTGACAGCGAGCACTTACTATTACTACCCATCCCCAGTCCTTCGATAACACCGCTATCGCGTCAAACATCAACTAATCGCTGCACATCAACCAACAGGTGGGGAAATTACCAGTGGGAAGACAAGACGGCGGGGGCGCATTCTGTATTGGATAAAAATCAGGTGAGCGAGCACGAGATAATGTAGCCTTGTCATATCTAACCCAAAATAATCAAAGCTTACGTGCTTCGGAACGTTATCATGAATGGATTTTCGTAAGTAATATAAAATGCCTTCAGTGTGAACAACCTTATGAATTATTTTAGCTGCAGATCTCCCCTCCATGATCATCGGTAATGTCGGCGGTTGCATTCTACCCGCCAGTTTACCATCCGTTGACCAAATTGGTCGCCGGATTCTTCGTAACAATGGGGATCCTGGTATCAATCCTCTTAATCATCACTTTCTTCGATGATTTTATTCTAGGATTGATATTGAACAATATGTCCGGGGCTCCGCGCCATGAAAATGCGGCCGTATATTGGACCTATTTTATCGTGAAGATGCTTACTCTCCTTAGCTGGCGGAGTAACCACAACCACCAATGAAAACTACGCATATTGGAAGGATATTATTTAAGGAATCTGATCAGAAAGTGATTGCCTGTCATCTTTTTCGTTAGTCTTATCAGAGTCGAAGTTTCCCTCGAATTCGAAGTCTTTGAGAAAATGCTTGGTGCTCGACAGCTTCCAATACTAGAATTTTGTCGGTGACGTACTCATGGTAGTTGATCGATTGTTCACGGAATATACAGCAGCAATATATCTCATCATTTTCTCGGCAATTGTGAACCCATCCCCTTCGCATTCATCAACTCATTAGACAATAAATATCGGAGGGTGATGTAGAAGGAAATGAACGTGTACTCATTTCTAACATCATTATTTTGTCAATACATACCCCATTCCTGTGATGCCGATTCCGATGCCACGGTTCCGGGTAAACTACAGGATGTATACTATTAGTTTGTATGTCAACTCACGAGTCGCCAAGCTTGAACATTGTCTCAGTCGTTTTTATGCGACTGCAGCTGAGGATGTCCCGGTTAGGGGGGCGGTAGCACGGCGAGGAATTACGCTCGATCGCGTTGAGGTAGTATACGGCCAAGTTGTTGAGCTGCAACCCGCACGAGCGGTTCACAGCCTTCTTGTACCACAGGGAGGAAGCTGACAGCGCCGAGTATTTGATAAAACTAAGTCACGTAGAAGTGGCTGGATTAACACTTATACCTGTTCCGCTTTCCCTCTTATGGAAGACATCTCTATCCGAGCCTATGCGGGAAAAATGGCTCAGGCAGAGTCACGGTTTTGTCATCGGTGGTGTCCAAGCTGCAAAGTTTACACACGTTCGATACACCAGAAATATATCATCGCCCAGAGTATGTAGCCCAAGGGTTCAGCCCAGTCAATCTCACAACCGACAGCACATGATTGAGAGCAGGCCTCGTGAAGCTCCCACGGAGGGCTGTGACTTTGGTCTATTTTGGTGTAATTCGCACTTTGTGACGGCACCTTTGCTCGAAATTTAATAAAACCACCTGGAACAGATAGAGGCGACGAAAAGCTGTTGATTGGCACCCACGTCGTCCCCCAAAACCCGCTGTAGGCGTGGGAAAATGCCATTTACTGACAAAATTATAGCGGATTTTAGGGCCAAAATGAGGATATAGCGGATTTTAGGACGAATTTTGGGCGATTTTTTGGGCTGTATTCAACGTTTATCTCAGGCAAAAAGGCAGCTACGGTGCTCAAACTTAGTGGCCTTTGTTGTCATGTTGCCTATTGCTATCCTTCTATGAAGTTTCAGATATTTTCGAACGGCAGAAGGCCGGGAATGGGGTTGTCGTAGAATTTGTCCTGCCAAACACAGCCCTTTGTGGGAGCTTCACGGGGAGCTCTTTAGGGTTGGGTAAATAATTCACAGGGGGGGTAATTTACCAGTAATTTACCCAAAAAAATTCTGCGTCCCAAGAGGTGGTAATTTACCTATCACGTGGTGTCAATCACATGCTCACTCTGAGCGAATTTCGAAACTAACAAAAAACCTGGGCTTGTTTTTCTTGCTATAAAGTCATTGCCACATAGTAGAAGTATGTGGATTATAAAATACAGGTTGAATAAAGGGCCACTAGTCAAAATCCATCAAAAAATCATTGTCATCGCCAACCAACCACTGTGAAGTTTTGGTGAAGTTTTTCGGCCACAACTTTTTCAGTGGGCTGCTAATTAAATTTATTCTGGTTGATACAAAGGAACACAGTGATTTTGAAGAAAGGCTTGCAACTTTCAAAACATAAATAAGTATTATTCAGCGTGCATTTAACAATACACTGGCTGGTGAATTTGCACTGTGAAGTCACGTGACCTTTGGTAAATAATCCGCTAAAATCCTGTTCTCTGGATGGTAATTTACCAGTAAATAATTCCGCGGTCAAAAAAGAATAGTTTTTTACCCAACCCTAGAGCTCTTACATGGCAATTTGGGTCACATGACCACCTCACTGGCGCGATCCAGTTCAAATCCAGTTCATCACTTCTAGAGTTGTTCTAGGGTCAATTGTTCTTGAATTGTTCACTTACCTTGGGGGATTCAACATTGTAGAAATTAAATTTACCGTCACTGGTGTCGTTGCACGCATTTGGGGGAAAACAGGTTCGTTTATACTGTACACTGATATCCCCCACTTGGTGTTCCCGAGATTACTTAGGGGGGCCCTATTCTAATTACTGCCCAAATTGACCCCCAACCCGAGGAGTAATTAGAATAGGATGAAATTAGTAATCTTACCCTACCCTGGCATCCCAGCGAGCACCCTGTTTTACTAGTTTTTTCGGCTGGTTGGTAACTACCACTATACATGTATCAACTAGTTTGGTAGGTACCAAGTACTGATACATGATAGTAGCATATACAGGTGCTGTAGACGCTGGTTTGACCTTAGGCGCGGGAGCGACGACGACTCCTGAATGGAAAGAGTTGTGAGCATGAGCCCACAAGGCGTCGATATCGGATTGGGTTAGCAAACCTTTTTCCGTTTTTATGATGAGAGGTGAAATAGAGGACTAAAAAGACAGAAAACCAGTAAGCAATAGAAAATTAAGGAAAATAAGAAAGATGACAAACCCGTTCCTGCCGAGATGAAGGCCCCTTCTTCTTAGGAAGCACAGGAGCTGCCTTCTTGCCAGGGAGAACAATAGGAGGGATCTCCGAGACTGAAGCTGTAAAGAAAAACATCAGGGCTGAGAACAAAAGAGCTAAGAAAGAACAAACAGGGACAAGGGCGTTTGAGCAAAGATATAGAGACCGAAGGAGCCTCGGCGGGAAGAGGATCCTGGCCGTGTAAGGGCAGGGACACTGGCAGAAGGTAAATGTCCTTCTGTTCGACGATGTCGCCGCCCTTCCGATACGGGAAAACATCGAGCCAATCGAAGTGGTCGTCGGCCTGGTAAACAGTTGAGAACTAAGAAATAAAGAAAGCAAAGAGAATACATACGTCGAGGTTGGCTTCGGCGGATTCACGATCAAACCACAGGGACCAGGCTTCAGGGACGGCACCCTTGTCTAGACGGAGGACCATGGGAGCAAGTGCACCTAGAAACCTTACGACGAGGGGATCGGACAAGAAGTCAGGGTCACGGTCAGCGTGCTCTTTCTGAAAAGTGAGAAGCAATAAGAGAACAGTTGAAGTGGAAAAGAAAAGAGCTTACTATGGCCACATGAATATAGGAGATGCAGCGGAGGAGACGGCCTTTGTTGCAGGTCTGGAAAGTGGGGCTCTGATCGGGATCATCCAGTTTTTCGGGGCTGGACATGATGCGGACACTGGGGATGGCTTTACGAAGGGCGTGATACCAGTTGCGAGCAGGAGGAACGTGTTCGGTGTGGTAGACAATGGAGGTGGAACTGGACATGTTGAAGTGCAAAGGAAAGAATGAGAAAAAGAATGAGCGGCGTCTTGGTGATTAAATATCCTCGACGAAGGTCCGTGCCCTTAGACAAGCGATTAGAAAAGAACAGAACAGCGACGAACAAAGCTTAAGCGCTTAACGAATATGGAGGGAAAGATGCTTAAGCCAGGTATGTTCAGAGATTCGCAATACAAAAGATTCTCGCCAAGTTAAATTGATGAGCGATCAATCGAGCGCCAAAGACCGGAAAAAGCCACTTCATGACAAGCTGAGAATCTAAGAACGTAATGATCGGTTAATATGAAATAAACTCGGCACTAGAAAACAAGGAAAAGAAGTAAAGAATCATGTGTCCGGTTTGACTGGGGACAGTCAAAATTAAGAAGGGGGGAGATGATAGGCCGGCTGAATAACCGGCCGTGAAAACACAGAATTTTGCGAATTCTCACCTGGAATAATAGACACATGGTTGGGAGAATAACGCCAGAGATGTGCGATGAGACCCGGTTGGCGCGTCTTTGATGACTAAGGATCTAAGGCAAAGGGAATACTATTCAGGGAGTGACAGCAGCAACCATACATACAATCTAAGTTTATAGGTCACATCGGTAGGCTCGGAGACTTTCTGGAGAATGTACTTACCTTAGAAACTGTTCTAAGACCTATTATTCCAAAATGGGAAACTAGAAAGCGTCGATTACCAAGGGTGTAGTGGAGATCAGATGTGCCGAGGATTGGAATACTCGTTAAAACCGAACATTATATTCTGGGGGCTCAAATTCTAAGACGAACACGTATATAAGACGACTACTACACGAAGTCCGTCAAAGATCTTATCTATCTAAGATGTGCACGTCGAAGTCAAAGACGGTGGTCCTGCACTCCGAATAACGGAAATGATGCGACTGGTGATGGATCATTGATGGCACACTGATGGCTCTGATCGGAAGCGAGATCAAGAGATAAGAAAGTCACATGTGGGAAAAGATAAGACAATGCGGCAGTGGTGTCTAGTGCTTGGAAGTCTGGTCCAGTCCGGTTTTTCATCCATATTTGACAAGACCGGGACTGAGACTGGTCCTCCCTTTCTCAAATTCTCGAAAACTGAGACCGGAACCGTCGTAGACCGGTCCACAGCAGTTTCATGCGGTTTTTTGTGGTTGCAAGACCAGTCTGAACCAGTTACGGTTCAGACCAGTCTACAACTGGTCCCAGACCGGTCTTGTACATGGTAGTATATGAGATAATTACATTTTTTCTAAGTACCCCTATAAACACCCCCGTACATTGTACCTACTGTTGATGTGGCCTGTGCTCCATGGTTTGGTTGCATTCATGGTCATGGTGAGTGAGGTGGCTGTCGTCCATGGGTTGCATTCGAAACAACAGGCTCACGTTCGAAACGACAGGCCCGCATGCGAAATGACGGGCTCACGTTCGAAACGATGGGCTCGCATGTGAGATGAGGGGCTCACATTCAAAATGACAGGCTCGCATGTGAGATGAGGGGCTCATGTTTGAAACGACGGGCTCACGTGCAAAATGACGGGCTCACATTTGAAATGATAGGCTCGCGTGCAAAACGACGGGCTCATGTTCGAAACAACGGGCCTGCATGCGAAATGAGGGCTCACATTCGAAACGATGGGCTCGCATGTGAGATGAGGGGCTCATGTTCGAAATGACGGGCTCGTGTGCGAAATGACAGGCTCACATTCGAAACGACAGGCCCGCATGCGAAATAACGGGCTCGTGTTCGAAATGACATGCATTGGTCAGTGTGGGTGGGGTGCGTAGACATCATGTTGGTCCTAACGCGACATTGTCATCAGGAGGTGGCCATGAAGGGAAGTGAGGGAATCGAGAGACGAGCCGCTTACGGTTTGCCTCTTCACGCACCTGGTGGGTTTCTGACTCCATGCATCTCCTCTCGCATCTTTCTACACCATCCCAGACCCCCATTTCCCACTAGAACCCTTCAGCGATGCGAAAAAACAGCCTACATCACTTGTTGGAGGGGAGAGGCTGGGTGGTGGCTGCTGGCAAGAAACGCGAGTACCTGGAGTCCTAAAATATGAGATTTAGTGTAAAAAAACATTTAAAACTGATTACATACCTGTTTTATGCAAATTTGGCACGTCCATTGAGTTGAGAGGGAGGTGGTGAGAGGGGTAGAGCAGAGAACAACCATGATGACAATGTGATGCATGGTTGATCACATTCGAACTCTGCTCCCGATGACGATTTCAGCCGATTTCATGAATCCTGAGGTCGAAATGTTACATAAATATTTGTAGACTACAGTACATACTTTGGTAACCTTTCAGACTGCAAAGACTGGTTGAGACCGGTTAGAC
>Ga0307513_10007189_pt1 | contig 14458 bp, 7 predicted proteins | sample 15_EM_MG_FD_202174 | JGI IMG/M metagenome (GOLD analysis project Ga0307513, IMG submission 202174) | Populus trichocarpa ectomycorrhiza microbial communities from riparian zone in the Pacific Northwest, United States - 15_EM | ecosystem: Host-associated > Plants > Roots > Unclassified | place... | reverse complement strand
TTGTTAGGATATTGCCATTTGTGGCAATACCCCACCACTAAGCAAGTGGAAGCATGAATTGTGCCACAATTCATGCCATGCTTTAAGGCTATTGGCCCCTCCATGTTGACCATGAAATGCCTATAAATGAGGCTTATATTTGAGAGAAAAATGAGTGAGAGAACGTGAGTGTGTGCAAGAGAGTGGAGAGAAAGAGAGCTGCAATGGCAGCAGCCTTGCTGCCATTGCAGCAGCTGCAAGTGCAGCAAGAGAGTTGATGAGTTGAGTAGAGTGGATGTAATCCTCCTCCTCTACATGTATTTTTGTATCCTTTCTCTAATCTCTAATAATATAGACTCTCTCCCGTGGATGTAGGTGATTTGCCGAACCACGTTAAATTATTGTGTCAGTGTGCTTTACCTCTTATGAGCAAATATCAATACATCACCAGGCGGAATTTCCCCAACAGGTGGAGCATTTAGTATGATTGTCTATTCAAAGAAAGATGTGCCCGTAAACTTGTTAAATTGATTCTTATCAGCCTACTCTTTAGAATTGATGATAACATGAAATATTCATTGTTAATGCTCGTTGTTTTCTTCTTCTTTTTTCCTAGATTAAAACATCCTAGACAATCTCTTTGGGATGGTTTAGTGTTTCTGACCTCTTCATCTTCTATTTGTGCTGTGGTATTTAGTCTGCTGATATTCTTTAGGGATTGAAAGGCCTCGTTTTATAACTTTGTTTTGTCTTCTTCTTATTTCTTTATTCTTTTTGGGATGTGGCATTTTCCTCTTTCAGAGAAATAAATATATACATAAATAACAAGAACAGGAGGGGAAGGAGAGGGGGTTTTGACAGTAAGTATTTGTTTAGAAGGGAATGCTTCTTTGGTTTAGAAGCACCATGAAGATTCAGGCCCAAATCTTTGCTTAGAATGCCCGAAATAAATATATCACACACCTCATTTTTTTGTTTTTTGTTTTTCATCTTTTCATTTGTTTCTCTCAAGAAGCAAACTTGAGGGAACATAAAGTGCTGGGAAGTGATTTTTGTTGGAATTTCTTGTGTAATCTCTTCTTTCGATGATGACCTCTTGGATGGCTCCATGAAGCTTATTCCGCTTTGAATTTCAAGGTTAATCTATTGCTGTGAGCATACGTCTAGTTGCAACTGAACTTAAATGAATGGTGTTGGATTTGGGCCTTCCATTTGTTTTAACTTCTACAAGGTTGAAATGATAGTGATCTTAAAGTAGAAAAGCAGCAGACAAAAATCAATTAGCCACAATGACAGCTACTGCTGGCCCTCTCTACATCCAAAATCATATAGACAGCTAGTGTTGGCACTTGTAGTGGTCATTGAATACTGTATAGTATATATTGCATTTTCATATATTGAAAGGATTTCTCTTCTTTTCCTTGTCAATTACAGCACATGCATAGAAGTGTTCTTACTCAGAGTAAATGCTATTGTAATGTTTTCACTGACTCCCCTGCTTTGCAACTTAGTCACTAATTATCTTGGAACATAGCCATAAATGAAAGGGTCTTCCAGTTCAAGAAAATTAACCATGAAGCTAGTAGCTAGAATTTTTAGATAGAAGGGTGGCTAAGTAAACTTCTATACTTTGTACCTCTAGAATAATGCAGGGAAAGGATGTCTATGTATTTTGATGTCTTATATTACTTGACCAACTCTTGCTTATATCATTATTTGTTTTTACTTTTTGCTAATGATTCCACACATTTCTGATATTGGTGTGGTTTATGAGTTCAGGGTTCTTGCTCGCTGCTGCTACTTCTCTATATTTGCCTGGTCATTAAAAATGAAACGTGATGATTTGCATATGCAGAATGAAGACATTAAAGTGGCATCTTTTGTTTTCTGGTCAGGAGGGATTACAAGAACTCAAGAAATTTGCCATACATGTTGAGGAAAAGAATTATACTACCGCCACCAATCAGGTATTTGCCTAATGCGAGGTTCAATAATTATGATATTCTCATGACATGAATATACACATGCATTTATGCATGTACAAATGTGTGTGTAGTGTGCCTACACTTCCTCACCGTTCATTATGTATGCAAGGCTGATTGGGAGTTCGCATGTTTTTGTTAATTCTCTAGACAAGTGTTTTATTTAGAGTGACCAAGTTAAAGTACAAGGGAAGTGTGCAAAAAGAAAATAGCAAATCAATACATAAATAATTAAATAAAAAGAGAGGAAACAGAAGTGTATCCTCACAAAAGATGAAATGATAGAGCATATATCCATTTTCCTCCTCTTGTAACATGGATTGCTCTGAGATCTAATGTTTTGCTATTAATATCTGATTTCAGTATGATTATCTGTGTAAAATATCTTTGGAGATGCTTTCAATGGAGATCAGGTCTCAAAACGCCATGCCCACTGCCCCCATGGATCCAGCATGTTATAATGCAGCCGAGCATTGAATTTCTAAACATCTTACCTTTTGTTTTTCTTCTCGCATTGTTATTAAACTATTTTACATTTTATTGCTGCATATTGCTATATATATCGCCTTGCTGGAAAAATCTCATGATCACCTATGCTAATTCTGTAATGCATGTGAAGTGTTTCATCCTTAACTTGTTAAGGAACAAGGACTGTGATGCATGGCTATTTTATATTTTATGATTGAGATGGTAGATTTTAAAGATTTTCCTGTTTAGGAGGTAAGACGTCACTTTCTTGCTTTTCTTCTGAGAGAAAGTATTTGATCCTTTTTTGTATAAAATAATGTTGTCGTGCATTGAATTTCTATACATCTTACCTTTTGTTTTGTTTGTCGCATTGTTATCAAACTCTTTTACATTTTATTTCGGCATATTGCTATGTGTTTAGCATGCTTTAATCAAAAAGTTGAGTAATTGATGAATGTTAGGCAAGAATATTACAGATTGTTTTTGTTTTCTGCCTCCTTTTCTTTCCCCCACCCTGAAAATTGTCATATTATTTTTGTTTTCAGCCACCTATTCTTCCCCCAACCCCAAAAATTGTCAAAGGACACTTTTATGCTTTGAATCAAATCCATCCTAATTCTTTCGCTCATAACTTTATGTGTGAACTGCCGATGTTTCATTTGTCTTCCTTGTTTAGTGCCTTGTTTTTTTCTTTGACATGGTTTTCCCTTTTGCCTTTTATCTTGAACAGCATCCCATAGTATGCCCCCTCAAGTTCAGAATCAAGGGCTGTTTCTCCCTCTCCTATCGTCCACATATCAGTCTCAAGCACGTCAGCAGTTGGTATCACAGAACATGCAGAGTATCCCCGGTGTTTCACAGAACTCAGTGGGGAATTCAATGGGACAAGGGATTCCCTCCACTATGTTTGCCAATTCTCAGAGACAAATGCCAGGTAATGCTCTTTTTGGTAGCTTTATGTGCCACTGCTTCCCCTTATGGCATTAGAAATGCCACTGCCATTGGAACTATTGCAATCACACATGCATTTGTAACCACACGATGCCCTCCAGTACGGTGCACCAACTGTTCACCTCACATAATGGTTACATAGTTATCAAACCCGATTCGGTGTTGATCCGGTCAAGGAGCTGAGTCCTAGGTTACACGGGTTGACCCGGGTCAACCCAGAAAAAATTTTAAAAAATATTTGAAGTTTTAATGTTTTGTATGAAAAAATTAGAAAACAATCCATGTAAATATATATTATACATGTTATAAATAATGAAGTTTAAAAGATTATTTCAAAAGTTTTTTATCTTACATTGAAAATATACTATGTTAGTATGTTATCCTTTTAAGTTGAAGTATTTAAACAAAAAATGTTTTTTTATCTCACATTGAAAAAACATTTTTTTTCTTGTGAACATGAATTATATATACTAAAAGGTTTCAAATTCTACATTAAAAAAATAAAATATTCTTCTAGTCTTTATATAGTAAACTTTGAAAAGGTTTAATAACGAACTAAAAAATATATAAAAAAAGAGGGGTCTCTAATTAGGAGAAAAAATATATTTGAAAAAAAAGGGTCCTAACCAGGTTTTGCTAGGTTGCCCGGGTCATGGGTCAAACCTGTGAGTTAACTGAGTTTTGCCGGGTTTTTGTTTATCCCGGGCTTTTGCCTTACCCGGACCAGTCTAGCTACCGGGTTCCGGGTCAACCCACTAGGCCGGTTCGGGTTTAATAACTATGAATGGTTCGAGTCAGCAATGCTCTTTTAGGTAGCTTTATGTGCTACTGCTGCCATTTATGGCATTAGTAATGCCACTGCTATTGAAACCATTGCAATCACACACGCATTTGTTACCACATCATACCCTCCAGTGCATTGCACCAACTGTTCACCCTCTCATTCTGAATTTATTGGGTCTCTCCATCTGTTTGAATGATTACATAACATTTAGATGAAGTTCCTAATACAAAAAGGACTTGTATTCCTATATAGGAAAATACTAATAGTGCTATCTAGAATAGGAAAAACCTAATGAAGCTCGCTATACTTTGGGAATAATTAAATACAAAATGGAAAATAAAACTGAGACTTGCAATATTTCATAATTTTCAGCAAGTGTGAAAATTACAGAAATACCCTTGTATATGGAAAACACACAAAAATACATGAATTCTATTATTTTGTTGCCCTCATTGAAATTTTTGTAGCATCCCTAGATTCTACAGCACAGACTGGACATGCAAATGGTGCTGATTGGCAAGAGCATATCTATCAAAAGGTAATTTCTGTGATTTACTGTTCATTCATGCCATAGTCTAGCAAGATTTCAATGGAAAAAGGTCTCCTGGGATTGGTCTAAGGAATTTTGTTCAGCTATGATTGGGATTAGTTAGGAAGCACTGTAAGTTCCATGATTGCAGCAACTAAGAAATGATTAATAATTGATAAGATGAATGAAGGTAAAAATATTCAGATTTCTAGGTCAAGAGGATTGCTTTCTTCATTCTGGCTCGACAGATTTTTATTGCTAACCTCTTCGATTGTTTTTCCTATATTTGTTGTGTGGTGAATTATTATTTTATTATTTATTTCCAATGAGTCCTATTGTCAATACTTCTTACTGCATTAGACAGACTTAAAAATAAGAGTGCACTATTTCTGAATGACTTACAGTTTATCTTTGGTTAAGTGAAGAGTTATTTGCACGATTGCAATCAACTTGTTCTGAAACATGTGACAATGGTAGGAAAAGAAAATAAGTGGGACTTATTCCATTGAATCATGACCATATTTGAATTTTATAGAAAATGAGGTTGAAATTCTGAATGTCTCATGTCATAACTGCATATTTGATAAGAAGCGTTGCTAAAGTTGTGACATCCATTGACTTGAGCTATGACAGCAGAAAACAATGATGAGTAGTTTGCAGGGAGACAAAGTAACTGAACTTAACCAACCCCTGAATCTTGTCTATAGTGGTACTTACACAGCCCTTTGCATCTTTCCATTCCATCAATATCGACATCCTCTTGAGTTTCCAGCATTAATTCCACTCTGCTATTTTTATCTCCACTAATTTATGCTGTCCTCTGCCCTTTTTTTTTTTTAATCAATTCTATTAAGTTTGTTTGTGCTACTTTCTTTCTGACCGGCACCTGAAGAAATCAAGCATATGACCGATAATGTTTTGCTGGTTATTTGTACTTCCTAGATCCAAGTCATGAAGGAGACTTAATAAATGAAATGTATCAGAGAATTGCTGCCAAGTTACAGCAGGTAAATTGTCTCCACAATTTCTTCCGGATTATCTGTCCACGCATGATTATCTACAATTTCCCCAGGTTGAGCTTTTGTATTAATTTGTTTTCCTCATCAGCATTGTCTGTCACTGTATCAGCTGCGCTAATCACCTACCCCTCTCCCCATCCTCCCCCACAACCATGTATCGACACAGAAGAATTGGAATAGAAACATTTTTTTTCACTAATGTTTTGTCACTGTGTCATGCAATTTTTAATTCTCGTGTATGTTAACTTTGCTTTCCAGCATGACTCTCATCCGCAACAACCGAAGTCAGAACAGCTTGAAAAGCTGGAGGTATTCAAGGCCATGTTGGAGCGCTTGATAACATTCTTACAGGTCTCTAAAAACAACATCACACCTAGTTTCAAGGAGAAATTGGGTTCCTATGAGAAGCAGATTGTAAGTTTTCTAAACCCAAGCAGATTCCGGAGCCCTATTCCTAATCTACAGCTAGGACAACTTCCCCAACCTCCAGTTCATCAATTGCAGTCCCATAAAATCAACTAAATCCCCAGTTGTAATCATTGAATGTGCAAGGTTCTATACCAACGATGCAGCAGAACAATATGTCAAGCTTGCAGCATGGGTTTCTATATCACAACCATACATGATGATGCGGGACGAGAGGTTTAAGAAAAGAAAAGAGGGGAAGAGAGAATGATGAGGATATTGTAGCAAAAATTTCACAGGATTTACTACAAATCCAAGCCAATTATACTTGATATGTATGTATATGATATGACGAGAAAATGAATATGGAAAGTACAATATGTATAATGACTGAATATAGAGTTAATATAACATTTGGCTGGAAGGAAATCAAAGTTTTGAAACCCAACCCAGCCCGGCGGGTCGACCCGGGACTTAGGGTTGGAACCAGGCTGGGTTTAAGAAAAAATAGCGGAAGTCACAACCCGGGGTGACCTGACTGACCCGGCAAAACCCGATTGTAACCTGTTGATTATTTTTTTTTTACCAAAACGACACTATTTTGATTTATAAAAAAAAAAGTTAGGGTTGACCCAGTGACCCGATCAAAACAAGTGACCTGGGCGGGGTTTAAAAACATTGAAAGAAACATGACCAAAGATTTTCTTATGATTTAGAAGGAGTGATCAAGATTGGATTTTCTGTTGGAGGAAGTCATGGGATAGGCAGAGTGTGTGGTTTTCCCTTCCTTTTACATTGATGTAATTTAATTCTTTAGGAGGAATGCAATTATATATATATTATGCTTAATGTAAATAAAGTCTGGTATATTTATGAGATTAGTTTTGGCTAACAGCATTCATGGTAGGATTTTCTAGGAAAGTAATTATGAGATTAGGTTCGACTAATGGCATCCATGATAGGATCTCTGAGAAATGAATTATGAGATTAATTTTGGCTAATGGCATCCGTAGTAGAATTTGTTGGAAAATGAATTATAAAATTAGCCTCGGCTAATTACTTTTATGTTAGGACTGCCGGGAATGATTAATAAAATTAGTTTCGGCTAATAATATTCGCATTAGTATTGCCAGGAAATGATTAATAAGAGTAGCTACAACTAATGGTGTTCATGTTGGGACGCTCAGTAACGATCAATAAGACTCAATTGGTAAAGGGTACTGTGTTCGGATGACATGAAGGAAATTGATAAGTACAATTAATCAAAATTATTTAGGTTGGACTATGCAAAGTAGAAGACTTAGTGAATCCAATTAAACAAAGTTATGTTTATGTAAGAAGATAAGAGTATCCAATTAAAGATATGTAACTTGTACCAATATAATTGCATCTATATGAAGTTTTTATAACAGGTCCATTTAATACCTAGAGAGCTCATTAGTATTAGGACTCTGTTTTTGTTAAACTTATGTACAAATTAACCTTAAGCATATTAGTATTAACTAGTCCATGTTATAAGCTATTTTGTGTAATCTTCTACGTGTATAAAAACTCTCAGCTAGACTCTTGAAGCATGTTATTTTGTGTAAACACTATTGCATATATTTCCATTTGATTTACCTTTAAAACATGAATAGTTTCTTATAACCATCTACTAATTGTTAACTCATGAATGATGTGATTTAATTAGACCTTTATTCGCATAAAATGGCAATCTTTGCGGGACCTAAAAAAACATTACCCTTAATTTAAGAGCATATATTGGGATTTTTTTACATTGATGGAACAAAATAATTGGGACGGTTACACGCACTCATCCCTATTCTTACAGTGTAATTTTATACAACAAAATAATAAAATCTATAACTAATTCCTAACATTTATTGCTATTAATTCGTTTAATTTAATGTCGAAAGTACGCATTATGTTGTAAAGTTCATACCATGAATATCAATTACAAAATTTAATTTATGTGGTATTTTTGAAATTTTAATCAAACTCTAATGAATAATCATAAATTAGTTACAATATTTATTTTTGTATTTTTTTAAATATGATAATGATGCAATTTTTCTGTTTTTTTATAAAATATGCATGAAAAACATTAGGAATTGGTTGTACGCAAACAAACAAAAATATATTTTTGTATTTTTGAAATATTTTTTTTTCAAAATTTTAGAGAAAAACAAGTATTATTAATATCGAGTTAGTATTTATAGTGTAAGTTTATATCTCGATATTAAGTGAAATTGTTGGGAGAACATATAAGGGACTCCCAAATAATTTTAAAATGGTCAAACTTTTGTTTTTAGATTTTTTTGAGATTATGTAGAGCATGTTTGGCTAGACACTAAAATAATGAACAAACTAAGGCTAAAAAAAAGGCAGTTGAACGTGTTTGCCAAACACACTTTTATCTAAAAGTCAGAGACATGAAAAATACTTTAAGATTGTGTTTGAAAAACATGCCTTAAGAAAAGAAAAACATTTCCTCTTTGGTAAAAATCAAGCATGCCAAACATGCCCTTAAGACTAGGCTGGGCTTAGCCTAGTCACATGGATTAGGCTTATTGGGCTTAAGGCCCAAGTCCACACGTATGGCTCTGAAAAAGGGGTGGGAGATACATTAAATGGCTTTGAAAAATGGGTCTCTCGGTCAGCTTTTATGAGGCTAAAAAAGGAACAATAAACAGTGTCAAATGACATAGCGTCTAGCTTTCTTTTTTTAACTTGGTGTTGACCGGGACAATGTTTTATTGAACCAAAACATGCCATTTTTGTCAAAAACATATCATTTCATTTAAATAAAACAACATTATTTTGACAATCCTAAACTAAATTAGGTCATATATTCCCCTTTTGATTTCAGCTCTTAATTCTTAAATTTGTTCAAATAGATCCTCAAAGGGATGTCCACAAGGTTCCATGTACTAAATAAAAAACAATAGACTTCCTTATCTTCACCCTTTAATTTTTACAAGCTTTAATCTAAAATTAAAAACTGTTTTTACAATTGAATCCGAAAAAAAAAAACTTAATTATTTTCCATTTGGTATCATCAAATGTTTCCTTTTCTTTTTCCAGTAAATAACCTTTTAATATTCTAAGAAAACAAAGCTTCTGCTACGTCCAATGTTTTATTTTAACCCTTTGTAACAAACATGGCAGTGGTGTAAGTTTAAAAAATAACATGGCACACAGGCGGCCATGGTTGAATAAATTATTTGTAAAATATCTTCATTTTATTTTATTAATTAAAAAGATGACATCAATGTGTGATACAGCTAAACCAAGAATTGACTTAGATTTCTAATTATAATATAATTTTCGTTATAATTATAATATATTTTATATTTTATAATATAATAAAATATATAACTAAAAATTGTAAAATAATTTATATTTTATAGGAATGAATCAATTGTAAAATAAAAATTTTTCCCTGTGAAACTTTCTAAAATTACCGACAATAGCAAATAAACCATTTGTTAGCTTTATACTTTGTTTTTTTGTGCTCAATGTTAATGTTATCTCATTTCTAATAGTTTTCATCATGATTCCATTGGGTAACGCAATACAGGGCTCAGCTATGCTAAAGGCAATAGTAGTTGCTAACGCAATACAGGGCTCATTTCTAATAGTAGTTGTTCGCTACTTCTACCATTGAAGGTGATTACTATCAGATCAGCGGATTCTATACATTTTTTTTCATAATCTAAAAAATTAATTTTATGTCTTTATATATTTTTCTAACCATTATCATTTAGCTTATTTTCAAATAATTTTAATCAATTTACTTCCTTTTACTCCTAGGAAAACCTAACCTTGCTAGCACTGTTGCCTCCTTATGGTATTTCAATCCAGAAATTCCTGAGGTTCTTCCATATAAGCATCAGTAAGCTAGTTCTTTATCTTCTCTTTTGTCTTGCTTATGTTCTTAAATTATTTATCTCACTTCTAAATATTTTATCAGGTTTAAAGTTGATTGTATTGTGACTGATAGTAATGATGTTGCAACATTTCTAATAATGGGAAAAACTGCTGAAAACTTCTTTGGCTCCTCTGCCCACTGCTATCTTTATGACAAGGAAAAGATTTTCCAGCTGAGATTTGGAGTTTTTCGCTCAGTTGTCAACCATTGTGACATCATTGTTATTAATATCTTTGACGACATTATAACTACTGAAGCTCAACACCTGCCTGTTGAACCAGAGCTGCATGTTGTTGATATTCCTCTTAATGATCAAGCAGCTTCATTATCCTCTAAAGTTGCCTCTTCATTGGACCCAACAACACCATGACCTGTTCCACCGTCTAAAACTAAAGCTAATTTCTCACAACAGCCACTAGTGTCCCCAAGGCAACCATATATGGTTGGTCTTTTGCCATCACAAATCAAAAGACAGCTGCTGTTTGAAGATTAAACGCCTAATGAAAGGTGACAGGCTGCTTCTTCCTCTCATTTAAAGCAATGTCAGTTGTTTCTTTTTGTTTGATGAGTAGCAGATACATAACTTATTAATTTATTTTGGATTCACAGCTCTACAATAGCTGCTGCATATGATCCTCGAGGTGGATTTGCATCACTTGACCGTGATACATCAGCCATCACTGAGGCAAATGATCCACCAAGCAAACGCCAATGCCCTTAGCTTACACGCAGCGTTTAAATAAAACCACTGCAGCGCCAGTCTTGTTTTTCATTTCTGTTAGTTGTTACTATTGCGAAAGATTCGTGTAACTAAGCTAACAAATTCTCTAGAATCTACTCCCTACTACTATATTTGTAACTACTTATGGAACAGAAGGAGAATATAGAATGCAATACAATTATCGTGTTTTCTCCTCTGTTCCCTCTTCTCTTTCTCTCGTCTTCTTCCCACCATCCCTCTGTTATTCTACGTACTCTTTATGTTAGTTGGGAAGGCCACTGTCACACTAGCTCATCAATTGGATTCTCTTCTAATTGGTTCTCTCAAGAATCAACTTGCAACAGATTCCTACAAGCTGCGGGCAAATCTTTAGTGTTTCGACAGGCAGCCTCATGAGCAAAAGAAAGACAATCTGCGACCACTCCAAGCTTCTCATTGCTCCCCTGTTCCGATTAGAAACAGAGATTCAAGAAGCTATGCCACTGTCCTGAAACCATCATCTCCTTGTTCATCATTAGGCACTGGCTGGGACGACACTGCTTCCTCACTACAATTGTTTCGCAATGGAGGTCCACACAAGTTACCTGTGGTTACCTGACAAGTTACAAAAGTCAATTACAGAATTATTTTTCCAAACAACCGTCATACTGGTGGTCTTCCATCATCTTTTTCCAAACAACCCTTATTTTCTTTATTCCCATTCAAGTTACCTGTAGAGTATATATTGCAGTGTGAGATAAGGTTTTCTCATTGCATTTTCATAAATTGAAAGGATTTCTCTTCTTTTCTTTGTCAATTACAGCACATGCATAGAGGTGTTCATACTCAGAGTAAATGCTATTGTGATGTTTTCACAGAGACTCCCTTGGTTTGCAACTAATTCACTTATATATCTTGGAACATAGCCATAAATGAAGGGTTCTTCCCATTCAAGAAAATTAACCATGAAGCTCGTAGCTACAATTTTTAGACAGAAGGGTGGCCAAGTAAACTACTATACTCTGTACCTCTGGAGGAAGTAAAAATAGATGTCTATGTATATTACTTGACCGGCACTTGCTTATGTCATTATTTGTTTTTACTTTTGCTAGTGATTCCTCACATTTCTGATATTGGTGTGGTTTGTGAGTTCAAGGTTCTTGCTCGCTGCTACTAACTTGTTTATACTTTGCTTGGTCATTAAAAATGAAATGTAATGATTTACATGTGCAGAATGGAGACATTAAAGACACATCTTTCGTTTTCTTTCATAAATCAGTTTATAAAACATACTTCCAAGAATTATATACCATGCATTAACAAAAATTGCATATAAGCAAATCAATCTAAACATAGCCATTGCTTGATCTTATATATATATATATATATATATATATAGAATGTAATACATTTAGTAGATGAAAAATGCATAATTCAGAAAAATATCTATTCTATTTAAAAATAATAGTGTATGAATATTTACGTACTTTCTTTGCTTAAATAGCCGAGGTCTGAAATCTTAGCTCAAAAAACCTATTCGCAAGCATATTATGTTAATTGCATGCTACCTTGTAAACTAATCATAGCTCCTAGAACATTCAGAATTCTATTATGCTTTTTGGGTTGTAAACTAGTCTCATTTACCTTTTCATCCATATATATAATTTAGATAGCAATTCCTTTTATATAATTTATAATAATCCCCGAAATCATTCTTTACTATTATCATCATAGCTACTTCTATAAAAACTGGATTAATGCACCGTTTATGGTATTAAAAACCAGAGAGAACAAGCTTTTCCCATGTATAAAATTTGGGTAAAAAACTGTATCTATTCAAATCCTTTTTTGGATCAAACAGTAGCCCCTGTAAAATACTTAAACTAACAACTTCTAACTTTGCTTAACCTAATACTTTTATACCATTAAACAACCACTAAGCAATCATATTTTCATGATCTATATCACTAAGCAATTATATTTTCATAACATATTTAATTAATCCGAAACCTTTCTAAATATAATGTTTTTTTCCCTCAAAATCAAGAAAACATAATGTTACATCACTACACCATTTAACAATTTTATCGATGGAATTTTTCTGTCGGCATAAGATTACCATTCCGTCGGTGAAAATTTTATCAACTAATTCACCGATAGAATACATCCGTCGGAATAACGTTTGTCGGTAATTCAATATTATGTTGCTAATTCTTTCTGTAAAAAAAACCGATGGTTTTACAGACGGAAAATGCGCGCCAAAAAACAATTCCCGCTATAAATATGTCGACGGAATAATTCTGTCAGTATATTTCCATCAATGATAGTGGCATAAGCAGTAATTTTTTCCAAACTCTCTGGAATATACCGACGGAATGATTCCTTCTATATTTCCATCGGTAAATCACCGACGGAATAACGACGTCGGTGATTGTGGCATATGTAGTAAATATTTTACAACTCTCTGGAAAATACCGACGGTACAATGTTGTCTGTAAATTGGTCGGTGATAATTTAAAAATAAAATTGTGTAGAATAAATATTATAAAATTGTATTGAATAAAACTAATTAAGCAAATAAAATTGAAAAATATAAAAATCCAATTAAATAATATACAATCCAAATATTCATTATACAAAAAAAATTGAAATAAAACATTATTATAATATTATAATTATGTGGGCTAGGCCGGCCCAGTTCGCTGGGCCGGACTCAGCCCAAAAGGGTTGGGCCGATCTCGGCCTAATAGTTATCTCTGTTTTTTTGGTTTAGGCCAGAACCAGCCTGGCCCAAAAAAGAAACAAAACGGGGGGGAATTATTTTCCCCCTCCCATCCTCCTGCATGCAGAACGAATATCGTTTTGCATGCAGGAGAAACTTATACCGAAAATGAAGTAAAAGTGGAGGGGAAAGAAGAGTTACCTGGCATGGAAGAGGCGGTGCCTTGCTGGTCTGGCTGCTTCGCTGGCACTGCTGTGGTGGAGGCCGGTGGCGGTGTCGTGGCTCACGGACGGTAGCTCCAAGCAGCGGTGCTGCTGTTTCAAGCGGCAGAGAGAGAGGTTCCTGCTCTTCTATTTATTTCTCTCGCAAACCCTCCCCTGTTTCAAACTCGTCTTCTTTCCTCTCTCTCTCTCTCTCTCTCTCTCTCCCGTCTGCTTTCCTTTTCTTTTCCTCCCGTTTCCTTTTCGTTTCTCTGTGTTTTTTTTTCATTTCTTTGTTTTTTTCCTCCTCCTGTAACTGGTGTTAAGAGCAGTATTTATAGGGTAAAGGGGAGAGGGGCCGTCCCTATCGCTGCCCTATCGCTGAGCATGGGGAGAGGGGCCTTCCTGCCCTGCTACGACGCCGAATAAGGTGGCCAATGGGTGTGGTTTGCAGGGACGGCTTCGTTGGCTTCTCATTGTGAGGGGGAGTGTGCACGCAGGGAAGAAATAAATGAGAAACACAAATTTCTATCTTCCCTTTTGCACGTCCAGGGGAAGAAGAAGGAGGAACAGTGTCGCTCAAAACGACACCGTTCTGTTCTTTTTTTTTTAACATGAAACGACATCGTTCTTATCACAACACATCTAATTTTGTAATTCATACTACAAGTGTAACAACCCCAATTTTTCTATTAGTTTATCCGTTAATCTTCCCCCCTATAAAGGGTAGATGGAGCAAAAAATTTTTTTTTTTTTTTTTCTCTCGCCGAAATTTCTAACGAAATTTC
>Ga0307513_10007188_pt1 | contig 14459 bp, 15 predicted proteins | sample 15_EM_MG_FD_202174 | JGI IMG/M metagenome (GOLD analysis project Ga0307513, IMG submission 202174) | Populus trichocarpa ectomycorrhiza microbial communities from riparian zone in the Pacific Northwest, United States - 15_EM | ecosystem: Host-associated > Plants > Roots > Unclassified | place... | reverse complement strand
GATCACCGGCGACGTGATCGCGCGCGAGCTCACGATCATCGGCGTCGCCGCGGCGCACCCCGATCTCGTCGTCGAGGCCGCGGCGATGTGCGCAAAGGGCGAGATCGATCTCGACGCAGGAATCTCGCACACCGGCGAGGCGCTGCGCAGCCACGTCCGCACTCCCGGTTAGGTCGCGCGCAGCGACGATCTGCGCCGAGCCGCCACCTCAATCGCGCGGCGAACCGGCCGATACGCCGGGTATGGCCTTCAACGCCCACCCTCGGCTGCAGACTCGCAACGGCGGGCTCACAGAGAAGGCGATGGTCCGTGTGCTGGTGTACGCGCGCCGGCCTCCCGCCGCGACCTGGGTCGAGAGCGAGCTCCAGCACCGCGTCGTGATGGTGCAGCTGGGCTTCTCGGTCGCGCAGGTGGTGTCCGCGCTGGTCGAAGATCCGCCGCCGCGCCCGCAGATCCTGGTCGCCGACTTCGACGACATGGACGCCGGCGAGCTCCTGCACCTCCAGTTGCTCCGCGAGCAGGGCTGGTTCGGCCGCATCATCGCGCTGGGCGACGTGCCGTCCACGGTGTGCGAGTCGCTCGGGATCGAGCGCGTGTTGTGCGTGCCCTTCGCGCGCGACTCGCTGCGCGACGCGATCAGCGAGACCGGCGCCGCGCCTCAGCTCACCACGAAGATGCCTGCCTTCTAAAACGATGGCCCAACCGTGATCCACGACCCACCGAAGCCAACACACTCCTCCGACGAGACTTCCACGCCTCCGGCGCGCGCGCGCCGTCCGAGCGATCGCCAGGCGCTGCACGCCGGGCCGATGACGGCGCTCCCGCAGCGCGGCCGGCCCGACACCGCGCCGCCGCAGCGCCTGCCGGATGCGACGCAGCCGCCGAGCAAGCTGCCGCGCGGCTCGAGCGACCTGCGCCTGCCGGATGCGACGCGGCCGCCGAGCAAGCTGCCTCGCGGCTCGAGCGGCATGCGCCCGCTGCCCGGGAGCCTGCGCCAGGCGCCGCTGGGCTCGCAGCCGCCGAACGCCGTGGTCCGCGCGACCGGCCCGACACCCGAGGAGCTCGCCGACGGCGGGCCGATCCGCACGCTGGTGTTCGCGCCCGAGCCCACCCGAGCGCGCTGGATCGAGAGCGAGCTGACGCAGTCGAACGCGACCGTGCTCGAGGGCGACGAGCCGCGCCCCCGGATCACCATCCAGGTCGGGCGCCGCGTCCGCACCGTGGTGTTCGCGCTGCTCAAGGACCCGCCGCCCCGGCCGCAGGTCCTGATCGTCGACTTCGACGCCGTGTCGCCGGGCGAGCTGTTCGAGCTCCACGCGATCCGCCACGAGGGCTGGACCGGCCGGCTGATCGGCCTGGGCGTGGTGCCCGACGAGCTCGTGACCTCGCTCGAGATCGACCGCGTGTTCACCGCGCCGTTCGTGCGCGACTCGCTGCTCGATTGCGTGGCCGGCACGCGCCACGCCGCCGTGACCATCACGATCCCGGTGATCCCGCTGGGCGAAGAGTTCTAGCAGCGGTCGCGCTTCGCCGGGCGTTCGCGCCGTCGCTCTGCTGCGAATCACGCGAGCCTCGAGCGGCGGCCGCGCGCCGTCACGGCTCGAATGTCGGAGACCTGGCGACGTACCGCGCGCGACGCAGACCGCCGAGATCCGCACGGACGGTCAAGCGCCGCGCGCCGCGGTCCGCGATCGTGTTCGCATGACGTACCCGACCCAGGATCGCCCTGCCCTGCACATCCTCGGCATCACCACCACCACCTCGTCCGAGCGCGCGTCGCGCGACATCGCCGCGCTGTGGGAGCGCGCCGCGCGCCTCCAGATCTTCGACGGCCCGGAGGCGCTCGCCGTGTATCACCACTACGCGTTCCCCGCCGGCGGCGAGCCGTTCCCTACGACGTCATGGTCGGCCGGGCCGCGGCTCCCGACGCAGAAGTCCCGAGCGGCCTCGCGCGCGTGACGGTCCCGGCGCAGCGCTGCCTGGTGATCACCACCGACGGCAGCATCGCCGGCGTCCAGCGTGCCTGGGCAGGCGTGTGGGCCGAGTGGCCGACGGGCGGCCCGCGCGCGCTGATCGCGGACGTCGAGCACTGGCGGATGGGCCCGGCAGGCCAGCCGGTGAGCGCCGACATCTACCTCGGCGTGCGAGGCTAGAACCATGAAGGCCTCGACCCGGCTCGACTACGCCGCGCGGATCCAGGACGCGGTCGACTGGCTCGAACGCCACCAGTCCGAGGACGTCACGCCCGCGCAGCTCGCGCGCGTGGCGTGCTTCTCGCCGTACCACTTCCACCGGATCTTCCGTGGCGTGCGCGGCGAGTCGGTGATGCAGTGCCTGCGTCGCCTCCGGCTCGAGCGCGCTGCGCTGCGGCTGCGCCGGACCGACGACGACGTCACCGAGGTCGCGCTCGATGCCGGGTTTGGCTCGCACGAAGGCTTCACCCGCGCGTTCAAGGACCACTTCGGCGAACCGCCATCGAGCTGGCGCAAGCACCCGCCTGCGCGGCTCTCCGCGCGCACCGCGCCGCTCGCGGTCCCCGAGGTCGAGCTCCGCACCACGCAGCGGCAGCGCTTCCTGTGCACGCGCCACCAGGGATCGTTCGCCGATGTCCCGATCGCGTGGGCCGAGCTGGTCGCGCTCGCCGGCGGCCTGCTCGCGGGCGCGACGATGATCGGCCGCTACCCCGATGATCCGGACGTCACGCCCGACGGCAAGCTCCGGTTCGACGTCGGCTTCGTCGGCGTCGATCCACCGGCCATGCCCGCCGGGCTCCGCGATGACGAGATCCCGGCCGGGCGATGGGCGATCGCGATCCACGCCGGCAGCTATGCGACCCTGAGCGAGACCTACCTGCAGCTGGTGGGCGGCTGGTTCGTGCAGATCGGCCATCAGCTCGCCGACCTGCCGTGCATCGAGCGCTATCTCAACACACCCGCCAACACCGCCGAGGCCGACCTGCGCACCGAGGTGTGGGCGCCGATCGCGCCGTGAGCCTGGAGACCTGACCATGGACGATGGCCGCGCCGACCGAGACTCCGTGGATCGCTGCGCGCGCGGTCGGGCGATGACCGGCGAGGTGCGGTCGTGACTCGCTATGTCGCCTTGCTCCGCGCGGTCAACGTCGGGGGAACCGGCAAGCTGCCGATGACCGAGCTCAAGACGATGTGCGAAGCGGCCGGGTTCGCCGACGTCCGCACCTACATCGCCAGCGGCAACGTCGTGTTCGAGAGCAAGAAGTCCGAAGCCGCGGTCAAGGCGGCGCTCGAAGCGCGCCTCGCGGCCTACGCGAACAAGCCGGTCGCCGTCTTCGTGCGCACCGGCGCCGAGATGGCCGCGGTCCTCGCGGCGAACCCGTTCCGCGACGCGGCACCGAACCGGACGGTGGCGATCTTCCTCGACGGCGCCCCGCCGGGCGACACGCTGACCCGGATCTCCGGCCAGAACGGCGAGCAGGTCGCGCTCGGCACGCGAGAGATCTACGTTCGCTACACCGACGGGATGGCTGACTCCAAGCTCAAGATTCCGGCGGCGGCCGTCGGGACCGGGCGCAACATGAACACGGTCGCGAAGCTGGCCGCGATGACCAAGAGCTCCTGATCGGCGTCACGGCGCCGCCTTCCGAGCTGACCGTGCCCGACGCTTGATCGGCGCGCGCGGCCGCAGGCCATCGAGCAGCACGGCGATCGTCCGCTCGCGCAGGCCGCGATCGGAGACCTCGACCGCGCGCGACGTGGCGACGAGCACCGCCATCACCTCGTCGATGCCGATGTCGTCGCGAACCGCGCCCGCCGCCTGCGCGCGCACGAGCAGCGCGGTGATCGCTTCGCGCAGCCCGCCGGCCCACGCGCGCCTGCGCAGATCGATCCCGCCGCCCGCGAGGCTGTCGGCGATGGCCTTCTTCGTCGTGGAATTCACGATCATGTGCTCGAGCACGTCGAAGAAGGCGGCGCCTGCGTCGCGTGCCGCGGCGTGCGTCCGCGCGTGGTCCGCGAGCTTTCCGAGCATGCGCTCGAACACGGCCTCGAGCAGCACCTGCTTGGTCGGGAAGTGCCGGAACACCGTCCCCGCGCCGACCTGCGCCCGCACGGCGATCACGTCGGTCGACGCGCCCACGCCGTGCTCGCCGAACACCTCGATCGCCGCGTCCAGCACGCGCGCCCGGTTCTCGACGGCATCGCGCCGCGTCACGCGACTCCCCGGTTGACAACCGGAGTGATCACTCCGTATATAAGTGGAGTCATGTCTCCGATTCTACCGTCCGCCGAGGAGGACCGCCAATGACCGCCGCGACCGCCGCGTTCGAACGTGCCCTCGCCGCGCTCGTCGCCTACGACGCCGAGGCCTACGCGGCCTGCTTCGCCGCGGACGGCGTGATCGAGTGGCCGTTTGCCTCGGGGGATCTCCCGCGCCGCCTCGAGGGCCGCGCCGCGATCGCCGCGCACGTGGGCGCGAACCTCGCGCGCTCGCGCGCCGCGGGGCGAACGATCACCGGCCCGCACGACGTCGTCGTGCACGCCGACGGCGAGCGCTGCGCCATCGCCGAGCTCACGATCGAGACCGCGCCCGGCTCCCCTCGCCTGCCGTACGTTCACGTCTACGTCGTCGACGAGGCCGGTCAGATCACGACGCTGCGCGACTACTTCAGCGGCGCCACGCAGCGCCTCGCCGAGGCGACGCGCACCGCCGAGAAGATCCGCGCGCTCTACGCCACGCTCGACTCGCGCGACTGGGCGCAGATCGCGCCGCTGCTCGCGCCGGGCTTCACGATCCGTCACGGCGGCGGCACCCCGCTCGATGCCGAAGCGTGGCGCGCCGCGCTCGGCGGCTTCCACGCCGCCTTCCCGGACGGCCGCCACGTGATCGACGAGATCCTCGCCGACGGCGATCGCGTGGTCACGCGTGCCCGCTACGTCGGCACGCACGACGGGCCGTTCCGCGGCGTCGAGCCCACGCACCAGCGCGTCGAGATCCCCGTCGTCCACATCGATCGCTTCGAGCGCGGCTTGCTCGTCGAGCATTTCGGCATGTCGGACGCGAGCGCGTTCCCGCGCCGCCAGGCATAGCGAGCCGTCTGGCTCCGACGGCTAGCGCGCGAGCAGCACGACGACGAGGACGATCACGATGAGGCCGACCGCGAGCAGCGCGAAGATCTTGTTGCGGCCGCCCTTCATCTCGCCGATCAGCGCGTCCTCGGACACCTTGCCCATGCTGTTGTGGGCGCCCGAGTCGCGGACCGCGGCGGTCATCATCGTCGCGCCGGTGCGCAGGCTGTACTTCTCCTTGTCGGAGCGCGACAGCGTGCCGTCGTCCTTGTAGCGCTCGTCGATCGGCAGCAGGTCGGCCTTGTCGGAGCCCTCCTTGCCGCTCTTGGCGTGCTCGGCGGCCGCGGCCTCGGCGGCCTGGACGTCGAGCTCGCCCTTCTTGAACCACATCGTCTCGCGGAACTTGCCCTTGGACTTGTCGCTCTTGTCGCTCTTCTCGCCCTTGGACTTCTTGCCGCTGCTGCTCGCCCCGGCGCCGATCACGGGCGCGGCGATCAGCGGCGCCGGCACGATCGGCGCGGCCGGCTTCGGCGCGGCCAGCACGGGCGCCGCGACGACCGGTGGCGCGACGACCGGCGGCGCGACGACCACAGGGGCCTCCACGACGGGCGGTGCGACGACCGGACCCACGGCCGGTGCCTCGACCCGCCCCTCGGGCGCCCTCGCGGCGTCGCCCTGCGGGCCGAGCGTCGAGGGCGGCGCCCACGGCGAGCGATCGGGCGAGATCGCCTGGGGCTGGAGCGGCGCGGGCATCGCCGGGCCGATCAGCGTCGGCTGGCCGGGGCCGGAGATCGCCGCGGCCACGGGCGCCGGGCCCGCGGTGACCACGGGCGCGACGGCGACACCGACGACGGTGCTCGGCGGCGACACCGGGACCGGCGCGGCCGACACGGTCGAGGCGACGACGGCCACGGCGTCGCTCGGCGCGCTCGGCACCGGCGCGATGACGGCGGTGAAGCCAGGGCCGCCGCGGACGCCGAGCAGCGTCTGGACCAGCTCGGCCCGGGGCTTGGCGCGGCCGAGCGCCTGCGCCGGCTTTTGATCGGCCTCGCCGCGCGCGACGCGGCCGACCTCGTCGACGAACTGGCGCACGGTCAGGAAGCGCTTGGTCGGGCTCTTGTCAAGCGCGCGGACGATCACCGCCTCGACGCCCGGCGGCACCGAGGCGAGCGAGGACGGCGGCCGCACCGCGCCGTCGTCGTGCTGGACCGGCGTGCCGGTGAGCACGAAGTAGTACAGCGCGCCGAGGCTGTACAGGTTCGAGCGCTGATCGACCGGCTTGCCGTCGTGCTGCTCGGGGGCGACGAACTCGGCGACGCCGGGCACCCGATCGCCGGGCACCGGCAGCGAGAAGTTGATGAGCTTGATGTCGTCGCCGGCGAACAGGATGTTCTTGGGCGCGAGATCGCGATGCACGACGCCGACCTGCGCGGCCTCGATCAGCGCCTCGCCGACGACCTCGATCAGATGAGCGGCTTGCTCGAGCGGGATCGGCCCGCGCGCGGCGATCGCCTCGGCGAGGGTCTGCGCGCCGTCGAGCAGCTCGAGGGCGACCCAGGTGTCGTCGCCGCGCTTGCCGGACGCGAGGACCTTGGCCACGCCGGCGCTCTGCACGCGCTCGAGCTGCTTGAGCTCGCGCTCGAGGCGCTGCGCCAGCCCGGGCAGCGCGACGACCGCCGGGGCGATGATCTTGACCGCGGCGGCATGGCCGGTGGCCTTGTCGGTGGCGCGATGCACGGCACCCGTGCGGGAGCCGCCGAGCCGGTCAGCGACGTCGAACTTCGCAGAGATCGTGTCGGCGGCGACGGACTGGCTCTCGAGAGGAGCGAGACGTGCAGCGTCGACGGGACAGAAATTCGCGTCGTCGCTGAACTGCTTGTGGCACTTCGGGCAAAGCTTCATGCCTCGTTCCCTCTAATCATGCGGATCGTAAGGACATCTATCAGGAAACGCAATCTAGCCCAGCCTCACGCACCCGTCGAGCACGCAGGCAGCTCCATTGCGGTAGGCCGCGGCGACGCGGCGACGGCGTGCCGGCCACGATCCCCCGCGCCGCGCGGCCCGCCGTGGGCGGCTGGACCTCGCTTCGGCCCCCGGGAGCGCCGCGGGCGGTTGACAAGCGGCGCTGGTAGACGCTAAGTCTCGCGGTCCACTCCGAGGGATTGTCATGGCTTCCAACACCGCCGCGTCCAGCGTCAAGCGTAAGAACAAACACGAAAAGGCCGGCCGCCGCCGCAAGAATCGGCTCGCCAAGAAGTCGACCAAGTCGATGGTCGAGCTGTTCGCCGGCCTCGGCGAGCCCGGCAAGCCGGCGCCCGCCAAGACCGCGTAGCCCGCCGCATTCGGCGCGCGCTCGATTCGATGCGGAACCGCGCGCCGCCGTCACCCGACGTCGGCGGACACGCGGTCGACCGAGTACACGCCCTTGATCCTCGACAGCGAGCGGATCACCGACTTGAGCTGATCGAGATCCTTCACCGACGCGTGGAACGTGTTCATCGCGCGGCCGTCTTCGGTCGCGCGGCAGTGCGCCTGCGAGATGTTGACGCCCTGATCGGAGAACGACTGCGAGATGTGCGCGAGCAAGCCCGGCTTGTCGGCGCACAGGATCTGGATCGCGACCTCGTGCTGCGCCTTGCCGTTGCCGTCCCACTCGACGTCGATCCGGCGCTCGGGATCGAGATCGAGCCCCTTGTCGCAATCGCGGCGATGCACCGTGACGCCGCGGCCGCGCGTGATGAAGCCGACGATCGGGTCGCCCGGTAGCGGGCTACAGCACTTCGCGAACCGCACGAGGATGTCCTCCTCGCCGGCGACCTTGATGCCGCTGGTCGAGGTCCGCCGCGTGACCTTGCGGAGCAGCGTCTTCAGCATGCTCTCGGCCTTGACCGGCGCCTCCTGCTCCTTCTTCGCGAGATCGGGCAGCGCCTTCTCGAGCACCTGCTGCGACGTGATCTTGCCGTAGCCGATCTGGATGATCAGCTCGTCGAGGTTCATGCAGCGCAGCTCGCGCGCCGCCGCCTGGAGCTGCTTCTCGGCGCGCGCCACCGTGGTGCCGTGCTTGCGCAGCGCCTTGTCGAGCAAGTCCGTCCCGAGCACGACCGCCTTGTCGCGCTGCTCGGTGCGCAGCAGGTAGCGCACCTTGGTGCGCGCGCGCGCCGTCTTGACCAGCTTGAGCCAGTCCTTGTTCGGCTTCTGGTTCGGGCTCGTGATGATCTCGATCGTGTCGCCGTTGCGCAGCTGGTAGCGCAGCGGGACGATCATGCCGTTGACCCGCGCGCCCGAGCAGTGGTCGCCGATCGACGAGTGCACCGCGTACGCGAAGTCGATCGGACAGCTGCCCTTGGGCAGCGCCTTGACGTCACCGCCCGGCGTGAAGACGTAGACCTCGTCGCCGAACAGATCGATCTTGACCGACTCGAGGAACTCGGTCGGATCGCGCAGCTCCTTCTGGCTCTCCATCAGCTGGCGCAGCCACGCGAACTTCTTGTCGTCGTCGGGCGCGACCGCCTTGCCCTCCTTGTACTTCCAGTGCGCGGCGATGCCGTGCTCGGCGACCAGGTTCATCTCGCGCGTGCGGATCTGGATCTCGATGCGCTCGCCGCGCGGCCCGATCACCGCGGTGTGCAGCGACTGGTAGAGGTTGGGCTTGGGCAGCGCGATGTAGTCCTTGAACCGGCCGGGGATCGGCGTCCAGGTCTGGTGCGAGACGCCGAGGCCCTGGTAGCAGTGCATCTGCGTGTCGGTGATGACGCGGAACCCGATCGAGTCGTGGATCTCCTCGAACGGGCGCTGGGTGCGCTTCATCTTCTGGTAGATCGACCACAGGTGCTTGGCGCGCCCCATGACCTCGCAGGGCACGCCGTTGTCGGTCATCTCCTTGGTGATGAGCTTCTCGACGTGGTGGATGTACTCGAGGCGCTCGGAGCGCGACTTGGCGACCTCGCCGGCGAGCTGCTCGTACTCGCCGGGGTAGAGGTGCTTGAACGACAGGTCCTCGAGCTCGACCTTGACCCATTGAATGCCGAGCCGGTTGGCGAGCGGCGCGTAGATCTGCATGGTCTCGGTCGCGATGCGCTCCTGCTTCTCGGGCGGCAGGTGGTGCAGCGAGCGCATGTTGTCGAGCCGATCGCACAGCTTGACCAGGATGACGCGGATGTCGCGCGCCATCGCGAGCAGCATCTTGCGGAAGTTCTCGGCCTGCTGCTCCTCGCGCGTCGAGTACGGCAGCTTGCCGAGCTTGGTGACGCCGTCGACGAGGAACGCGATCTCCTTGCCGAACAGCTCGCCGAGCTGATCGACGGTCGCCGAGGTGTCCTCGACGCAGTCGTGCAACAGCCCGGCGCACACCGACGCGACGTCGAGCTTGAGCTCGGCGATGATCTGCGCCACCGCGAGCGGGTGGGTGACGTACGGATCGCCCGACTTGCGGGTCTGGCCGTTGTGCGCCTGGGCGGCGAACTGATAAGCGCGGCGGACCAGCGGCAGGTCCGCCGAAGGAAAGTAGCCGGCGAGCTCGGAGAGGATCTGGTCGAGCTGATGCATCGTGTGCGAGAGGCCCTGCCGAAAATCTTACCACGCAGTGCGGCAAACGCGGCGCCGGCCGCCCTGGCTAACCAACCAGGGCCTCGCCGGCGTCAGCGCAGGCCGACGAGCCAGCGGGCGTGGTCGTCGGGGCGGGAGGCGCGGTTGGCGGCGACGATCTGGGCCAGCTCGCCGAGCGGATAGGGCACGTCCGGGCGATCGACCGAGCCGAACCGGCGGGTCAGGTAGACCGCGCGCAGCACGGCGTAGGCGCGGTCGAGCTCGTCGTTGACGATCAGGTGCTGGTACTCGTCGAAGTGGCCGAGCTCCTCGAGCGCCTTGCGCAGCCGTCGCTCGATCACCTCGGGCGCGTCGGTCGCCCGGGTGCGCAGGCGGCGCGCGAGGACCTCGAGATCCGGCGGCAGGATGAAGACCTTCAGCGAGTCGTCGGGCCAGCGCGCCGCGAGCGCCGCCCCGCCCTGCCAGTCGACGTCGAAGATGACATCGTGGCCCCGCGTGAGCGCGGCCTCGACCGGCGCCTGCGCGGTGCCGTAGCGGTTGCCGTGGACGAACGCGTGCTCGGCGAACTCGCCGCGCTCGATCATCTGCTCGAACGCCTCGGGCGAGATGAAGTGGTAGTCGCGGCCCTCGATCTCGCCGGGGCGCTGCGGCCGGGTGGTGTACGACACCGAGAAGTCGAGCGTGCGCGGCGGCCCGGCGAGCTCGGCGAGCAGGCGGCGGGTCAGCGTGGTCTTGCCGGCGCCCGAGGGCGACGAGACGATCATGAGGGTGCCGCGCTGGGCGTCCCCGCTCGAGGCATCGCGGCTCGCAGTCACGAGGCGCATCATAGTCTCACCTGGCCTGCCGCGTCGCGCGTCGCTCGACGTTCGCGCGGGTCATTCGACGTTCTGAACCTGCGAAGCCGATCCATCCACCCCTCCGCGCGTCGCGTCGCGCGGCTATTCGACGTTCTGAACCTGCTCTCGGACCTTCTCGAGCGTGGCCTTGGCGCCGACGATGGTGGTGGTGATCTCGGCCGAGGTCGACTTGGCACCGATCGTGTTGAGCTCGCGGCCGATCTCCTGGACCAGAAAGTCGAGCCGGCGGCCGACCGCGCCGTCGCCGGTGATCAGCGCGCGCGCCTGATCGAGGTGGCTCGCGAGCCGGACCAGCTCCTCGGTGATATCCGCACGATCGGCGAGCAGCGCGACCTCCTGCGCGAGCCGCGCCGGATCCACGCCGGCCTCGTCGGACAGCCGCTTGACGCGATCCATCAGGCGGCGCGCGAGCTGCGGCGGCACGCTGGCCGCGAGCACGGCGAGCCCGGTGCGCGTCGCGGTCAGCTCGTCGAGCCGGCCGGCGAGATCGGCGGCCAGCGCGCGGCCCTCGGCGCTGCGCATGGTGTCGAGCTGGACGAGCGCGGGCTCGAGCGCGGCGAGCACCGCGGCCGCGGCGCTGCCGTCGTCGCCGGGCTCGGCGCTGGTCATCACGCCGGGCTGGGCGAGCACGAGGGCCAGATCGGGGCCGGGGAGCTGCAGGCGGGCGGCGAGCTCGCCGAGCGCCTGGTGGACGCGCGCCGCGGCGTCGTGGTCGATCCGCAGGCCGGCGATCGTCCCGCCGCGCACGAGGTTGACCGAGACGGTCACGGCGCCGCGCCCGACCGCGCCGCGGACGCGCGTCGCGATCTCGTCCTCGAGCTCGCCGGACGCGCCGCGCACCTTGAGATCGAGGAAGCGGTGGTTGACCGCGCGCACCTCGACGGTCGCGCGGGTCTCGCCGTGCGCGCCGGCGCCGCGTCCGTAGCCCGTCATGCTGCGCATCGCGCGGTGATAGCACGGCCGACGTCGCGCCCGGCCGCGAGGACCAGTAGACTGCCGACCGTGAAGCTCGCCGCGCTGATCGTCCTGCTCGTCGGCTGCAGCGAGCACGCGCCGCGGCCGCCGGCGATCCGGTTCCTGCATACGTTCGGCGCCGAGGAGACCGAGGTGTTCAACGCGACGATGCGCGAGCGCGGCATCGCGGTCGAGCCGGCGCTGGTGCCGTTCGCGCGAGGCCAGCAGGTCATCAACGACATCCTGCGCGCCCACACCGATTGCCCTGATCTGATCCGGCTCGACGCGACCTGGCTCGCCGGGCTGGTCGGCGGCGGGCTGCTGATGCCCCCGCCGACCGCGCTGGTCGAGCTCGACTGGGCGCCCGAGGCCGCGGAGCTGGCCCAGCTGCAGGGCGCGTGGTGGGGCTTACCGCAGTCGGTCGACGGACTGGTCGTGCTGCGCGAGCGAGACACGCCGGCGCCGGCCTCGCCCGCGCTGGCCGATCTGATGACCGCCACGCGCGCCGCGCGCAGCGAGGTCCGGCGCTACCCGCTCGGCATGCGGGTCGACGGCTACTGGTTCGTGCCGTGGCTGCGCGACGCGGGCGGCGAGATCGCCGCGGAGGGCATCGCCGGCGACGGCGCGGTGCACGCGATGACCCAGCTCGCGGCGCTGTTCGGCGACGTCGCGCCGCCGCCGCCGACCGCGGGCGGCGAGGAGCCCGACGAGCTGCGGCGCTGGAACGCGCACGAGATCGCGTACTGGATCACCGGGCCGTGGATGCTCGGCAAGCTCAGCGATCGCGCGGCGATCGCGGTCAGCGCGCTGGCCCACGCGCCGCGCGGCGGCCACCTGCTGGTCGTGCCGCGCTGCGCCCGCCACCCCGACGATGGCTGGCGGCTCGCCGGCGAGCTGACCTCGCTGGCGGTCGAGGCCAAGCTCGCCGAGGCGTTCGCGATGGTGCCGACCCGCCGGATGGCGATCGACAGCGCGCCCGAGCTGCTGCGCATGACCTACGAGGCGCTGCGCAGCGCGAACACGCTGCCGCGCGTGCCGGTGACGCCGCTCTTGTTCGACGACCTCAACCCCGCGCTCGCCGCGGTCGTCGCCGGCGATGCCACCGCCGAGGAGGCGATCGCCGGCGTGCGCCGCGGCTGGCAGCGCCTGACCCAGGTCGCGCCGGCCCGGCCGGGGAGCGCGCCGTGACCGCGGCGCGGCCGACCGCGTCGCTGCGCTGGCGCGTGCTCGTCGTGCTCGCGCTCGCCGCGCTGGTCCCGACGGTCACCGTCGGCGTGCTCGCGATCATGCGGGCGCGCAACGACGTCGAGCGCGAGGTCGATCGCGGCGCGCTGGCGCACATCCGCGCGCTCGGCGTCGCGCTCGACATCACGCTGCAGGACGCGCGGCGCACCGTCGAGCTCGCCGCGGCGACCTGGGCCGACGCCGCGGGCGACGCGCGCCAGACCCAGCTGCTGCTGCGCCGGCTGCGCCGCGACGTGCCGATCGTGCACGGGCTCGCGATCCTCGATCCGGCCGGCCAGCGCGTGCAGGGCGATCCGGTGCCGCCGAACCTCGACGTCGGCTCGCACAGCTTCGGCGGCTACATCGGCGACGCCGAGTTCGTCGGCGGCCGGCCGGTCGTCCACCTCGTGGTCCAGGCCCGCGGCCGGACCGGCGAGTTGCTCGGCGTGTTCGTCGCCGAGCTCGAGCTCGGCTTCGTCCGCGATCTGCTCAGCGAGGCGCGGCTCGGCGCCGGCGCGCGCGTCATGGTGGTCGACGGCAGCGGCGTGCCGGTCGCGGCCAGCGACGATCTGCGCGGCGTGCCGAGCGAGGCCTGGGCGCAGCCGGCGCGGTCGCTCGCCGGCCGCGATCCGGCGGTCGATCGCGCGCTCGCCTCGACGGTGGAGGGCACGCTCGCGGTCGACGGCCGGGTCACCGCGTACCGCAACCTGTCGAGCTTCCAGTCGCGGCGCGGCGTGCGCTGGTCGATCCTGCACCAGCAACCCGAGCGCGAGGCCTACGCGCTGGCGCGCGACACCACGCGCGACACGCTGATCATCGGCGGCGCGGCGCTCGCGCTCGCGCTGGCGCTCGGCGCGTTCTTCGCGACCCGGCTGACCCGGCCGCTCGCCGCGCTGGCCCGCCACGCCGACGCGATCGCCTCGGGCTCGCCCGACGATCCGCCGCCGGTGCGCGGCCCCGGCGAGATCGGCCTGCTCGGCCAGCGCATCGACGAGATGGCGCGCCGGATCGCCGAGCGCGCGGAGCTCCAGGCGGCGCTGGCGCGCGGCGACCGGCTGGCCTCGGTCGGCGTGATGTCGGCCCAGGTCGCGCACGAGATCAACAACCCGCTGACCACCGTGCTCGGCTACGCCAAGCTGCTCCAGGAGGGCAAGCCCGAGGGCCATCCGGACCGCGAGGCGCTCGAGCTGATCGCGTCGGAGGCCGAGCGCATGAAGACGATCGTCGGCGGCCTGCTCGAGTACGCCCGCGTGCCACGCACCGGCGGCGTCCCGCCGGCGACCACCGGCCCGGTGCGCTGCGATCCGGCGGCCGTGCTGCGCCACGTCGGCGCCCTGCTCGAGCCCCAGCTCCGGCGCACCAAGGCGGTGTTGTCGATCGACGTCGCGGCGACCGCGCCGATCGCGATCGAGGCCCACGCGCTCGAGCAGGTCGTCGTCAACCTCGCGCAGAACGCCGCGCAAGCCATGGCCGGCATCAACCTCGAGGGCGGCGCGCTCGCGATCGCGGCGCGCCCGGCGCCCGGCGGCATCGCGACGCTGATCACCGTGACCGACGACGGCCCCGGCGTCCCGCCCGAGGATCGCGCGCGCGTGTTCGATCCGTTCTTCACGACCAAGTCCGCCGACGCCGGCACCGGCCTGGGCCTCGCGGTGTGCAAGCACCTCGTCACCACCGCCGGCGGCACGATCGAGGTCGGCGACGGCCCCGGCGGCCGCGGCGCCGAGTTCCGCGTCGTGTTGCCGAACGCAACCTGAGCAGCAGAGGCCAGGATGGCTCGCTGCGTCGAGAGGGTCGGAGCGATGCGCGTCGTGGCGCCCTGCGCGCCGCCGTGATA
>Ga0307513_10007184_pt1 | contig 14462 bp, 13 predicted proteins | sample 15_EM_MG_FD_202174 | JGI IMG/M metagenome (GOLD analysis project Ga0307513, IMG submission 202174) | Populus trichocarpa ectomycorrhiza microbial communities from riparian zone in the Pacific Northwest, United States - 15_EM | ecosystem: Host-associated > Plants > Roots > Unclassified | place... | reverse complement strand
GTACCGGATCCAGGGTCTGCCGCCCCCGATGTTCCTGTGGGTGAACTCGCCGGAGAGCGGCCTGCTGGCGGCCTCGCTCCTCGCCGAGTGCCGATCGGCCAGGAGTGACTTACCCCTCCACTTGTGGCTCCACGAGTACCTCTCGTCCACACCGTGGCTGGACGGCTTCTCCTCCTTCATCAAGGACACGGTGGCGGAACTCCTCGACGACTACCTCCAGTCGGACGATCCGCCCTTGCCCAAGGTGCTCGACACCTCCTTCACGCAACGGTTGCACACCGTGCCCGGCACATGGCATCCGGGCGCACTGCGCGCGCGGTTGACCGCGTGGTGGCACGATCCGCACGCGCGACAGCATCCGGAGGTGTGGCGCTGGCGCAGGTCGATGCGCCTGGCAGGATGGGAGGAGTGGGACGTCGAACTGGTGGGGCGATTCCAGCCCCCGGGCTGGGCACGGGAGACGCTCGAACGGCACCTGCCACACCCGCACCAGCTGACCGGGGCGGTCTTCCACCACTGTCTGGACAAGGACGACTCGCTTCCGATGCCGGACAACGGCAACCAATGGATGACCCCGGGCATCGAGGACTTCCTCCGGGTACACGGCCAGTGGGCCACTCAGCTGGCCTGGTTCGATGCCTATCGCCGACTGGAACTCGTACGCTATCCCGACTCGGTTCAGCGGATCGTGGACCAACTGGCCGTCACCGCCCGGTCCTGCGGCAGTTGGTGGCCCAGCGAGCGCCTGTGCGTGGCGATTGAACGGCCGGCACGACGGGAGGTGGACTGGCCACGGCCCCGCACACCGCGACCGCACTGTGCGGACGGACCGGCGGTGGCCTGGCGCGACGGCTCGAAACTCTACGCATGGCGCGGCATCCCGGTGTCCAAGAGACTGATCAAGGGGAAGCTGAAGGCGGCCGACTGGCTCTCCGAGCGCAACAGCGAGGTCCGCCGGGCCATGGCCGAACGGATGGGATACGAGTGGCTGCTGGACAACGCCGGCGCCCAGAAGATCGCCACCGACGAGTACGGCACCCTGTGGCGCATCACCGCCCCATTGGCCGCGGACATCGTCCTGGTCGACCTGGTCAACTCGACGGCCGAGCCGGACGGCTCCTTCAAGCGTTACGTCCTGCGCGTGCCACCCGACCAGACCGTCCCCCGCGACGCGATCGGCTGGACCTTCGGCCTACCGCCCGGAACGTATGGTCCCGCGACGATGACCTGAAGAGCTTCACCTCACCCACGATCCTCCCTCGGCCTCAGCCTCGACGTCGGCAACGGGCTCGCCTCGATCGACACCGTGCCGCTGACCGTCGCCCGTAACGCCCACACCGCAGCGTCAGACGATGGCGGAGGGATGCCGAGCCAGCGACGTCACGGTGATGTCCATGTAGGGGAAGAGCGGCAGGCCCCACAGGATGTCGTTGAGCCGGTCGTTGCCGGTGACATCGAAGATGCTGAGATTCGCGTACTGGCCGGCGCAGCGCCACAAGTGCAGCCATTCGCCGGATCGTTGGAGTTTCTGCGCGTACTCCTTCTCCGCGGTGAGCGTTGCGTCCCTGAGGTCGGTATCCAGATCGGGCGGCAGCTTCACGGTCATCTGGACGGCGAAGAGCACGGTGGCCTCCTGACGGCGGTCGAGAGAGGGATGGCGTACGGCGGTCGGTCAGGAGCTGGGGTCGAGAACGAAGTCGTATGTGACCTCGTATGCGCCCGTACCGTTCGGCCTCGGATCGAGGACGAGTTCGGGTTTCACGGCAGAGGCCACGTCGTCCTGGAGGTGGGCGCCGCCCGTGAAGTAGAGCTGCGTGGTGAGCGGTTCGTGTCCGTGCGCCGAGACCTTCAGATGCAGGTGGGCGGGGCGCCAGGGGTGCCAGCCGGCCGCGGCGATGAGTCGGCCGCAGGAACCGTCGGTGGGGATCTGGTAGGGGGCCGGCTGGATGGTGGTCACCGCGAAGCGGCCCTCTCCGTCCGTGACGATGCTGCCGCGCAGGTTCCATTCCGGTATGCCGGGGGCGAACTGTGCGTACAGTCCGTCGTCGTCGGCCTGCCACATCTCCAGCAGGGCACCGGCCCGCGGCTCACCGTCGACGCCGGTGACCTGCCCCTGGAAGAGGAGCGGGGTACCCGCCTCGGCGTCACGCGTGGGAAGCGCGCTGACGCTGGGCAGGGCGGGGGCGCCGGGGACGTAGTACGGACCCTCGATCGTGCCCTTGCTGCCTTGGCGGGCCGCGGTGGTGACCTCCTCGACGACGTGCTCGATCCACACGTCGAGGAAGAGGGGCCACTCACCGTCCTGGCCGACGGAGATCAGCCAGGACTTGAGGGCGTTGTACTCCTCGTACGTCACCTGGTGGTTGCGGATGACGTCGTGGACGGCCGTGATCAGCGCCGTGGCCAGGGTGTTGACGCGTGCGGTGTCGGTGTGCGGCCCGGACGCTCCGGTCTTGTCGGTGAGGAAGCGTTCCGTGGCCGAGGCTCCGGATCCGGCGGCCGTGGCCTTGAGGGTGGTGTCGGACATGGTGTGCGGCTCCTTCGAAAGCGGGGTTGTCGAGCGGGGTTGTCAGTGGTCCTGGCGGTAGCGGGCGAGCTTGGCGTCGTCGATCGCGACGCCCAGCCCGGGCCGGTCACGGACGACGAGCGTCCCGTCGGTGATCACCAGTGGTTCGGTGAGCAGGTCGTCGCTCATGTCGAGGAAGTTGGAGAGTTCGCCGGCCCGGCGGGACGACGCGGCATGGGCGGCGCCGAAGGCGACGGTGCACACCGTGCCCAGCTGGCTGTCGATCTGATTGCCCATCACGACCTCGGCCCCCAGCCCCTCGCACTGGAACAGCACGCGCTGGGAATCGGTGAAACCGGTGCGGGCCGTCTTGATGCTGATCGCCGTGGCGGCGCCGTCGAGCAGGGAACGGGTCACTTCGGCCGGTGTGGTGGCGGACTCGTCCGCGACGAAGGGGATGCGGCTCTGGCCGACGAGCCAACGGCGGCCGAGGACGTCGTCGGCCGGGCACAGTTCCTCGGCGAGCGTCATGCCGAGCTCGTCCAGTTCGCGCAGCGCGGCCGCGGCCTCCGAGGCGGTCCACCCGCGGTTGCCGTCGACGTACAACTCGGTCTCGTCACCGAGGGTTTCCCGCAGCGCCCGGCAGACGTCGAGGTCGAGGCGGGCGGGGCGGCGGCCGACCTTCACCTTGAAGACCGTGATGCCGTACGTGTCCCGGATCCGCACGGCCTCGTCGGCCATCCGCCGCGGCGCGTCGAAGCCGAGCATGTGGCTGACCCGCATCCGGTCGGTGTATCCGCCGAGCAGTTGGGTGACGGGCCGGTCCAGCGCCTGGCCCGTGATGTCCCACAACGCCATGTCGAGGGCCGACTTGGCGGCCGGATTGCCGACGGTGCGATGGAGTCGGGCGCGGATCCGCTCGCGGGCGAAGACGTTCGCGCCGACCATCTGCGGCGCGAAGATCTTCTCGATCACGCCGATCACCGACGCCTGTGTCTCGCCGTAGGTGAAGGGGCGGGGCGGCGCGTCGGCCACACCCGTCAGTCCCTCGTCGGTGTGCACGCGAACCAGGACGTGTTCGGCGGTGTGCACCTCGCCGCTCGCGAACGTAAGCGGCTTGGAGTACGGGATCGCATACGGGACGGTCTCGATCGCGGTGATCTTCATCGTGCGGTCCCCTCGACCTGCCGAGCGATGCCCAACAAGCGGCCCACGCGCGCGGGATGGCCGATGAGTTGCAGGCCCAGCGGCATGCCGTCCGGATCCCGATGACCGGGGACGGTCACGACGGGCAGGCCGAGCAACTGCCAGGGGCGGCTGAGGACCGGGGTGCCGGTGGAGTCCAGTCCGTGCGGGGCAGGGCCGGGGGCCGCCGGGCTGAGGATCACGTCGGCGTGGTCGAGGAGTTCGAGGATCCGGGTGCGGGCTTCGTCCCTGACGGCGAGCGCGGCCCGGTACTCGTCCACTGCCGTGTCGCGCCCACGTGCCAGGAGGTCGTTCAAATGGCGGCTCAGGGATCCGGGTTGCTCCGCCTCGGCCGCGAGCGAGCGGGCGGCCTCGTACGCCATGACCGTGGCATGCGTCTCGGCCAGTTCCGGCGTACGGACCCGTCCTGCGAGTTCGTCCGTCTCCCCGCCGGCGGCGGCCAGGCCCCGCACAGTGCTCTGCAACGCGTCGAGCATCGCCGGGTGGACGTCGGCCAGTTCCGTGCCGGTCCACACCAACACCCGTACCGCGGTGTCCGAGGTCTCGTACCGCGTGCCCTCGACGACCTCCACGGCGGCGGCCAGATCGTCCACGTGCTCGGTGAGCAGTCCTGGTGCGTCAAGGGTCGGGCTGAGGCCGGTGATTCCAGTCGTCGGCCAGGCGCCGACCGGGGCGACATATCCCGCGACGCCGCAGAAGGAGGCGGGTCGGGTCAGTGAGCCCGCTGTCTGTGAACCCAGGGCGAGGGGCACCACGCCGGCCGCGACGGCGGCGGCCGAGCCACTGGACGAGCCGCCCGGGGTGTGGGTCACGTCGTGCGGGTTGCGGGTGGGGCCGGGCTGGAAGTACGCGAACTCGGTCGTCACCGTCTTGCCGAGGGGAACGGCACCCGCCCCGCGCAGCCGGTCCACGAGCCAGGCGTCCTGCCCGGCGATCCTTCCGCGGCGCAGCGGGGACCCGCACTCGGTGGGCAGTCCGGCGACGTCGATGATGTCCTTGACCCCGAACGGCAGGCCCCTGAGCGGTCCGTCCGGTGCCCGCTCGGCAGCCGCGCGGGCACCCTCGGCGTCCACGCGGACCCAGGCGCGAATGTCCGGCTCGGTCCGCTCCAGACGTCGTAGCGCCTCCTCGACGGTGGTCATGAGCGGGTGCCTTCCGGTACGAGGGGGTCGGCGTCGAGCCGGTGGAAGGCGCGGTTGAAGTAGACGAGGCTCTGGCCGCCGGGGCGGGTGCGGATCTGCTCGACTTCGACGAACAGCACGCTGTGGGAGCCCATGGGGACGGTGTGCTTGATCGTGCCGACCGCTGTGACCATGGCTTCCTTGAGGACGGGAACGTCATGGGTGCGGTCCCAGACGTCCCAGGTGAAGCGTTCGGCCATGTCCACCTTGGTGGCTCCCGAGAAGTGCAGGGCGAGTTCCTGTTGCTCTCCGCCGAGGACGTTGAGACCCACGCGGCCGTTGGACCGGAAGACGTCGTGCATGGCGCTGCCGCGGTTCACGCACACCAGGACGGTCGGCGGGTCGTCGGTCACCGAACAGACGGCACTGAGGGTGATGCCGCAGCGGCCGTTCGGCCCGTCCGTGGTCAGGATGTTGACGGCTGCCGGGAGGTGGGCCATCGCCTCGCGGAAGTCGGTCCGGCTGGGGGGCACGGCTTCGCCCTTCCTCTCGTTGTCGTCGTACCTCGGAGTGCTCGAAGTGGTCACCACAGCTCGACCACCAGCCGCGCCGACTTCGCCCGTGACACACAGGCGGCGATCTGGTCTCCGGCCGCCTTCTCCTTCGCGGTCAGGCAGTGGTCGCGGTGGTCGGGTTCGCCTTCGATCACCCGCAGGACACAGGTCCCGCAGATGCCCTCGCGACAGGAGGTCTCCAGCGGGACGCCGTTGTCCTCCAGCACCTCGGCGATGCTCCTGCCCGGTGGCACGGTGTAGATCTCACCGGTGTCGAGTTCGACCTCGAAGGCCCCGCCCGCGTCCGAGGGCTCACCGGCCTGGAACAGCTCCGAGTGGATCCGCTCCTCGGGCACACTGCGGGCGGCGACCTCACGCACGTACGTCATGAAGCTCTGGGGTCCGCAGGTGTAGACGTGGGCGTCCGCCGGCAGATCGGTCAGTCGCGCGGCGAGCGCGGCGCCGGCCGCCGGCCGGCCGAGCCCGAAGTGGCGGACCACGCGCTCGGTGAAGGCGGACTCCTCCAGAAGTCCGGCGAAGGCGGCGTCCGTCCGGCTCCTCGCCACGTAGTGCAGGGTGAACTCCGCTCCCCTGCCGTGCAGTTCGTACGCCATCGCCAGCAGGGGCGTGATCCCGATGCCGGCGGCGACGAGATGGTGCTCGGCCGCTTCGGGGGCGACGCCGAACAGTTGCCGGGGCGCGCCGACGGTCAGCTCGGTGCCCGGCTCGGTCTTGTCGTACAGGGCGTGGGAGCCGCCGCGGGAGTTCTCCTCGCGCTTGACGGCGACGGTGTAGGCCCCGGGGTCGTCCGGCGGCCCGCACAGCGAGTAGGGGCGGGTGATCCCGGTGGGGCCGGTGACGTCGACGTGCGCGCCGGACGGGTACGGGGCGAGGGGTACGCCGTCGGTGCGGACGAGTCGGAGGACCTTGATCGTGTCGGTCTCGTGGTGGGTGTCGGTGACGGTGACTGTGAACATCCGTCTGCCTTCGGGATCGGGTGAGGAGCTGACGGCGCTGTCAGCGCATGTACAGGCCGCCGTTGGCGTCCCAGCAGGCTCCGGTGACCGCGTCCGCGTGCTCGGCCGCGAGCAGGACCGCCATGTCCGCGACGAAGCGCGGGCGGCCGAGCCGGCCGACGGGAATGGACGCCTCGATCTGCGCGAGCCGCTCCGGCGCGACGGTCTCGCGGACCACCGGAAGGTCCTGCGGTCCCGGCGAGACGGCGTTCACCGTCACCCCGTGCGGGCCGAGTTCGCGGGCGAACACCTTCGTCAGGGTGGCCACTCCGCCTTTCGCCGCCGCGTAGTGCGCGCCCGTCGCCGTCCCGCCGTTCTGGCCTGCCAGGGAGGCGATGTTGACGATGCGTCCGTAGCCGCGTTCGGCGAAGTAGGCGCCGAAGACCTGGCAGCCGAAGAAGGTGCCGTTGAGGTTGGTGGCCACCACGGCGCCGAAGCTCTCCGGTGCGATCTCCATCAGTGGTTCGACCTTGGAGTGTCCGGCGTTGTTGACCAGGACGTGGACAGCACCCCAGCGGTCGGTCAACCGGTCCCGGACCGTGACGAAGGCGTCCTTGTCGCGGACGTCGAGTGCGAGTCCGACGGCGTGGTGCCCCTCAGGGTCGAGTTCCGTCGCCGCCTTGGCCGCGGCCTCCTCGTCCAGGTCGGTGAGCGCGACGCGATAGCCGTGGTCGTACAGCCGACCGGCGATGCAGGCGCCCAGGCCCCGGGCCGCGCCCGTCACCAGGGCGACGCGCTGTTCGCCCTCCTCGTGCGGGCTCACAGCAGGAACCCCGAAGCGGTCACGGTGTCCTCGGAGTTGACCAGCTGGACGATCTTCCGCGAGATGCGGGGACCGTCCGCGCCGAACACGATCCGGTGGGTGACGTCGGCGGCGAGGACCAAGGTCTCCTCGCGCTTGTAGCCGACGAGGATCTGCGCGGAGCAGATCTCGATCGCGTCGGTCTCACGACCGGTGACGACGAAGCGGGAGACCGAGCGGACGGTGCGGGCGGCTGCCGCGGCGGAGATGGACATCCCGCCGGTGAGCCGCTCGATCCGCATCCGGCGCATGCGGTCGTCGTCGTAGACGAGGTTGAGGCGGGAGGCGAAGTCCGTGACATCACGGTCGATCGGAATGACGTACTCGCCGCCCTCGGACCACAGCTCGTCCCACTCCGTGTAGCGGCGGGCGTCGAGCAGATGGGCCTCGCGCCAGATCAAGGAGACGGCGGCCAGGGCACGGGGATCGTCCAGCGGCAGCTCAACAGCCGCGCTCGGGGCCTCAGTTGCCATCGGTCATCATCCTCTTCCACATGTCGTACGCCTCGCGCATCCCGGTCTCGTCGGTCGCGTGGGAAGTGGGGTGTCCCAGGTCGTCGGGCTTCTCCCGGGTCAGGCCGCGGTTGACCAGGATCGGCATGTCCACTCCGCCGGCCACACCGCGCTGGACCCGGTTCCAGGCCTCGGCGTCGTCGGGGCTGCCGAAGCCGAAGGGGCCCTGGAAGTGCTCGTGGATGCGTAGGCGTTCGCGGTTGACGATCTCCGGACCGCCGTCCAGGCCGAGGGCGACGTGCCGGATCTCCGTCTCCGTGACCGAGATGGGGCGCAGGACGCGGAAGAACGCCATCGACATGGCCACGTTCGGGAACAGGTTGAGGTTGAATCCCGCGCCGTGGAGGGAGCGGACGATGCGCCGCACCCTCTCCGGCGGCAGGTCCTTCGACAACTCCTCGACGATGTGGCTGAAGCGGTCCTGGAGCTTCTCGGTGCCGTCGTCCACGTCCAGGTCGGCGTGTTCGGCGACGGAGACTGAGACGCTGTGGCCGTTGCCGAGGGCGTGGGTGACCGCGGTCTCGTCGGTCATGATCGACAGCATGCTGGCGGTCTCGGCGTCGACCGAGGACATCCAGGAGCGGTGCACGATCGGGAAGTGGTACCAGTCGGTGGTGTTCTCCAGCTGGATCTTCCAGTTGCCGTTGAAGCGGAACCTGTGCTCGCCCTGCACCTTGATCGGGTAGCCCGCGCCCTGCTTCATGAAGCGGTCGATCCACAGCCGGGCCCCACCCAGGAAGTCCTCCAGCGGCTCGATGTCCTCGCTGAAACTGGCGAAGACCATGCCCGCGTAGGTGGCCACCTTGAGCCGCTGGAGCGGGAGGTCCTTCTTCTCCAGCACGTCCTCGTAGCCCTCGGGGTACGGGATGCCTCGCAGGGTGCCGTCCAGCGCGTACGACCAGGCGTGGTAGGGGCAGGTGAAGCCGTTTCCGTTGCCCTTGGGGGTCTCGCAGACGCTGGCTCCGCGGTGTCGGCAGCGGTTGAGGAGGACGTTGATGCCGCCGCGCCGGTCCCGGGTGACGATGACGGGACGGCGGCCGACCCAGGCCGTCTTGAAGTCGCCGGCCTTGGCGATCTCGCTCTCGTGGGCGACCCACACCCAGGTGCGGTGGAAGATGCGGTCCATCTCCCGTTCGAAGAGGGCCGGGTCGGTGTAGAGGGTGCCGGCGACGCGGTCGGCTTCGACGAGCGGCGCGTGCGTCATCGGGTCGCCTCCGGCTCGGGGAGCGGGCGGCCGAGACGGGCCTCGATCTTCATGTAGCGCCACAGGCCGTGGTCGCCGACCTGGACGGTGCGGAAGAGGTTGCAGGTGGCGGCAACGGCGGCCTGGTCGACAACGTCGGCCAGGACGTAGCAGGTCCAGGGCCAGGAGTCGGACGGACCGACCATGTGCAGGTCGTCGTCGATGGTGCCCAGGACGGTGACTCCGGGCAGTTCGTAGAGCTGGCCGAGCATGGTCGTGAAGCCGTCCCAGACGGTCTTGCCCTGTCCGGTGGGCAGGTCGAAGAAGTTCTGGTTGACACCTATGCAGAACAGCACGCGCAGGGGTGCGTCGGACACGGGGTTCCTGCCTTTCTAGAGATAGCCGGGGAAGGGCTGAACGCCCATGAGGACCGCGCCGGCGCCGTCGTACATGCCCTCCTGGAGGAAGGCGTGCTGCGGCACGACCGACGCGTCGCGCAAGTGGCGCTGGAGGGGGCTGCCGTCGGTGATGGCGCCGATGCCGCCGAGTTGGTAGGCGGCCCGGACGACCTCGAAGGAGGTCTTGGCGAGGTGGGCGGAGGCCAGCCTCAGCAGGCTCGCCTGCTCGGCCGTCGCAGGGTCGCCCGCCTCGACCGTGGCCCATACGTCCTCGGTGGTCTCGTAGAAGAAGGCGCGCGCGGAGCGGAGTTGGGCCTCGGCCTGTCCGACCGCGATGCGGTAGGTGGCGCGTTCGGCGGGCTTCGGGGCGCCGGTGAAGCTGGAGCGGCCGCCCTGGGCGATGACGTGGTCGAGGGCCGCGCGGGCGACGCCGAGGCCGACGACGGCCAGGACCTGAGCCGCGTAGGGGACGGTGGGATAGCGGTAGAGCGGTTCGTCGACGGTGGGTTCGCCGCCGCGCACGAACGTCCACTCCTCCGGCACGTCCACGCCGTCGACCACCAGGTCGTGGCTGCCGGTGCCGCGCATGCCGATGACGTCCCAGTTGTCGACGATCTCCACCTGTTCGGGCCGCAGGACGGCAGTTCGCGGCCGTCCGGCACGGTCCTCGCCCGCCTTGATTCCCACGCCGAGCACGTCGGCGCCCTTGCAGCCGCTGGCGAACTTCCAGTGCCCGGAGACGCGGTAGCCGCCCTCGACGCGCTCGGCGGGCTGCACCGGGAACAGGCCGCCGGCGAAGGCCACGTCGGGCCCGTCGGCGTACAGCTCCGCCTGTGTCTCCAGCGGCAGTGCGGCCAGGTAGATCGCGGAGGAGCCGAAGCTCGCGACCCATCCGGCCGACCCGTCGACCACCGAGATCCGTTCGATGAGACGGAGGAACTCAGCCGGCGGCAGGGCATCGCCGCCGAATCGCTTCGGAACGCCTGCCCGGTAGATTCCCGCGCGCTTGAAGTCGGCGATCACGTCCCGCGGCACATGCCGCTTCTCCGCGAATTCGGCCCGCCGGTCCGCCACGACCGTCAGCAGCTGATCGAAATGCGTCATGAGGGAATCTCCTCGCAGTGCCGGGCGGTACTCCCGCCCGCCGTGTCATCACGCTATGCGCGGCAACCAGGCGCCCACCATTGGGACTTGACCTCAGCGCGTAGGGGATTTCCCTTACCCGGGCAGTCTTACGAGGTCCTTTCGGACCTCTCCCGACCGCGCGACCACCACCACGTTCTCGGGTCGGCCCAATACGGCGATGTCGTGCAGCGGATCCCCGTCCACGACCACGAAGTCGGCTGTCTTTCCCGCTTCGAGGGAGCCCAGCCGGTCGTCGACGCCGAGGAGCCGGGCCGCGTTCAGGGTGCCGGCCGTGATCGCGTCGAGCGGTGCCATGCCCAGGTCGACGAGGTGGGACAGTTCGAGCAGGTTGCGGGCGTGCGGTACGACGCCCGAGTCCGTGCCCAGGGCGATCGGGACACCGCGGGCGATCGCGTGGGCGATGTTCTCCTTGCTGATGCCGGACCAGCGGCTCTTCTTGCGGTAGTGATGGTCCGCCATGACGGCCGGGTCGAGTGGGGCGAAGACGGTGGACAGGGTGGGCACGAGGAACGTGCCGCGCTCCAGGGCCAGATCACACAGCTCGTCGGTCATGCCGTAGCCGTGCTCGATGCTGCTGACGCCGGCCCGGAGGGCGTTGCGGATGCCGGCGGTGCCCTGCGCGTGCACCGCCACAGGCCGGCCCCGGTGCCGGGCCGCCTCGTCGACGACGGCCGTCATCTCCTCCTGGGTCAGACCCTCGTCATCGGGATCGTCGTGCGGGCTGCCCATGCCTCCGGTGGCGCACACCTTGACGACGTCCGCTCCGGCGCGCAGCACCCGGCGGACGGCGAGCCGTGCCTCGTCCACCGTGTCGGCGAGCGCGCCGAGGTGCGGGGCGGCGTCGATCCCGCCGGGCAGCGAGCAGTCGGCGTGACCGCCGGTGTGGCTGATCACCTTCACCGCGACCTGGAGCCGGGGACCCTCGATCAGCCCGCGCTCGACGGCCATCCGATAGCCGGCCGGTATGCCGCCGAGGTCGCGCAGGGTCGTCACCCCCGCGTGCAGGGTGTCCCACAGCCGGCGCGCGATCTCGAAGGTCTCCACCGTGGGGTCGGCGGCCAGGCCCGCGACCAGTCCGCGTTCGGGGGTCATGGACAGATGCACGTGGCAGTCGATGAAGCCGGGCAGCAGGGTGCGCCCGCCGAGGTCGATGTCCGTCGCGTCGGGCGTCCGCGGTGCCGCGGACGCGGGGCCCGCGTAGGCGATCAGCCCTCCGTCGTCCACGACGAGGACGGCGTCGGGAACGGGGGCCGCTGCGGTTCCGTCGATGAGGACGGCGTGCCGGTATCGAGTGGTCATGACAGCTCCGTTCGGAACAGGTGGGTGCCGGAGCCGACTTCGACGGGCGGCTCGGTGCCCGGCAGGTCGATCCGCGCGGTGGTGCCGGGCGGGACCGTGACGGTGACGCGCAGCGCGCTCCCGGTGCGGGACCAGGAGACCTCGGCACGGCCGTAGGGCGTGTCGTGCGCGGCGCGGGCATGGGTCAGGCCGCCGCCGGGGCGGGGGCGGACGAGCAGGCGCCGGTAGCCGGGAGCGGCGGGGGCCAGGCCGGCGACGGTGCGGTGCAGCCAGTCGGCGACGGCGCCGAGGGCGTAGTGGTTGAAGGACGTCATCTCGCCGGGGTTGATCGTGCCGTCGGGCAGCATGCTGTCCCAGCGTTCCCAGACGGTGGTCGCGCCCATGGTGACCGGGTAGAGCCAGGACGGGCACGTCTTGGTCAGCAGCAGCCGGTACGCAGTGTCGTACTCCCCCGCATCGCACAGCGCGTCGCAGATCAGCGGCGTGCCGACGAAACCGGTGCCGATGTGGAAGTCGTCGGCGCGGACGAGTTGGGCCAACCGCGTTCCGGCGCGGGCGCGTTGTACGTCCGTGGCCAGGAGCCCGAACCGCAGGGCGAGCGCGTACGCGGTCTGCGTGTCACTGGTGAGCAGGCCCTCCGGGGTGAGGTACTCCCCGCGGAAGGCGTCCCGTACGGCGTCGGCCAGCTTGGTGTAGTGGGCGTGGTCGTCGTGGCGGCCGAGCAACTCGGCGGTCTGCGCCAGGAGTTGGGCCGAGTGGGCGTAGTGGGCCGTGGCCACGAGGTGCGGGTCGGTGCGGGCGTCGCCCGGGCGGTCCGGCGGGGCGGACGGGTCGAGCCAGTCGCCGAGCTGGCGATCGCCGTCCCACACATGCCGGTCGCCGGCGACGTGCGTGATGCCGTCCACCCATGCGTTCATGCTGTCGTACTGGTTGGCGAGGATCCCCGGGTCGCCATAGCGCTCGTACAGCACCCAGGGCACGATCACGGCGGCGTCGCCCCAGGCGGCGGCGCGCAGTTCGGGGAACGCGGTGGGGATGTGCGGCACGTACATCGGGACTCTGCCGTCCGGGTGCTGCTCGGCGGCGAGGTCCCTCAGCCAGGAGCGCAGCAGTCCCGCGCAGTCGTGCAGGAAGGTCGCGGTGGGTGCGAACACCTGGACGTCGCCGGTCCAGCCGAGGCGTTCGTCCCGCTGGGGACAGTCGGTGGGGATGTCGAGGAAGTTCCCGCGCATGCCCCACACGACGTTCTCGTGCAGGCGGTTCAGCAGCGGCTCGGAGCACTCGAACCATCCCGTGCGGCGCATGTCGGTGTGCAGGACGACGGCCTGGACGTCACCGGGCGCCAACTCCCCCGGCCAGCCGGTGACTTCGGCGTAGCGGAAACCGTGGAAGGTGAAGCGCGGCTCCCACTGCTCGCCGCCGGGCGTCCCCCGCAGGGTGTAGGTGTCCGTGGCCCGTGCCTCGCGGAGCGGCCGGACGCACAGTTCGCCGTCCTCCAGCACCTCGGCATGGCGCAGCGTGACGGTGTGTCCGGTCTCCCCCTCGACGCGGATACGAAGCCGGCCGACGAGGTTCTGGCCGAAGTCGAGGATCGTCCGGCCGGACGGTGAGGTGAGGACAGCGACGGGGTCCAGGACGGCGGTGCGGCGCACCGGCGGCCCGTCGGGCGCGACCAGCCGGGCCGCTTCGTACGGCACGAGCCGCACGGGGCCCCAGCCCGTGGGCTCCCGGCGGGCGTCGTGCTCCTCGCCCTCATAGATCCCGGAGGACAGGATCGGGCCTGGTGCGGCCTGCCAGTCAGGGCCGCTGCCGAAGGTCTCGGTGGTGCCGTCGGCGTAGCGGACCTCGATCTGCACGAGGGCGGCGAGCCGGTCGCCGTAGATGTCGCGGGTTCCGCCGCCGAAGCCGAGCCGCCCGCGGAACCAGCCGTCGGCCAGGAGGATGCGGATCTCGTTGTCGCCGTCGTGCAGCAGGCCGGTGATGTCGTGCGTCTGGTAGCGCAGGCGTTCGGGGTAGTGGGTCCAGCCGGGGGCCAGGACCTGGTCATCGGTCCGTACGCCGTTGAGCTCGGCCTCGTACACGCCGTGGGCGGTGGCATAGAGGCGGCCCGAGGTGATCGGGCCGCGCGGGCGGAAGGCGCCCCGCAGGACGGGCGGCGGGAGGTGACGGTCGACGGGCTCCGGACGGGCGGGCGAGACCATGTCGGCCGACCAGTCGGAGGGTTCCAGCAGCCCGGCTTCGACGGTGAGCGGATCCGACCACGGGGTCGGCCCCTCGCCGTCCGGCCCCCACACGCGCACCGCCACCTCGACCCGGCGGCGCGAGGTCAGCGGATCACCCGGCCAGGGGACGAGCACCGATGCGTCGGACCGGCGGTGGGTCCGGCCCACCTCGCGGTGCTCCTCGATGAGCCGAATCTCGTACGCCGTCTGGCACCAGCCGGGCCGGTCGGTGGCCGTCCGCCAGGACAGCCGGGGGCGCGGTTCGCCGATGCCGAGGGGCTGCCGGTGGTGCTCGGCCCGTACGTCGGTGACACGCGGTCGGTGGTCGGTCATGTGCTCCCTGCTTCCGCTCGCGTCGGGGCCGGCGGCAGCGCGAACCAGAAGACCGCGCCCCGTGGCTCGTTCGCGTGGACGCCGATGGTGCCGCCGTGGCGGGTGACGATGCGGTGGCTCAGGGCGAGGCCGATGCCACTGCCGTTCTCCTTGGAGGTGAAGAC
>Ga0307513_10007183_pt1 | contig 14462 bp, 18 predicted proteins | sample 15_EM_MG_FD_202174 | JGI IMG/M metagenome (GOLD analysis project Ga0307513, IMG submission 202174) | Populus trichocarpa ectomycorrhiza microbial communities from riparian zone in the Pacific Northwest, United States - 15_EM | ecosystem: Host-associated > Plants > Roots > Unclassified | place... | reverse complement strand
CCGACTGCCTTTTGGATGATGCTGGCGACAAAGATGTCTGCAAGGGTAATGCGCTCGCCGACGAAGAAGGTACGCGAAGAGAGGTGGGCCTCGAGGGTGTTGAGGGTACGCGTTTGGCGCTCAACGAAACCAGTGTGTGTCTGGATATTGAACAAATTTAGTTCGGATAGAAGTACATTCAGATAATACTGACGGGCTTGTTGTAAGGAAACAGTCCTTTACAGAGAGATTGGATGAAGTATGTGTATGCATCCACCTCTGATTCTGCCAGGTGGACCCATTGATCGATGAGAGCAGCATCCTCCAGCGAGCCACCAAGGAGGCCCGAGTTGGGTGCGAGGCTGGAAACTAAATAAATAAAAATGATTAGATTTCAAAGTAATACCGATATTGAGTTATAATTCTGTCTCTTCCCCCCAGACTTTGCGATCGATTAGATGACTGATAAGATGACTCACTGTAACGAGCGATGGCAGCACCCTCGAACAGCTTGAAGCCGTCTGCGCTCTCGAAGGCGGGGATCTTTCCATGAGGGAATTTGGACAAGAACTCGGGCTTCTTGTTGTCGACAAAATGTTCATACGAAGCTGGGGCAGCAATCTCGAGACCCGCAAAAGCGGCCACCGCCTTGATCTGGTGACAGGAAGACAATGAGACCAACCTTGATTCCTGGGCGATGTCGAAAACCAGAGCTTACCGCCTTTGCTTTAACTTGGTAACTAACAGACCACAATGTTCCAATGGGCGCCATCTTTGAGAGAGGTGAATGAAAGAGAAGAGTCACAAATTTTTGTCGGCAATCTGATCTAGGATATCACGTGAAGTTCAGTCCGAATTTGGCCTCCAACTAAACAAAGAACCGCGACGCGCCGCGTGACCGTAGTTCTTGTTTACCGCTCGGCTGGACGCTGGTGCTCGCGTTTGTTTGCACCTGGGCTATTGATGGAATGAGGGTGGGCAACCTCAGCCATCCATGGTGAGAACAATTTCAATCTGGCCATGCACACCGGAGATTTATTTGTCCACGTAAACGATGGCTATGCAAGGCAATACTCAATTATTCAAGTATAGACCCAGGTCAGAACGCCGGGGGTTCACCAACCGAATGTTTGTGCGACAAATATCGCTCTTCTGACCTCGAGATATAGCATTCCATAATAAGATATACACTGAAATCAAACGACAATTCTGGCAAGCATGAATCATCAACAGCCTCATTTCTTAGAGCTTTAGTGCTCTTCACCGTATAAAGGCTACTCAAAGTGCCCGGTGAACCGCACTATTGTTTCGACAATCAGCCCTCCCAACAAATCACGCGTGTTCCTTCTACTACTGAATTTTTGGCTTTCTTCGTCGCTACTGAGCGGTTTTCCAGTCCTTCCATGCGTGAGATCCCGATCCATACTTTTCCGCGACTGCCGCTGACTGGCCTATACATTTGAAACATGTCGTATAGAGGACGCTGAGCTCTCCCTTCTTGGTGAACCGGCATGCGATACTTGGTATACCGTCAAAGAGGGTGATATATGTGACACTATCGCCACAGCGCATAAAGTCCCCACCTTAGCACCTTCATACTTCACATTTGCGTTTTTCATTCACCGGCATGCGTCGCAATGCAATTTCCAGATCATATGCGAAAATGACCAAATCAATGGGCGGTGCACCAATCTTGTCCCGAACCAGGTGACCTCTGTTCTCAGACTTGTGCTTGGAATGTTCTAACTAGGACTATATTATTGTAGTGGATTTGCCTTGGACGCAAAGCCGAAAACTGCTACGGCTCGGACACTGGTGTCGTTCAATGGCCTGACACCTCTCCCAAGAAGATTTCTAAACAACATAGGATCCCTGTGGGCGTTTTTGAGGACAACAACTACTGCTATAATACTCTGCATGGCAAGAGACTATGCCAGCAGTTCCACAATGGACAGGTTGGCTTGTTAATTCTATAGACAAGTAACATTGATTTCATCACTTGACAGGTCGTGTGCGTTCCAAAGACCCGCTTTGAGCTCCCGGAGTGTTCAAAGATCTTTTAGTACGGGGTGTTTCCCCTTCTTTTTGAAGACACTCTGAGCTTGTCCGCTCGTGATGTAATTGTATCCCGCTTATATCTGCGATGAAATTATTACACCCAAGAGGAATGGCGCCCTCGCTCGAAGACAAAGGCGTCAGAATGAGGAGTCGTCCGGTGCAACAATTCCCCCGGATCTGTGTAACGACTCGAGGTATAACTATGAAATGTCGGGGCGCACCCCCGGGAAAAGAACAGCACTCTGCAAGCAAGAAACGGGAGTTACGAGGGATTGTTATTGTTGGGGCAACACGCTTTACTATGCTATTGTAAACGACCATTATGAAGACTTCGCAATGTGTTGTCGTGACAAGGCTGGGATTTTTAGTTTTAGCGACGTGCCCCAGTGGACCGAGTGCTCAATTCGTCAGCTGGGGTTTGTGGTAGATCGATACAGGAGGAGCTCAGGTGTGGGGGGACTTTTACTTACAAGATTATATGGGATCGATTGCGAACAAGTTGGGAGTAGTCTATGACCGGAATGTCATACTGCCTCATCTTCTGCGGCATGCATAAGCTGGGTCTTTGGTAGTACTCTAGAAAGCCAGAAGCCAACAGATTGGTAGACAGATTTACAATACTGTATCATTTAAAATTCGACCAGATGTTGCAAGCCTTTATTTAAAAAGATGAATATTTTTAGCTCATTCATAGAAACCCTAGGCGAACTCTAAAGTGGTGATTCACGGTGTGAACTCGCGGGCGGTTTACAACACAAGTCATGACTCGTTTGGGGGACCGGGAAACCCCAGGAGATGTCCCCAGTCAGGTAATCGGTAGCAGGCGAAGAAAAAAAGAGTGAGGCAGCCTCTCGACCACTTTAGACGCGAAATTGCAGGAAAGCTCGGACTCAGGTAAGGTAGATCACGAACCTGATACATCTAATTACCTCCTACTTCTGATGGATCACATTAGATACATTCCATCCTTACCTGCTTGCGCCACGGCTTGTTCTCGGCACGACCAGAGCGCGCCATTCCGCATTTGGAACACTTCCGCATTTGGGCTGCCCGACCCTTCTGCTCGTACCACCACTATGGCCCCATCCATCCACCAGATTGCGCTTCAGGCTTAGGTAGAATTACTATGAGCACCGGAGCCAACTCCTTTCCCGTTCTCTCATTGGGCACCATATTATCACCCACATCGAGGACTCGTCACGATATAGGCGGCAACTACCACCACTGGAGGATGGAGTATAGGTGCATCGGGACTTTATTAAAGGTGTGGTAAATTTATATCGTACGTTCTATGCTAAATTTTCCCAAAATGTCGTTTTTTAGATCCCTCCGCACTCGCGTTCATTCCCAGCAGCTGCCACCCGGCCTCTCCCTCCAACCAGAGATATAGGGCAAATCCCAAAAGATTCCAGGTGGGCGTGTCGGTTAAGAGCAGATAGGGAAAGGGGGGGAGACCCATGGTGAGGGAGACCTGTGTGAGCAAGTGAATCCTCCAGAATCGTTTCTCCTCCTTTGCCGGGACCTAACGCGACCGCCTCAGTCTGCATTGTGACGCTTGTGTCTGGCCAGCGCTACCCAATTCCCTCATGAACACATAGTTTGACTGATGCCCAGGCCATATTCCTGCTTTCGCACCCAACCCTGGCGACACCTGGCACAAGCCACCACCACTTAGACTTACGCTAGACCACCTGGACTACCGCTTTTGCATCTTTGTCTGCCTAGTGTATATGCTGGTAAGTTCGTGCCTACTATTTTCATTGCCCCGCCATCCTGATAACACCTCCCTTTTCACTACCTCCCTTTAACAACTCCTCCTGTAGCCCTGCGCGCGAATACTCCTGACACGATCGGAAAGTAGCTTAGACTCAAACTCGGGGGTTCGACGTACTGCACGTACGTGTTGTGCAACTGCGAGAGCGCGTTTGTGGATGCATCGTCCGTCGACGGATCGTATGAGGTCCTAAAACCCTTTAGAGGGAGAATGTGTGCGAATGACGGACGAGTGCGATAAGTGGTATGTTGTTGCTTACCACTCTCTTCCTTACATCCTGCTAACACCCAACAATAGCCTCCCTTCAACGCGTCCTCCTGGTAGCACTGCACATGAATACTTCCAACACCGTCGGTCGCTCAACCTCGTGGAATACGGCAGAGTACCTGGAAAACGTGTCGACAGATCCTGGGGAGCTGAACGAGTAGGCGGGTAGTGTATACGAATAAGCCGCATTTGCACCCAGACGCAACGTGTGGACCCTCTTTCTCCTTTCAACAGGACCTATGGACTTCTTGCTATCGGCGTCACTATGCGCGGGTGTTTTTCAACCCTCGAAACGATGTATGGGCGGCCCAAGGTTGTCCTGGACCCCTCTCATATTCTAGCACCATATATTGACTTCCCGCCATCGCCTTCACCATCTGAGTGTATTTCCCAGCCGTGTTTTCACCTCGCCACCCAGGCTCTGACACCACATATCGATGTCGGGGGATCTGTTGACTTCCTTCATTGAACTAGGTAATTACTTACCATCATTATCTAGGAAAGTACGCTCGTACCATCCCGTAGTCGATGTTTCCAAAGGTAATTCCATTGCTTTAACATTGAATTGAATTGAATACTTACAACATTAACTAGTATCTTAATCCCCTCGCAATGACATACCTTCTATCCCTCTCCTGTCTGTGGTATGTACGCTAGGTCCTTTGGTTGGTAGATATCTTTCTGGTGAATTCCGTATACCCTCCCTAAGTCTGCGTCGATTTTGAATCAGGCCCCGGGGTCGTCTCAAGCGTATATCTTATTGCACTCTCAGTGGGCCTCGAGAACCACCGTCCTTCGGATGCCTCTGATCGATGGATCTATCAAGAGCCTCGCGCCTGCCGGCGACGATTTATGCAGCTGGATCGTCCTCACAACAAACGGATCAGACTCCGTTATTCATAGTCAGAGTTCCCCTTCCATGCCATATGAGATCGTGCTCGGGAAATTTAATTCGAATGGAGAAGTTACCTGGATTTTACTCGAGAAACCTCATTGACAACTTCTCGGATCTGGTATGCCCTTTTCGTTTTCTCCTACTGAATGTCACGACGGATTTTACCAGTTGTAAAGGCATTAAGGGACATCCGCACTTCAATACCGTCCAAGCATTTGGTATAATAAATGATGGAACAAAGCCTCCATGCATTCACGTACCTCATGGTAGTCCTCACGCTGCGTCAACCACAGCGTTCTGCCACCACGACGGCGCTGGCCCTTAAAGGATATATGCGTTCAACCCACATTTCAAAGTTTATAGCCACACTTTCCTTTCCCGAATTACACTGGCTCTCACCAGCTCGGCGCCTGTTAGGTGATGAACGTGGGTGAAGAGGAAGTGGGTGAGCGGTGATGTCAGGATCCCACATTATCCCAGGGTGAAGCTAATAAGGGTGAGGGTGCTGCGGATAGGGGCGGCATTGTGCTCTCGATTCAAGGCCAGCAGAGGAACAAGATGTCCAACGAATATGTTGACATGCCCAGGCGCAGCAATCAAATAAGACGATAGAATTATTCAAGAACTATTTGTTGCTCGGGAACATGGCATTCCGAGAGTCCCAACATGTTCGCAATCTCGTAAAATCAATGTAAGTAAAGATTCCTCCCCAACCTGAGCTCCTTATCAATCGACCATGGGCCGCAGTAGTACGTGACGCTAGACCTAGACACTTCTTTGCAACACAATGCGAAGTCTGGATAATTGTCGTTCACAATAGCGAAATATCGAGCAGCCCCCCAACAATAACAATCCTTATTTCTAAATTTCTGCATGCAGGTTTCTGTGTTTTCCCAGGCGTGTCTGAAAAATCGAATTTATCCTATCAGGCATTGCGACACCTGACAGCCTCATAGGGTGGCATAAGATTTGACAAAGCCCGACCAGGTCCGGCAGCGTAGTCTATCAAACCCTTTTCAGGTAACTATATCGATTTATACATTCTGGTCACCACTTGCACCGTCTGACCGCCTCGTAACACCTGGTCAGGATTGGCCTTGAAGGTTATTGGTAGCAGGTAAGGTTGCTATACAGTGTGATCGGCTACGTCAAGAAGGATTATACCGTCTGTATCAGCTCAATATACTTTCTCGTCAACTGTATGTGACACTCCTTTACCAAGAATAGAATTTTAAACGGCATTGATTGTGCTTCGATCATCAATTTCCTGCTCGGAGGTACATATCACCGTCAATTGTATCCATAAAATAATGCAACTGCTTCTTTCCAGAGCCAAATGCCGGCGCTAACAGTGCGCCTCGAACCACCTCGTCCATTAACAAAAAGGACGATAATTCCTCTTCTTCCAATACCTTACATCCAACCCAGATGGTATTCGGTTTCCATTTCGCATATGAGGTGAATTTATGAACCACAGCGATATCGAGAAGTCGTCCAGATGGGAATTTACATCGTAGAAGCGCCTTCAACCGTGAAAATTGCAGTGCAGAAATTTCGCTTTCTGAAAGGATGCAATCATATCGTTCTTTCCCGTGAAACTGGAGGTTGCAGCGCAGAATATCACGAGATTCCGTCCAATCTTCAAGTGATTGGTACTTGACAGAGACACATTTATGTAAACGGATCTGCATTCCAGTTGATAAAAGTATTGAGTTATATGGGATGCTTATTGAGGAACACGAACACTCACCAGAATTGGGTCCTCATATTGGATTGCTTCGTCAGGAAGACATGAAGAAAGGAAATCCCTTAAACGCTCGTCAAATTCCTTGAATGATGCATCACCCAGAGCAGACATTTCCGTTTCTAGTGCGCGTGAGTTAATTGGTTTCTCGGGAGACCCAAATTCCCAATGGGGAGAGTGTCCATCGACACTGTCCGGAGCTGCCCAAATTGATCGAGCAAGGTTTGGCAACAAGTCTTCCTCGCTATTTACCTCAGCGTCAGCTTCGATTTTAGCACGAGCCGCAAAGTCATGATCGATCGCCATTCGAATTTTGGCGATCGCTTCCTGTTTCTCGTCAATTTGAGCCATCTGAGCGACATTTAAAAAATGTAAGATAAAGAACTTAAGTTTGAGGTATACTCGCCTGAGCTTCTGCATTTTTCCCATTAGTTTGATCATAAGCTTGAGAGGATTCTTGCTGGAAGCCTTCGCCCACACGGGTTCCATAATTGTCAGTCGTCCCCTTTGCCCGTATCTCTGCGATGACATGGTCGACAGCGTGTTGCTTGGGAAAATTTGGATTCTTATCATAGGCGGCACACAATTTCTGAAGTATAAAGAAACTGGAATGAGTAGCTCTTTAAAGAATTAATTTAAGACAAACGGACTAGGAATTCGCCTTGATAGTTTTCAATTATTTCCGAAAGGCGCTGAAGGCGTCTCCCGGACATGCAGGTCAAGCCAATCATCAGTCGATAACGCTGATAGGTGCGAATGCATTTTATAAAAACAGAATTTCTTGGCAGAAGCTGCACGATGCAGGGGAGAATACACTGCGAAGATTGAATGTGTTTCGCTTTTTACAATATTGAATGCAAAAATATACCTTTAGAATGTCGTAAAATGCTTGTCCATCACCGAACGTCCTTGTTGACACGTTGAGGAAGTGCTTAAGATTATTCCAACGGGGAAATGATGCCATGCTAATGTATTATTGTTAATTCGACGAGGCGTCAACGAGCAGAGAGAGAAGGCTTACTTCCGAGTAAGCTCGCCTTTTTTCCCAGATGCTTCTAGAACAGCTAAGAGAAGCTCCCACATATGCTTCCCCCATTTACCTAGATCGTCCGAATGAAGAGTGTCATAAGAGCTGGCAGCATATGGGTCAGAGAAACGAAAATCCCATAGAAAATGCTGAAATGAACACTTTCATATTAATAAATTGAACACAAAGACGGAGCCTTTGAATATACCTGGATATCATGTAGGCCAAAGGCTTGCAACATCCTTTCTTTCTCCGTCTTCGTTGAAGCCTGGGATGCGCGTTGAATAACAGAGCGCATGGAATCTGATGTACGAGCTTCAAAATTTCCCGTTACATTATGCAGCTGATCTTTGTGGACCAGGCATTTTGGACAAGGATAGTTTGCATGCCCTGAGGCTCGACATGCGCAGAAATAGTTGGCCTCCTCGCCATCTTGTGACTCGATTAGAATACCAGGATGCAAGGTACGATATACTCCATCTCCGCATTGCATGGCCTCACCACTATGCGAGCGTCGCCGGAGTGAGGCGAATACTCTGCTTGCAACTTTGTGGTAAACAACGCGTTTGAAATGAGCGAATTCGAATGACTCCTTCGTATTACGCTCATCAGGATCACCTGGATCCAAAACCTAAAGACATTTATTCGTCAAAAATCCAACCAACTCAGATTATCAACTCGGGAAAAGATACCAACAATTGGCATGTATCCCAAAAGCAACCCACCGCCGTTCCCGGATGCATTTCGAATACTCCGTGGAAGCCAAGCTGCTCGAATGACCATTGGGTATTTCTTGACATGTCTTGTCACCATGCCCTTGTCCAACCAGAAATGAAGTGGGACATAGCAGTGCGGATAAGGATCCGACTCGGGAAGCTCAGACTAGAACAGGCTCATTAACCTCCGAGGAAATTTGAACAATAAGGACTCACATCAACGTTCCACCATGTTTCTGCCGTGTTCGGCTCGTCGAAAATTGGCTCTTCAAAAGTACCCTCGCAATAATATTTCTTGACGGAGTTCCACATGTGGACAGACATAAGTGATTCATCGCCAACAAGACTGGATATATAATCCCAGGGATCTCGGTATTGAAACTTGAAATTATAGACTTCCCCATTGAACTCGGCGAAGACTTCTTCACACTTGAACTGACAATAAATTTAGACTGTTAATATTTATGGAATTGATGTTGTAGTTGCGCTACGGTACCTGGACAACATATTTTCGTGCTTTGAACAATGCCGCGTCCATGTTGGAGTACTTCTTGAGAGTAACCGGACTTTTGCCATCTGACCACCTGCCGGTTACTCCAGCAAGAAATTTGTCGACAACCTTTCTCGGCATCAGGGATGCTATCGCGGTTTCTGTCACTTCAAAGTCCTCCAAGGTTCGAAATGGGGCCCAAGGTCTTTCCTGAGGTTGAGGGATGTAAGGTGTCGCACTGTCCTTGGCCGGACTGGTAGAATTTCCGACGAGTGGAATGATCAACGATTCTTGGTTCACACTCTTCGGATGAGGAGTAATTTTGAGGAACACTTCCGGTAGATACGGTCCATGTTGTGCACTATCATCTAGCATTACACCGAAAATTTGTCAGTGTGCCTAAGGCGAGTCGGACGCAAGTCAGCGTACCTCTGGGAGAAGAGTGATCATCAATGTCCATCGAGGAAAGTTCAATCTCTAATAAAGGATCTGCATCTGAGTCGATCTAAATATGGTGGATAAGCACGAGAATAAGAGACAGCAAACTTGGAGGTGTTTACCATTCCTCGCAGATTCTCGTTTCTCTGTCTTTCATTGTTTGAACTCGGCCCTAAGGTTTGTTTCACACCTCGAGCTTCGTGGTCTATCTGCCATATCCTTTTACATGCTTTCTGATGTTTAGCGAAGGCACGCGATATTCGATGCACCTGGCAATATGTGCAAAACTTATGAGAAGCTGGAGGAGGAGCACAAGGATGAGAAGCCTTTTTTTTTTTTCCACGAGACATGGCAGCGCGGACGGTGTTAAAATGGCCAAGTAGAACAGAGCGCGACGTGTTTGCAGCTCCATTTGGCACTGGCATTGTCATTGGAGCATTGGAGCTGTTGCTATGGCCCAGGAACTTAAAAGGACGAGACTCTGCCGCAGTTCTTTAACCCTTCAATCTGACTGACGCTCAACTATGCCCACTAATTCACAGTCCCATGCTGATAGCGACGACGAAAACACCCGGCTATTTGACGAAAATACGACCCCGCGATCTCTTCGTCGGGTAAGCCTGCATTTTGTTAGTGATCATGTGATCGTGACTCAATGGTCCTTAGACGGCTCGAGAGCTGCAGGCCCGCCTCAACACTGAGCGCAACTTAACTCAGAACTTGCAACGCAAATTCGATGACATCAGCAACACTGCTCAAGATGGCGACAACCATTCCCCATCACCTCTCAGAAAACGACGTCGCACCCAAGCCGGATCAGAGGATGGCTCGGACCCTGACGAGCCATGCGTTGCGGAAGCAGAGACAGATGAGGTCAAGCGCCTTGGACGTCGATTTGTGATCCTGCACGGACCGTGGCTCAGACGGAGAGAGCTTATATTTGAAGTCGCGGTAGAGGAAGACTACGACGAACAAGATCGATTCCAGGACACCAACACCCTTGTTCAAGGTCAGCTACATGAGATAAGGGGACTCCTGCCAGAGAAGTATCACGGAGATTCTTTCACCAAGAAGTGGCTTTCGAGATCGGTGAGTAATGGTCGGATTCGGTGGTTTAATTTAATAATCATTCCGTTAGTTCATCGAGGGAATGGACTCTCAACGATCCAATACCTCTACGCGCCTCAGGAAGCATGCGGCCACTGTCTTCAGTGTCAATGCACTGGATATGAGCCCGTCGACAACAAGGCAGGAGAAGTTCCGTGATATGATCGGCTGCCAGCTGGACCACCAATCAACATGGCCGCGGATCGTATTCCCCATTGAAGGTCGAAATCCTGCACAGGGATTACAGCGGGGTGTACGACAGAACGAAGGTGTTTTTGAATACAAGGTTAATGGCAGTGCGTGTTCAACTTGAATGTTCAATACTGAACGGATTCAATTCTCTTTCGTTTACTCACTTAATATCTTCTTTAGCTTTTCGTTTCTCTTATTCGTGGGCCGAACGCGGCTATTGAGATGGTCAAAGGAAATTTCGGGATACGCCCAATGACTGAAACCATGGAAGTGATTCACGGGATCCGCAACATTACTCCTGGTGCAATTGCCACGACGGCTATGCTCGTGAGTGTTTTCTTTGTCATTTACCTCTGCAGATTATTCATGAGCGTAGGCAATCTGGTGTTTTTCGGGGGATGATTCCCTACAACAGCGCGGGGCCACAACAGGGATCAACTACATGGCCCTTTACGAAGACTATCTCAAGCTGATCACAAGCGGCCTACATCGAAACAAGGCAGAATTCGTCAACATCATTCAGCAATGGGATGAGGCTGTCTTTCCGGGAACCGAGACCAGCATTGTTGCCAACAAGTCCTCGGGTGGCGACGCAGAAAACGAAGTAGACAAGGAGATCGAGAGGATGGATGACGAAGAGGAGTCCCAATGAGCTGTAATCCCAGTCTACCGAATGTATAATAGCCTGAATTCACATTTCCTGTTCTACCTACCCCAGTATTTTTGAATGATTCACAACAAGAATAGAATGCGAATCTGTGAAGCCTTACTCGTCTCAACAAATCTGACGAGGCACATCAGGCCTTACTCCTGTTGATATTTTCCACAAGACTAGACAGAGTCTATATATGTTAACGAGGTATGTCAGGAACTACCTGTCCTGGTAGAGTCCACAAGGATGGATAGACTCTATATACAGTGCAGAGTCTATCGGACCTCATCAACAATTATAAACGTTGACTGAAAGTGACAAAGTCACCCGCCGCCTGACGACATTATAGCGCCTGGCACGGCCCTCTATCACGATGTGAAACCTGATATGATTTTTTCGATTTTTCAGACACGGTGTGCCCGTTACCCTCATTACATCTGATAGTTTTATCATCGTCGCTACAACCCTTGACTGGAACCGTGGATTCAGATTTAAAAATATATTTCACGTTGAGGGGGGGAATTCCCGTACCTTGAGTCGCAGCGAGTGCAACGATAGCGAAAGTGGAAGCGATGGAACGCATGTACATTGCGGTGAGGGTTAGCAATTTAGACAATTGACTTCGTCGCAAAGAATCTACGAAGACGCGGAATGAGAATTGCCATCGAAGTAGGCCGGTTTATATAACATCGGTACCGGGCAAAAAATCAAAAGCAAACATCATTGTGCGGCGTGCGCAAGCCTCAAGGCGTGAGTTCGACCTATTTCCAACCATCCGATTTCCATCATTTTTATTCGCTCCGGTCAGAAGCAGTTTTCACTGGGCACGTTTCAATGGCGTGCACTCCCATGCCATACTTGTATGGTACTTGAAACTATGCCTAATGAGCACAAGTTACTCTGCATTGATTATTTTGAAGCTAACACGTGTGCCGCTGCCCGCATTCCCTGAAATTTTGGAGCGCAGGGGGCCAAGTTCGTCTTGGAGGACTGACAAATTCAAACCTCCTGGAATGGGATTGTTTGCAACACAATGGCGAATCTTGCTTTATTTCTTTTTCGGAGCTTCAAGTGGAGTGTAGAACCCTCGTTCTCCAAGTACGTACGATCCCATTACAGCAAGAATGAACCACAAATTCGCTATCGTTTTGCCAACGTTATTGGCCGCAATCGTAAAGTAGACTAACAGATATTCTAAGCCAAATTAGATAGTCTGATGCTGGTCATCAAGTCTTCGACAACCCAAATCCTCACGGCTTTGAACCTCTCCATACTGACCGGTAGATCCCTCTCGTCGTTTTCATGAACCATGGTCAGGGTGCGGTGTGATGGAAGGAAGGTGAGCAGCAGCCTGAGCCATCCATGGTGAGAACAACAATTTTAATCTGGTCATGCACGTAAACGAAGGCTTAGCACATGGAGCTGCGGCGTACTAGGCAGATAATCTTCCATTCTGCCAGCCAGCTGTCAAATTATTTCATCCAGAATTTACAGCTAAATCCTTGTTGAACTGTTCAGGTCTCTTCAGGTATAAACGCAACCCAAGAACGTGGAGGATTCACCGAGCGAGTGTTTGTGCGACAAAAATGTGGCAAGTATGAATCATCAGCCAACCTCACTACATTCGAGTGGACGAGACCAATGAATTTTCAGAGTATATGTACATCATGGGATTTGCATAAAGTTTTGGAGCCGTTGCACGTCGTTTGGCTGGAGGCCCCCATGTCGCAGATACACGGTTCTAGAATGGCCATCATTCGAGTTCAAGAGACACTTGTTCATCCAGCAGCTGAAGTGGAGCGCAAACGTTCTGACGAAATGGTGAATTAAGCTGGGCAGACCGGCGATGTCGGAATGAGACACCCACTTCGCGACGGTTAATGTTATAAAAACACCTCTGAGAGCAGCAATTATTTGGACAAGGCTCTCCTGCTTTGATGCACTGACTGTCCACTAGCGTCGCATGCGCCAATGGAGAGCAGACCTATGACAAATGGCGAGTTAAGCTGAGCAGACTGGTAACGTCAGAATGAAACACTCACTATCTGATTGTTCTCGTTACGCTGACACCTCTGAGAGCAGCATCGATTTGCATACAATGGACACACGCCTCCCCCTCCGGTGCATTGCGCGCTTGCTTGGGACGCAGCCAAGAGCGAGATCAGCAGAAGAGAGAGAGGTAGTTGCATGATGAGAACAGGGCAAAGCTGATGGTCCTCTTCGTCGGAGAAGGCCTTTTATCTGCTCATGTCGGAAACTTCCAGATGGCCACCGGAGACTACCGAGGTTGTGAAAAGGTCAGCTGGTTGAGCTTCTGCTTCCTGACCCCTTTTTGCTTGAGCGAAAAACTAAAGGCGATTAAATCCACATCTATATTCCCTCCCAGATTATCATGAGTTTTTCTGACCGGAGTCAAACCCGGCCTCATAGCATGGTGAAGACCTCCGGCATGCACTAGCAGAAACATACCCAGAAGTAGTAGAGGTTTGAGTTTATTTATGGGAAAGGAAGTGAACATTGAACGTTGAACTGCCAATGTCAGTTTCAAAATTTAAATTCAACCGTGGCAATCCCACCTATCGTATACATCGGTACTAGGCAAAAATCAAAGGTAGTTCCACCTACTTCGAACGATTCGATTTCCGTCCTTATTCGCTCCCGCCAGATGCAGTTTTCACTGGGAATGTTTCAATGGCGTGTACTCCCATGCCATACCTGTATGGTATTTGAAACTACGCCCAATTACTCCGCGTTGATTATTTCGAAGCTAACGCATGTGTTGTGGATGTGCCTAGCTTGACAGCGGCTGCCGTCCTTCTGCACCAAAATAGTCAGACTTCTGGAAAATACACCTTATTGGGGTCAGGAAGCTTCCGCTGGGCGCTACCCTCAACGTGAAATAAAATCAAGGTTTCAAAGCTCCAGGAATGGGATAGTAATCCAGGTGTTTGCCACACGATGGGGAATCTTGGGCTTCATTTACCTTACGTAGTTGTCTGTTTTTTTTGTTGGAGCTATTCCTCGTTCTCCAAGTACGTACTACGTGCGCACTCATTACAGCAAGAATGAACCAGAAAATTCGCTACGGTTTTGCCAACGTTCACGACCGTAATCGCGAAGTAG
>Ga0307513_10007182_pt1 | contig 14464 bp, 10 predicted proteins | sample 15_EM_MG_FD_202174 | JGI IMG/M metagenome (GOLD analysis project Ga0307513, IMG submission 202174) | Populus trichocarpa ectomycorrhiza microbial communities from riparian zone in the Pacific Northwest, United States - 15_EM | ecosystem: Host-associated > Plants > Roots > Unclassified | place... | reverse complement strand
ATATTTCAAAGCTATCATTAGGCATTTGAATTGTTGCTAGTATAATTGGAAGGGCTTAAAGGTTAGTTTCTATAATCTTAATCTACCATATATAATCCAAAAGAAATACATGTGCAATCGATAGATCTTATAGACCTATAATTGTATTGGTGGGGGATGAGTGAGAGGGATAATTAGTTGAATTATATATGCTTTATTTCAATTTTATTTGCCTTGCATTTAAACTGTATTGTATAGTTGTATATGTCACATGTGCTAATTTCCACTAATTACTTATAAATCAATAAATTACTTGAATAGGTTATAAATTATAATGGAAAGTGAAGGAAGAAAAAGAGGAGAAACTATGTTTTCATTCTTTAAACCAAGCGAACAAATATCAACCAGTAAAGGATGTTCTTTATCCAATGTTAATGTCTTAAATCGTAATGACCAACCCCCTTTCAAATCTCAAAAAGTTGAAATTGATGTTAATACTCTTGAACGAGATCTTGGAATATAGATATATTCCAATGTGACATCATCCTATTAATCAGTAATGTGAAATTAGAAGATCTTATATCAAAATGGGTTCATATTAACCTAAGTTAGTACAGTATCCGAAGACCTAATCAGGGAGACAACATTGTCGATTTTAGTATACTTGGTTTGATCAATTTCCTTGGTTAGAGTACTCTCCATCAAAGGATGCAATATTTTGTTTTCCATGTTTTCTTTTTGAAAATACTGGGCTTTATCATCCCACATTAACTACTGAAGGCTTTAATTGAAAGAGGGTTAACTATGAGGTTAGATGTGCACTTTTAATACATTTAGGAAGTTCCACTTCACTGCATAATAATGCTATGAAATCTACTGAAGATTTAATGAAAATAAGTAGACATGTTGATAATATGTTGAATGCACAAACTGCTGAAGAAGTTTATAAGAGTTAGTTGCGACTTAAGATAACAATTGAAAGTGTTTGATGGCTTAGCTTATAAGTATATGCATTTAGAGGTCATGAAGAATTTTCATCTTCTAATAATCGAAGCAATTTTGTGGAGATGATAAGACTTATAGGGAGAATGAATGTTAACATTGGTGATGTTGTCTCAAAAAGAGATTCTACATTTTCTCGCGAACAAAGTAAGGAAAAAATTTGTGAAGAAGTTGGAGATACAAAGTTTTGTATTATGGTTGATGAAGCCAAAGTGCATCAAATAAAGAACAAATTGCTATTATTTTGAGATTTGTAGACATTCAGGGTTTCTTATGAGAGTGTTTTTTAAGATTGTACATGTTTCAGATACTATTGCTTCAACACTTAAAAAAAAAGTTATTGATGTGTGCGCTTGATATAACTTGTATATCCTCAATATACAAGGTTAAGGGTATAATGGTGCTAGCAATATGCATGGCTCATGGAATGAACTACAAGCTTTATTCTCAGAGATTGCCATTATGCACCTTATGTACATTACTTTACCCACTAATTACAATTGGTATTAGTTGTAGCAGCTGGAAATGAGATTTTTATTTGGTTATTTTTTTTTTCAAAACTAACAAACATTATCAATCTTATTAGTGCTTCTTTTAAACGTCATACCGAGTTACATTCTGTTAAAGCTATAAAAATAGCACATACAGTAGCTACTAGAGAATATGAGACTGGTAGGGAGGCTAATCAAATTGGTAATTTACATCAAAGTGAAACTACTCGGTGGAGCTCTTATTTTGATTATATTTGCGACTTAATAGATATATCTGGTGAAACTATTATCATGCTTGAAAGTATGGTTCAAGAAAGATCTTCTAGCATGAAGAAGCTGGTGGTTGTTTGATTATGATGAGATATTTTGAATTTATATTCATCTTTATATTTGATGCATAAAATAATAGGGATTACTGATTTACTTTATTGAGCCTTGCAACAAAAATCTCTTGATATCTTAAATGCAATGGTTCTTGTCTCAATTACTAAGCATTGCTTCGAACTTTGAGAGATGTTGGATTTGGTCTTCTCTTAGCACATTTGCAATATATTTGTACACAATATGAGATTGACATACCACATATAAATACTTTATATAAAAAGGCTACAAGTCGTTCATATTAATAACAAGGATCGGTGACAGTTTACCAACATTATCATTATGATATATATTTAACTCAGTAATAGATTTTCAGTTAAAAGACTTAAATTCTAGATTCATTGATGGGAAATAAAACTCCTTGTACTTAGCTATGCTTTAGAGCCCAATGACAACTTTAAATCATTTGAAGTTGATGTTATTTGCAAGCTTATTGAGAAATTTTATCTTGAAGATTTCAATGAACAAGAGATGCATTATTTGAGATCTTAGATAGAACATTATCAAATTGATGTGATTCATCACATGAGCTTTAAGAATATATCTACCATTTTTTAATTACATCAATGATTAATTGAAACAAATAAGTCGTAGCATTATCATTCGATTGATAGGTTGATTCGTCTTTTTTTTATTTTGAATGTTTTCACTGCCACCACAGAGCAAGCATTTTTAGCTATGAATTTTTTTTCCACAAAACATCGAAGGGTACAACTTCGATAATATGATTTATTTTTATTTTTATTTTTTTTCAATTTTATGTACTTTGAAGTTTGTTTTTTCATGTTCTGTGTTGTGTATTCAGATTAAAACTTTATTGTTAACTTGACAAATTTATGTATATGAGTTAATAATTGATCTTGGAAAAAACTTTCTATGTATTTGCTTGGTAGCCCAGGGTGGAAAAAATTTATGGCTTTGCCCTTAGGTGTGGTGGTGGAGGAGAAGGAAGTGGTGGTGATGAATGATGATGATGGTCATGGTGGTGGTGGTGAAAAAAGAGGTGGTGATAGAGGAGGGGGTGGTGGTGCTGCTGGTGGTAGTTGAAATAATTGGATGATATTGTAAACAAATTACTATTCATAAAGTATTTTACGGAATTTCATGAGCAAATTTTTTTTTTCAGCGAATAAACTAAGTTTAAAGGTTAGTTGTAAAATATTTTATAGAAAATAAATGCTTAAGAATATTTTCTATTTTTAAAAAATAACCACAAAAAAATTTAAAAAATATTTTTTATAAAATATTTTATGCAAAACAAACAAACTAAGATTAATCCAAATTCCAAATTCCCAACAAATCATTCACAGAGTATAAAATACTCAAAGCCCAAACAGACTTTTCTTTATTAATTGGATCATTGTACGAGAAACATTTTATCTTATTAATAGCCAAGGATTACTGCCTTGAATTAAGTTTTAGTAATGAAGTATTTATACTTTCTTATAAAATAGGCAAAATATGTATAGTAAAAAAGACAAGATCACGAGGCAAGTGTTGTAAACAAAAAATTAAAGAGATCTGGTATTGAATTTTTCTTTTCTGAGAAAATTAGACCAAATTACTAAAGGGACTAAATACTACGAAGACAATGAGCATGGTTTTTCTCTCATCAGTGTCCCTGTGAACGCTGATAACCAAGACAAGAATGGGGAATTCTCTAAAGCTAGCCACAGGTCGGTCCTTGCAAAATTCAAGCAAGATATTGATCTGTTCATATATTTATTTTGATGTGTGCTGAGAAGTAAAGATGCGATAGAAAATTAAACTAATCGGTATATCTCAATGGATTAGATGCAGCTGCTTGTAACTAGAAAACTGTCTGCCACTTCTTCTGCTTTCTCGTCTTCCCGGAGAAAATTAGTAACTATCTCCAAGCTAGGTCTCAAAACCTTCTTGTCCCAAACATCTGCATCAACTTTTGCACTTCTCTCATACACACAAGTAGCATCAATCCGATGGAATTTCCATCCTTTCTTGTTCGCCAAATATTTGATTTTCGTTAGTTGTTTATTGATTAGCTTCTTGGTATTTTCTTTCATTTCTTTAATGCCAGTATCGAGCAATATTTTCATGGTGACCTCATCAGCCATTTCCATTTCAGCTTGAAAATATGGTTCCATCTCTGCAATCCCAATAGCCCGCCAAATCCCGCTATTGTGATCTATCCCTGGAATAAACATACCTCGAACCTCGTCAACAAGACCAGCATCAAGCATCTCATCAACCCTTTTTGCTGCGCGATCAAATAAGATTGGCAAGGCAACATCCACCCATAGAAAACAAGTATCATAACTATCCTTGAAGTTGAACAGCGGATCCTCGACGAGTGCTTCGATGTATCTATTCGAGCCGCCGGCGATAATGGGGATGCTTCCATCCCCTGTAATATGTTTCATGGCCTTGTGTACATCGTTGCAAAAATCCTGTGTGGTAAACTCTTCTCCAGGTTCCACAAATCCTAGCAGATGGTGAGGCACACCTCGGCGTTCAGTTTCCGAAATTTTGTTGGTCAACATGTCAAGGCCCTTGTAAACCTGAATTTTGTCTGAATTGATGATTTCACCTTGAAAATGAGTGGCTAAATCAATGGAGAGTTTTGATTTTCCAGTGGCAGTTGTTCCCATTACGAACAAAGCTTTTTGCTTCTTCTTGTCGTCAATGGCATAAAGTGAACTAGTGATCTGTTGGAGGTTGTTGCGGTGCCTAAAAACAAAACAAAAAAAAAATCAAATTAAAAATTAATCAAAAATCAAAAGTATGTTCCAATTCATTTTTTTTCATCAAAAGAAAATTAAACCATAAGCTTAGAATATCAGTGTTTATAAAAACATAAGAAGAAATTAACTTTTTTGAGGTTTATTGAACTGATTATGTAATTTCGGACATGTGTTTGGTACATGGGATTTTTCAATTAAAAATATATAAAAATAATGGTTTTTTATATATTTTTTTTATTTTGACATTAATATATCAAAATAAACAAAAAAAAAACACTTAAAACACTAATTTAATGTAAAAAAAAAACAAATTAAAAAACAAATTAAACCGCATTATCAAACAAAGATTAAATCACCTGTCATGTTTATAAAAAAATAGCGAAATATACATTACTTAATTACCTAGTCCAATAACATTGAAACTGGAACCTGATTTCCCGCTCCATTCTTAAGGGGAGAGAGGCAGCCATTGGCATAGTTCTCATACTTGAGGCAAGCTTTGGTTGTAGAGGAATCATTTCCATAATTCGTGTAATTATTTGAGAATGGTGTAAAGGGTTAATGAAGAACAGGCACTAGACAGTACAAGAGATTATCAAGGATATATATAAAACCTCGTTTGTCCGCAAACAGAAGAAAAAAATCAATTCAGAATTTTAAGGTAGGAGATATAAGTGGATTTCGTGAATGAAATCTCATAGTATTTAAAACACTCATAAATAGGTTTTGACTTCCAAGACCAAGAGAAATTATAAATCAGAATTGTTATTAATGATTTGAGAATTTCTTTGAATTGATTTATAAGGAAATTAACATGTGATGCCTGTACCAAAAGAAGAAAAAGAAGAAGAAGAAGATCTACAATAATTCTCCTTCTATTTAGGCTATCTATGGATTATATATGACTATCTATGGATTATATATGACTAAATAGGGGCATGCACACCCACACACCATATGTTGACCCAAATTTCTTTCAATGTAAAAAAATATTGAAACGACGTACGCATTTCTGAAAAAGTATGTCATTAACTCAACTAAATAATACGAATAACTCAAATAATATACTCAACTAACTCATACAATATGGATAAAAAAATTCCACTAAACTGACAAAAAAATATTCGACAATGTAAAAAAGATAAAACAAAAAAAAAACAACTTTAACCCATTCAGGTTAGTATGCTAAATTTGTGACCCAGTCGTGGTATCGGGATAACCCTGTCAAAATAAAAATATAAAACTTAATTATCAAACAACTCAATATTGAAAGGTGGAACTAAAAAAATCAATTAAAAAAAGATCGAAGAAAAAAAAGATTCGAGTCAACTCGAGTTAATTTGCTAACCTCGCAACCATGAAAATAAAATTAAGATAACCCCATAAAAAAAACACAAAAAAAAATTTCTAATAAATCAAATATTGAAGGGTGTAATTGAAAAAAAAAATCAAATTTAAAAAAGAACATATAAAAGAACCAAAATCAAGTTATGTTAACCTTCAAAACTCGTGACCATGTTCATGAGCCTGAGACTAGGCCCATAAAAGACAAATCCTAAAAAACTAACGAAGAAAAATCCCAAATCATCAAAATGCTAAGGGATTAAATTGAAAAAAATGATAAAAAAAAGAAATAAAAATTAAAAGAATTAAGACTAAATTTGATATAAAAGTAATTTGAGTGATCAAATTAAAAAAAAATTCAATTAGAAAAATTCTTAGAAAAAAAATAACAATAAAAATAAGGGAATCAAATTTAATATAAAAACTAAATGAAACCAAATGATAGGGGGGAGATTGAAGAAGACAATCAATAAAAAAAAAAAAATAAATTAAATGACATATTTATATTTTGGCAAATGGGAGAGAGAGAAAAGAGGGAGGGGAAGAAAAAAGTGCACGGGAGCCTAATTATCGCGTCGTCATGCACATGTGCGGCACCAATAGAAAGAGGACGGCGGGATGCTTCCAATGCTACCTTAAGAGGTAGTTTTGGAGGTGGTACAACGCCACACTTGGTGCCTGAAGGGCATGAGAATCGCTCACTTGCTAGCTTGTGTCGCGCATGCGCCAATAAATTTTTCTTAATAATGTTTGTATTAATCAAAAGACTAAATTGTAATTGTCTACTTGTTTATTACAAAAAAAAAACATAAAAAAAATGAAAAATCCCTTGAATGTAAGCTTAATAATATTTGCTTTTAAGAATAATATAATCTGTACATTATACCTTTAAAATATAAAATGACTAAAATATATTTTCAACCTTTTAAATTTTTTAGGGCATAATAATCATTACATTATATATTTCAAAAGGTAAAAAGACCGAATTGTTCCCAATCAATCTCGTAATAATCAATGGACCCGTAGGAAAAGACGATTCTACCCCTAACATCAAGAATATTGATTTTTTTTTAAAGGGCAATATGGTAATTTCACTATTGCGGTGAATAGTAATATATGTCTAGGTGCATTGTGAATTCACTATGCAATTTAAGTTGTTTTATTTTGTAATGAGTTCTTTTTACTAAACTAATATCATGTTCGCTTCCCATAAATTATGATTTTATAAAATATTTTCATCATTTCTCATGAGGTGGTCATGGATATAGTTGGATTGGGTTTATATCTATAATTGTATCCAACCCAACTTCTGATATTTAACAAATTGTAAACTTGACCCATTTAGTTTGAACTTGAGCAAGTTAAATATATCAGGTTAAACTAAATCTTTGGTGGATATTAGAGATATCCATGAGCTGAGCTTACACTGCTAATTTGTATAGGTCTATATTTAGAGATGGGCCATCAGTTTATAGGTGTCTTGGCACTCCAATATTAGGTTCGATTTTTATATTTTACACTATCATTAAATTCTAATTAACTCTCTTTCCTCTTCAACAAAAAGACAAGTTCTTTTATTGTTATTTTAAAGAAATTTAATAGGAAGCTCACGAACAAAAATGTTGAAATTGAAACATTTTTAAACAAAATAAAACAAATATTTAATCCATAAACTATAAAATATAAAGACAAAATGAATACATGATATACAAGTTGGCTTGGGTTGATATGGTTAAAAAAATCTTGATCCGCCACTTGATCCGTGATATGTAATATCTACATTATTTAATTTTGATGGTTTAAGTTGAATCAGATAATACAAATATTATAGACATCAATTTTTTTAAACACTCCTAATTTCTCATGTTTGGTTTATTTAACAATTTTTTTTTATCAAAGTAGAATATTTAATAACCAAATAGAAAATCACTTACAAAACATTTTACAAACACTATTTTTCTTAATGAATCATAGGCTCCATCATCAAATTAATTTTTTTTAATACATATTTTTCATTCATACCATGCACCAAACAATTATTGTCAATTAGTTTTGCTTTAACATAATCAAATTATGAAAAATAAAATATTTTAAATTTAAAAACAAGGGAAGAAAATCGAATTGCTTAAACTTTAAATGTTTCAAAGATCAAAGCACTATCACTTTATATAATCCTAAAATAGAAATACTAAAGGGAACTTGATTACATCAAACCAAGAATTAAAAAGAGAAAATTCTTAAGATCCCATCTAAGAAACCATGGCCCATAACGCACTTAAGGTGTTTGGCTCTGCGGCAACTGCTGTTTTTTTTTTTCTCAAACTCAATTTATTAGTGTTTGGTTATAAGTAGCCATTGTGGTTTGGCTCATGGGACCCATTAAAAATGAGGTTTAACCGTAGGTTCTGCTGAAGTAATTTTTTCATGCTTCTCATCCTATTGTGTTTCTGTACAGTGGAGAGTGAAACTCCACTATTCACGTGAACAGTAGAGTCACTCTCCACTGTTCCAGCCACTGTTTTGGCCGGCCTGGGTCCGGTCCAAAGCTAAATGCATTGAACCGGATCCGACCCAGTTAAAAAAAAGTTATTTTTTTTTAATTGTGTTTTATTCAAAAAATTAGAAGGAAATCGTTTGATGACGTAACATTTGCAGAATTTGATCACAATCCCAATTTTGTTCTTGCCAGTTCCGACCCAGTTAAAAAAAAATTCAATTCTTATTTTTATTTTTAATTGTGTTTTATTCAAAAAATTAGAAGGAAATCGTTTGATGATGTAGCATTTGCAGAATTTGATCGCAATCTCAATTTTGTTCTTGATGATATTTTACATGATGTTGTTGAGCGCTTAAGAAACCATGGAAAATATAGTCCTTATTAGATAGATTTTGTACGTTATGAAATTGCACATAGTTTAATGGAATAATAAAAAATATTTGATATCAATATTATTTATTTCATGATGTAATAGCAGTAGTTAAATCTACAATATTTAAATTAAAAACCATTAATATATATATGTTAATTATTTTATAACTTCAATTTGAAAAACATTATTTTAACCAAACACATTAAACTACTTTTTGTCCAACCTCAATTTCAACCACAGTTTTAACCCAACATATATTTTTCCAAATCAACCTCAATTAAAAGTACTTTTTATAAAACAACTTTTTTTCAAATCACAACCACAACAGCTACCACAATACCAAACATACCAGAGAGAAATCAAGTTGCTTTCTGCACTGAAAATTAAAAAAAGATGGAACAAAAGATGTAAAAGATTTAAAAAATAGCTACATGATCACTTTGTTGTGTTCAAATTATATACATTCATATACATTAATATTTTTAGTGGTAAGAATTAATAAACATAACAATAAAGTATTTTTCTTAATGTTTGTTGATAATTGAAAGAGATTAAACTAAAGTTGCTCTTGCTTCTTGCATGAGATTTTAGTGCATCTTTCTATCCCTTAACTAATGAACAAAAGGATTAATTTCTTTAATGTTAATTAATTTGCAAAAAAATAACATGGAAAATAATGTCTTACATTGCATAAAAAACCTTATTGTTGTGGGAAATAAGTTTAAAGATATCTTATTTTAGGAATCAAGATTTCATCATCACCTTGTTTATATATATTTTTAAATAATATCAATGAACCAATAGAAACTCAAGTGTCCGTGTACAAAAACTAAACTTCGTTCTAGATTAAAAGGAAAACAAGGAAGAAACTTAGTTTAAAGAAAGAGTCAACTGAAAATAGAGGTGAAGAAGAGCATATAAAATCTGAAAAATAATATGTTGAACTCTTCCCTCACTATTACTTGATTTTGGACCTAAAACTGATAAACAATTAATTCTGATAATTATCAAAATTAATTTTTTTACCATTACTAGCTTTTATTACCCGTCATAAAATTAGAGTCAAACCTAAATATTTTGATTTTAAATATTATATTTATTAGTTGAAAAAAAAATCAAGTTTAAAGAACTCTTCTAGAAGAAAATTGAATAGATTCATGGGTTGGACTGCAAGCAAAAAAATAATTCTTTAGAGGCCAAATAATTCTTTTATAATAAATATAAATTCAAGACCAAAATAAGTCAGCAAAAACCAAACTTAAACCCAAACTCTGAGGTTTAAGCCCGTGCTCGAGATGAGTGAGTGTATGTGGGTTAAACCCATACTATTTTCCAATGCTTATTTCTGACCCTCAACTTCCCACTTTATAAACTAGAAGTCAATTTTATGTTTTTTTTTTCTATTTAGGATAAAAGGTTTTGAGTTTTACAACAAACATGCGAACAAAGAGTTTTTAAAATTAATTTTTCATTCAGCTATAATTTATTTTAAATGTTCCATGTTAAAAAATTATGTAGAAAAATAGTTTACAATAAAGTTTTAACCCTAAAAGTAAGTAGAACTCGCTTTGAATTTAGCTTCAAATGTGTCCATTAATCATGTTTTATTAAAATAAATTCCAACATTGTTCACGCAGAAACAAATGAATGTGGATTGCTACAATGGTTTGTTTCTTTCATCCCTATTAAGGAAGGGTAAGATTCAAAGACGGCGGTTGTTTCAAACTTGGGGTGAAACATTCATTTTGATTCTCAAACTTTTCAAATCATAAAATTTTAGTCCCTTGATATTTTGGAATTTTAATTTGGGTCCAAAACTATATTTTCCTTATTTTTTTGGTCCCTAGAATGAGAGAGGAGATAAATTTGTTGAATCTCAATGGTAGAGAGAAAATCTTAGTTGACACTGATTTCAACTACAAGAAAGAGAGATTTTGGTGTCAATGGGTTGTATTTATCCTAGGTGTTCTTTGTCCTTAACCTTGTCTGAAATGGTAGATCTGAGCTTGGAAAATATTTTGGGTTTTCGGGATAATTTTTGGGTTGTTTAAGGTCATTGATAAGATTCTCAAGGTGTGTAAGGTGTTTTTAGAGTTCAAAAAAATATATTTAAAATGAATTATTTGGATGTAAAACACTTATAACCTGACTTTTCAGCGGCTTCTAGCTATCATAATCTTGGTAGAGCACGCGGCGTGTTGTCTGTTATTGTGTTTTTAGAAAACTCAAGGGTGGGTTGTCCGACTCATAAAGAAAGAAAAGAAAATAAATAGACTCCGACACATGGGCTACTCCAAGCTTGAGCACATGGACCTTTTTTAGGCCTAAGCCCATCAAGCCTTTTTCTTTTTTTTTTATTTGTTTTATCCTTTCATTTATGTTGTTTTTTTATTATTATTATTTGATCCTATCCTTCAAAAATGAATCTTGATTTGATCCACCCCTGATGTTTTTTCAAAAAACAACTCAGGGGTTGGTCGTCCGACTCATGGGAAAAGAAAAAATAAACAGACTCGGGCACGTGGGGTACTCTAGGCTCGAGCATATGGACCTTTTTTAAGGCCTAAGCCCGTCAAGCCTTTTTCTTCCTCTTTTTATTTATGTATTTTTTTTTAAGATTTGATCATGTCCTTCAAAAATGGATTTTTATTGATTTCGCTTGTTTATTTTTTTTCTCAAATTCATCCTTTAATATTTTGTTGATTTTTAATTATGCAATGAAATTTGTTTTGGTTTGATATTTGTAGATTTATTGCTATCTTAAACAAATACTCTGATATTTAGTTGGTTTTCAATTTTGTGAGCGTCTATTTTAAATAAAAAAATTATATTAAGTTTTTTTTGAACCCGACTGAATCCATGACATGAATTATTGATTTGACTAGTTAAATTCGATTGTTTAGAAATCAACTTTATAATTTATTTTATTTGCACAAATAATTCTTGATTTATTTAATACAATACATGCATAAACTATTCAATTTATGATTGAGATTTTTTAATATAAAAAAACACATAGAAAATGATGTCATATTTAATTTTATATATGAAAAACAAATTCAATCCACAACAAAGCACAAGTCAAATAATATTTTTTTTAAATGGAAAGTACCAATAACAACCACAATATCATGATTTAGATTGTGTCTTGATCTATTATCCTTTTTAATGGGAAAATGGTCGGAAATTAAGAATACCCACTTTTATATGGAGATTATATAGAAAAAATTAGTTTTTTTTTTTACCTTTTGTTTTCGCAGAATTATTTTTAAAATCTATTTTTATTTAATTTTACATTTATTGAAATGAATACTCAAAGAATTTTTAATAATATAAATTCTAAAGTAAAAATGTATTTATTTAGTCAGAATTTTATCTTTTTATTTTTTTATTTGACATTGACATTTTATGTATTTATTTATTTTATTTGAAATAGACATTCACTAATTTTTATTTTTATTTTGGTGAACAATGTTTTTTTTAATCAGAAACTTGATCTCATATAAAAAAAAAAATTATGATGATTTGTAAAGTAAGTTTCAACCAAATAATAGAAAAATAATGTCTTGATTATTTTTAGATGATTGCCTAAAAATAAAAGAATAAATAATTAAAGTTTTGCATATAATTATTCATAGAGTAATGGCTAATATCACAAACAAACTTGAATCTTATTTGAAAATCATGTCACAATCGGATTATTTTTTTAAATATCATTTTAATAAAAAGCATACAACTCAATTACCCTTCCATGAGTTGATCTTATTGAAGGAATTCTTTTTGTCTTCCACGTTGATGGGACCCGGGCCCGGGGGATGGCAGATGAGCCAGCAACTGGCGAAGCATTCTTCCTTACTAGAAGATTTGCATTTCTTCAGGCAATTTTCGCGGCAACTTTTGATATCTGCCCTAACTTCGCCTGACGTGAGTATCATCATCACTACCACCAGCATGAAAAAGCTCCTTGTCCGAACACCTTTTGCCTCCATTGTCGAATTTCTCACCACCTTGAGACACTTGCACTCTTAATATTTTCAATTGAGTATTATTTCGTTATATATATAGGCCAAAGGATAATTAAATACATTGAATAATCGCAATTTTAATATTTTCAATTGAGTATTATTTCGTTTCCTTATTTGTATAATGATAAAATATATACAAATAAAAAAAATATATACACATCATTGATGTACTTACCATGTAAGTGATTAACAAAATGCCTTAGTAAGATTTTTTATTGTAATATTGCCATCTATCATCGATATAAAGTGTTTTTCTATTTTGGGTAGTCGGATACAAATTCAGTTACTACTTGATACATATCTGTTGAAGATTCTGAAGAAATCAAGACAGATTTGAATCTGATCTGATCTTGATTTATGAAAAATGAATATAGAAAGCCAGATTTTCTGTGTGTGTGTGTGTTGATTTAGATGTTTACTAGTTATTTGACCTACACCTCATCGCGGGTCGGAAAATTTCTTTTGGCAAAAAAAATAAATATGCAAGCTTTTCAAATGTGTTTTTCTTTTAAGATTCTAATTATAAATATATAAAAAAGTCTATGCATGCATTTAATTAAATATATCGAGAATCATATGTGCCAATAAATATAAAAAATTAAGTGTTAACACCTCTATTCAACTCGTCTCACTGCAGGTCAAATAATTTTTTTTATAACACAAAAGAATTAATGTGTAGATGTTATTAATGTATTTTTTTACATCGAGTAAAAAATATAACCGTGAATCAAAATGTTGATGCTTACATACAATAAAATATAATATAGATCATATGTGTTAATAAGAATATGTAAGATTTCAAGCTAATTTTTAACTAGCATAAGAAATAAACAATGTTGTAATTGCTACAATGAAACACTATTTTCTTAGTCTTTATATAGTAATCTTTAAAAAAAAAATTGTAAAGAAAAAAAAATTACAAAAGAATAAAGATAAGAATACGTGTAGAGTGATAAATATTTAAAGTGTAAAAAATAGAAAATAATATTTTTTTTTTCAAAGAAAAGTATAAAGAAAAAAGATTTAAATTAAAAATATTATAAAAAAATAAAGATAAGGAAAAAAAATGATGATACACAAATCAAGTATAAAATAATAAAAATCTCAAATATAAAGAGAAAAAATATAGAAAAAACTTGCGTTCTAAAAAACAACAAAAATTACAATTTTACCACCCCTACAGTAAAAATAATTGATAAAATTTACAATTATATCCTTTCTACAAAAAAACAGCATTTGCTGTATATGTATAATGTAATATGATAACATCGCTAAGTTAGGTTCATACCTTGAGAACTTTGGCTCATCAAAATGCAAATTAACACATAAAACTTAAAAATATTGGGGTGTTTACAGAAGAAGATTTTTCTCAGTCTTGTTAGATATCGGGGTGTTTAGAAATTCGGTAGCGATTGTTTTACAAAGTATTTTTCATTCGGAAATACATCAAAATAATATTTTTTATTTTTTAAAATTATTTTTAATATTAACACATCAAAATAATCTAAAATACCAAAAACATATTAATTTCAAATTAAAAAATTAAAAAATTTTAAAAATACTTTTAAAATACAAAAACGAACATCCTACACAGCCATTCCTATTCTTCATGCCATGACACATACCATCAACACCAGCATGACTAGGATAAT
>Ga0307513_10007181_pt1 | contig 14467 bp, 9 predicted proteins | sample 15_EM_MG_FD_202174 | JGI IMG/M metagenome (GOLD analysis project Ga0307513, IMG submission 202174) | Populus trichocarpa ectomycorrhiza microbial communities from riparian zone in the Pacific Northwest, United States - 15_EM | ecosystem: Host-associated > Plants > Roots > Unclassified | place... | reverse complement strand
CCGACTATGCGACCAGTGTGAGCAGCCTGAACTGGGAAAACTTCTACAATCGGCTCGGCGGCGCGGAGTTCTTCGATGCGCTGCGCGACGACATGAAGAACAAGTACGAGTACACGTTGCTGGACAGCCGGACCGGTCTGAGCGACGTGGCCGACATCTGCACGATCCACTTGCCCGACGTCATCGTCGACTGCTTCACGCTGAGCGACCAGGGCATCGACGGCGCCGCCACGGTCGCCGAGCGCATCGGCGAATACGAGGGCAACCGCCTGCGCCGGATCCTGCCAGTGGCGATGCGGGTCGACGACGGCGAGAAGAGCAAGGCGGAGGCCGGCCGGACGCTGGCCATGCGACGGTTCAGCCGGCTGCCGAGCGGCATGACCGAGGCGCAGCGCCGGGACTACTGGGCCGAAGTCGAGGTGCCCTACAAGACCTATTACGCGTACGAAGAGACGCTGGCCACCTTCGGCGACGCACCCGGCCGGCGCACCAGCCTGCTGTCCTCCTACGAGCGACTGGCCTCGTACCTCACCGACGGCCGGGTCACCCGGATGCCGTTGCTGGACGACAAGCTCCGCCGGCAGGTCATCGCCCGGTTCGAGCGCAAGCCGGCGCTGATCGACGAGACGCTCATCCTGCGGTACGCGCCCGAGGACTACGTCTGGGCGGAGTGGCTGCAGGCGGTCTACACGGCGGCACGGCTGCGCGTGGTCGATCCCACCGCCACCCGGCCGCTGCCGGCGCCGACCGACACCGCCGCCCGTGACGTGGTTCTCTATTCGGCCTCCTACCGCGCCCGGGCCGAGTTCCCGCAGGGGTGGTCGTCCCGGCGCGGCAACCTGTCCTCGGTAGCGCTCTACCTCGACGCCAGCGCGTCGCAGCCGGACCAGTTCGACGCCTGGACGTCGCTCGACGGGCTCACCCCCGAACTCGCGATCGAGCAGGCGCTGCAGTTGGTCGGCGCCGACGACCGGGGTGCGGCCGACTGGCAGACCACGCTGCCGCGGTTCCCCGGCGACCAGGCCCGAGTGTTCAGCGCGCCGATCCGGAATCCGCGGTTCACCGGCCGCGACGACGCACTGCGCCGGATGCGCGACGAGTTGAAGGCGGCGGCCGGTGGGCCGGTCGCGCTGGTCGGCGGCCCCGGCATCGGCAAGTCCCAGCTCGCCGCGGAATACGCCTACCGGTTCCGGGCCGCGTACGACGTCATCTGGTGGATCCCGGCCGACCCGCCGCAGTTCGTCGACGCGGTCCTCGCCGACCTCGGCGGCGAGCTGAACTACCCGAAGCGCGCGACCGTCGCCGAGACCACGGAGCTGGTGGTCCGCCGGCTCGGCCGGGGCGGCGTCCGCGGCGAGGGCATGCCGATGCGCTGGCTGCTGATCTTCGACAACGCCGAGGGGCACGAGGCGGTCAAGCAGTTCCTGCCCCAGGGCAACGGGCACATCCTGGTGACCACCCGGAACTCGGAGTGGGGCGACGTCGCCCCCGTGATCAACGTCGACGTCTTCCAGCGCCCGGAGAGCATCGAGCACCTGCGGTCCCGGATCGGCCCTGGCGCACTCAACCAGCTCGAGGCGGACCGGGTCGCCGAGGCGGTCGGCGACCTGCCGATCCTGGTGGCGCTCGCCGGTGCCTGGTTGAGCGAGACCGGCTCGTCGGTCACCTCCTACCTGGCGGCCCTGGGCAGCGCCGGCACGGTGCGCAACACGGCCACCGCGGTGTGGGAGACGTCGCTCGACCGGCTACGGGAGAGCTCGCCGGGGGCGTACCGGCTGCTGCAGCTCGCCTCGGTGCTGCAGCCGGAGATCTCGCTCGACCTGCTCTACAGCGACGAGGTCGCCCGCATCATCGCGGCCTCCGACGAGGAGGTGGCCCGGCAGGTCGGCGACCGGGTGTCCGAACGCGACATCTCGGCCTCCCTGGTGCAGCACATCAACCGGCTCGCGCTGATCAAGTTGGACCCGCTGAACCAGCAGCTCACCGTGCACCGGCTCCTGCAGGGCGCGCTCCGCGACCGGATGACCCAGGACCAGCTCGAAGAGGTCAAGCACGAGGTCCACATGGTGTTGGCCAAGGCCCGGCCGGCGGGCGAGGTGGAGGACCCGAACACCTGGGACAGGTTCCGGATCCTCTGGGTTCATCTGGACGGGTCGGACCCGGAGAGCTGCCGCACCGACGAGGTCCGGCAGATGGTGATCGACCGCGTCCGGTACATCTACCTGGCCGGGAACTACCGCCAGGGCTTCGAGTACGTGATGCGGGCCGACCAGGCGTGGACCGACCTGATGGAGACGCTCCCCCCGGAGTCGGCCGACCGTCGCGCGCTGTTGGTCCGCCTGCTGCACCTGCGCTTCAACCGGGGCAACCTGCTGCGCAGTCTCGGCGATTTCGAGGAGGCGCTGCGACTCGACCAGGAGACGCTCATGGCCCAGGAGCGGCTGATCGGCGAAAGCCACCCGTACACGCTGATGACGGCCGGCAGTTACGGCGGCGACCTGCGTGCGCTCGGCCGCTACCAGGAGGCGCTGGAGCGGGACCTGCAGACCTACCGGGCGTCCGCGGAACGGTTCGGCGAGGACAACCGCCGTACCCTGGTGTTCGGCAACAACCTCGGCACCTCCTACCGGCTGATGGGTGACTTCCGGCGGGCGCTGGAGGTCGACCAGAACACGTTCAGCAGGACGGCGCAGCTCCTCGGTGACGACCACCCCCGGGCCCTGCTCTCCGCCAACAACCTAGGCCGGGACATGCGCGAGGCGGGCGACTACGAGCAGTCCGTCACGCTGTTGCGCACCGTCCGGCACGGTTACCAGACGCTGTACGGCGAGCACTCCCGGGACGCGCTGACCGTACAGGCGAACCTCGCCGTGTCGCTGCGCAGCACCGGCGACGTCGGCGAGGCGGGGACGCTGCTCGACGAGGCGTACGGGCGGTTGAGCGAGAGCCTCGGCGAGGACAACCCGGACACGCTGCTGAGCCGGCTGAGCCGGGCGGCCAACATGCTGCTCCTCGACGACACCGCGCCGGCCCGGTCCGAGTTCAACGAGACCGAGAAGGCCCTGCTGCGGCGGTTCGGCGAGGGGCATCCGTACGTCCTGATCTGCCGCAACAACCTCGCCGTCACGCTCTGGGAGGCGGGCGCGGCCGACCGCGCCCGGGAAACCGCCGAGGCGACGGCCGCGGCGCTGCAGGCGAGTCTGGGCGAATCCCACCCGCTGACCATGGCCGCCGCGAACAACCTGGCGATATTCACGATCGACTCCGGGGATCACACGGCCGGGCAGGAGCTGCTGAACGCCGCCGTCGACCAGCTGCGCACGGCGCTCGGTCCGAACCACCCGGACGCCTACTTGAGCGAGGGAAACCTGGCCATCGTCCGGAAGGCGAGCGGCGGCACGGACGGACTCGATCACCAGCAGATCGCCGATCGGCTGGCCAACCGGATCGGTTCACGGCACCCGAGCGTGCGTTTGTTGCGGCGCGGCCGGTACGTCTGCCGGGTGCTCGACCCGCACACCTACTGACCGCGGGTCAGACCCGGAGCAGGCCTTCGCCGGCCGCCGGTAGTGGCGGAGCCAGGTCCGGCTCGCGCACCACCGGCGTGGCCAGCCAGCTCAGAATGCGCGGCAGTTCGGGCATGGCGTCGAAATGCGCCGCGCCGTCCCGCAGGTCGAGCTCGGCGCCGTCGATCGCGGCGGCGAGGTACGTCGAATGGGCGGCCGGGGCGAAGGTGTCGTCCTTGCCGTGCCACAGTTTGACCGGGGCGTCGATCGCCCGCAGATTGACCTTCCATACCCGGCGCAGGGCCAGCACGTCGTCGATCCAGCCGTCCTCGCCGTTCTTCAACGCATCCCGGTAGGACATCCGCAGGAGCCGGCGAAGGGCCGCGTCGCTGACCACCTGCCGGTCGGCGACGGTCATCTGAGCGCCGAGAATGGTCAGGAGGTAGTCAGGGTCGGCCATCGTCTCCTTGGCCCGCCGGCGGATCTCCGTCTCCAGCGTCGCGGTGTCGGAGACGGCGCGGCCGAAGGCTGCCCGGTTGTCGTCGTTCATGCCTTCGTACCAGTCGGGCGCGTCGGTCGGCGCCAGGCTGACCAGCACCGCGATGCGCGTGATCCGGTCGCGCAGTTTCTCGTCGGCACCGCACGCCAGCGCGTGCGGGCCGCCACCGGACCGGCCCACGACCCCGAAGCGCTCGATCTCCAGTTTGCTGACGATCGCCAAGACGTCCTGAGCGGCGTCCGCGACGTTGCGCCCCTCGATCCGCGGGGAGTCGCCGTAACCTGGCCGGTCATACGTGATCAGGCGGATGCCGAGCCGGTGCAGGACGATGCCGCGCGGGCGTGGACCGCGGCGGCTGCCGGGCGTGCCGTGCAGCAGGAGAACGGGAAAGCCGTCGCGTGGACCGATGTCGTCGTAGGCGATGCGCCGGCCGTCTTCGAGGCGTTCCGCGAACTGGGGTCCTGGCGCACCTTCGGCCACCGTCACACGCCTTCCGTCAGGCTTCGCTTGCCGGCCGTGCTGCAGAGGCGAGGCTCGTGTGGTCGGCGTGGGCCGGTGCCCACAACGCACGAGCGTAATCCTCCGGACCGAGCTTCGCTACGAATGCCGGACGACACCCCGGAAAATCGGCACCCCGATCGGCTCGAATGACGCTTAAGATAATTTAAAGTAACCCTCTGAGCTGCGGAAACGCGACCTCGCCGAGGGTGAGGCGGAAAGCGGACAGTATCTTTTCGCAAGCTCGCAACATGCACCGAATCCGGCCTCCGAGACCATTTGGCTAGGTCGAATGCATGTCGATTTGGTGCCACTATGCGCAGAGGAACTCGGCGGCGAGGTCCCAGGTTTCCGCGGGGACGGTGTCCCGGTGGCGGGACGCGGTCAGGCGGAACGTGGCGAAATCGGAGGCGCCGAAGGCGCCGGTGACGACGGCGAAGCTGAACGGCGCGTTGTCGGCCGAGTGGTTGGGGTAGAAGAGCACCCAGCCGGCGGAGTGCACCTGCTTGCCGGCGGGGCAGGTGGCGGTGGTGGTCTTGGCGGTGGCCGTGTTCAGGGTCTCGGCGAAGGCGAAGGTCGACACGGCCGCGGTGCCGGCGGTCGCGCAGACCGCGCGGGCCTGCACGATCGCGGAGACCACCGCGCCGGGCAGGGCGCGGCCGAGCAACCGGACGCCGTGCATCAGCGGGGCGCTGTCGTTGGTGTACGGCGCGTTGCGGCCCAGGGGCTGCAACTCGTCGAGGAAGCCGCCCTGCGCTCGGCCGCCGATGCCGATCAGCTCCTTGCCGTTCGGGCAGAGCGCGCTGCTGAGCTTGCCGTAGCGGCGGCCGTCGTCGGTGCGCGCGGCGAACTCGGCGGCGCCGTTGACGTAGACGACGCCGGCCGGGGTCGTCTTGCAGCGGGCGAAGACGGTGGCCGCCCAGATCGGCGCGGGGGCCACGTCCGGCAGGACCTCGGCGGTCACCGTGACGTTGCGGCCGGCGGGCCAGACGCGGGTCAGGTGCACGCCGTAGGTGGCGGGCCGGACCGTCAGCTCGCCGCCGACGGCGATGGTGCCGGCGGGGCAGGTCGCGGTGATCGACCGGTTGCCGACCGCGTTGCCGCCGACCACCTGCACGGTGGTGATCGTTCCAGCGGCGGCGTCGGCGGTGCCGACCCCGACGGCCGCCAGGACGAGGACGGCCGCGGCGACGGTCGCGGCGACTCTCGCTCGGGACATGGATCCATCCTCCGATGCTCGACGGTCGCCTGGCATCTTGCCGTATCGATGCGGCGCAGTGCACGCCCGATCGGGCAGCCTTTGCGCGTGCCGGTGGCGGCCGGGTACGGCGGCGCCGTCCCGATCTCGGCGACCTCGCCGGATCGCGGCCGATGCGGATACGTTGGATCGCACGCGGCTCGAGATCGGGGCCCGCTCGGACGGTGCCGAGTCATGCGACGGGGGCGACGTGAGTGAGATTTCCATCCGGCTACGGCCGGTGGTAGAGGAGGATCTGGCCATGTTCCGTCGATTCGCGACGGAGCCGGGCCTCGTCGGTCTGGACTGGACCGGGTTCAAGGACGCGCAGGAACCGGCCCGGCGCTTCGCCGCCGATGGCTACCTCGGGGTGCAGAGCAGCCGGCTCATGGTCGAGGTCGAGCCGGATCGGGTCGCGGCCGGGTTCGTGAGTTGGGCGGTGCGAGACTCCGGCACCCCGACGAAGTACTGGGAGATCGGCATCGCGCTGCTGCCGGAGTGGCGGGGGCAGGCGATCGGCTGGCGGGCGCAGGCGATGCTGTGCGATTACCTGTTCCAGCACACTCCGTTCCAGCGCATCCAGGCCGGCACCCACCCCGAGAACATCGCGGAACAGAAGTCCCTGGTGAAGGCCGGATTTCAGCTGGAAGGGGTGGTGCGGGCCTGCGAGTTCCGGGACGGCCGATGGTGTGACGGCTACCTCTACAGCCGCCTGCGGGACGACCCGGCGCCGCGGTGACGTCGGGCAATCCGCGCCCAACTGGCTAGACTGATCGTTTACGGCGTCGATCGCCGGGCGGTCGTCGACCGGGTGACCGCCCTGATCCCGGTGCCGGATTCCGGGCTCGCCTGGCGCGACTGGTTCAGCGCACTGATGCTCGACGGGCGCGCCGTGCTGCGCCGGTACCCGGGCGTCGCCCGTCGCATCGTGGTGGTCGGGCCCACCATGCCGTCCGCGATGTCCACCATCGACACCGGCATCAAGGTGTTGCAGCGCGCCGGATTCGGCGAGCCCGCGACGGAGATCTACCGGTACCTGATAAACAGCGTGTTCATGCTGGTCGCAGTCGAGGACGACCAGGAAAACTTCCCGGGCGCCCGCGCTTCGATGCGGAAGACGCTCACCGCGTTCGCGGCGGACGCGGACCGGCCGGGCCTGGCCTTCGCGGCGGCCCAGGCGGTCGGCTGGAGCATCGAACCGGCCGACCTCGCGAAACAGGCCCTGGCCTTTTTCCAGATGACCGTGGACCGGTCCCTCGACGGTGCGGAGGCCATGCTGACCGGCGACGCCTCCCGACGAGGCCGCTGCCCGCACTGCGGCGCGGCGTGACGAAGCACTGCCATGACGTGCGTGCTCCTATCTCAAGATCGCTCGGCCACGGGCGCCGGGTACGAGCGGACGGCCTGTCAGTCTCCACTGTGTTCGTAGACCGCGCCGTCTGCTGTTTCAGGCGTTGGTGTGCAGGTGCTGCTGAGCCGTGTCGGTGAGCACGCTCGCCAGGAAGCCGGCGATGTCGCTGACCGTGGGATGGTTCCAGAGCAGGGTGGCGGGCAGGGCGATGCCGAGGTCACGTTCCAGTGCGACCCGGATGGTCGCGGCCAGCAGCGAATCGACGCCCGCATCGGTGAGCGTCGGTGCACCCCCACCGCGGCGGGCGCCACGCCGAGCACCACCGCGACCCGCTGACGTACGTCCTCCAGGAGGTAGCCGCCCAGTTCGTCGCCGGTGAGGCCGACCCAATCGGGCACCTCGGCCGGCTCGGCAGCGCCGGCGGCCGCCAGCTCCGACAGCAACGCCGGTCGTGGTCCGGCGTGGCCGCGCAGCAGGCTCAGGACGGTGACGAGCCCGCTCGGGGCACCCACCGCGGTCTGGTCGAAGGCCCGCAACGCCTGGTCGGGATCGATGTCGGCGGTGCCCCGCGCGCGGCCAGTTCCACATCGGTCGCCTGCGCGGCGGTGGCCATGCCCATGCCGTGCCAGCTCGTCCAGGCCATGCTCACCGTCTCCCGGTGCCCGCCGGCACGCCGATGGGCGGTCAGTGCGTCCAGGTAGGCGTTGGCCGCGGCGTACGCGGCCTGACCGGGCAGGCCGAGCAGCGGCCCGGCCGAGGAGAACAGAACGTGAAAGTCGGTGGAGCCGGGCGGGAAGATCTGGTGCAGCACGAGCGCCCCGTCGACCTTCGGACGCATGACCTCCCGCAGCCGCGTCTCGTCCAGCCGGTGCAGCAGCGCGCTGTGCTCCGTACCGGCGGCGTGCACGACGACGCGGACCGCCGGCAGTCGCAACGCCGCCAGTGCGGACCTCGTCGCGGTGAGATCGGTGATGTCGCAGGCGATCGTGTGGACGCTGACGCCACCGGCCTCCAGCCGCCGCAACGCCTGCACCCTGCGGTCGTCGTCGGCCCAGTCGGTACGGGCCGGCATGGCGGTGCGTCCGGCCAGCACGATCCGCCGGGCTCCCCGCTGGGCGAGATGTTCCGCGACCAGCAGGCCCAGGACGCCGAGCCCACCGGTGATCAGATAGGTGCCGTCCGGGCGGCAGGTGGACGACGGGCCGTCCTCCGGTGGTGCGGCTGGGACCAGCCGGGGTACCTGTACCTCTCCGTCCCCGACGGCGCACACCGGCTCGGCCGGCCGCAGGTGCATCAGGCTCAGCAGCAGCCGCGCGGGCCGCTCGGCCAACGGGCCGGCGGGCAGGTCCACGACGCCGCCCCAAAAAATCGGGGTGCTCGCTCGCGGCCACCCGGCCCAGGCCCCACAGTGGAGCGAGATCCAGGTCCGGCAACGACGACGCGTCGCGTACGCCGGCGGTCAGGCACCACAGCGCCGGCTTGCGGGCGGGGAGCGCCGTGATCGCGCGGATCGACGCGACGAACGCCGCGGCGACGTCCGCCGGCGAGGTGGTCGCCGGCGCGAGGATCACGTGATCGGAGGTGGCCAGCGTGCCGGGGTCGATGCTCACCGTCGCGCCGTGCGCCGCGCACGCCGGGATCAGCGCATACGCCAGGTCGACCGGGCCGAGCACCAGCACCGACTGCCCCGCCAGGGTGGTGTTCGCGGCGGTGTCCAGCGGCAGCGGCTTCCAGGCCAGTTCGAAGCGGCCGCCGGTGACCTGCTCGTCCTCGGCCGGTACGCCGTCGAGTTCGCCGTAGCGCAAGCCGTGCAGGGTGAGTACGGACCCGCTGTCGGGGCCGGTGCCGCGTACGACGATGTGCACCGTCGTAGGGTGGACCGGGTCCAGCCGGACCGTGATGATGGCCGATCGCGGCGGCGGTCCACTGCGTACCACCTGATCGATTTTTGCGGGCATCCGCAGCACCGCCGGGTCGGGGAAGATCACCGACGCGGTGGAGAGCGCTGCGTCCAGGATGGCCGCCCAGCTGCGGTCCAGCTCGGCGCACGCGACGGCGACCAGCGCACCGTCGCCGCGGTGCAGCCGCTCGATCGTCCACGGGTAGCCCATGTCCGCGACCCCCAGCTCCGCGAGTCGCTCGACCACCTGGCCCGGGTCGAGCACCTCCGGCGTGTGCACCGGGCCGGAGTGCTGCTGGGGGCACCACCGCCGATGGTGGCTGTGGTGTGTGTGGACCAGCCGGCGTCGCCCGCGCCGGGCCGGCGCGAGACCAGGCGCAACCCGACGTCGTCCCGGATCACCTGAAGCTCCCGGGCCTGCTCCGGCACCGGCTGGCGCAGCCGCAGGCCGGTCAACACGTCGGTGTTCCCGGCGGCGAACAGCGTGTTCACCAGCACCGCGGCCGGGACGATCTCCGTGCCGAGTACCGGGTGCCGGCCGGGATACGGGCGGGGTGTGCAGATCCAGCGTGGTCTGCCAGATGCGCAGCCGGGTGCCCTGCACCGCCACCTCGGCGCCCAGCAGGGTGTCCACCGGCGACTCGGTACCGCCGCGGGCGTCGACCCAGTGCCGGGCGTGCTGCCAGCCGGTGGTGGGCAGCTCGATGCGGCGCCCGGCCGGATGCAGCGCCGCCCAGTCGACCGGCACGTTGTGGCAGTGCAGTGCCGCCAGCGAAGTCAACAGGGTGTCGCGTTCCGGACGGCGACGTCGCAGGCTCGGGGTGACCAGGGTGCCGCCGGTCCCCGCGACGGTCTCGGTGATCGAGTGGCTGACCACGGGGTGCGCGGAGACCTCCAGGAAGACCCGGTGACCGTCCTGCACCGCGGCCTGAACCGCCTGGTGGAACCGTACCGGGTTGCGCAGGTTGTCCGCCCAGTAGCTCGCGTCCTGCGGGCGGGTGGACCGGGGGTCGTCGCCCGCGGTGAGGTATCGCGGCACCCGCGCCGGCCGGGGGGCGAGGTCGGCGACGGCGGCGGCCAGGTCGGCGCAGAGCGGGTCCATCTGCGGCTGTGGAACGCGACATCGGAGTCGATGCGGCGGACCGTCCAGCCCGCTTCGGCCCATCGCTCGGCCGCCTGCTCGACGGCGGGGACGGCGCCGGAGACGACGGTGGACGAAGGGGCCGCGGCGATCGCGGCGCACAGGTCGCCGGCCGCGCCGATCAGGTCCCGTACCTCGTCGAAGGGCCGGTCCACCATGATCATCGCGCCGTTGCCGACGGCCCGGCGCAGCAGTGCCGAGCGGCGGCACACCAGCCGGGCGCCGTCGGACTCCGAGAGCACGCCGGCCACCACCGCGGCGGCGATCTCACCGACGGAGTGCCCGATCACCGCGCCGGCGTCCGGCCGACCCGCCTCGGCCAGGCTGCCCGCGAGCTGGGCCAGAATCCAGGCCCGGCTCGCGAACCATTCCAGCTCGTCGGCCAGATCGTGGGCCCGGCGGAAATTGTCGTCCGCTTCCGCAAAGCAACCGCGCTGCCGGTGCAACTCGGCCCGCAACAGGCCGAGCCACGTGCCGATGCCGGGTTGCCGCTCGTCCACCGCGCCGCGCTCGATCCGGTGCAGTACGGCGGCCAGCTCCGAGCGGTGTCCCATCAGGAATGCGTTCTGCGCCAACGCGACCTGGTACGCACACCAGTGCCGGTCGTGGCGGACCGGGCCGACCGGTCGGTGCCGCGCCAGCAGCACCCCGGCACCCACCCCGTCACCCATCGCCTCCAGGGCGAAGGCGGTCACCGGCAACACCCGCCGCACCAGGTCCTCGTGCGCCGCGACGCCGTCGAGCAGCCGCCGGCCCCGGGCCGCCACCTCGGGCACCCGGTCGGCCAGCACAGCGGCATGAATCCAGGTGCTCTCCAGCCGCCAGGCATCGGCGGCGGGAAACCGGACGGCCGCACGGTCGAGCGCGGCCAGGGCGGCGGATGGCTGGTGCAGTCCGGTCGCGAGGTTCGCCGCCCGGACGGTGGCCGCCTCGGCAAGGACGGCGGACGGGGCACCCGAGGTGGGTGCTGCCCGCAGGGTCTCCTCGGCGTCCGCGAACCGACGCTGCCCCACCAGCGCCCGGCCGAGCAGGGTCCTGGCCTCCACGGCGACGGCGGCCTGGTCCGGCGAGAGGGCGCCCAGGACGAGGGCGGCGAACCGCTCGGCCAGCAGGTACCGCGCGCCGTCCGCCGCCAACCGCGCACCGACCAGCAGGTCGGAACGGCTGAGCACCTCCCCCGCGTCCAGGCGCAACGTGTGGACCTGAAGTAGCTGGCCGGTCCGGCTGACGTCGTGGCGTTCGATCGCATCGGCCAGCCGCAGCCGCAACCGGCGCGCGGTCAGCGGCGCCATGGTGGCCACCACGACATCGGCGTAGAGCGGGTACGCCAGCCGTAGGAACATCCGTTGGCCGCCCCGCTCGGCGAGCAGAATGCCGCGGCGGTTCAGGGACTCGGCCGCGGCGCCCAGCTCGGCGATCATCGGCAGGTCCGCCTCCACCGTCTCGGCCAGCGCCACATGTCCACCAGCTCCGCCTCCGCCGTCTCGAGGTCGCCCAGGCGGAGTCGGACGATGTCGCGCAGCCGGCCGCTCATGCTGGCCGGGCCCGACCACCGCCACACCCCCGCCACCAGCCGCAGGCTGTCCTCCGCGAGCGCATGGTCGACCAGTTCCCGCAGGAACAGTCCATTGCCGAGGGTGGCCTGATGCAACCGGCGCGCGGTACCCGGCTCGACGTGCCCGCGGAGCCGGGCCCGGACCACATCGGCCGCGTCGGACTCGCCGAACGGCTTGACCTCGATGCGTTCGGCCAGCCGTTCGACCCACAACTTGTCGATCGCCAGGGCCTTCGGCGCGTCCGACCGGACGGAGATCAACCAGCTGATCCGGCAGAAGCCCGCCAGGTGGTGCAACCGCTCGGCGGACTCGTCGTCGATGGCATGGGCGTTGTCGATGCCCAGCACCACCGGGTCGTCGCCGCCCGGCGGGCAGGCGAGCCAGGAGTCCAGCGCGTGCTGGCCGGACATCCGGGTACCACGGACCGCGGCCACCCGCGCCACGTTGCCGGACTGCGCCGCCGCGCGGCGCAGGGCCGCCTGCAACAGCCGGCTCTTGCCGACGCCGGTCTCACCTACCAGGAGCACGCTGCGTCCTCGCAGCAGCGCCGCGGTGATGTCGTCCATTTCGGTGTCGCGTGCGGTCAACGGCCAGCAGTCGTCGGGCCCCGGCGCCGGCTCCGTGCTGACGGCTTCGGCCACGAACTCGGTCGGACTGTGTCGGGTGGCCACCTATCACCACCATGCCGTCCGGCCGCCGCCGCGGGCTGAACGGCAGCGGCTCGTCCGTCGTGGATCGATCGGTCTGGGCATGTTCTTTCTCCCCGTGCAGAACGCAGCAGTAACCCGCCGGGGCGGACCGGTCAGGCCGGATCGAGCAACGGCTGGACACCGCCCCGATGGAACACCAGCGGTACCGCGGTAGGATCCTCGCCGACCTCCCGTACGGCGCCCAGCACGATCTCGTGGTCGCCGGCGGGATACACCTCGGCCATTTCACAGTCGAACCAGGCGACCGCGCCGTCGAGCAGTGGCTGACCCAGCGAGGTCAGCGACCAGGCGAACGCCGAGAAGCGGTCGGCTCCCTTGGCGGCGAAGGTGCGGCAGACCTCGTCCTGGTCGGCAGCCAGCACGCTAACCGCGAAGCGTCCCGCGGCCCGGATGGCCGGCCAGGTCGTCGAGGTACGGCTGGCGCAGAACGACAGCAGCAGCGGTTCGAGCGACACCGACACGAACGAGTTGACGGTGAAACCGTAGGGCACCCCTTGGTACATGCTGGCCACGACGGCGACGCCGGTGGGGTACCGGCCCATGGCCCGCCGGAACGCTGCGGCCCCGACCATCGGCCGGTCCACCCAGGGAGCCGTCGTCGTCCGTGCTGCTGTCATGTCCACCTCCTGGCGTCTCAGGCTTCGTCCTGATCCGGCTGATGCGTGATCTGTACGGCCCGCAGCAGCACCACCGCCACCACCCCGACCGTCAGCAGGACCCCGGACCCGACCAGCACCGCGGCGTGCAACCCGTTCGTGAACGCGTCGACGGCCTCCCGCTGGACCGCGGACGCCACCGGCCCGGGCAGGGACTGGGCCACCTGCAACGCCTCGGCCAGGGTGTTGTGGATCCCGTCGGCGGCGGTCGCCGGCAGGCCCGCGGAGACCCGGGAGCCCTCGATCTGGGCCTGGTAGACCCCGGCGGTCACCGCCCCCAGCAACGCGATACCCATCGCGCCGCCGAACTCGGTGCTGGTCTCGGACAGCGCGGAGGCCACCCCGGCCCGGTTCGGCGGCGCGGTGGCCAGTACCACATCCGTCGCCAGCAGCACGACCATGCCGACGCCGAGGGTCATCACGCTGCCCCCGAACAGCATCGTCGCCAGCCCTTCGCCCGCCGGGACCAGCGTCATGATGAAGAATCCGATCGCCGCGACGCCCAGGCCGATGCCGACGACCACGGCGGGCCGGGCCCGCTGGGCGAACAACCCGGCCAGCGCGAGGCCCAGGAACAGGGTGCCGATGGCCGGTAGCTGCCACAGCGAGGCCCGGAACGGACTGATCCCCAGCACCAGGATGACGTACTGCGAGGTCAACATGATCATGCCGAGCATGGCGAACTGGAGCACCGTCGTGGTACTGATTGCCACCGCGAACCTGCGGTCCGCGAACAGCTTCAGGTCGATCATCGGATCCGGGATGCGCCGTTGCCGGCGGATGAACAGCACACCGGACCCCAGCCCCGCCGCGACCGCGCTGATCGGCAGCCAGCTGAAGTCCGACTCGGCGAACCGCTTGCACCCGTAGATCACCGGCAGCACCGCGCCCAGCGAGAGCAACGCGCTGGTCACCTCGAAACCCCCGCGCCCCGGGGTACGGAACTCGGGCAGCAGCAACGGTCCCAGCACCAGCAGCAGCACCATGATGGGCACGTTGACCAGGAAGACCGAACCCCACCAGAAATGCTCCAGCAGCAGCCCGGCGGTGATCGGGCCCAGCATGCCGCCGAGGGCGAATCCCGCTGTCCAGATCCCGATCGCGGTACGCCGCTGGGCACCGTCGAGGAACATGTTGCGGATCAGCGACAGCGTGGACGGCGCGAGGGTGGCACCGCCGATCCCGAGCAGCGCCCGGCTGGCGATCAACATCGCCGGGCTGGTGGAGTACGCCGCCAGCACCGACGCGACGGTGAACGCCGCGGAGCCGATCAGCAACAGCCTGCGCCGCCCGATCCGGTCTCCCAGCGAGCCCATCGTGATCAGCAGGCCGGCGAGTACGAATCCGTAGATGTCCATCACCCAGAGCAGTTGAGTGCTGCTGGGCTGGAGGTCCGCCGCGAGGAAGGGCACG